>Ga0326727_10002333_pt1 | contig 65596 bp, 56 predicted proteins | sample MB2enrmetagenome_FD_207643 | JGI IMG/M metagenome (GOLD analysis project Ga0326727, IMG submission 207643) | Lab enriched peat soil microbial communities from McLean, Ithaca, NY, United States - MB29MY | ecosystem: Environmental > Terrestrial > Soil > Wetlands > Peat | place: USA: New York...
TTCTCCACGTTGAAGGAAAACATGGACCAGATCCTCTCAAACCTGCAGGATGGAATTCTGCTCTTCACCGAGGACGGGAGGGCGGTGCTGGTTTCGGAGGCGGCGCGGCGGCTGCTGAACGTGGAAAGAGGCAGTCTGCTGGGCCAGAACCCGGCAGAAATCTTCGACAGCTCAACAGTGCTGGGAAAGATCCTGCTCGATGCTTTCCAGAACGGCAGCACGCTCGTCAAAGAAGAGGTTGTTACCGAAACCTGGCGCCGGATTGAAGTCTCGCTCGACTTCATCCACGACAACCAGACGCAACAAGGTTTGGGCGCGCTGGTGACGCTGCACGACCTGGAATCGGTTGAGGAAATTGAGTCTGAGCTCGAGCTTTCGCGGCGCATGGCGTCCATCGGCCGGCTCACCTCCGGCGTAGGCCACGAGGTCAAAAACCCCATCAACGCCATTGTGGTGCACCTGGAACTGCTGAAAACCAAGCTGGGCGACGCCAGCGCCCCGGCGCTTCGTCACCTGGAAGTGATCGATGCCGAGATTCATCGACTGGACCGGGTGGTGCAGACTCTGGTGGACTTCTCCCGTCCTGTGGAGCTGCAACTGCGCGAACAGGACCTGTGCCCGGTGATCGCCGACGTGCTGGCGCTGGCCGCAGAAGAGCTTTCGACGCACAGTGTAATCCTGATCAGCCACCTGCCGTCCAAGCCCTTGGTGGCCAATATCGATGCGGACCTGCTGAAGCAGGCTGTGCTGAACGTCATCCAGAACGGCGCACAGGCCATGGAGCTGGGCGGCACGCTGAGAGTTGTTCTGGAGGAAGACAGGAAAACCGCGGTTCTGCACGTCGCCGATGAAGGCCCTGGCATCCCCGAGGAGATCCGGGAAAAGATCTTCGACCTCTATTTCACGACCAAGAGCGGAGGCAGCGGTATCGGTCTGGCGATGACCTACCGAATTATGCAGTTCCATCATGGGAGCGTCGAAGTAAAATCAGAGGTAGGCCATGGCACTGAATTGCTGTTGCGAATCCCGCTTGCCGTCACGGAATGGGGACGCAGGCATATTCCGGCCGCGAGCAGGCCAGACAAGAAAGGGATGGCGGAATGAAGTTACCTGCCAAATGCGTTGCGTGGTTGCTGCCGTTGCTGCTGACGGGGTGCTTTCACAAGACCAACTCGCAGGTTCAGCCTCTTGCGCCCCCCATTGAGGATGTGCCTCCGCCCAAGCCTGTCCCATCGCCCACCGATCTGCCTCCTCCGGTGGTGACGGTTCCCAACCAGACTCCCGCGCCCGAAGCCAGCGCGCAACCCAAGGAAACGCCCAAGCCGCCGGTCAGGCACAGAAAGCCCCCGGCCAGCAACACGCAGCAGGCCTCCAACGGAAGTCCTGGCGTGAGCGCCATCGGCCAGCTCTCCTCGGGCGACGCCTCTGACTTGAGGCAACAGACGGTAAACTCCATTACGGCCACGGAGCGCGGCCTGAGCGCCATTGGACGCCGGCTCAACGACCAAGAGCAGAAGACCGCCGTGCAGATCAGGGAGTTCCTGAAACAGGCCAAGGCCGCGCTCAACTCCGGCGACGTGGACGGAGCGCATACCTTGGCAGCCAAGGCAAAGGTGCTGCTGGACGAGCTGAGCGAGTAGGGACGAAGGGAACAGGGAAAAGGGAACAGAAGAAGCCCCGCTCGTCAATACAGCTTTTTTCACGAATAGGAGATCAAAAGTCAGGCAGTGCTTTCCGGCTAACTCCTGTCCCTATTCCCTGCTCCCTGCTTTTCTACCGCTCGCCCCAGCTGAGCTTGCTGCGCAGCGCCTCGAAGAACCCGCTATCGCTGATCCGAATCAGGTTGACGGTGTACGAGGATTTCCGGCAGTGAACTTCATCGCCCTTGAGCAGTTCGACAGCCTTCTGGCCGTCCACGGTCAGTTGCGCAGGGTTTCCGGCACCCTCCACCCGGACAGCGAGCAAGGCGTCGCCGCGAACGACAATGGGCCTGAGCGTGAGCAGATGCGGACAGATAGGCGTTACGACCATCGCGTCCACATCCGGCGTCAGGATGGGACCGTTGGCGGCCAGCGTGTAGGCCGTGGAGCCGGTGGGGGTAGAGACAATGACGCCGTCAGCGCGGAAGCTGGCCACGCTCTTGCCTTCCAGCTCGATCGCAAAATCCCCCATGCGGGCGATGTCTCCTTTGGAGACCACGACCTCGTTCAGCGCCTCATAGCTCGAGCGCAGCTCTCCCGCACGCCACAACTCCGCGTGCAGCATGGTACGGGCATCCTTGTCATAGCAGTCGGCGCACCAGCCCTCCAGCGTCGAATAAAGATCAGCCAGGCGCACTTCGGTCAAAAAGCCGAGGAAGCCCAGGTTCACGCTGAGGATGGGCGTGCCGGTCGCGGCAAAAATTCGCGCCACGGAAAGCAGCGTGCCATCGCCGCCCAGAACAATCACCAGCCCCGGCGCTTTCTCGGGCATGGCGGCACGGTCGATGGCCGGCGCAGCAGCGGTGTACCGCCCGCCCTCCTGATCCAGAAGCGGCTCATAGTTGTGCTGGCGCAGCCAGGCAATCAGCTCCGGCAACAGCCGGGCCAGCTCTTCCTTCTGCGATTTGCAGACAATCGCTACGCGAACCATGTGTCTAAGTGTACTGGATGCATGAGAGGAAGAGGGCGCGCAACTCAAGGCTAGGGCCGCCGCGCGTAGAGCAGAAACTCGCGGTTGCCCTCCATGCCGGTGATGGGCGATGGAATGGTCTCGACTACCTTCCAGCCCAGGGAGCGGACACACTCGGCCACCTTGTCGACGGCCAGCTTGTGGGCATCGGGGTCGCGAACGATGCCTCCCTTGCCCACATGGCCGCGTCCGGCCTCAAACTGAGGCTTGACCAGGATGACAGCTTCGTTGAGATGGGGTGCGGCAGCAAATACCGGCTCCAGCAGCAGCGTCGCGGAGATGAACGAGACGTCCATCACCAGCAGCGTGAGCTCCGCTCCCCCGTCCCCTGCAAGCAATGCGCCCGGCTCCAGCAGGCGCGCATTGGTCCGCTCAATCAGGCGGACGCGAGGGTCGTCGCGCAGCTTCATGGCGATTTGGCCAAAGCCGGTATCGACGGCGGTAACGCAAGCGGCGCCATGCTGCAAAAGGCAATCGGTGAATCCGCCCGTCGAGGCGCCCACGTCCAGGCATGCGCGGCCCTCGACGGCAATGGGCCAGTGTCCCAGCGCCGCCGCCAGCTTGAGGCCTCCACGGCTCACGTAGGGCTGGTCCTCGCCCAGCAGGCGAATGGGAGCATCCGAGGGAACGGCCGTGCCGGGCTTCTCCACTTTCTGCTCGCTGACCAGGACCCGGCCTTCGAGGATGAGAGCCTGCGCCCGCGTCCGGCTGGAAACAAGTCCCCGCTCGACCAGCAGGAGGTCCAGGCGCGTCTTTGTGCTGCCAGCCATCTCTACCCTCGCTTCACGCACCGTCCGAAAATGCCGCGCTGCCGCCGAACCTGATGCAGAAACAGCCAAAGAGGCCTTCCCTGGCGGAAAAACCATCTTTGGCTGCATTCATTCGCATCGCTCCCAACAAATAGCCCTAAGGCAACGCCTGGCAATTCTGGAGTGTGAGAGAACTGTCCGTGGCCAATAGGCTGGGCGGCAGATTGCATGGCTGGCCGTAACCGCTCACCCGGCTCACGCTGTTGGCGTTTCCACTCACGGCGTTCTGGGTGCTCACGCGCACATCCACGATATTGCCCGTAACAAGTTTCGTTGCGTCAACAATGTCCTGATCGGTGCGAAGAATAGTGAGGACGTTGCTGTCCGGCGAGGCGACGTAGACCTTCCCGTAACTGGAATTCTGAGTCGAAGCGACACTGCGCGGATGGCCAGTGACGGGCAGCGTTTTCACCACCGAGTGACTGCTCAGGTTCACGACGCTCACGGTCTGGTCGGTCTGGTTGGCTGTGTATGCCCGGCTTCCGTCGTAGAGGACGGTCACGCTGGCGGGATTCTTGCCCACTGGAACCGTGAAAGTGGTTCCAAAGGTCGAGCTGTCATTACCCCACTCATCCAGGCTCGCGTCAATGATGCTGATTGTCCCACCGTCGTAGTCGGCTATCACCAACTGACTGGTCGCGGCGTTGTACTCGGCATAGACCGGGCCGGCCACTGCGGGAACATCATTGTTGGCGTCTTGCGCAAGTCCCGCAGAGGTGGAAAGCGGCAGCGTGGGATGGCAAGTCACCGTCTGGCCTGCCTGGTTGGTGAACGGAGTGCAGGAGTCCAGCGCGTCGTCTTGGGTGTTGATCACAGAGACGGTGTCGCTGCCCCGGTTGAGAACAAAAACCCGCTGCCCATCGCTGCTCTGGACGGCCCAAACAGGACACTTTCCCAAGGGAATCTGGCTTGAAACCGTGTAGCTGGCAGTTTCGATTCCGTCCGCCTCGCCGAGGGGGCCCGTCGCAGGAGAAACATTACACTGCACAGGGCTGGTAATGTTGCCCCCCTGGCTGTTTCCCTGGCTGATGGCGAAGTTGCGTGGGCTGAGGCCGCCAGCGCCAGTCACAAGCACCGGCGAAGGCGCCAGCGGAATGGAGCGCAGAAAAGTCTCCGGGCTCCCGGCGAAAGCGTCAGCTACGTTTCCGTCGAGATCGGCAGCCCACAGGCCGCCTATCGACATAAACAGGTTCACCGGCTTCGCCGTGCTGGGCAGCGTGGTGTAAGTCACCTGGTTATTCTGCAGAGAAGTGGACACAGGAAAAGAGGACAGGGTGCCGTCGCGATTGACGGAATAGCCCGCGCTGCCAAACGAATCCAAGGTAAATGTGGTCGGGCCGGGGCCGATAGAAGCCTCCGCCATCACCGTATCGCCAGAGTAGTCAATGATCGTGGCGATTCCGGCCGTGGTGAGCGAAGGGGCTGAAACCACCACCGCATACGACAACGGCTGCGCGGCAGGCCCACTTGAGTTAACGGTCGTCACTGTCGGCCGGACGCCGTTGCCGCACCCGGCAACCAAGACAGCAGCCGCAAGTGCTGCACCCGCCTGAACCAACCGCACACGCGTCTGGCCAATATTCATGCAAAAAAACCTCATTTAGTTGTTTCCTGCTTACCCCGTGATTGTAAATCAGAGGGCCGGGATATGAGATTTGACACGCATTACGCAAACTCAGCATCGAGATTCAAGGACGAAAGCACCTCTTGCTTTGGAAGCGGAAATCTCCCCCCGGCTCCTGCGGCTTCGCCGCAAAAAAGCGTGAACACCTTTTGGACGCGACAAAAGCAAATAGGGGTATCCGCGAAAGAACACCCCCTGTTTGCTTCATTTTTTCACATGCGCGGAGCGCCTCCGCGGCTCGCACCCCGGAGATCAGTGTCCGGCGATTTCCACAATTCCGCTATCCGGCCCGCTCCACGCGGAATCGCCCTGATGCGTCAGCGTCTGCGCAACATCATCCCAGTGCAACCGCGTCACGCTGCCCGCGCCTTTCTCGTAGGCGTAGGTCTGGCCGTCGTCGGAAAAGAGCGTAAAGCTCGCATCCGCGCCGGGATAGACGCGCACCTTCTCAATGGCCTGCGCCTGATGGGTGCTCTCAACCGCCGAACCCAGCGGCAGAATCGACCCAGCCCGCACAAACAGCGGAATCGTATCAATGGGCGCGGCCACTGTCACGGTCTGGCCGCCCTTCACGCGTTCATTGGTCCAGAAGTTGTACCAGTCGGCTCCGGCGGGCAGGTAGACCTGCCGGGTGGTTGCTCCCTGCTCTGTGACCGGAGCCACCAGAAACGCGGGACCGAGCATGTACTCGTCGCGCAGGTCGGTCACCTTGGGGTCGTTCGGGAAGTCCAGCGGCAGAGCGCGCATAAAGGGCGCCCCGGTCTTCCATGTCTGATAGCCAAGCGAATAGATGTAGGGCATCAACTGGTAGCGCAGGCGCAGGTACTTCTCCAGAATCGGCTCGGCCTCGTGGCCATAGGACCACACTTCGTTCGTGGGACGGCTGCCGTGAGTGCGGAAGATGGGCAGGAAGGTGGCGTACTGGAACCAGCGCGTGTAAAGCTCCGGATAGTCGTCGTAGCCGCCCACAGTGGCGCGGGCATCGGACGGGTCGAGCAGCGGCTTGTGCGCCGGATGGTGCTGGGCGGGCAGGTACTGCCAGCCGCCGGTGTCGTTGGACCAGTAGGTCATCCCGGAGGCAGCGAAGTCGAGGCCTGTGGGAATCTGACGCCGGAAGGTGTCCCAGGTCGGATCAATGTCCGAGGACCAGAAGATGGTTCCGTTCCTCTGCGCGCCCAGGAAGGCGTCGCGCGAAAGAGTCAACGCCCGCCGCTCCGGCTGGTCCTTGCGGAAGCCGTCATAGAGCGCCCCGGTGTGAAGCAGCGGATAAACATTGAAGTACTGCGTTCCGGGGCCAATGTGGAAGTACGCGCCGTTGGGGGGCAGATCGGGCTCGGTCTCGTCGGCCCACAGGGAGTCGAAGCCCTGGCTGATGATGTCCTTCCGCAGCGTATTCCAGTACCACTTGGCCGCTTCGGGATTGGTGGTGTCGATGTCCGAGCCGGCGCGGTCATAGGGCAGCCCATTGACGGGCGTGCCGTCGGCATAGTGGATCAGCCAGCCCTTCTTCAGCAACTCGTCATAGTAGCGGTCCGCGGGCACAAAGCGCGGCCAGACGCTGATCATCGTCTCGAAACCCATCTCATGCAGCTTCTTGTTCATGGCTGCTGGATCGGGCCAGAACTTGGGGTCAAAGTCGAACTGCCCCATCTTCGTGAAGTAGAACCAGTCCACAACCAGCACGCTGGCCGGCAGATGGCGATCCCGGTAGCCCTGCGCAACGTCCAGCAGTTCCTTCTGGCTCGAATAGCGCTGCTTGCACTGGATATAGCCGTAGGCCGCCTTGGGCAGCATCGGCGTGGGGCCGGTCAGCAGCTTGTAACCCGCGTAAATCTCGTCCGCCGTGGCGCCGGCAATTACAAAGAAGGAAACGCGGTCGCCCACCTGAGAGGTCCACTTTGTCTTCTCGTTGAAGCCGGGCTCGATGGTGGTCTTCGAGGGATTGTCCCAAACCAGGCCGTAGCCCTTGTTGGTGACCATGAAAGGCACGCAGGTGCTGGCTCCGGCTGGGGCAAGGTAGTCCTGCCAGCAGCGAACCACGTGGCCGCGATGGTCGAGGAATCCCTCCTGGTTCTGGCCCAGGCCGTAATAATGCTCATCTTCGGGCGAATTGAAGGTCGCGCCCACGGTGAAAAACTCCGGGTCGGTCGGGCGCCGGTCGTGCAGCGGTTCGGCAGTTCCATCCTTCTGATTGAGAATCGCCTGCATCCAGCCGGTCAGCTCCAGCAGCATCTTGCCCTCCGGCGTGCGCAGAGTGATGTGCGCGTCCGGAACCGAGCCGATGAAATAGGCGGCGCTATCGTCCCCTGGGCTGCCCTGGGGCCGGTCTACGGAGGCCACGATGCGATCCGACTTGTAGGTATCGGCCCACTGCGTCTGGCTGGCGCTCCAGCCCTCGGCCGCGGGAGCGGCTACAAAGCCGAATCCCGGCGCGGCCACGGCCGGTTCGTGCTTCAGGCTGAGCGTCACGCGCAGGATATTGGGCGCATACGGCTCCAGCACAATGGTCTCGCCCTTGCGGTCGAGTTCGAGGCGCTGGCTGGGCGACTGGGCCGGAAGACCGGCGGCTGTGAGAACGATTCCTGCAAGGACAGCGAGGACGGTTGAAAACCTTTCCATCGAGAACTCCATGAATGAAACCTGCGCGCTTGAAGACGCCGCGAAGATGAGTTTAAACCGATGCACCTTGAGTTTGCAGTGAAGGCGAAAAGAACGGGAAATCCTCCCCGCTCCGCAGCCAGACGATACGATGAGGTGTGGCTCAAAAAAAGCTGGTCTGGCAATCGAAACTGGTCTTGCTCCTGGTGCTGCCTTTTGCAAGCGCGAGTGTGGTGCTGCAAGCCCACTCTTTTGCGGTATCGCTGGCGCAAGCCGCCATCTGGACGCTGGGCCTGAGCCTGATTCTGGGGCTGATGGTTGCCCAGTTGCGCGCAGCCACGCCGGGCGGAGCCTTTGCCGGAGCGGTCATCACCGCCTGCCTGATGTTCTCCACCGCGAGTCTCCCCTATCGGCCGTGGCGCACGGCGCTCGCGCCGGTAATGGCGGTCTTCGTGCTCACCTGGCTTGGCACGCGTCTCGGCCAGGAGCAGAAGGAGCGCCTGGGCACGGCCGAAAGGCGGCAGGGACGCACGGCCGCGCAAGTCGCTGCCAACCTGGGCGTGGCAGCGCTGGTTTCCAGTGACTTGACGCAGTCCTGGCTTATTGACTCCGGTTGGTTTTCGCGGGCTGTCCAGGCGCCCACGCTACTGCTTTCCGTCGGGCTGGCGGCTTTGGCCGAGGCCGCGGCGGATACGGTCTCCTCGGAGATCGGCCAAGTCTGGGGCGGGCAGCCGCGGATGATCACGACACTGCGTTCAGTTGAGCCGGGCACGGACGGCGCTGTAAGCCTGATCGGAACGCTGGCCGGCCTGATTGCTGCGGGGATTGTCTCCAGCGTGGGCGCGCTGGCCCTCAGCGGCGGCGCGGCAATGTTCTGGATCAGCTTCGCCGGCGGGCTCTTCGGCCTGTTCTTCGACAGCCTGCAGGGAGCAACTCTGGAGCGGTGCGGCTGGCTGAACAACGATGCGGTCAACTTCCTGTCCACCGCCAGCGCGGCGGCCTTTGCGCTGGGGCTGCTGGCCTTGTTGCCGCATTTCGGAATTCAATGAGTTGTGGCTCTTCAGCCCTCAAAATGGCGATTTGGTGTGCCCTGCATCGTTCTGAGACGGCGCGACAACTCCGCAAACCGCGCTAACGCCGCTAACTCCGCTTTCAGCGCAGATGCATCCGCCAGGCCGTATAGCTCAAAATCTCATGGGTAATCCGCTCGTACTCGCGCGCGCCGCCCTCGATGGGCACGCGGGGGCGCGGCGAGGTAAGCACATTCAGGCCTTCCGCGGCGCAAATTTCGTGGATGCGGAACAGATGCGTGCCGTCGCTGACGATGACCAGCCGCCCCAGCCCGTTGGCGCGGGCGATGACGGCGATGCGGAGGGCCGACTCCTCCGTGTTGCGGCTCTCGGTCTCGGCGATGATGGCGCTCTCTGGAACGCCCAGGCTCATCAGATACTCCTTGCCGACGGCCCCTTCGTTGTACTGGTCGCCGCCGCTTCCGCCCAGCGTGATGAGCAACGGGGCGATGCCACGCTGGTAAAGGACAAACGCATGATCCAGGCGGGCGCGGTAGACCGGGGAGGGCCGGCCGTCGTACTCCGCTGCGCCGAAGACGCCAATCGCGTCGGCCTGAGCGGCATGATCCTGGCCGGCATAGCGCTCAACCTGCCCGTAGACCCAATAGCACCAGCCCAAGGCCCCAACGGCCATCGCGAGCACCAGCAGAAGCGCGGCGCGCAGAATCCATTGGCAGCGTTTTGGGCTGAAACAGCACTTCATACGGAACCTTCGGTTCAGAAACCAAAGATCAGTTTATCCGCAATCTCCCAGCCACGTGCCGATGGATGAAATGACCCGCTGTCTCTTCTCGGATCTCTGACCCCTGCTCTCTGTTATCGGTTCAAAACCGCGACGATTTCATGAGTAGGGATCGCGCCTTCACGCAGGATCTCCCAGCGATCCTCGCCCTGCGTGAGATCGATGATGGTTGTGGGCAGCGCGTGGCCGGTTGGGCCGCCGTCCACAATCAGTGGAATCAGGTCGCCGATCTGGTCCAAGACACCGGCGGCGTTAGCGCACTCAGAGGCGCCCCGCAGGTTTGCCGAAGTGGCAGTAATGGGCAATCCGAAGCGCTCCACAACCGCGCGGGGGATGGCGGCGTCGGGCACGCGCAGGGCAACATTGCCGGTGTTGGCCGTCGAACGCAGCGGCAGCTTGCAGCCGGCCTTCACGATGATGGTGAGCGGACCCGGCCAGAAGCGCTCGGCCAGCTTGTCGAGCAGGGGGTTGGTATCGCGGGCAAGTTCATACGCCTGAGCCAGAGAAGCAATGAGCAGGGACAATGGCTTGTTCTTCTGGCGGCGCTTGATTTGATAGATCTGCTCGACCGCGTGCAGATTCACCGGATCGACGGCCAAGCCATAAAAGGAATCCGTTGGCAGAGCAACCACATCGCCCTTGCACAGGCAGGAGACAATATAGTCGATCCGGTCCGGCTGGGGCTCATCGGGATGGACACGCAAGATCTCCGCTGACAAGGATGTCTACCTCGGTTCCGGAAATGCGGGCGCAGGAGCGACGAAAATTATCATAGCACCATGAATGGTGCAAGCCCAATTACGACTACCCCGGACACGCCATCTTCCCAATTCAGCCCGGATTGCTAGTCGACAGCCCTTATTCTCCGCGATTCTCCTCGAAAAATGCCACTCGTCTCGCACACCAATCTTGACCTCGGTCGATTTCCCGGCGCTACAATCGCGGTAATCAAATTTCATTCCTGGAGCGCGATCAAATGAAACCGCACTGGAAGATTGCGGTAACGGTACTCTGCCTGGCCGCAATCTGCGGCGCTGCATTTTGGTGGCTGGCGCACAAAAAAGCCGACGAGCAAAAGCTGGCCGCGCAAGCAAAAGCCCTCCGCGTGCTCGCAGAGCAAGGCAATGCACAGGCCCAGTATCGCCTCGGAAATGTGTATCTCTATGGTCAAGGAGTACCGAAGGACAACGACGAGGCTCTTCGCTGGTATCGCAAAGCCGCCGACCAGGGCAACGCTGCCGCCGAGTATGGCGTTGGATATATGTATTTCCACGGCTTGAGCGCACCGCAGGATTACGCCGAAGCTGCCCGCTGGTGCCGCAAGGCCGCCGATCAAGGGTACGTAAAGGCTCAATCCATTCTTGGCAGCGATTACTACTACGGATATGGGGTTGAAAAGGACGATTCTCAGGCTGTCTTCTGGTACCGTAAAGCGGCCGATCAGGGCTATGCGCGAGCCGAATACGACCTTGGCTATATGTATTTCTACGGCAGAGGATTTCCTCAGAATAAAGATGAGGCCAAACGCTGGTATCGCAAAGCCGCTGACCATGGAGATGAGTATGCGCAGCGCGCGCTGGGATTGAGGACCTGCTCCCTGACAACATGGCGCAGATATAGCCTATTCATAGGTTTGATAGGAGGATTGTTCATTTCTGTCAGCTCTCCATCCAAGGGCCAACGCCTCGGAAATCAAAGACTACCAAGATTAAAAACGATGGGCGCGCTTGTCTTGATTGATACCGGAATGGACTGGTTTCAATGCTCCAAATTCGGGGTCTTCCCCTCTGCGGCAGCGGCCCTAGCATTCGAATTCGCAACGATCTTCTTTGGCGGTGTGATCGCCGTACTCCTGATTCGCCTTGTTCTGCCGAAGGTCGTGAAGTTTTTGCCTATTCTCGCCGCTATTCTGTTTGTCGCATTGAACCTCTTCCTCTGTGCCATCGCTCATTTTGATATGCGGGTTCTTACAGCCCTTTTCCCAAAGTTTTTGTGCGTTAGCGCCTCCCCGCTTGGAGTCGCGATTGCTTCGATCTTCCTTCTTTGGCGCGCCCGCAATCATCCCCCAGCTGAGGGAGCCTCAGCCGAATCCAACGACGGCAGCGGCAGTGAGACGAGCCCGATATAGAATCGACCTAGGTTCGCCCACTATGCGTTTCCGCGTCGTACAGAGTAAGCAGAATGCACGCCTGAAGGAGTTGCGCCGGGCGCTGGCCCACCCCGGCCGCGACGCGCGAGGCCTGGCCGGCATTGAAGGACCGAAGCTGCTCGATGAGGCACAGCGCGCCGGCCTGCGCGTGGCTTGTGTCTTTGTCGCGCAGGAAGCCGAGCATCTGCTGGACGGCCTCCAGCTCCCGCCCGAAACCGAGATTCTGCTTCTGCCCAGGGAACTGCTCGACTCCGCGCTGGCCACCGAAACGCCGCAGCCGATGGCAGCCCTGGTCGAACCGCCAAGCTGGGATTGGGCGGACGTCTTCGGCAACAGGACGAAAGCCGCCCCGCTGCTCATCGTGCTGGCCGGTTTGCAGGACCCCGGCAATGTGGGAACAATTCTGCGCTCCGCCGAGGCCTTTGGCGCGGCTGGCGTCGTCAGCTTGTCTGGAACCGTGAGCGCATGGAATCCGAAGGCTGTGCGCGCCTCGGCCGGCAGCGTCTTCCGGCTTCCGCTGCTCACGGTTGAGGCTGAGGATTGCTTTGCCCGCTTGCGCGCCGAAGGCGTGAAGATTTTCTCAACCGCCGTCGAGGGAGCAGAAGCAGCCAATCGCATCGATCTTGCCGGCCCGGTGGCGCTCATGATTGGCAATGAAGGCAACGGCGTTCCACCGGAGTTGGCCGCCGAGGCCGATGGAGCTGTGACGATACCCTGCCCCGGTCCCGTGGAAAGCCTGAACGCAGCCATCGCGGCCAGCGTGCTGCTTTACGAGGCCTCCCGGCAGCGCGCCAACCACAAGCCAAAAAGGAGCGCGCAATGAGCCTCTTTGACGGCGAACCCGAAGGCCCCCAGGGTCCGCTGCGCACCGCGCCCCTGGCCGAACGGATGCGCCCGCGCAGCCTGGAAGAGTTGAGCGGCCAGCAGCATCTGGTCGGCCCCGGCAAGCCCTTGCGCGTCCAGATCGAGCACGACGACGGCGGCTCCATGATTCTCTGGGGCCCTCCGGGTGTGGGCAAAACCACGATTGCCAAGATCATCGCCGAAACCACCCGCGCCAGCTTCATCGAGTTCTCCGCCGTGATGAGCGGCATCAAGGAAATCAAGCAGGTGATGTCCACAGCGGCGCAGGCCTCGCAGATGCACTCGCGCACCATCCTCTTCATCGATGAAATTCACCGCTTCAACAAGGCGCAGCAGGACGCCTTTCTGCCCTACGTCGAGCGCGGAACGATTCGCCTGATCGGCGCGACCACCGAGAATCCCTCCTTCGAAATCATCTCCGCTCTGCTCTCGCGCTGCCGCGTCTACGTGCTGGAGCCGCTCAGCGAGGAACAGATCGCGGCCCTCCTGCGGCGCGCGCTGGAAGACAAGGAGCGCGGCCTGGGCGCCATGGAACTGACTGCCGACGACGATGCGCTCGAACTGATTGCGAGTTACTCCAGCGGCGACTGCCGCAACGCTTACAACGCGCTCGAAGTGGCCGCGCAACTGGCGCTGGAACCGGAGCAGGCCGGCAAAAAACACATCGATAAAACTCTGGCCGGCGAGGCCGTGCAGCAGCGCGTTTTGATGTACGACAAGACCGGCGAAGAGCACTACAACCTGATCTCCGCGCTGCACAAGAGCGTGCGCAACTCGGACCCCGACGCCGCGCTCTACTGGCTGGCGCGCATGTTCGCCGGTGGCGAAGACCCGTTGTATCTGGCCCGCCGCATTGTGCGCATGGCCGTCGAAGACATCGGCCTGGCCGCTCCCGAGGCCATGAATCTCTGCCTCTCGGCCAAGGAAACCGTCGAGTTTCTTGGCTCGCCCGAAGGCGACCTGGCGCTGGCCGAGGCCGTCGTTTATCTTTGCCTCGCGCCCAAGTCCAACTCGGTTTACACGGCCTACGGCGCCGTAAAGAGCGAGGTGGAAGCGACCCGCCAGGAGCCGGTTCCGCTGCACCTGCGCAACGCGCCAACAAAACTCATGAAGGAACTCGACTACGGCAAGGGCTACCTGTACGCGCACGACGAAGAAGGCAAGGTCGCCGACATGGATTGCCTGCCTGACTCGCTCAAGGGCCGCAGTTACTACCATCCCACGCAGGAAGGCCGCGAAAGACTGCTAGCCCAGCGCATGGAAGAGATTCGCCGCATCAAGGCCCGCAAGCACGGCGGAGACTAATTCGATCAGATCGCGAAGATGCTGTTTTTCTCTTTGATTGGGGAGAATTGGCTAAAACTTTGTTAGAGTGATAGCCATGCCGGTCGTTTTCACTATCGCGGCTTCAGGTTTTTCTTCTACTCCAATGAAGGAGCACCGCAAGAGCCGGTCCACATTCACGTTGAAAAAGACAACGTGGAAGCGAAGTTCTGGCTGAAACCTGAACTTCGGGTGGCCTACAATGATGGATACGACGCTCGCACTCTCCGCGAGCTGCTGGAGGTCGTCGAACAAAACAGAGACCGTATCGAAAGGGCATGGAATGAATTCTTTGGTTAAGGCAACGCGTGTGCATTTCGATCAGGACAGCATGTGGGTCGATCTGAGCGACGGCAGGATTCTCGCCGTGCCGCTGGCTTGGTTTCCACGCCTTCTCCATGCCACCGCGGAGCAGCGCGAGCAGCTTCGCATCAGCAGCCGCGGCCTGCATTGGGAAACGCTGGACGAAGACATCTCCGTCGCCGGACTACTGGCTGGCGTGGGCGATCTGTCCCAAAGCCAAAGGACTGTTGCTGCCTGAAACGTCTCCCGTGCGCACCTACTCGCTTAAGGGCCGCAATTGCTATCACCCACTCAGGAAGGCCGCGAAAGACTGTTAGCCCAGCGCATGGAAGAGATTCGGCGCATCAAGGCCAGCAAGCACAGCGGGGGCTAATTCAGTTCAGCGAGTCTGTTTCGGCAACTTCCCCACCGCGTCGGTCACAATCCCCGGCGTCAGCACCTCAGGCAGCATCTGCGGCGTGTTCTGGCCCGGAGCGTAGAGCGCATAGGCAGGCACTCCGCTGCGGCCAAGGGCCGTCAAAGCCTTCGTAATGGCTTCGTCGTGGCGGGTCCAGTCGGCCTTCAACAAGACCACATTTCTCGTCTGAAAAGCCTTCACGACCTCAGGCTGATTCAGAACTGCGCGCTCGTTCACCTGGCAAGTCAGGCACCAGCTTGCTGAAAAGTCCACGAAGACTGGCTGCCCTGCCGCCAGCGAACTGCTTACCGCCGATTCCGACCACGGCTGCCAAAGGCCAGCAGTCTCCGAAGGAGGCAAAGTCTCCGAAGCTGTGGTCAGCTTTTGCGGAGCGAAGGCATCGAGAGCGACCGCACCGAGCAGGATCGCGGCTGCAATAGCCGCAGCCCAGCGCCTAGCGGGCCAGCGGCCCAGAAACCAACCGGCAATCGCCAGCAGCAAAAAGCTGGCCAACAACGCCGCCAGCACGCTGGCTCCGTAGGCTCCCGCCAGCACCCATGCCAACCAGATAACGGTGGCAAAGATGGGCACAGCGACAGCCTGGCGCAGCACTTCCATCCAGGCGCCGGGCCTGGGCAGTATGCGCGTCCAGGCCGGTTGCAGGGTAAGCGCGAGATAGGGCGCGGCCAGCCCCAGCGCGAGCGCCGTGAAGATGGCAAAGGTGACCGCGGCGGACTGGGTCAGCGCGTAGCCGACGGCCGCTCCCATGAAGGGCGCAGTGCACGGCGTGGCCACCACCACGGCCAGCACGCCGGTGAAGAAGCTGCCTGTGAGGCCCTGTTTCGCGGCCAGTGCTCCGCCTGCGCCGGTCAGCGTCAGACCGATCTCGAATTGCCCGGCCAGCGAAAGGCCCAAAAAGAAGAGCAACCCCGCCATGAGCGAGAGAAAAATCGGAGACTGGAACTGGAATCCCCAACCCAGCGTCGCTCCCGCCGCGCGCAAGCCCAGCAGCGCGGCCACCAATGCCCAGAAGGCAACCAGAATCCCTGCGGTGTAGACGAGACCATGCACGCGCATGGTTCGCCGCTCCTCGCTGCCGGAGTTCACTAGCGCCAGCCCCTTGATGAAAAGTACCGGGAAGACGCACGGCATCAGGTTCAGGAGGAGGCCCCCGAGAAAAGCGAGACCGAAGGTACGAGCCAGCAGCGCCCAAGAAAGCGGTGGCGCGGAAATCTGCGCAGGGCTGGAGGGCGCGGACGCATTGGCAGGCGTTGACGATGCTATGGGCGAAGCCGCGACCGGCGTGGACGATGCAGCAACCGGCGCTTGCGCCGCCGCTCCCGCCGGCAGCGCCGCAATCTCATATGCCCGCCCGCCGGAAAGCTCCAGAACGCCCTTCAACTGCGCAGGACTAGCCTTCAGAAGCGAGTCTTTCTTGAGGTCAAGAGTGAAGCCATTCGCGGTCGGCGTGAGTTTCTGCGGCGCAGGGTTGTCGACGATGTCCTGATCGGACGGGAAGAAAACGGCAGAAACTTCCCGCTGACCGGTTTCGACCGCGAGGCGAAAGCCGGCTGAAGTGGGCTGAAAAACAGCCTTCGCGCTGGCGGGAAGCGGCTTGGGAAGACGGGCAACAAACCGTTTGTAGATAGCAGAATCGGCAGCGAGCGACACCATTTTCGCCGGATGGCCGTAAACTTCCCGGTTCACTTCCAGCTCCGCCTTGCCGGGGATGCAGCGCTCGCGGCAGACCAGCCAATCCACCTTGGCGTGGAGCGTAACAGAACCAGCATTTACACCATTGGCAACGTGCAGCTTGAGCGGAAAAAGCACCTCGTCTTCGTAACCAAAGTCCATCAACGGAACGAGCGGCAGGCGTTTGGGCGCGGGAAACTGCATCGGCCCGGCAGTAATCCCCTGCGGCAGCGTCCAGGAAACCTGAGGCGCCAAGCCGGCATCGCCGGGATTCTTCCAATAGATGTGCCAGCCGGGCTCCAATTTGAAGTGAAGCCCGGCATCGGCCGATTCGCCGGGGTTCAGTCCCTGAGGAACAACAAGCAGCTCTACCCGAACATGGTCTGCGTCCACAGAATTCGACGCCGCCTGCGCGGGCAAGCCCACGGCAAGAGAAACGAAGATCGAAAAGACAAGCCGCGAAAAGCGCATAGTGGAGAAGAACCGACTCCCTGTTTGATGCAGTAAAGAGACCGAAAGGCCCAAATCACTATTTGCCCGCCCAGTACGCGCGATGGCCGAGGTAGCTACCGTCGTCCAAGTTGGCCAGGATCACACGCCGCAGCGCCAGCACGTCCAGGTCGCCGGTCTGTTGATAGAGCACCGTGCCGTCCGCCGCCAGCAATACCGTGTAGGGCACGCCCGACTCCCATTTGGGATCAAAGGCCGCCTGCATGGCGTAAGTGTCTGTGGACGCAAAGATCAGGTTGCGAGAAGTGGCGTGCTGCTTTTGCAGGAACTTCATCACCCCCGGCTTTTCATCGGGCAGATTGGTTGCGACCGTGACCATTTCCAGATCGCGCGTGCGAAACATCCTGTAAGTGGTTTCAAGGTCGGGAAACTCCACCACGCAGGGGCCGCACCATGTGGCCCAGAAGTTCACCAGCAGAAGCTTGCCGGTGGGATTGGCGCGCAGTTTCTTGAGAGTTTCGACCGTGGCGTCTTCCAGCGTGACCGGCTCGGCCTCAATCTTCTTCAGGTACTCCTGCCCGCTCGGGATCTTCGACTTCCACTTGGTCGAGCAGCCGAAGACGCCGGTGTGGTCCACCGGCACGGGCTGGTCGGCCAAGAGAGCGTCAATGGCATTGCGCGTGTCCTGAACCTTGACCAGAGACTCGCGCTGACTATTGTCCACGCGGCCTTCGAAGCGCAGCTTGCGCTGGGCGTCGAAGATGAAGACGTGCGGTGTAGCTTTGGGGCCATAGGCGTTGGCCGTGGCCTGTGTAGCGCCGTCGTAGAGATAGGGGAAGTTGAAGTGCCGGAAGGCGGCGCGAATCTTCATGCCCTCCAGGTCGTCGCCCACATCGGTCCAGGCCAGCTCGTCCAGCCGCACGGCCTCCGGATCGTTGGGCTCGATCATCACGAACTGGACGCTCTTGCCCTGGTAATCGTCCACCAGCTTTTGAAGCCGCGATTCGTAAAGCTGTGCAGTCGGGCAGTGGTCGCAGGTGAAGACGATGACCAGCACCTTGGCAGCCTTGTACTCGGCCAGCGCATGAGTTTTGCCGTCGATTCCCGGCAGCGAAAAATCAGGCGCGGCGGAGCCGATTGCCAGCGTGGGGTGGGCAGAGGCATCCTCGGCGAAGCCGCGCGGCAGCGCCAGAACCGATACAAAAAACAATGCGCCAACAATCGCGCAGGCACGGCTCAAATCCGCCAGCCCAACTCGTCCGTCTCTCATCAAATGAACCCTCGCGCTCCTGCTTTCTGGGAGTATACCGCCGGCGGCTACACGTCCAGATCGTCGTCCGGCCCGGCGGCAACAGCGGTTCCGCGGCGCTTGGCCAGCAGGTAGCCGCGCAGGAAAGGCTCCAGATAGCCGTCCAGCACCTTGTCCACATCGCCCACCTCGACCTTGGTGCGATGGTCCTTGGCCATGCGGTAGGGCTGCAAAACATAGGAGCGAATCTGCGAGCCGAAGTTGATCTCCAGCTTCGAGTCTTCCAGTTTCTTGGTGACGGCGCGCTTCTTGTCGAGTTCGAACTCATAGAGCCGCGAGCGCAGGATCTTGATGGCCACGTCGCGGTTCTTGTGCTGCGAGCGCTCGTTCTGGCAGCAGACGACAATCCCGGTCGGAATATGGGTCATGCGCACGGCCGAGTCGGTGGTGTTGACGTGCTGTCCGCCCTTGCCGCCGGAGCGGTACGTATCGACACGCACATCCTCCATGCGCAGGTCCACATGAATGGTCTCGTCGATCTCCGGCGAAACGTAGACGGAGGCAAAAGATGTGTGGCGGCGCTTGGCGGAGTCGAAGGGCGAGATGCGCACCAGGCGATGAACGCCGCTCTCGCCGGCCAGCATTCCAAAGGCGTATTCGCCCTGGATGGTGAAGGTGGCGGATTTGATGCCGGCTTCTTCGCCGTCCTGGTAGTCGTTGATCACGGTCTTGAAGCCCTGCTGCTCGGCCCAGCGCAGGTACATACGCATCAGCATCTCGGCCCAGTCCTGGCTTTCCGTGCCGCCGGCCCCTGGGTGGATGGTGAGAATGGCATTCATCGGATCGACTTCGCCGGAAAGCATGGTGCGCGCTTCAAGCTCCTCGTTGAAGGCTGCCAGCTCTTTGATGTCGCGCTCCAGATCCGCGAGCACGTCTTCGCCCTCCTTCGCCAATTCGAAGTAGGCATCGATGTCACCCGTGCGGCGCACCAGTTCCTCATCGTCGGCAATGAGCGATTCCAGGCGCTTGCGGTCACGCATCAGCGGCTTGCTGGCGGCACTGTTCCACATGGCCGGATCGGCCACTTTGGTTTCTATTTCGGCGAGTTCCCTGCGCAGACGGGCAGGGTCAAAGATACTCCCGCAGGTCGCGGACTTGATCGCGCACGGGAGCATAGGCGAATTCGAGATCGGTAATCGACATTCTCTGCTCTTATGACCTGACTTTGAATTGAGGTGGGACTGCGTTACTTGACCGATCCAGAATATCATTCGCACCATCCGCCGCGCCGCGCAAGGAACCGTCTTGATTTGTGTACACGTTTGTGACTACAATAACAAAGACAATGACGCCCCAGGAACTTGAATTCGAGTGGGACGAAGCCAAGGCAAGAATCAATCTGGAGAAGCATGGGGTTTCGTTTCTGACCGCATCGGCAATTTTTCTGCACGAGCGGTTGGAACGCATTGACGACCGCAAGGAGTACGGCGAACTCCGCTGGATTGCGTTGGGGCGCGTCGATGGCGCGGTTTATCGCGTGGTATTTACCTGGCGGGGCGAAAATCTGGTTCGACTCATCAGCGCCCAGAAAGCGAGCAAGGATGAACGGGAAATCTACTATCGTCAGACATTCACTTAGCGAGATCAAGGCCATGCGCGAGCTTGGCAAAGACCGGACGCGGACAGATGCCCCTGAAGCTAAGTCGCTGGGCGCGGAGTTTTGGCGCTCGGCGAGAGTGGTGATACCCAATGGAAAGACATCGGTTCATCTGCGCATCGACAACGATGTGGTCGAATGGTTCCGGGCGCGCGGTAAAGGACACCTGACCCGCATGAATGCCGTCCTCAGAGCCTACGTTGAAGCGCAGAAGTGACCACCTGCCGTGGGCCTGGCCCTGGGGGTTTACGGCTTCATCTCATTTCTTTGGAACTCAAGCACATCTTCAGAGACGTAGTCATAATAAAATGTTCTTGTGAAAGGGCTGGATATCGAACCCGCAGGGAAGTCAGTCCCAAAGAAAAACATTTGCGAGGGTCGTGTGCGGTCAGCAACGATCAAAAGCCAAATGTCCTTTGCGCGTTTCTTGTAGGCGTTGATCTTGTCGGCCTTTTTGCTAATCACCTCTTGGATTTGCTTGCGGGTAAGTGGAGCAACCAGTCCAGGTCTTCCCACAGTCCAATGAGCAAAACGGCGTTCAGGCACTCCGTAGGCATGAATGATAGCGACCGACTCAGATAAAGAGCGATCTTCGTTCTCATCCTCGCTCGATCTCCAGACGCCTGCCTGCGAATTCTTGAGGCTCATACTCTTAATCTGATGCGCAATCAACTCGGCGATCTGATCGCCCTTCTTCTTGTCGAGTGTGATTCGATCTGAGAACCAAATTGTTGACATGACTGGAGGGTTGTCGGCATCGAAATAAATATTCCATGCCTTGGACACAATCCGATCAGTAACTGATTCTATTTCTTGGAGAAGGGGTGTTTCTTCCGGTTGTAGATGCGCCTTTGATTTATTACTCCGTTTGAAAAGCTCAGTCACTTCGATTCCGACCGTATGCCCTCCAATATAGATTAGGAAGTCTGGAGATTCTCCTGGAACGATGCGTGTTGGTGTTATTCCCTGATACTCAAGGAATCGGTCCAGCAAAAACCTTTCGTGCCGTTTTTTCTCCTCATCAGTTCCCATTCCGCCATCCTTCGAAAACACAGGCAAAAGACCGGGCCTGAAGGCCGCGGAAATTCGCTCGCATTCAGGAGCCTGAAGGCTCCTGCTCCCTCCGCCGTGTTTCTACCGGCAGGCGCGTCCACCTCATACGAAAAAATTTTCGCGCCGATAGGAACACTCAGTCAGCTTTTAGCCGTTCCCGCCGGTCATCTTTGCGCAGATTTCGGATGAAGGCCTCCGCATCCGCCATGTCGGTTCTATTCTTCCAAAGTCCTACCGGCTGGCGTAAGCATTGTCTCGCCGACCAGAAGACCAGCCCCAGACTCAGCAGAACGCACAGCCATCCAAAAACATCGCCGTGAGCGGTGTAGAAGGTCACATCAGAGCGGAAGCCGTAACCGGCCGGCAGCGCGTCGATAGCGTGTCGGGGAATGCTCTGCCGAACGCGACCGTAGGGGTCGATGGCCGCTGTGACGCCGTTATTGGTGTCGCGCAGCAGCCAGCGGCGGTTTTCGATGGCCCGCATCCGCGCCATGTTCAGGTGCTGCCAGGGAGCGCTGGTGTCGCCGTACCAGCCGTCGTCGCTGATGTTGACCAACACCTCGGCGCCCATTTGCGCAAACTCCCGCACCTCGTCGGCAAAGACCGACTCGTAGCAGATGAAGACGCCGTAGCTGTGGCCGTTGAGGCGGAAGACCTTGTGCTCGCTGCCGCGGGTAAACGAGGAGACACGGCCGGTGAGCTTGTGGGCGAAGGTCAGCAGGCGCTGAAAGGGAATGTACTCGCCGAAGGGGACCAGATGAATTTTGTCGTAGCGGCCCACGCGCGCGCCGTCGGCGCCGACAACCAGCGCGGAGTTGTACTCGCGCAAGGACTGGTCTTCCGCCGAGAAATCCGTGCCGATGCTGCCCACGACCAGCGGAGCCTGCTCCTGCCGGGCAAGGGCCACGAGTGTCTGCTGAAAACGGGCATTTTCCTCGACGAACGGCGCGGGCGACTCAGGCCATGCGATCAGATCGGGATGCGTGACAGCGGGCGGGCAAGAAATCTGGGCAGTGGGTGCGCCGGTCTGAGGGATTCCGGCGATGTAGCTTTTACACTGCTCCGCGGCCAGCCGCTTGAACTCGGCGATGTGACGGTCCCACTCCGGGCCCGCCCAGTCGTTGTCGCTAGCCACATCGAGATTGGGCTGCACCAGCATGGCGGTGGCCGTGGCGGCAGGCTTGGGCGGCGCCAGAAAGAGGCCCGCTGGTCCGGCCACAAGCAATACAGCGCCGGAAATCCCCCAAAACCGTCCGCACGAACAACGATTCAGCAGCACTCCGCCCGCGAGCAGCGCATTGGCCGCCACCAGCAGAAAGCTGATGCCGTAGACGCCAGTCCAGGGGGCAAGCTGGTTGACCAGGGCGTTGTCGACCTGCGAGTAGCCAAGCTGATCCCAGGGCACGCTGGTAATGCGGGCGGCAGCCAGTTCCAGGGCAGTCCACAGAATGGGCGCGGCGGCCAGAGCCAGGCGCGTGCTGCCCGTGGCGCGGCGCACCAGCACGACGCCCAGGCCGAAGATGCCGAAGTAAAGCCCCAGCACGAGGCTGAAGGCCAGAAGCAACAGCGTGGGAGCCCCAAACGGCATGTCGCCGTAGTGGGCCATTGTGTCGCGGACCCAGTAGCAGTTGCCCATGTACCAGAGCACGCCGCAGAGGTAGGCGACGAGGAAGCCGCGTCGCAGCGGACGGGGATCGTCCGTACACTGCGGCGACAGGATCGCCCAAAGCAGCGGAACCAGCCCAAACCAGGCGAAGACCGAGCGCCAGACAGGCAACGGCCCAGCCAGCGGAAACGGCAACTCGAGCAGGCCGGCGGAAAGAACCGCCGCGGCCCACAACTTCCAGGCTCCCAACTTCAAGAATGAAGGCTGCATACAGGCCCCAAGTTTATCGCAGCAGGGCGCAAGGACGCTGCCAACGCCCCCAATGACTCTCCCCGAAGGGCGCCACGCATGACGAGCAACCCTACGGAAAGCGGATCAAGAACGGCTTTCAGGGTTGAAAAACACTGTGGGCAGTCTGGAAACAGGTTACAATTCGCTTATGATATTGGCTGTTTTTGCAATGCGAGTACTGGAAGTGCTGTTCTTCACAGGACTCGTGGGCTCTGCTGTTGTCGTCGTCATCAGCTTCGTCGAGGACGGCAAGGAACTGTTCGGCGAAAACGACTCAGAGGAACGGCCCCACCCGAACAGTTGAAGGCCCAATCCGCTGACGCCCTTTATTCTTATTGACTATGCGATGATTCGGAAATAAACTCATGCAGGGCGGCTGATGATTTTCGTTCCCCTAATTCGAGAAAGCCGGCCGTCGCGCCGGCACAACCGCGATGGCATCTAACCGAACTATCGTAGCCCCCGATTCCGACCGCGTCCGGCTTATCGTGGCATCCTCCGTGATGCTCACGTTCATCTCTTTTTGGCGCGCGGCGGCAATTGTTCTCAATGATTTGGGCTCCTCGGCCTTCTATGCCGGGGGCATTGCGCAGCAGATGGTGGGCGATGCTGCGCCCTGGTTCATCCTCGGCATCATGCTGTTCAGCTTCGCGGTGCGCGCGGTATACGTCGAAAGCTGTTCGATGTATACACGCGGAGGCGTTTACCGTGTGGTGAAGGAGGCATTGGGAGGCACATTCGCCAAACTCAGTGTCTCGGCGCTAATGTTCGATTACATTCTGACCGGGCCAATATCCGGCGTTTCGGCCGGGCAATATATTACAGGTTTGATCAATGAACTTCTGACGGTTGCAAACCAGAGTCACTGGCTTCCTCCGGCGCTGATGGACGCGCACAACAATCCCTTCCAGTTCAACATGGACCACACTTCCGCTATGTTCGCGGCTGCGGTGACAATCTACTACTGGTGGGAGAACATCAAGGGCATTGAAGAGTCGAGCGGCAAGGCTCTGCGCGTCATGCAGATCACGACGGTGATGGTGGTGATTCTGCTGTTCTGGGGCGTTTACTCCGTATTCATGACGCCCGGCGCTCACTTGCCTCCACCGCCCACGCCTTCCCATCTCAAGTTCAGCAACGACGCTTTGGGCTTCCTTAGAGGAGCGCCGCAACTGCTTCCGCTGATGGGCTTGTTTGGCGTTCTTATGGCCTTCGGCCACTCCATCCTGGCCATGAGCGGCGAGGAGAGCCTGGCTCAGGTCAACCGCGAGATTGAGCATCCCAAGCTCAAAAACCTGAAGCGTGCGGCAATTGTCATTGCTATTTACAGCCTGATCTTCACCGGCGGCGCCACGCTTCTGGCCTCCATGCTGATCCCCAGCTGGCAACTCACCCATGTATACCAGGACAACTTGATTGCCGGCCTGGCCATGTACATGGTGGGGCCGATGTTCTGGCGCATCGCCTTCCGCATCTTCGTGGTGTTGGTCGGCTTCCTGATTCTCTCCGGCGCCATCAACACCTCGATGATTGGCTCGACCGGTGTGCTGATGCGCGTGGCCGAGGACGGCGTACTGACCGACTGGTTCCGCAAGCCGCACGTCAAGTACGGCACCAGCTATCGCATCGTGAACATGGTCTTCATTCTTCAGATGTTCACGATCATCGCCAGCCGGGGCAACGTAATCACCCTGGGTGAGGCCTACGCCTTCGGCGTGATCTGGTCGTTCACTTTCAACAGCCTGGCCATGCTGGTGCTGCGCTGGAAGTACCATGGCGAGCGCGGCTGGAAAGTTCCTCCCAATCTGCGCATCGGAAAACACGAGATCCCCATCGGGCTGCTCTCGGTCTTTCTGGTGCTGCTTTCTACTGCTATCGTCAACCTGTTCACCAAGTCGGTGGCCACGGTAAGTGGAGTTTTGTTCGCCGCAGCCTTCTTCATCATCTTCACCGTTTCCGAACGCGAAAACCTGCGCAAGCACGCTGCAACCGCGCGGCAGATGAAGGATCAGTTCCAGCTGGAGCACCAGGATACGATCAGCCGCGAGTCGGTGGCCATCCGCCCCGGCGGCGTCATGGTGACCATGCGCGACGCGGCCAATCCACTCGCACTGAAGTGGACGTTGGCGCACACCAAGACCGAGGATCAGGACGTGGTGGTTCTCAGTGTGCGCATGATGGGCGTGGGCGGGCCGGAATACCTGAGCGCGGAGCAGCAGAGTTTCAGCGAACACGAGCAGATGATCTTCACCAAAGCGGTTTCGGTGGCCGAGAGCTTCGGCAAAAAGGTCTCGCTGCTGGTGGTTCCCGCCGGAGACGTCTTTGCCGCGCTAGCGCAGGGTGCTAACTCGCTGGATGTGGACTCTGTGGTCTCGGGAGTTTCCAGCTCAATGACCGCCGAAGACCAGGCTTTCTACCTCGGGCAGGCATGGGAAGCGCTTCCTGAGCCCAAGCGCCAATTCAATTTTTATATCGTCAGCCACACCGGCGAAACCAAGGCCTTTTTCATCGGACCGCACGCGCCGGCGCTGAGCCCCGATGATGTGCAACTCGTGCATCGCTTGTGGCTGAACATGCGGCGCGACCCATCCATGCAGGATTTGCACCACAGCGACATTATTACTTATTCCTTGACGCATCTGGCTGGCCAGTATGCCCGCGAGAAGCAGGAGATACTGCGTGATTTGCGCAACTATCGCGCTGCGGACACTCCCACGAGCGTGCGACTTGGCGGCCAGGACCTTTCCGAGTCTCCAGCGGCGCCTGCCTCACCGGGCCACGAATTGCCGCCGCGCAAACCGACGCGCGATATCTAGGTATCAAGACCTCGCGCAAGAGTTTTGCGGCAAATTGATCTGATTCTCGCGAACAAACTTACATTTTCTAATTGTCAAAGAGTCTTGAGTTGCGTATTGTGTCTCTCAGAATGAGTAGTTATTGTGTGCATTTTTCCCTGTGCACATTGGAAATGAAACAACTTACGAGCATCTGACAGGAGGAACCGTGGGAGTTTCAGAGATTCTGGTTGAAATCGATCACGAGATTGCTCAGTTGCAACAGGCCCGCACGATACTGGCCGGCGGAGTCCCCGCAGCCGCGCCCAAGAAAGCTGTGGCCGCAGCCGCAGCCATGAAACCCGCCAGGAAAGGGAAGAAAAAAAGGCGTCTTACCCCCGAAGGGCGGAAACGCATTGCCGAGGCCGTCAAGCGCCGCTGGGCAGAGCAGAAGAAGGCAGCAGCAGGCAAGTAACTGCAAGCCCCAAGCTGAGGAAGGGCTGGCTGAATAGCCAGCCCTTCCTCGCTGAATAGCATCAAGAGAAGCCGCCTTCGACTTAGATGGATTCCCCCGGCACGCACCGCACCACCTGAACCCCCGCATCAACCAATTCCGCGAGTTGTTCCGGCGTTCCTTTCAGCGGCGGGAAGGTCCCAAAGTGCAATGGAAGCACGATCTTCGGCTCCAGAAGGCGCACGGCCAGCGCTGCTTCCCTTGGCCCCATCGTGAAGTGTCCTCCAACTGGAAGCATTGCCACTTCAGGCCGGTATAGGTCGTGAATCAGCTTCATGTCTCCAAAGACATTGGTGTCTCCGGCGTGGTAGAGAACCGGACCATTCGCGATGGCCAGAACGAATCCAGCCGCGATTCCCACATAATGGGTTCCCTGCTCATCCTGCGCGCTGGAGGAGTGCTCGGCAGCCACCATGGTGGCCGCCACGTCGTCCAGCTGCACGGTTCCCCCCTGCCCCATTCCGATGGTCCGGGCCACGCCTTTCTTCGCCAGATAGTTCGCCAGCTCAAAGACGGCCACCACCGTGGAGTTATGCCTGGAGGCCACCGGCACAACATCGGAGATATGGTCCCCGTGGCCGTGGGTTGCGAGAATGTAGTGAATTCTCTCCGGAAGGACGAAATCCTTCGGGTACATGGGATTTTGCGCAATGAACGGGTCAATCAGGATATTTATGCCACTGGCGGTCTGGACCAGCACGGTGGCGTGACCGAGCCAGGTAATGCGCGTTCCATTGAGTGACATCATGGCGCCTCCTTGCGAGGCTGGCAAAGGCGACCCGGCAGCTAGCGCGTGATAAGAAGCTCCGAAACGCTGTCCTTGGCCAGAAACTGGCGGTAATCGGACCAGGCGGCAAACAACTGCTTGATGCTGCGGTTGGTAAAGGCGCGCTGAATGGGAAACTGCTCGGAGATCTGCACCTCTACGTCATCGCCGGGGGTAATGTGAAAACGGCAGTGCATCGTCTCTTCGCCCTGGGTCCGGGTGTGAAAGAAGGCCAGCACCTGCCCGCCCGGATTCGTAGCCTCATAAAGGCGATCTACAACGGGCGCCACCAGGGCTTCGGGCAAATAGTCGAGGGTGGTCCACAGTAAAACCACGTCAAACATGCGGCCTGAAAACTTGAGCGACTGTTCCAGGAAGCCATCGATATTCCAGACCGGATTGCCGTTTTCGTCCGTACCGGTCTGCCAGTTTCCCGCGCAGGCATCGTGAACCACATCGGCAAGGAAGACGCTCTGGCCGAGGCTGGTCAGGTAGTTGATGTTGCTAGGAGAGGTAGCGCCTGTGTCAAGCACGCGAAGGCCGGATTCAGTCTGAAGCCGCTTCCGCAGCTCAGCCCATCCGCCCGAGTGACGCGGAAGCCTCGGCCCGGTCAATTCCTGGCCAGAAGCGGTCGAAGCGCTCTCCTGTTTCTTGTCAAACCAACGGCTAAACACCTTCAAATCCCCTTGCCACCCAGCGAACCGGCCGGCGCGCAGCTACTTGTCACGAGATGCTGCCAGTCTTCGGCGCGCTTGCGCCATCTGTTCCCACGGAGACAGCCTGCGTCAGATCCACCTTGCCGCGGAAGGCCGCATTGTCCTCCACCGCCAGGCGAAGGGCGCAGATATCGCCTTCCACAACACAACCGGCGCGCAACTCCACCCGGCCAGTGGCCAGCAGGTTCCCCTGAACCTTGCCCAGAATCAGAATGTCCTTGGCGGAAAGGTCGGCGGCAACATTTGCACTGGGGCCGATGGTGAGTCTGCTCTCCGAGAGGCTCACAGTCCCCTCCACGCGGCCATCCACAACCAGGTCTTCATTGCCCTTCACTTCGCCACGAATCACGATGGTCTTGCCAATGCGAGCTGGAACATTTTCAACTGCCATGAAGTGATTCCTTCCAGGGCCTGCTTTCAAGCTTGCTCAGAGAGTTTGCAACCGCGCGCTCATCAGGCACGATTACCTCTTTCCGGATTGCTTTGGCGCAAAGCCGCTTGTTTCAGTGTACGAGATTTCGCCCGTTGCAATTGGCCCTGCACGAACTATACGCAAACCGGCCACCACGCTTCAATCCTCATCCCCCGGGCAGTGTCGCTGCGTCTAACAAACAAAGAGGTCCAACATGCGATCAATGGACGGCCAATGCCCGCTAAACTAGAAGATGTGCGAAGCCTTCCAACCTTCCTGCTTATGCTGCTCTGGGCCGCCGCATCCCACGGCCAGACAGCCCCATTTCTTGCGCCCACGCAGGCGCAGGCGCTGGTGAAGCGGGCGCTGGCTACGGAAATGCGTACCGCCCAGGATGAAAGCCATCCCATGCGCTACTGGCTGCGCAAGTCCAGCCCACGTCTGACCTCGACCAAAGAGATTGTTGAAACTCGCGACGGCTTCGTGGCCCGGCTGGTGAGAATCAACGACCAGCCGCTCAACCAGGCCGACGAGCAAACGGAAAAGGCCCGGCTGGATGCGCTCTACAGCGATCCCAACCGGCAGCGGCATCGCAAGCAAAGCGAGGAGCAGGACACCGCCATCGTACTGAAGCTGTTGCGTTTGCTGCCTCAGGCATTCACATTCGAATACGCAGGCCCCGGTCAGGGTCCATCGGGAAAGGTAGAGAAGTTCCGCTTCCGGCCCAACCCTGGCTTTAATCCCCCCGACCTGGAGACGAAGGCGCTGACCGCCATGAACGGCGAACTCTGGATCGACGCCGCGCAGGAGCGGGTCACGCGCCTCGAAGGCCACTTGCAGCAGGACACAGACTACGGCTGGGGCGTCCTGGGCCGTCTGGACCGGGGCGGATGGGTTGTCATCGAACAGGCCGACGTCGGCGGGCACCAGTGGCGCATCACGCGTTTCCAGATGAAAATGAACCTGCGGGTGCTCTTCAAGACAAAGAACTTTGACACGGTTGAGGAAATGACTCAGTATGCGCCCGTCCCCGCCAGGCTCGATTACACGCAGGCCATTCAGATGCTGCGCGCGGCTCCAGGCGGCGCAGGCCACGGCCGCCGGTAGAAGAACATCTTCCAAACGCAAAGCGGCCTCACCCGAGTGGGTGGGGCCGCTTTGGTGATTTTGAAGCTCGCCTTACTTGATCTTCAGGAAGATCATGGCAAAGGTGAACAGCGTGAGGGACTCGATGAAGGCCAAACCGATAACCAGGAAGGTCATCAGGCCACCGCGGGTTCCGGGATTGCGCGCCAGCGCCTCAGTGGTCGAGCCAACAGCCTTACCCTGACCAAGGCCGCAGAGTCCCGCGGCCAATCCCATTCCGAGTCCGACGCCGATGGGCGCCATGTTGATAACAGCCGAACCGCTGTCCGCAAAGGCCGGGATGGCAAAACAAAGAGCTGCCAGGGCCAAAAACATATTCTGAAGTTTACGCATCATTCTCCTGCTTCCCTTTGAATTGACCGCCAGGAGGTGGTTGAGGCTCACCACGCTGGCCCCCTCACGCTGGCGGCCTACCGTTTGCCCGGAGCGGACGCTCTCTCCGGCGGAATCTCTTTTCTCGTCCTTGACGAGATCGATGCAACAAACCGCTCTAGTGCTCGTGCGCAACCGCCATGGACAGGTAAATCATGGACAGGAGCATAAAGACGTAGGCCTGAACCATCGAAACGAAAAGATGCAGTCCGAGGAACGCCGTGGGAGCGAGGAGCGGGATCATCGAGAAACAGATCAGCGCCAGAAGATCACTGGCAAGCATATTGGCGTAAAGACGAATGGTGAGCGACATGACACGGGCCAGGTGAGAGATGATCTCCACCGGGAACATCAACGGCGCCAGCCACGCGACCGGGCCCGCGAATTCCTTGAGATAACCCAACGGGCCATGGACGCGAATTCCGTGGAAGTTATAGAAAATAAATGTCAAAGTCGCAATTCCCAGCGGCACCACAGGATCGGCGGTCGGCGTGGGGACGCCCGGAATCAGTCCCAGCAGGTTATTGCAGACCACGAAGAGAAAAATACATGTGGTAAAGGCCTGGAATTTCTCGTAGCCGTGGCCAATGACCTGCTCGCCCTGACTGCCGGTGAACTCATGGATCAGCTCGGCAATCTGCTGCGCAGGGTTGGGTTTCTCCACCGACAGGGTCAACCGCACGACGAGGAAAAACGCGATCAGGCCGAATGCCACCAGCATTTCAAGCGCGAAGGCGTCGTTGATGGCCGTCGCCGGCGTGGAGGAAATCCCCACAGCGTGCAGCACCGATGCAACGAGGCCGCCAAACAATTCATTCAAAAAGCGCGTCAATGCTAACGAATCCGGCATGAGTCCTTCTATCCTTCTTCCTCCAGGCGAGAACCGCATTCACCACTGGAACTGGTCAATCGCGCAGCATCCTGAGCGCCTCCCAACCCACGGTCAAAACTGCCAGACCGAGGCCGCAGAGAAGCGCCATTGCGGAGCCCTGGAAACATTTCAGACTACCATAAATGGCCCCCGCAAAGACGGTGAGCCGGAGCACAAAGAAGAGGACAACCAAAGGCGTTCCCATTGGAGCCTTCTGATGGTCCAGCCTTGCGTTGATCAGCCTGACCAGCCGCAGCCATTCCCAGATGCTGGCCGCCGAGATCAGAGCGCCGGTCGCGAGCATGGCGGCGTTGCGCCAGCCTGAAGCAATCCACAAAACCACCGCTGGAGCGAGGCCCAGGAGCAGCGTGTTGCGCAAGGCGCGCTTGAGCATGCCCTCAGGATCCGCGCTGGTGGGAACTGGAACGTACTTGTCTTCATCTGTCATGGCTGTCCATCAGGACCTGTTTTTCCGGTCCCGCTTCCGTTCTTGTTCTTCTTGGGAGCGGCGCCGGAAGTCATCGCCATTCGAATCGCGCTAACCATTCCGGAAATGCTTCCCAGGATGAAACCTGCCAGCGCAATCCACGACTGGTGCAGGCGACTATCCAGCCATGCGCCTCCCAGCCACCCAATCAACACGGCAGCCGGCAGCACAAAGGCAATTTGCACCAGTTTTTCCGCCTCGATCAGCGCCCCCATGCCGTTGGAGGCCCTCGCTGGCCGCTTTGATTCCGGAATGGGACGGTTGAAGGGCATCCTTGGTGATTATGCACGAAGAACGCCCTCCTACGCGAAAGGGGGGGGCTACTTCTTGGGTGTGAAGGTAGCGAGCTTCGATGCCTTGATCCGATACTTGCCTTCGTCGTCGTTCACTTGCACAAAATTGAGATCCCGGTCTGTTTCACGGCTGTTGTCTCCGTAACTGTGAACGTGAAGGACAGCCTTGGCTTCAAAGTAATAGACTTTGCCCGCCTCGGCCGTAAATGTAGTCATCCCGACCATCTGCTTCAAATGACCAAATACGGACTGCCAGCCCACACAAAGATGATGTTCGCCGGGCGCAACGTCAAGAGTGAAGTACGAATTGCCCTGGTTGGCGCCGACCCAGGCCCCATCCATGCCAAAACGGGTTGAAGGAGTACCGCATCCAAGACATCCCCATGTCTTGTCCAGGGATTCGATCAGCACGATCTGCGCTTTGCCAGCGGCCGGAGCAGCAGGCGCGGGCTGATCTTTTTGAGTCTGAACATCAAACGTGATTTTGTCGTCGCCGCAGGAGTCAGGAAGAATTGTCTTGGACCAGGCATGCGTTGCTGGAAACAGCGACGCGCATAAAAGCAGGACAGAGAGTCTTGGATTCATTTGGGTTCTCCTTTTTGCTTTAACCCAAACTGTAACTTATTGTTTCGCCCAACGCAAAAATTGAGGAAACCTTACTGCGGCCCGCCTGGCCACCGCCCACGCAATCGACGATATACTGACACTTGAGCCCGTTATGCGGCCCACGCAAAGGAAGCCATGGAGTTTGAATCGGAATTTGAGCGCGGTCTCTTCGACCTGCGCAAAGCGAAGTTGGAAGAGATCGTAAAGCTGGGACAGGCGGCCTATCCCAACCAGTTCCCGGCCTCGCACACCGTTCCCGAGATACGCGCAAAATGGGGCGAGACGCAGGCTGAGGAACTGGAAACCCCTCGGGTTACCGTGGCTATCGCCGGGCGCATCATGGCCATCCGCGCCCAGGGCAAGGCCGGCTTCGCCACGCTCCAGCAGGGCGGCGAGCGGCTGCAGATTTACGTGCGCAAGGATGCCGTCGGCGACGATGGCTTCGCGCTCTACAAGCTTCTCGATCTGGGCGACCACATCGGCGTCTCGGGCTATCTTTTCCGCACACGCACGGGCGAGCTGACCATTCACGTGGAACGGTTGACCTTCCTGGCCAAGGCCATGCTGGCGCTGCCAGAGAAGTTTCACGGTCTGGCTGACGTGGAGTTGCGCTACCGCCAGCGCTATGTGGACCTGTTCGCCAACCTGGAAGCCCGCAAGGTCTTCGTCAAGCGCTCCAAGACCCTCAAGGCCGTTCGCCAGTTCTTTGACGAGCGCGGCTACCTTGAAGTGGAAACGCCCATGATGCAGCAGGTGGCCGGAGGAGCGGCTGCCAAGCCCTTCATCACCCACCACAACGCGCTCGACCAGGATCTGTTTCTGCGCATCGCTCCCGAGCTTTACCTGAAACGGCTGGTGGTGGGCGGCCTGGACCGCGTCTACGAGCTGAACCGCAACTTCCGCAACGAAGGCGTCAGCACTCAGCACAATCCCGAGTTCACCATGATCGAGTTCTACCAGGCTTACGCCAACTATCTCGACATGATGCAGCTCACCGAGGAGTTGATCAAGTTTGTGGCGCTGAAGGTGAACGGGACAACAAAGACCGAGTTCAACGGCCACACTATCGATTTTGCGAAATGGCAGCGGCTGACCATGCGCGAAGCCATCATTGAGTTCTGGCCGGAGGAAGCGGGCGCCAAGCCGGCAATGGCAGCCTTCGACTCCGCGACGGCGCTGCAAACTCGGCTTCACGCGGCGATGAGCACCATCGAAAAGGCGACTGGCGAGACTACGCGACTGACTCCTGAGCGCATCGCGGAGTTGAAGACGATTCACGATGCGCTGACCGAGGCCTACTTCAACTCGATGAAGGGCGCGCCGCTGGGCAAATCCGTCTACAGCGTTTTCGAGGCGGTGGTGGAACCGTTTCTCATTCAGCCGACGATCATCTACGACTACCCGACCGTTGTCTCGCCCCTTTCCAAACAGAAGCCCGGCGATCCGGAGCACGTGGAGCGCTTCGAGTTCTTTGCCGGCGGCTTCGAGCTGGGCAACGCCTTCAGCGAGTTGAACGACCCGGTGGAGCAGCACAAGCGCTTCGAGCAGCAGCTTGTCGAGCGCGCCCAGGGCGACGACGAGGCCCATCAGATGGACGAGGACTATGTCCGCGCGCTGGCCTACGGCTTGCCGCCGACCGGCGGCGAGGGCATGGGCATCGATCGCCTGGTGATGCTGCTGACCGGCTCCAAGTCCATTCGCGACGTGATTCTCTTCCCGCTGATGAGGCCGGAAAAGCAGCAGACAGCAAACAGCTAGCAGCTAACAGTTTTTTACTGACGGCTGTTAGCTGTCTGCTGTCAGCTTGGTCAGGAGCTTTCAACCTGCATGAACATCCTATTCGTCGGCGACATCTTCGGCAGCGCGGGACGCAGAATCGTGCGCGAGCACATTGGCCATCTGCGCGCTACCCACGCCGTGGACCTGACCATCGTCAACGCGGAAAATGCCGCCGGCGGCTTTGGCCTGACCCCTCAAATCGCCGAAGACATCTTCGACTGGGGCGCGGACGTTTTGACCACCGGCAATCACGCCTGGGACAAGCGCGACCTGATCGACTATTTCAACTCAGCGCCCGCCGAGAGCCACGAGCGCCCGCGCCGCGTGCTGCGGCCCGCGAATTTTCAGCCCGGCCTGCCCGGCTACGGCATCTATGAGGGAACCACTCAGGGCGGCGTGGATTACGCGGTAATCGACCTGCAGGGCTGTGTCTTCATGAACACCACCAACGACCCCTTCCATACCGTCAACGCGCTGCTGGCCGGCGTCACGGCCAAGGTCATCGTGGTGGACTTCCACGCCGAAGCCACCAGCGAGAAGGTCGCGATGGGCTGGTACCTGGATGGCCGCGTCACCGCGCTGCTGGGCACGCACACGCACATTCCCACCGCCGACGAGCGCGTGCTGCCGGGCGGAACCGCCTTCCAGACCGATGTGGGCATGAGCGGCCCCTACGACAGCGTCATCGGCGTCGAAAAGGAATTGGTGCTGCGCAAGTTCCTCACCGGAATGCCAGCCAAGTTCGAAGCTGCCAAGGGAAACGCCAAGATCTGCGCTGCGCTAGTCACATGCGATCCCATGACCGGGCGGGCCACGCGCATTCAGCGCATCATGCTTGGGGAATAAGGGGTCAGGGGGCAGAGATCAGAGATCAGTTTTGCTTCTCAGTACGTGAACTGACTCGCCTTCAAGAAAAGCAGCAAAACGCAGTGAAAACACTTGACCAGACCCAAAATCTGCCCCCATTTCCTCTAATCTCTGTCCACTCACTTGAGGGTCCTGGCCTTCCCGTTCAGATCAGTTGTCTGAATGGGTTTCCCATGGGCCTCGACCGCGTTCAGCGCAACAACTTCATCTTTTGATCCTGGCGCCGCCGAACACGCGGCCTTCAGCAACGTCCCCTTGCCGTCAAAGGTCATGGTCCACTCCATGGGCTGTGGAGCGGCCGCCACATCGGTAAACCGGATGATGGCTCCCCCATGAACAGGTGTGGCCAACATGCCCGGCGAGACAGCGGGGAGCTTCTGAATCTCGGAAGCTTCCGGCAGTTCGGTCTGGGGACGCGCTCCTGCCAGAGCGGCATAGCACAATCCCGTCGCAAGCCACTCCGGGGCTTTGTCCGGGTGCTCTTCGGCGCGAATCTGGTTGAAGACCGAAACGGTCAGCGCGTTGCTGGGCGCGGGCGAGAAGAGCGTGTAGCCACGGCGCAGGATGGGGATGATGCGCACACGCCCATTGTTGCCGCGAGGAATCGACGCCGAAAACTCGCTCATGCTGCCAGCACCTTCGTTTCGCGTGAACTGCAAAAAGAGGTGACTGGGCAGCGCGGAGCAAACAATCTGCTGGAAGTTCCACTTGCCTTGGTTGAATTCCAGACCGGCATACCCGGCGCGCTCTCCGATTGAGGATTGAGCTTCCGCCGCCAGTTCGCGATCCTGCGGAGTCATCTGGTCATAGGAGCGGAACTCCAGTGCAGCAACGCGTTCGGAATGTTCGATGCCCGTAGCAAACGGCATGGGATGCGTAGCAACCTCGCGCACCTCGGTCGGCTGAGGCGTAGGAGCATCCCGTTCCGCCTGAGCGTTAACGGGCACGCAAGCTGCTGCCATGGCGGCAAAGGCCAGGACGACAGTTGGGACTCTGGATTGTTCCATTCTGCCCCCTAGCCTATCACTGAACAGATAGAGTTTCGCTTAATGCTCGTGAAGCAACAAAAAGGGCAGCCCAATAAAGGCTGCCCTTGATGGCCCAGGAGAAGGATATAGCACTCCGGTCCCTTGCCGGGTCCGGACCGATCAACAGATCAGGCTAATCCAACTGTTACTTCGCTGCTGGCTTGTGTCCGGCTGCCGGTTTGTGTGCCGGAGCAGCAGGCTTCTTCGCCGCAAGCTGGAGTTCTCCATCACGCAGCACGATTTGAGCGGACTGCGCCGCCGTGGCCGTAGCTGGAACCTGCGTGTAGGAGTCATAGGTTCCCACCAGCGCCGAGGCAGGCGGAACTCCGAAGATGAACCCAACTGCTGGAATTTCCTTTTCTGTCAGCGGCTTCTTCATATTGACGATGAAGTCGGGAATCTTTGCGTCCTTGGCATCCTGGGTCACGGCAACCTTGATCACCGTGGCGCTGGCTTCAATCACGACTCCGGGGACCGGGGTGACCTCATCCTTCAGAACAGCCCAGAGCTTGTCGGCATCTTCCTTCGTTCCGGCAGCCAGGATGAACTCCTTATCGCCCAGATTCAGCGTCTTCAGGTCGGGTGTGCCCAGAACAATATCGTGAATCTGCTCAGCCGGCGTTTTGGCAGGTGCAATCTGCAGCGTTCCCGGAGGGAAGGTCGTCAGAGCTGCCTGAGCCTTGATATCGTCCAGGCCCTTCAGGTCGCCGTGGTACTTGTTGTAGTAATACTCGAGCGACTTTTCGATGCCAGCCTTGTACGACGGAGGCGCGAAATCCCATGCGCGAGCATAGAACCAGATCGCCTTCACTAGGTCCTTGGCTCCGGGCTGAGCATACGCCTGGGCGAGGAAAAGCGTATCCTGCAAGCCCACGGACTTGCTCTGATCATCCGTGTAAAGCATCAATTCCGCCGTATACTCGGAGACCGCTCCCGGAAAATCCTTCTTGGCGACCGCGTCGTCGAATGCAATGGCCGAATGGAAGACCGGATAGGTTCCGCCGATCGTCTTCTTCCAGTCGGCATCGGAGGTGCTTGCGGGCTTGGCGGCCAGCAGGCCCTTGCGCGCGAGCGCAGCGGCGTCATCGCAGGTCTGCGCATCCGACGTCTTGGCGCACTGGCCCTTCTTGATGAGAACCGAATAATAAATGGCCTTCATGTTGTTGGGGTCAGCCTGAAGCAGGCGGCTGGCCGCGCTGAGCGCCTTGTCGGAATCGCCAATGCCGCCCTGTTGCGGGGGCAGAAAATAGGCATCGACCAGCAGATCAAGAGCCGCATTTTTGACGACGCTCTGCGGATAAGTCGTCAAAAAGCTCTCCAGAGCCGCGGCCTTGGCCTTGGCGTCGGCCTGTGTGATTGCCGTTTGATAAGCGTTGAACTCTGCCGGATCCTTGATGGTGATCGAATCCTGGGCACGCAGCATGGGCGCAACAGCAAGGCTGATGCCCGCCAATGCCATCACAGATGCGAAGACTAACTTCTTCATTCAGTGCTCCTGGGAATTGCCAAAATGGAAATCAATGTTCTGAGACTCGCCCCGGAATTCTTAACCGCTTTTTCACCGCAGATTAAGACCGGGGGCAACGGGTAAATAGTACCACGGTTCCATTGTGGTGTTGGATGGATTATAGAAAGGGTTGCCCGCCGTGACAAGCGGAGTTTTTCGGTAAAGGAGATTTCCCGCTGCAAGGCGCCCCGGCTCATCCCAGAGAGGGTGCGCCGGACCGCCCGTCAAGCCCCGATTGCCCGGCTTTTGGGGCCATGCCGGCGTCATTGCAGCAGGCGCACGAGTTCAGCCTGTTCGGCCAGAAATGCGTCGTGGCCGTGGGCGCTGGTCATCTCCCGGTAATCCACCTGTACGCCCGTTGCGCGGATGGTGTAAGCAAAGTCTCGTACCGCCTGGGGCGGAAACAGCCAGTCTGAGCTGATGCCGACAAAGCAAAGGCGGGCGCGAATCCCGCCAAAAGCCTCCTCCGGCGAGCTGTGCCCGCGCATCGGGTCCCAGGTGTCCATGGTGCGCATGATGGCAAGGTAAGAGTTGGCGTCGAACCGGTCGATGAAGCGTTCTCCCTGGTAATCCAGGTAGCCGGCAATATCGAAACGCCCGCCGATCAGGCCGCCGCCCTGGTTATCCAAACCCCACGGATCTTCCCCATCGCGGTTCGGCTTGCGGCCATAGCGCTCGTCGAACAGCTCCGCCGACTTGTAGCTGATCATGCCAATCTGCCGGGCCAGCGATACCCCCTGCCTCGGAGGACGCTGTGGCAGATAGCGGCCAGCAGCCCACTCCGGGTCGTGCACAATGGCCTGGCGCTGCAAGTGGTTGAGCGCCAGCCCCATGGCTGACAGTGGCGTAACGCCGATCACTACCGCGCGTTCCACGCGCTTCGAGTCGTAGATGGCCCAATCCAGGGCCTGCATGCCGCCAATGGAGCTGCCCAGAACCAGCCGCAGACGGCGAATACCTAGCGAATCCAGCAGCCTGGACTGCGCGCGCACATTGTCGCGGATGGAAACCAGCGGAAAGTCCGGCCCATAGACCGCACCCGTCTCCGGGTCCACCGAGCCGGGACCCGTCGAGCCGTAACAGGAGCCCAGCATGTTGATGCAGATCACAAAGTCGTGTTCCAGCGAGAGCACCGCGCCGGGCGCAAAGATTTCCGGCCACCAGGAACCCACCAGCGCCGAGCCAGTCAGCGCGTGACAGACCAGCACGGCGTTGTCCTTGGTCGCGTTCAGCCGGCCATACACCGCATAATGCAGCGTAATGCCGCTGAGCGCGCGCCCGCACTCCAGCAACAATGGCTCGTCGAGCACAAAGTCGCCCTCGTAGGTGGGCTCCAGAAAAGACTTTGCCGGTGGCGAGATTCCGGTCCCGGCTCGAGTTTCACTCATAGTAATCATTGTGCAACATGACCCTCAGTCTCTGCTCAAGCTTTGCAGACCTGACCGTTGGCAACCACGATCGCCTGGTCCAGATCGGCCAGAATATCGCGGATACCCTCGATGCCCACGCTCAGCCGCACCAGATCGGGAGTGATGCCGGCATCCGCCTGCTCTTCCACGGAAAGCTGCTGATGCGTGGTCGAGGCCGGATGGATCACCAGCGACTTGGCGTCGCCGATGTTGGCCAGCAGCGTGAAAAGCTTCAGCGCATCAATCAGCTTCTTCCCCGCCTCGTAGCCGCCCTTGATGCCAAAGGAAATCAGCCCGCTCTGCCCGTTGGGCAAGTACTTCTGCGCCCGCTCGTAATACGGGCTTGACTTCAGGCCGGGATAGTTGACCCACTCCACGCCAGGATGCTGTTCCAGATGCCGGGCCACGGCCAGAGCGTTCTCTGAGTGCCGCTCCATGCGCAGGTGCAGCGACTCAATCCCCTGCAGCAGCAGGAATGCGCTGAAGGGCGACAGAGCCGGGCCGGTATCGCGCAACATCTGCACGCGCGCCCTGGCAATGAACGTCTGCGCCCCGAAGGCCTTCGTGAAAGAGAGGCCGTGATACGAGGGATCCGGCTCGGTGAAGCTCTTGAAGCGTCCCGAAGCCTCCCAGTCGAACTTGCCTGCGTCCACAATCACGCCCGCAATGGTGGTGCCGTGACCGCCGATATATTTCGTAGCGGAGTTGACCACGATATCCGCGCCCCACTCGATGGGCCGCACCAGCGCCGGCGTGCCCACCGTGTTGTCAATGACAAAGGGAATGCCGTGTTCGTGGGCGATGGTGGCGAACTTCTCGATGTCCACCAGATCCAGCTTGGGGTTGCCCAGCGTCTCGGCGTAGATGGCGCGGGTCTTGTCGTTGATGGCCGCCTTCAGGCCTTCGAAGTCGTCCGCATCCACGAACCGCACTGTGATGCCCAGCCGCTCAAAGGTGTAGCGGAAGAGGGTGTAGGTGCCGCCATAGAGCGAGGTGGTGGAAACGATCTCTTCCCCGGCAGAAACCAGCGTGGTCAGCGCCAGGGTAATCGCAGCCATGCCCGAAGCCGTGGCCAGTCCAGCCACTCCGCCTTCCAGAGCCGCCACCCGCTTTTCGAAAACGTCGTTGGTGGGATTCATGATGCGGGTATAAATATTGCCCGCCTCTTCCAGGCCGAAGAGCCGCCCGGCATGGGCTGCATCCTTGAACGCATAGGAGGCGGTCTGATAGATGGGCGTGGCGCACGCTCCCGTTGTGGGATCGGGCACCTGGCCTGCGTGAACGGCAAGGGTGGCAAACTGCTGCGTTTCTTCGGACATTCTGGGCTCCTTCAGGCTCTTGTGCTTTTTGGCTTATGAATGCAGACCGGTTGGAATACGGGCCACGCCAAAATGCAGAACGGCCCGAATCCTCTTCGGACCCGGGCCGCCTGGCTTCAAGATCGGTTGCGACTAGCGCATCTGCCTCTCGGAAGCCAAACGGACGGGTCCGCACTCCATGCACATACACATGGCCATGACCGCGATTCCGTGATTCCCTGAGTTCAGCATGAAAGCAGTATCGAGGAAAGGCCGGGTGCATGTCAAATAACAAAATGGAAACAGGCTCGTCTCATCTTTCGCGCAACGATGCGAAGGCCCGAGCAATCGCGCCGTAGGCGCAATGTTCATTAGCCCCGCGCTTCAGCGTGGGGTCCGCGCAACCAACAAAACATCCGGAGTCCCTTAGGGCCGGCGCCATTTTCGTTCACCCGAAGACGTAACGCTCATCGTAGACGATCCCGCAATTGCGCAGAAGAGCGACAAATTCCTGCTCAAAATCGCGTTTGCGGTGATGCTCCTCCTGGTTTTCAATGTATTTCTTCACAACTTCAATCTGCGAAGGACTGACACTGAATGCTCCGTATCCTTCCTGCCAGGAAAAACCATCTCCCAGCCACCGGGAAGAACTTCCTTTGAGCTTCTGAACGACATGGGCAAGAGAACAAGACGCCGGCAAAACAAATAGCAGATGAATGTGATTCGCAGTTCCGCCCGAGGCGATAAGCGAGAACCCCTCGCCGCGCGCAATCCCGCCCAAGTATGCGTAGAGTTCGGAAGCGCGGCCGGCAGGGATCAGCGAGCGGCGCTCTTTGGTACTGAAGACACAATGAATGAAATTGCTCGCGTATGTGTGCGCCATCTTGCACCGTCCCTACGGGACTCCCATTCTACAACCCGATTCATTCCCCGCGTTGAAACGCGGGGCTAATGAACCCTGCGCCTACGGCGCGGATTCCCAGCCACGCGCGATTACTGCCAATGATTGCGCTGGTCGGCCTCCAACGCGTATCAGTACCCGGTCAAAAGCCGCCCGTCGGCGCAAGTGATAAGCAACCGCATCACATAGGCCATGTTGGCTAGCCCAGCGAAAGAGACCGGTCGGAGCAACCGCGCCGTAGGCGCAACGGATACTAGCCCCGCGCTTCAGCGTGGGGTCTACTGCCAATCAACGACCCAACCGAGTCCCGTAGGGACGACGCCGTGAGCGCGAAAAGTTCGCAGCCAAAAATCGTGCCGGGTGCGCCGGTCAGTACGTTGTTGAGATTCGTTAAGTTCGGATATCCGTTGTCGGAGGCAGTATCGGCACAGAAAAAGAAATGCGACTTACCGTACTATTTTCCACCGAGTGACCGGCCTTAGCAGAAATATCGAGTGCTATCACCCTGATGCCACCGCCACCGCCTCCTTCTGTTTTTGAGGTCGCGGTAACAGCTACATCGAATTTCACTTCCTGCATCCGATCCTTCTGGTCGGTAGGTCCATTCCATGTGGGACAGATCACGCCGTCTCCGGAGGACCTGGAATCATACTTTCCCTTAGCTGATGCAATGCCCGCCATAATCTGCATCAGCGAGTTACAAATGAATTCCTGAAGCTCCATCTGACTCTCCTATTCAAGCTCACTCCCCCAGCACCCTCTTGAAGATCGCCTCCACGTTGCCCAACTGTCGCGTGTAATCAAAGGTGCGGTCCAACTTTTCCGCGCTCAACAAAGAAGAAATCTTCTCGTCCTTCGCCACCTCGTCGCGGAAGACCAGATCCTCTTTCCACGCCCGCATGGCGTGCGACTGCACCAGCCGGTAGGCGTCTTCGCGCATCATTCCGGCCTCGGCCAGGTCCAGCAGCAACTGGCCGCTGAAGACGAGGCCCCCCGTGCTTTCCAGATTCTTCTTCATCCGCTCGGGATAGACCAGCAACCGGCCGACAAGGTTCGCGGTCTTGGCCAGCAGGTAGTCCGTCAGGATGGTCGAGTCGGGAAAGATGACCCGTTCGACAGAGGAGTGCGAAATGTCCCGTTCGTGCCACAGCGGAACATCTTCAAAAGCCGCTTGCGCATTGCCGCGCAGCACGCGCGCCAGTCCGCAGATCTGCTCCGCGGTAATCGGGTTCTTCTTGTGCGGCATGGCCGAGGAGCCCTTCTGCTTTTCGCTGAAGAACTCCTGCGCCTCGCGCACCTCGGTCCTTTGCAAGTGGCGCACTTCGAGAGCAATCTTGTCCAGCGTGCAGCCGATAATCGCCAGCGTGGAAATGTACGCCGCATGGCGGTCGCGCTGAATCACCTGCGTGGCCACGAGGGCCGGCTTCAGGCCCAGCCGCGCGCAAATGCGCTCCTCGTGCTCCGGCTTCAAGTGGCCAAAGGTGCCCACCGCGCCCGACAGCTTGCCCACGCGCATGTCCTCGGCCGCCGCATCAAAGCGAGCCAGGTTGCGCTCCATCTCGGAGTACCAGTTCAGCACCACAAGTCCAAAGGTCGTCGGCTCGGCGTGGATGCCGTGCGTGCGGCCGATGATGGGTGTGTTCTTGAACTCGAGGGCGCGCCGCTTAAGCACCTCCAGCATATTCACCAGGCCCAGGCGGATCAGCGCCGAAGCCTCCTTGATCTGCAAGGCCTGCGCCGTATCGACGATGTCGTTCGAGGTCAGCCCATAGTGCAGCCAGCGCGATTCGGCGTCCAGCCCCTGAGCCTTCAGGCTCTCGCTTACGGCGGTGGTAAAGGCGATAACGTCGTGCTTTACCTCGGCCTCAATCTCCTGAATGCGCTCGACGGTAAAGCCAGCCTTGTTGGCAATTGCCTCCGCCGCCTCGATGGGAATCACGCCATCCTCAGCCAGCACGGCGCTTGCCGCCGACTCCACCTGCAGCCAGCAGCGGTACTTGTTCTCATCGGTCCAGATGTTGCCCATCGCCGGGCGTGTGTAGCGTGCAATCATGGAAGGCTCCTTGCCAGAGCCACTTTCCGCAGCTCTTCTTCAACTCACTATTGTACGAAAAATGCTGGGTGCCCCATCCATTCCGCAGTTTTATCGCGGAATGGGTGGGAAACCACGAACCCATATCCCGCCCATCCGCCGGGGTGCCCCATATCTGGCGCAGCATCATCGCGCCAGATGTGGGAAACCACGAACCTCAACCAACTTCAATCGCCGGGTGCCCCATCCATCGCGTTCCTTGCGATGGGTGGGAAACCACGGACTTCAATCGGCATCCGAATCATCAGCCGCGAGCAATGCCGGGTGCCCCACATCTGGCGCAGCGTCATCGCGCCAAATGTGGAAAACCTCAAAATGTAGCGAAAAGAGCGCAACAACGCGCAAATAAGGCCCAGTTAAAGCCCTTTATCGCGTTTATTGTCCGCTTCCAACCGGAGTTTTACTCGTTTTCTGACGCACCGCCAGCCCACAATTTCGCGCGACAAGAATCAATCCGTTAATTTGCACTCCTGCCGAGCGACATACGCCATTCTCTAACTATCCCTGCAACGCGACCCACACATCGCATTCCAACGCGTCAAATTCTCCCCAGGCGCCGGGTGCCCCACCAACTTCATTCGCGAGGAATTCCCAGCCGCTCGCACAGTTCGTCAACCAGCATTCCTTTTCCCGGACTGTAAGGCTGGAACCACTCGCCGTCAATCACCAACTGCGGAACCGCCCGTTTGCCTACGCGGCGCACCAACTCGGCCGCAGCTTCACGGTCATGGTCTATGTCGATCTCGCTGTACTCGATACCGTGGGAGTCCAGGAACTGCCTGGCCGCGCGGCAATCCCCGCACCAGGAAACCCCATACATTTGCACTTTCATGGGGTCATTTTACTCGTGTTCCCGCTGCTACCATCAAGGACGATGACCGCCGACGAGATCAAAACGCTGCTGAAGCTGGAACCGCACCCGGTCGAGGGCGGCTCCTTCCGCCAGACCTACATCTGTGGAGCCACGGTGGAACTGCCGCGCGGCATACGCCCCGCCGGAACCGCGATTTACTATCTGCTGGAGCCGGGTACCTTCTCCGAGATGCACGTCCTTGCCTCCGACGAGGTCTTCCACTTCTATCTGGGCGACCCAGTGGAAATGCTCCAGCTTTTCCCCGATGGGCGCTCCGCCCTCTTTACTCTTGGACAAGACTTGCAGGCAAATCAACACGTGCAGCTCGTCGTCCCCGCCAGTGTCTGGCAAGGCACGCGGCTCATCGGCGACGGCAAAGTGGCCCTGCTCGGCTGCACGGTGACGCCCGGCTTCGACTATGCCGACTACTCCAGCGCGAGTTATGCGGAGTTGGCAGAAAAATGGCCGGCGGAAGCGGAGAAAATCAGGCTGCTGACGAGAAGCTGAGGAACCTCTGCACAAGTTGATGTTTTGAAAGGGCACGACTTCAGTCGTGCCGATAAAGCCTGCAAAATCATCGGGGCTTTAGCCCCTGAGGGAATGCTCTCTGTGGAATATGACTCAATCGGACCTTCCCTGAGCCTACCGCCGCTCCCGAAAGAAACTCCGCAGCAACTCCGCCGACTCTTCGGCCAGAATCCCCTGCTCCACTGCCATCTGGTGGTTGAGTTGCGGATGGTTCAGCACGGAGAGCACCGATCCGGCCGCGCCCGCTTTGGGGTCGGCGGCGCCAAAAACCAGACGGTCCAGCCGAGCATGAATCATCGCTCCGGCGCACATCGCGCACGGCTCCAGTGTGACAAAAAGCGTGCAACCCAGCAGCCGGTAGTTGGTCACGGCGCGGGCCGCCGCACGCATGGCAACGATCTCCGCATGGGCCGTGGGGTCCACATCGCGCAGCACGCGATTCTGTCCGCGCGCGATGATTGCCCCCTCGTGCACGACCACCGAGCCAATCGGCACTTCTCCGGCCTCGCCGGCCAGGCGGGCTTCGTCGAGCGCGGCTTGCATGGCTTCCTGATCGTCGATCATGGCTTCGATAATAGTGCCACTGGTTGCTGCTGGGTCATGCAGTGCAGCGTGCCCAGGCCCCAGACGAGGTCCACCGCGTGAATGCCAATGACTTCGCGGTCCGGAAAAAGCCCGGCCAGGATGTTCAGCGCCACGCGGTCGTTGGGGTCCTGGAAAGTTGGAACCAGCACCAGCCCGTTCGCAATATAGAAATTGGCGTAGCTGGCCGGAAGCCGCTGGCCGCTAAAGACGACCGGCCGCGGCAGCGGCAGCTCAATCACGTCGAACGGCTTGCCATCCAAAGTGCGCGCAGCCTTGAGCCGGGAGAAATTCTCGGCCAGCGGCGCATGGTTCGGGTCACTCGTATCCGGCTCGACGCAAGCCACAATCGTCGTGGGCGCAACAAAGCGCGCAATGTCGTCGACGTGGCCATGAGTATCGTCGCCGGCAATGCCGCGGCCGAGCCAAAGCACTTGGTCGATGCCCAGAAAGTCGTGAAAGATCTGCTCCAGTTGCTCGCGGCTGACGCCCGGATTGCGCTGCTGCACCTCGCTCAACAGGCACTCCTCGGTCGTGAGCAGAATCCCCCCGCCGTTGGTGTCAATCGATCCGCCTTCGAGCACCAGACGATGCGACGAACCATCCTTCAGGCGAAGCGCTGGCTGCCACTCGGGCAAGCCCAGCAGTTCCGTCACGCGCCCCGGCAATTCGTCGTCGAGCGGCCAGTTGGGGTACTTGGCCCAGCCGTTGAAATGCCAGTTCGTGATGCCGACCTTGCCCTCGCCGTTGCGCACGAAAATCGGTCCCGAATCGCGCGTCCAACTGCGGTTGGTGGGCCACTGGTGGAAGCTCACACGGTCCAGATTTGCCCCGGCGCGCCGCAGAATGCTCTCAGCTCGCCCTTCGGATTTGGCGTCTTCGACCAGGATATGGACCCGCTCATGCGCCGCCAGCAGGCGCACAATCTCCGCGTAAACCCATGGGATGGGCTGAAATTTGCCCGGCCAGTCCTCGGGATTGTGCGGCCAGGCCAGCCAGGTAGCTTCGTGGCGCTCCCACTCGGCAGGCATGCGAAAACCTTGTTGAAATGGCGTACTGCTTGTCATGGATAAAGGAACCTTTGGACAATTCTGTGTCAAATGCCAGCATTTCCTCAGGGGCTAAAGCCCCTAGGCTTTTATTGCATTTGCGGCACGGATGAAGCCGTGCCCTTTCAAAACATCGACTTATTCAGAGGTATTTTTGCGATCCTCCGCAGCCGAAGGCAAATCAAGATAGCGGCTGGTGATGCCGCCATAGGCGTCGATGCGGCGGTCGCGCAGGAAAGGCCAGTTGCGGCGCGTCTCTTCGATCAGCCCCAAATCGATCTCGCCAATCAGAATCTCCTCCGCATCGTGCGAGGCCTTGACGATGACGCGTCCGAAGGGATCGGCCAGAAAGCTGCCGCCCCAGAACTCCAGCCCCTGCCCCTCAGCGCGATTGCCCAGGATGTCGCCGTGCTCCATGCCCACGCGGTTCACGCCGGCCACATAAACGCCGTTGGCTATCGCGTGAGAGCGCTGGATGGTCTGCCACGCTTCATATTGCGCCGCGCCAAACTCCGCCTTTTCCGCCGGATGCCAGCCAATGGCCGTGGGATAGAAGAGCACTTCGGCGCCCTGAAGCGCTGTGAGCCGCGCGCCCTCGGGATACCACTGATCCCAGCAGACCAGCGTGCCTACGCGGCCAAAAGCGGTGTCCACGGCCTTGAAGCCCAGATCGCCCGGCGCAAAATAATACTTTTCGTAATAGAGCGGGTCGTCCGGAATATGCATCTTGCGATAAACGCCGGCAATCGCCCCGTCGGCGTTCAGCGTGACTGCCGTGTTGTGGTAAAGCCCCGGCGCGCGCCGCTCAAAGAGCGAGGCGACAATGGCCACGCCGAGTTCGCGGGCCAGCTCGCCCAGCCGCGCCGTGGAAGGGCCGGGAATCTCCTCTGAAAGGTCAAAGAGCGCAAGCTCTTCACGCTGGCAGAAGTACTGCGTGCGAAACAGCTCCGGCAGGCAGACAATATTGGCGCCCCGCCGCGCGGCCTCGCGAATGTGCGCGACCGCGGCATCGAAGTTGGCCTCCGGCTCCGCGCCCATGCGCATCTGCACGAGCCCCACCTTGTATTTGCGCGCGTCTTCCATAGCTGGCTGCCCCATCCTCATCGAACGACACAACAAGGCCAACCCCAACGCGTGGGATTGGCCTCAATTCTTTCCGCTGACGCGGCCGCTACTCTCCCAGAATCATGACGGCGGCGGCAATCGTGGTAGTCCATTTTTCGTGCTTGTCGCCTACGGCCGACTGCGTGATGTTGCTGGTGCGGACGATCTTGTTGGAGATACGGTAAATCTCCTTTTTCTCGTCCCAGCTCTTGTCCGGATCGAAGTCCACATCCAGGGTGGTGGCCAGCATCTCCGCGGCCAACTCCTCGGCGTACTCGCCCGTCTGCTCCTCGGTCTGGCCAAAGCAGTGATGCTCGCTCAAATAGCCGTAAGCGCTTTTATTCGCAGGCAGCGCCACGCCGATGCTCGAGGCCAGCAACCTGTGCGGCTCACGCGTCGAGTTCTCCGCGATCACCGCAAAAACCACCTCGCCCGGATTCAGGTAAGTGAGGCCTTCCTTGCGCGTAATCAGTTTGCAGTTTGGCGGGAAGATGGAAGAGACCCGCACCAGATTCTGCGAGGCAATCCCCGCATCCCGAAGCGCCAGCTCAAAGGAGGTCAAACGCTCCTTGTGTTTGCCCACGCCTTTGGTGAAAAACAGCTTCTTCGGGACCATGCTTTTTCCCAATTTCTATGTGTCCTCCGTGTGTCTAAAGATCGGCGATTGAATACAGGTACCCGGAAAAGTTTATCTCATTCGGCGGGGTGAAAAAAGTAATAATGGCGATTTCTCCGCATTTGGGCAAATCGGCGCCGCCGGCCACTCCAAACTGGCCTTGCACGGAAGGATTCCGCTTTTCAGCCGCGCCTGAAGCAACTTTTTGCCTCAGGCCGCGTTTAAGAGAGCATGAAGAGTAGATTTTGGCTTGGAATCGCCCTTTTGAGCGCGGGAATCGGCTGCATGCCGGCCCTGGCGCAAGCGCCTCGAGAACCTCAAGACCCGGCCGCACCGCCGGCCACGGTTAGGCCCGATTCCCTTCCCATCGATTTGAACTGGGTTCCTCCCGCTTTGGAGCAGTTGAGCGCGAAGGCCGCCGCCAAGTCCAGCTTCACCCTGGACCGCGACCTGCTGACCGCGGCGTCTAGTCTGCTTTCCAACCCTGACCAACCGACGCGCCAGGCCATTGCCAAGCTCGACGGCATCAGCGTGCATCTGCTGCGCTTCGGCGCGGCTGGACTCGCGGACGAAACGCAGGTGGAAGCGGTGCGCGAGGCCTACCACCAGCGCGGCTGGAAGCACCTGGTAACCACGACCGGCGGCGGCAGCCCGCTTCGCAACGGAACAACCGATGTATGGCTGGTCCTGGACGGCGTGAATGTGCGTGGCGCGGTGCTGCTGGTGGAAACCCCCAAGAGCCTCACGCTGGCCACCCTCAAGGGAGATCTCAGCCCCGTCGATCTGCTTCACTTGCGCGGCCTTTTCGGCCTTCCGCGCTTTACGGCAGACGGATTCAAGGAAGCCGGAAAATAGGCAGCATCCCCGCCCTTCTGACGGCACCGGAAACGGATATGCTCCGCGCATCGCCGCAAATGCCGTTACCGGATGAACTCAAAAAGCTGGACAACCGGCCGTTTCTTTGTGCCGCAAGCCGGATACCCTTCAGATTCGCTCCCCATCCTCATGAAAGAATCTCGACGTGGAGAAACGAAGCGCGATGAGTTTGACCGTCAAAACTTGTGACACTTTCATTACTGATTGGGGTTTGGCGGAGCATCGCCGGGATCGCTCACGATGTGCACCTCCGAGCGAAAGACGTGGTAATCGCTGAATACCGCTTCGTTGATGGCGTTAACCCGCGAGAATTCCATAAGGGCCAGAGCCTCCTTCGCGGCTTTGAGGCCTTCTGCCTTGGACAAGGGTCTCTTGAGAGGAGCCCCAAGCGTCCATGTGGTCATGACCGCGACGGAGTGCATGGGACAAATATATTTCTTGCCCGCAATATCGATCGCGCCGTACTCCATGAGCATGTCCGATCGAAGTACCGGGTTCCTATTCTGCTCGTTCTGTTGCGCAGCGCTGAGTTTAAAGTCTGCCTTGAGCACAAGGCGCAGAATGGCTCCCGTATCGGGGTCGATGGCGAGTTCGCCATGGTAGCCGGGCGTAGCGTCGAAGCTGGACGCCAATCCGTCGTCTGTGAGGTAGCAGCAGAAACGCACGTCATAGTGAGCGGCGTCTTGAGGAACGGCGTAGCGAAAGACAGCCAGCGGTCCGGAGGGTCCATGCTCCCAGTGACTCCACCCGATCTTGGAGTTCAAAACATCCGTCATTACGATCTCGAGAACCGGACCGAAGGCGCCCCAGGTATTCAGTCCGGGCGGGGACGGCTTCACGTTGGCGGCTTTCGATGCCGGCTCCATCACCTCCCGGCCTTCCCTGAAAAAAGCCGTGCCCGTGGACTGGTCGACCATGACGAGCGGTTTGAGCTCAGTCGTGAGCGGCAATGGAGCTCCAGCTTCGCGCTTCGCCTGGAGGTCTTCGCGCACCACCTGCAGGTCTTCGAACCGGGCCAACTGGCGCGTGGCAAACAGGTCGGGCATCGTGTGCATCGCATTGGCAACGAAATCGACGGCACTGGACACGATTTTGCCCTGCGTGACGGCATCGGGGGTGGACTTCGCGACCAGGTCGTCCTGCGGCAGGCCGTCAAATTCCGACAGGTCGTAGAGGGACAGCAGCGCGTTTGCGGACATCTCGCCGGGGAGCCTGCTGCGCATCCTTGTGTAGCGCTCCACCGTCAGCCGCTGGGTCAGCTCAAGTTGCTCCAGCCGGTGCGCGGCGTCGCGATCGTTGGCCGTGACGAGGTTTGCAACAATCCTCTCCAGTTGCTCCGCCGTCACTCGCTCTCTCTTGACCTGAGTGGAGGAAGCCAGAAATTCGCGGTCGCCCGCGGCGGCAGCGTTCAACTGCCCCCGGCGATAATCCGCAAACTCCACATCGACCAGGTGCAGGACAGGCCGAATGTCCGCAATGGTGTGGGGATAGGACCCCATGAGCAGCGACTGTGAAACTCCGAGTGTGACCACCCTGAGCGGGCCCAGGAAAAACTTGCCGTCAATATTGACCTGCGCGAACTCCACCACGACATCAGCGCGCGACACGTGCTGGCCAGAATTGAGCACGGCGCTCATCAGGAACCGATGCACGGCGCCGGTGGCAGGGTCCAGCGTGACTTCCGCATGATAGCCCGGATTACCGGAAAAGCCTCGCGCTGCTTGAAAGCCTCGCGCCGCCTGGGGGTCCATCAGAGTGTGAACGGGAAAGTGCGCATGAGCTTCGCCTACTGAAAAGTGGAAGACCGCGAGTTTGCCCGCCGGTCCCTGCTCCCAGCGCGCCCACTCGGGTTGGGCAGCGCTCATGTCGTGCAGCAAGTTGGACATCACGGTGTACAGCCCATCCCAGCTCTCGGCGCCAGTGATGACGGTCTCGTCCGGAGCCCACGCAGGGCGCGGGTGAGTGATGATGATGCGGCCTTCCCGAACTGCCACCCCGTCTTCGCCCTGGCTCAATACCAAGGGAACGGGGACCAGGATCGGAATCGGGTTCTCACCTTCGATCGTCATCGGCAATACACACAGACGGCACGCAGGGTCATCAGGGGGAGCCCCGATGTACTTCAGATTGCGGAAACGGGCTATGTTGGCCGTGGCATCGAAGTCAGGAAACGATTTGGCGGCCGGCGTCTCCGCTGCTTCGATGGCGCGGGCCAGCATCTGCTGCTGCTCTGCCGGTGTGGGCGGTGGGTCTGGGGCTATTTCACTGGCTGGCAGGTCGAGCGTCTCTGAAAGGTCCGCCACAGCGAGCAGCGCACTGCGCGATTCGGGACCGGGCAGCGCGACCTCGAGTTTCTGCAGCCGGACAATGCTCAGTCGCTGGGTGAGTTGCAGGGTCTGAAGACGATGAGCCAGATCTTTGTCGGTGTGGCTGTGCATGGCAGCCAGGCGCTGCTCAAGCTCGTCCACCGTGACGCGGTTCTGCGCGAAACCGGAAATCGCCGCGGCAGCCAAGCCGATGAACAGAGCAATCGCCCTCATTTCCCTCATTTCGCGGCTCCGCTGTATGAAAATGAATGTCTGCGGAATCTTGCAGCATCGCGCAGGTTCGTTCCGTGATTCGGGTCACATGCGAGTCGGCCGGAATTGCGGGATGGGTTGAAGCGGCGTCGCGCATGAAAATATGCTTCTGGAATGGAAGCACCCGCTTGAGCGCGAAAACTGCCTCCTTTTTCCGCTTCACCTGAGCGGCCCTTTCGGCATTCCGCGCTTCGACGGAGATCGATTCAAAGACGCCAAGGATAAGTAGGAAAGGAAGCGCCTTGGGTTTCTCTTGCGCCTCGGCCGAGGACGGGGCCTCTTCTTCTAACATAGGAGGAGAGAGGTCTTCCAAAGCCAATGCGAACCACATACAACGGGCTGGAATTGCCAAAAGACGGCCAGCCGATCAAGTACACAGATGGGCAGTTTGAAGTACCCGACCATCCCATTCTTCCCTTCATTGAGGGCGACGGCACGGGGCGCGACATCTGGCGTGCCTCCGAGCGTGTCTTCAATGCCGCGGTCAAGAAAGCCTACGGCGGCAAGCGCGCCATCCGCTGGTTTGAGATCTTCGCCGGCGAAAAGGCCTTCCGCAAGTTCAACACCTGGCTGCCCGACGACTCGGTGGCCGCGGCGCGCGACCTGCGCGTCTCCATCAAGGGACCGCTCACCACGCCCATCGGCGGCGGCATCCGCTCGCTCAACGTGGCCCTGCGCCAATTGCTCGACCTTTACGCCTGCGTGCGACCGGTGAAGTATTACCAGGGCGTACCCAGCCCGGTGAAGCACCCGGAAAAGGTGGACATTGTCATCTACCGCGAAAACACGGAAGACGTGTACGCGGGCATCGAGTTCAAGGAAGGCTCGCCCGACGCCGCCCGCCTGATTTCTTTTCTGAATGACGATCTCTTGTCCAAAACCAAGAAAAAAGTGCGCGCCGACTCCGGCGTGGGCATCAAGCCCATCTCCATCTCCGGCAGCAAGCGGCTGGTGCGCGCCGCCATCCGGTTTGCGCTGGAAACCGGCCGCAAGAGCGTAACACTCGTTCACAAGGGCAACATCCAGAAGTTCACCGAAGGCGCCTTCCGCGAATGGGGCTACGAGGTCGCCACAGAGGAGTTCCGCGCCGAGACCGTCACCGAGCGCGAGAGCTGGATCCTGCGCAACAAGGATGACAACCCCGCCTTGACTGTCGAAGAGAACGCCGCGCTGCTCCAGCCCGGCCTGGAATTCGGCTCGTCCATCTTCCGCAACTCCGTTTACGCCGAGGTCAAATCTGTCCTCGACTCCATCGGACAAAGCCACGGCAACGGCGCATGGAAGTCTAAGCTGCTCATCAACGACCGCATCGCCGACTCCATCTTCCAGCAGCTCATCATTCGCCCGGAGGACTACAGCGTGCTGGCCACCACCAACCTCAACGGCGACTATATCTCGGATGCCGCCGCGGCGCAGGTCGGCGGCCTGGGCATCGCTCCCGGCGCCAACATCGGCGACGGCTACGCCGTCTTTGAAGCCACGCACGGCACCGCTCCCAAGTATGCCGACAAGGACATGATCAACCCCGGCTCGCTGATCCTCTCCGGCGTGATGATGCTGGATTTCATCGGCTGGAAGGAAGCGGCGAAACTCATCGAGGCGGCGCTCGAAAAAACGATCCAGCAGAAGTGCGTCACCTATGATTTTGCGCGCCAGACCGAGGGCGCCACCAAGGTCGGCACCAGCGAGTTTGCCACCCGCATCATCGGCAATCTATAAACGTGTGGGGATCTTTTTCGCCTGAAATGATCCCCGAGTTTTCTCCGAGGAGCTTTCCAGAATGGATATTCATCCGCCCTCCGGTCGAGTCGAGTCTCTGAAGGAGATTTTCACACATATTTTCATCGTCACGGTGGGCATTTTGATTGCCTTGAGCCTGGAGGGAGTCCGCGAGTTGTGGCGAGAGCATACCATTGTGAACGAAGAGCGGGATATTATTCATGCCGAGATGAGCCGCAATGTGCCCAAGATCAAGGAGGATCTGGATAATCTGAAGACTGCCGATGCGGAGTTAGCGCAAATCCTGAAAGAGATGCCCCAGTTAGCCAAAAAGCCGGCTGAGTTTCAGAAGCGGGTGGGGCAACTGTCTTTTCGCCGCTATGGCTTTTCATTGGAGATGTCCGCATGGGATGACGCAATCGCCAGTGGCGCCATACCACACATGAGCCACGACGAAGTGCATCGCTTCTCTAACTACAATTCGGATATGAAATATTATCTTGATATTACCCGCGGCGCTTTCCCTGTAGAAAACAAATGTAAGGCCTATGTTTTGAGCCATGATACCTTCTCTTCTGCTGAAGCGGCCGCTGCGGAAGAATGCCTGGTCGAACTCTATGGCTGGACTTCAAGATTAGAGGGGAATGGTCCCGGCCTATTGAAGCACACGCAAGAGACGCTTGAAGGTCCCAAGGACAAGTAACCGGCGGTGATAGGACCGCCGGGCGGGAAAGCATATTTTTGAAATCATTCTTTAGAAACGACAGGCAATTCCCCATGGAGGACGCGATGCGCAAGAAAATCAGCATCATCGGCACGGGCAGCGTCGGCTCGGCGGCGGCGCAGTGGATCATCGCCAGGGAGCTTGCAGATGTGGCGCTGCTCGACGTAGCCGAGGGCGTGGCGCAGGGCAAGGCGCTCGACCTGCGCCAGTCTCTTCCCATCGCAAAATCCAACATCCGCATCACCGGCACGAGTAACTACGCCGACACGGCCAACAGCGACATCGTGATGATCACTGCCGGCCTCTCCGCCAAGCCTAGCATTAGCCGCGAAGAACTGCTCCGCACCAATTTCAAAATAATCTCCGATGTGGTCGGAAAGGTGGTCGAATACTCGCCCGAGTCGATTCTTATCGTCGTATCGAGCCCGCTGGAAGCAATGGCTCAGGCCGCCTATCGTCTGTCGGGCTTCAACCGCGAACGGGTTCTGGGCACGGCCAGCGCTCTCGACACAAGCCGCTTCTGCAGCTTCATCGCCGAGGAGTTGAACGTGAGCGTGGAAGACGTGAGCTCCGCCGTTCTGGGAGCCCACGGCGACACCATGCTTCCGCTCATACGCTACACCGCCGTGGCCGGCATTCCGCTCACCGAGTTGCTGCCCAGGGAGCGCATCGATACCCTCGTCCAGCGCATCCGGCAGGGACGCAACGAAATCGTGAAGCACCTCAAGAACGACAGCGCCTGCTATGCGCCCTCAGCAGCCGCCGTGGAAATAGCCGAGGCGATTCTCAAGGACAAGAAGAAGATTCTCTGCTGCACCTCTTACCTCGAAGGCGAATACGGCATCAACGGCTACTGCCTCGGCGTGCCGTGCAAACTGGGCGCGGCCGGTCTGGAAAAGATCATCGAACTCAAGCTCACCGAAGAGGAATTCGCCGCTTTCCGCAAAAGCGCCGCCACCGTCAAGAAGCATTGCGACATGATTGGCGTGTAGGGCATCTTTTCGCAGATTCATATTGCTCGCTTCAACCCAAGGGCCATTCCTGCAAACGGAATGGCCCTTGCCTTTCTACCTCACTAAACAGTTGAGACTCTCCACCTATCAGTCGAGGTCACCATCCATCGATTGGGCCAAGACACGAAGGCATTCAGCAAATAACCTTCTTGCAAATCAGTCACGCGGCAATCTGTGTTCTTTCACGTTCCACAAGCTCACAGAGGCGCGCGCAAATGCCCATCCTGGCACACAGATTATGCTCCCGGCCGAGGCCCATCGCTGTCATCAGTGGTCCTTTTCACATGCAGTTCTTGAAGGAGAGCCATCGTGCAAAAAGTCTTTACTTTCATTGTGCTCGTTCTGTGCATGTTGAGTGCGTCTTCGCAACGCGCGTTCAGTCAATCGAGCGCCTCCGTCGTGGAGGGCGTAGTTCAAGACAGTACAGGAGCCGTGATTCCAGATTGCAGAGTCACCCTAACAAGCACGGAAACCGGCGGAAAGTTCATTACACGCACAAATGAAGCTGGCGTCTATGTCTTCCCCTCAGTTCAGCCTGGGATGTTTTCGCTGGAAGTCTCCAAGCCCGGATTCAAGTCGTATTCCATCACCAACCTCGGTGTTACGGTCTCCGAGCGCGCAACACAGAATGTTGTTCTCGCACTCGGCTCCGCCTCGACTACTGTATTTGTCGATGCGTCCGGTTCCGGATCCCTCGTAGAACCCACTTCAAACGAACTGGGAACGCTGATCGAGCAGGAGAATGTTCGTGAGCTGCCTTTGAATGGCCGCGACTTTCTGCAGTTGGGCTTTCTCTCCGGCGCCACGCAAACTTCAGGTACAACAGTCTCTGACTTCACCACTCTTCAGGTTGGTCATCCCAACCGCACCATCGTTATTGACGGAATCGAACAGGACCTCACGGGATTTGTAATCGATGGCATCTCCACGGCGGGCACCCGCCTGGGGCAGGCGTCTTTGAACCTGTCTGTCGCAGCTATTGACCAGTTCAAAATTCATGAGGGATTCTTTCTGCCCTCCGAAGGGCCAAATGACGCTGGCGTGGTCAGCGTGGTTAGCAAGGGAGGAAGCAACCGCCTGCACGGAGAAGTCTTCGAGTTTGTCAGAAACACCGCGTTCGATACCAGGCAGTATTTCGATGCGCCGGGCGCCAGCGCCAGCCCCTTCCACCGCAACCAGTTTGGTGGCGCGGTTGGCGGACCCATCTTGCGCAATCGCGCCTTCTTCTTTGCCCATTACGAGGGCCGCCGCCAGGTCCTCTCCAACACAGTCAAAGCCACCGTCCCTTCGGCAAAGATGTTTGGCGGAGATTTCTCCGAGTTGAGCACTGTAATCTACGACCCAGCCACCTATGATGCGAGCACGGGCCTGAGAGAGCCTTTTCCGGGAAATATCATTCCGGCGACCCGCATCAATTCCATGGCATCAAAGCTGCTCGCCTATTATGTATCCGCTCCGGCTTACGCCAATCAGAACCTTGTAGGCAACCCTGTAACCACCGATAACTACGATCAATATGGGGGCCGCGTCGATGTGAACCTGAACGCAAGGAACACCCTCTTTGGCCAGTATGTAAACGAGAACTCACCGACAGTGGACGCAGCTCTGTTCCCTCTTGCGGGTTATGGCTTTCCGTTGAGCACAAACTTCTTCATGACCCAATTGACCACCACGCTGACTCCTCACCTCGTGAATGAGTTTCGTCTGGGATATCTTCACCCTTCGGTATTCAATGCCGGCGCCACCCAGGCCGACGTGCAGAGCAAGATGGGCTTCACGGGGACAGCAGACCTGAATGGCGTTCCGGGAATCTATCTGAGCGGCTTCAACACATCTGGCGCAACTTCCTCCACTCCTTCGTTTGGCCGCGCACAAGGTCTGATCGGAAACATCGACAACCAGTACCAGATGCACGAGAGCATGAATCTGCTGAAGGCCAAGCACGAATTGAGCTTTGGCGTTGACTTCAACTACGTTCGGACGGTTCAGGAGAGCTCGAACTTCTATTCGCGCGGCGGTGTGTACTTCAATCCCATCTACACCGCGCAACTGGCGCCCAATAGTGCCGGCCCGCCGGCGCCTGTCTCGGGCACGGGAAGTTCCTTCGCGGATTTCCTGCTGGGCATGCCCCAGACCGGAAGCGTCACATCCATGCCACGCACGCATTTTCGCTGGACAGCGGTTACACCCTATGCTCAGGACACCTGGCGAATTCTGCCAAACCTGACGCTCAATCTTGGCCTGAGCTGGGACATAAGCACGCCGCCCAACGCGACCGGGCCCAATAAGCTGTATCCTCATGCCTTCAACTTCAATACAGGCAAAGTGGAGTATGCAGCGCTGGGAGCGGTCAATCCCGAGATTTACAAAATCGATCTCAATAACATCGCTCCCCGCGTCGGAGTATCGTGGCAGCCGCGTTTCCTGCCTGGAACCGTTATCCGGGCCGGCGGGGGAATTTATTATCCGGCGGAGAATGCCATCTATGAGCTATTCGCAATCACCGCTCCCGGCGTCGCGATCGTTCAATCCATCACCAACCAGTCTGCCGTGACGCCCACCTACGTGATGGGACAGAACGTTTTCCCGCCCATGGCGCAGAAAGCCATTACACAGACCTATGCCGATAACGTCAGTGGCACGCTTTTCACTCTGGACAGCAAGCTGCGCTCGACTTACCTCGAACAGTGGAGCCTGGCGATTCAGCATACGCTGAACAAAAGCACGATTGCCGAAATTGATTACATTGGCTCGCAGTCGCGCAAGCTGCCGATCCGGTGGAATGCCGACGATTGCTCGACTATCGGCACTTATGCTTGCGACCCGGCAGTTCGCCCGTACAAGCAGTTCAATTACATTTACGAGGCGGCTAACGAGGGAAGCGCAAGTTACAATGCCCTAGTCGCAAAATTGCAGCGTCAGTTTTCCAACGGCCTGAGTTTCGTAACCAATTACACATGGTCAAAAGTTCTTAGCAACACCGAGCAGGGCGGAGCGCCTGTTGCGATCAATGAAAGAGGCACCTGCCTCAGTTGCGACAGGGGCTTGGCCGGGTATAACGCTCCGCAACGACTGGTGGCAAGCAGCGTCTGGAATTTGCCCTTGGGCAGAGGAAAACCATACTTGAGCGGGATTTCTCCCGCCATGGACCGCCTGATCGGTGGCTGGACCCTCGATACGATCGCAACTTTCAACAAGGGAAATCCTTTCACCGTGCTAGCTGCGAGCAGTACAACAATGGATCCGATGACGCAGTTCCGCGCAGACCAGTTATGCAATGGGCGTTCCAGCCTGAAAAACAGAAATGCTCGCACCAACGGCCACTATTGGTTCGATACCGCATGTTTTGCGATGCCTGCGGCCAATCACTTCGGAAATTCCGGCACCAATATCCTTACCGGGCCGGGGGTCAATAATTGGGACGTCGGCGCCGGAAAGCTGATTGCCCTGCGGGAGTCTACGAACCTGCAATTTAGGGCAGACGCATTCAACGCCTTCAATCATGCGCAATTTCTGAATCCCGACAGCACCATGACAGACACAAACTTCGGACGAATCACGACGGTCGGGCCCTCCAGAGAATTCCAGTTCAGTATGAAGCTGCTCTGGTAGAAGAGTTATCTCAAGTAACTGCGTCGTGCTTAAAAAGACTTCTGAAAGCAAAAACGACAAAGGGGGCAAGCTTAAAGCTCGCCCCCTTTGTCGTTGGTGGAATCATTCTGATTGATGAAGCGGATACTCACTCTATCGCTTCATAAACTCCACCACCTTCGGCCCGATCTGCGCCGTGCACTGCACCGGCGCAAGGTGGCCGCAGCCGGGGATCACGTCCAGTTCGGACTGTGGCGCGAGGCGATGCATCGTCTCACCCTGGCTGAGCGGAAAGATGTGGTCCTCGGCGCCCCAGACGATCAGTACTGGCATCCTGAACTGAGGCAAATAGCCATCCGTCGCGTCCTGGCCGGTGAGCATCGAGTTAACCGCGCGGTGAATGATCCAGGCTCTCTCTTTGGTAAAGCGCAGAATGTCCCGCGCCACGAAGCCCGGAACCTTGGGCGGATTGGGCATCAGCAGCGCATCGAGTTGGTCGAGTTCGGCGGGTGTTACAGGCGTAAACAGCCGCGTATCCCAGGCCGGCTTCTCATTGATGCCGACCGAGTCGAAGAGTATCAGCCGGTGCACTCGCTCCGGATGCCTGTAGGCAACGTGCTGCGCAATTCCGCCGCCCATCGACCAGCCGCCCAGATCAACTTGCCTTAGCCCCAGCGCATCGAGAAACCCGACGACCACCTCGGCTTCGTCATGAACTGCGTAAGAGAAATCCGCCGGTCTGTCGCTACGCCCGTAGCCAATCAAATCCGGCATATAGACTCGATAACCAGCCTTCTCCAGATAGGTCGCCAGGCCAAGCCAGTCCTCGCTGCGCCCGCCCAGCCCATGCACCAGCACCACCACCGGCCCGTCTGCCGGGCCTTCCGCGAGATAGTGAACCCGATGGCCGCCAACCTGCACCGTGTGGTTCTCCACACGCGAAAAGAGTTCCTGCAGGTACATCGCTCCGATGGAGTAGCTCACTGGGCGCTCCCAGAGCCCCACCCCGGCAGCCAGCGCCAGCACTCCTGCAACCGCCAATAGCCGCTTGATCGCTTTCATCGGCACTCTCGCTTGTGGTCACTTCACGCTTGCGCTTTGATGCCAGAAAACTTACCGGAAACAGAATATCTTGCGCGCTTCGGCCTCGGTATCCGCCGTTGACCGGGGCGTAATTGTATACACCGTGCTCCGCTCGATCCGCTCGCCTGCACTCAAGTTCGCCAACGGACCCATGGTTTCCAGTTCGACATAAAGGAGCGGGTCCGCGCTGGTGTAAACCTCCGTGACGCAGCCGCCATCCGGATACTCTCCCGGCCCGGTTTCCGCGTCGATTCGAACAACGCAGTTTCGTCCCACCCATGCCATGCTGGTGGCATCCGAGCCGATCTTCGCGCACTTGCCCGGATGGCGCGCCAGCGAAAGCAACCGGCCATCGACTCTCAACTCTTTCGGCTCTGCTTCCATCAAGCGAACATAGCCATCAGTGAAAGACGATTGGTCCGGCAATAGCATGAAGACGCGCTCCGGATCCTGCATCTGCGTAATGCTCCAAACGCCAACCTTGACGGCGTCTCCGCGTGTCTTGCGATATTCGGTTCTGATCCGCATGACTGGCAGTTTGGCATCGAGTTCCACATGGCGCGTAACCTGAATGCCAAAGCCCGGATCGACGGGCGAGGTCAGCGACACGCCGCGCTCTGTGGCGACCGCTTCCAGCGGCCGCGAATCGAAGGCCACAGGCGGCGGCCACTCGCGGCCCTGATGATGTAGCCATTCAGACTGCGGAGCGGGCCAGCACTTGTCCCCGCCGAAATTGATCCACTCGCTCGAATCCAGCGGTGCCAATTGGCCGTTCAATGCCCGGTTTTCCCAGAATGCGCCGTCTGCCGCGCCCGCCAGCCGCAACTGCATCACGCGACCTATGGCTGGAACGACAACGGCTTCTATGATGCCGTTGGCGAGCAGATAACAATCCTGCCAGCCGTGGTAGGAAACAGAAGTTACCGTCACTCCTCTTCCATGACTCTCTGGCTGTATCGGCGCGGCGTTAGTTTGGGAGCGATTCTCCAAGGGGGAAAGCCTCTCTTCAGTAACTTAAAGTGGATTTCATCTAATGAGATGAGAGCTTGCGATATAGACCGGCGTCGTGTCACGGTACGACTTCAGTCGCGCCAGTAACGCAGCGAAAGACATCGGGCTTTAGCCCCTGCGCAAGCACCCAGGCAGCCTTTCAGTCATTCTTGAATCACACGATATAACTCACCGCCAGCAGCCTTCCTTTTCAGAAAGGCCGCCGGCATTGAGGTCAGTCATTAGTCGTTGGCGGCAGCCTTGTCCGTCTCGACTTCTCTTTCAGCCAGATGGTCGAACCAGCTCAATTTGAGAATCAGCGAGGTCGCCAGAATCACACCCGCCGTGATAGCTACGCGATCCCACTCCTGGATCACGACGTAGAGCGGCAGCGCTACCAGCGAGATCTGCCAGACGATGCCGACCGCGATGTTGAACATGTCGCGGAAGAAATCCTTGTTGCGCTTGAAGCCCGGATCCTCGGCCAGAACCTTCTTGAGCACCGGTCCCCAGAAACCCCACGGCCGAACGCGGCGGTAGAAGTCCATAACGACCTCGTCGGGCTCGGGCTTGGTCAGCAGCGTGCCAAGCAGGCAGCCGACCAAGGAGATCACCAGCACCAGCGGGAAGACAATTGTGACTTCCAGATTGACCGGATACTTGGCCTCGAAGCTCTGCACGATCGGCAGGCTGCTCAGCAATCCAGGGAACGCCAGAATCAGCGCGGAGGTGATACCTGTAATCATGCCCCAGAAGTAGCCGTAGCCGTTGAAGCGCCACCAGTACCACTTCAGGACGTTGGAAGCGGTGTAGCCGCCCCACAGTCCGGAGACGATCCACATCACCACCGAGTTGACCGAGGTGACGTTCCATCCGATCAGAACGCCGATCACCACCACGGCAAAGGAACTCAGATAGGCGAGGCGGACGTAGGTCTTGGGCTTCGCATTCGGGTTGATGAAGCGCTTGTAGATGTCGTTGACGAAGTACGGCGGCGCTGCGTTCACCGTCGCCGCAAAGTTCGACATGAAGGCCGCCAGCAGGCCGGCAATCAGGAATCCCAGCAGGCCGACGGGAACGAATCTCCCCAAGGCCATTGGCAGCACATTTTCAAAGTCCAGATTCGTGCCCATGGCGCGCAGATCGGGGCCAAAGAAGGCCGCCGCCAGAACCGTCAGGCCAATAATCAGGAAGTAGCGGGGAGGGGTCAGCACGATGTTGACCCAGGCGCTCATCATCGAGGCTTCGCGCGGATTCTTGCTGGAGAGCACGCGCTGCATATCGTAGTTGGGCGCCGGGCCGGCCGCCGAAATCAGGATGCCCTTGAAGAGAAGCATCATCACGAAGAAGCCGAAAAGCTCGTACTTGTCCTGGGAAATCTTCGCCGTCGCGGCGGGCAGCAGCGTCGTCCAGTCCAGTCCCAGATGCCAGCTAAAGAAGAGGTTGTCCCAGCCGGCGGGCACCATCCGATGCAGGGTAGCCGGAGACACCTTCATCATGGCGATAACGCCTACTGCGAAGGATGCGATGGCCAGAATGAAGAACTGCACCACTTCCGTGATGACCACGCTGATCATGCCGCCCTTGATCACGTAAACGGCGGTAATGGCGATCAGAATCAGCGCATATTCATTAGGCGAAAGATGCCAGGGCAAAAACTCCGCGGCAAACTTGCCAATGCCCTTGAAGCCGTAGGTGAAGAAGCCGATGATGCTGACGAAGGCGTAAACCACAACGATCAGGTGCGCCAGTTGCGCGCCGCGGTCTGTGCCAAAGCGCGTCTTGATCCACTCCGCCCCGGTCATCACCTTCGAGCGGCGCAGCCAGGCGGAGAGATAGACCATCAGGAAGATCTGGTTGAAGGTGGGCCACAGCCATGGAATCCACACGCTCTTCAGGCCGTAGACAAACATCCAGTAAACCAGCAGCATGGTGCCGCTGATGTCGAACATCCCCGACGCATTCGAGATGCCCAGCATGTACCAGGGCATCGAGTTGCCGCCCAGAAAGTAGTTCTGCATGCTCTGCGATGCGCGCTTTGAAACCCAGTAGCCGATGAGCACAGTGCTCAACAGATAGGCCACAATGATGATGATATCCAGTGCGTGAAGGTGCATTCGATCTCCCCATTCCCGCGGTCGGAGTTGATTCTCCGCTTGCCGCAGATAACTTCAATTGACTCTCATGCTGACGGTGCCCAGCACAACGAGCCTCTCCCTAACAAACTCACGCCGGATTCTTTCCGGCGTCCCGGCTGTTGCTGCTCTTACGGCAGCTCGCCAGCCAACAGAAACACCAGCGAGGCCTGCCAGTTGATGCAGATCTCGTTGCTTGCGTACGATGCCAACTGATCGGAATAGATCCTGGCCGGCGGCGTATCCTTCGGAAGCGCCGCCAGAACCGCGTCTTGCCGTTTCCAGTTCGGCCCGCCCGAGAGCAGACCCGGCCACGGTCCCGGCTGCTTGCCCGAACCACTGGGCCGGTGGTGCGGATGCTGGTAGGGATTCTCCCCAACCTGCGTCACCCACGACAGCGAAAACGCGTTCCGCCCCAGCAGATAGTGCAAATCGTCCCGCGCCGTATCCACGAAGCTCGCATCCGGCTGGAAGATGTTGGCAATCAGAAGACACATGCCATACTCCGCCGTGACGCCATTCGAGCCCCATACATAGTCCGTCGACTTCAGGCTTACGTGATAGGGATTGGCGCGTGTGCGCTCGACGACCGAATGCGCCGCTGCCACTGTCCGCTCCCGGATCACCTTGACCACTTTGGCATCCACATCCTGGCGCGGTGAAAGCGCGTAGGCCCAAAGCCCCATCGATCCGACCGAATTCCAGTCTTCTCCGGGCGGCGAATCCAGGCTGGGAAGGAATCTGCCGTAGTTCTTCAGAAAGAAGTCGTCGTACTGAGCCTCGCCAGTGGTGCGGGCAAGTTCCGCCGCTGCCCAAAGCCGTTCATCCTGGCAACTGTCGGAGCCGTAATCGCCGGTGGTGATGCCCGGCGGATTATGAAAGGTCACATCTGGGTATTTCTCAGTCCACGCCCAGGCCCGTTGTGCCGCCTCCAATGCCCGCTTGGCAAACAATGGATCGTACGGCTCGTAAACCCGAGCGGCGATTGCGCCCACAACCGCCAGATCCGCCGTCGCACAGGTGCTCTTGAACGGAGCCGAACCGGTCCCGATCACTTCGCTCGGCAGCTTGTCATCCTCCGGAGCGATAAAGCCGGAAAAGTGCTCGCTGGTCTGCTTGTGCCAGGCGCCGCCGTCCGTGTCCTGCATCTTCAGCATCCACTCAATGTTCCAGCGCGCTTCATTCAGAATGTCCGGCGTGCCATTTCCCGTCTCCGGGATATTGAGTGAAATGCTCTTGATCTTCTTCCCGAAGATCTCCCAGGTCCACAGCATGGTGCCAGTGGCGATTCCGGAGTTCACCATGTAGCGGCCATAGTCGCCCGCGTCGTGCCAGCCGCCGATGTTATCCCGTATCCCCGTAGCACCCGAAGTAGGGCTGAATTCCCCGTGCATATGGCAGGCGGGGTGGCTGTACCCCGGAAACTCTGGCCCCATGTCGACGGCCGTCCCGCAGCGCTGCCCGTAAAAGCCGCGCATGGCCATATAGTAGGTATGCTCAAAAACATCCGGGCCTACCGCAAAGTTCCAACTGCGCCCCACGCCGGGGATCTCCAGATAGTAGCGCCCCGCCTGCTTCAATGCCGAAAAATCCGCGGCCTGCACTTTGTCCCCGGTATCCGGGTCTGCCTTGGCCGCCGTCAGCTTCCCTTTGAAAACAGCCACATTGTCGCTGGAACGCCGTACTTCAAAGGTTGCCGCAGTTTCGCTGACCAGTGCGACCTTGGGACCGTCCAGAGGATAGCCAACCTGGTCTACTTTGATGGTGAGTTGCGCGGTTTCAGCCCCATGCACCAGAGCGGCGGGGCAGAACAGAAAACCGGCCAGGACTAAGGACATAATCAACTTCCGTCGGCCCTGTGCGCCTTTGGAGCTTAAAAACAAAGAACTTGCCATTCTTGCGGTTTCATTTCCCGGCGGCACTCAGGGTATGCAAAGAAGCGTCAACAGCTCTCACATTCGCCCAAATCCTGGCAACGGCCCCAGGCACACCGAAAGATCTTCTGATTTCACATGCATGGATACTTTTTCATATCTACATAACGTCGCGCAAATCCCCGCCACCTTTTCCCTGGCCGCGCTCCGCGAGGGACTTTGAAACACCTGCAAAATCGCTTGGTGGGTTTTTGTGCCGAAGGCTATACTGGCGAGAGATTCCTACGAGGGAGCACGCACGATGAAGTTCGGATATTTCGACGATTTGAATCGCGAATACGTGATTACGCAACCGGATACGCCCCTGCCTTGGATCAACTACCTTGGCTGCGAGGCATATTTCGGGATCATCTCCAATACCGCCGGTGGCTACTCGTTCTATCGCGATGCCCGTTTGCGCCGGATTACCCGCTACCGCTATAACAACGTGCCCATGGACTTCGGCGGGCGGTATATCTACCTGCGCGACGATGAGTCCAAGGAGTTCTGGTCGCCCTCCTGGCAGCCCACGCGCAACGACCTCAAGGACTACACCTGCCGCCACGGTATGGGATATACCGTTATCGGTTCGAGCTACGAAGGCATTGAGGCGCACACGCGCTACTTCGTGCCGCTCGGCGAGAATCTTGAAGTCTGGCAGCTCACCGTAACCAACAACCGCCCCACCAAAGCCTCTGTTTCCGCCTTCTCCAGCATCGAGTTCTGCCTGTGGGATGCGCAGGACGACGCCACCAACTTCCAGCGCAATTTCAACACCGGACAGGTCGAAGTGGAAGACGGCGTCATCTATCACAAGACCGAGTACCGCGAGCGCCGCAACCATTTCGCCTATTTCGCCTGTTCCGAGCCCCTTGCCGGTTTCGATACGCAGCGCGATGCCTTCCTTGGCCCTTACAACGGCTGGGACAAGCCGGCCGCCGTCAAGGCCGGTCAGCTCACCAACTCCGTTGCCCACGGCTGGCAGCCCATCGGCGCCCATCAGGTCAAGCTCGAACTGGCTCCCGGCGAGACAAGGCAGATCGTCTTCGTGCTCGGCTACCACGAGAACCCGGTCGACCAGAAGTTCGACCCGGCCGACTCCCAGACCATCAACAAGAAGCTGGTCAAACCGACCATCGCCAAGTACCTCGACCCCAAGCAGGCCGATGCGGCCTTCGAAAAGCTGCGCCAGTATTGGGAGAGCGTTCTCGGCCTCTTCCAGGTCAATACTCCCGACATCCACACCAACCGCATGGTCAACATCTGGAATGCTTACCAGTGCATGGCAACCTTTAATATGTCGCGCTCGGCATCCTTCTATGAGTCCGGCATCGGGCGCGGCCTCGGCTTCCGCGATTCCAACCAGGATCTGCTCGGCTTCGTCCACATGGCGCCGGCGCGCGCCCGTGAGCGCATCCTCGATCTGGCGGCCACGCAGTTGCCCACCGGCGGCGCTTACCACCAGTACCAGCCGCTCACCAAGCGCGGCAACAACGACATCGGCGGCGGTTTCAACGACGATCCGCATTGGCTCATCGTCGGCGTCTCGGCCTATCTGAAGGAGACCGGCGACTGGAGCATTCTCGACGCGCCGGTGCAGTACGACAACCAGCCCGGCTCGGAACAGCCCCTCTACGAGCACCTGCAGCGCAGCTTCAACTACTCGTTGAGCCGCCTTGGACCACATGGGCTGCCCCTGATCGGCCGCGCCGACTGGAACGATTGCCTCAACCTGAACTGCTTCTCCGACACCCCAGGCCAGAGCTTCCAGACGACCACCAATAAGGAAGGCAAGGTTGCCGAGTCGGTCTTCATCGCCGGCCTCTTTGTTTTTGCCGGACGCGAACTGGCAGCCA
>Ga0326727_10002336_pt1 | contig 65512 bp, 65 predicted proteins | sample MB2enrmetagenome_FD_207643 | JGI IMG/M metagenome (GOLD analysis project Ga0326727, IMG submission 207643) | Lab enriched peat soil microbial communities from McLean, Ithaca, NY, United States - MB29MY | ecosystem: Environmental > Terrestrial > Soil > Wetlands > Peat | place: USA: New York...
CGAGGTAACTCCTGAGACCATCGCGCCAGTCAGTGAAAACGTTGAGACGAGCAGCTTTGAGGGCGGCATTTTCGAGCACTGAATACTTCGGCCGCGGAACCTTTGCTGGAAACTCACCCGGCCGCGCCTTTTCCAGACGAATGTTCGACCCGATTGACATTAAGATCTCCCGAGCGAACTCGTGCCACGAGCAACTTCCTTCGGCGGTGCCGTGATAGAGACCGTAGTTAGTGGAGCGGCTCAGCACCACCAATTGGGCGGCGATCTGCACGGTCGGCGTAGGCGTTACAAATTCGTCGTCAACGACGCGCAACTCCTCGCGCTCGCGCGACAGCTTGAGCATCAGCTCAACGAAGTTGAGCCCGCCTTTTGCGCGGCATGGATAGTGCCCGTAAATGGCGGAGACACGCAAAACAAAGTGCTGCGGCGTGGTGGCAATGGTGAAGTGCTCACCGGCGAGCTTGGTAATGCCGTAGGCATTCAATGGACCGGCTACGTCGGTTTCCACGTAGGGCGCTCCCTTTAGGCCGTCAAAGACATAGTCCGTGCTGATATACGCCACCGCCGTTCCTGCCGCTTTGGCCCACTGGGCAACATTCCTCGCGCCGATGGCGTTCGCGGCAAAGGCTGCGGATGGGTCGGCCTCGCACTTTTCCACGTGGTGCATGGCAGCGGTGTTCACAATGAACTCCGGCTCATGCGCAGTAAGCGCCGCCTCAACGGAGGCGTTCGTTGTCAATTCGAGATCAGAATGGGTGAGGCGCACCACCTCGTCTCCGTTCTGATGAAAGGCGGAGCAGACGTCGCTGCCAAGCTGTCCGTTGGCTCCCAAAACCGCGACCTTCATTTCTCCGCTCCCGTGGCGATTGCCAACGCCGGCGCGGCTGCCGCTGTCACCTTCTCGATCTCTTTGAAGACGACAATGTTATAGTAAGCCGGATTGTCCCAGTCACTGCACTTGTCCATATTCTCAATCAGATTCTGAACGATCGACTTGACGGTATGATGAGGGTGGAAGCTGAGCACGGTTTTGGCGCGTTCGATCGAAACCTTGTAGTTACGCACATCCCTGATATGCTGAATTTTGAGCGCGATTTTCTTGCCGAACGCCTCCTCCACAGCCAACTTGACCAGATCGGCGATTTCGCCAACGGTGTGATTGCCTGAAGCGATGTTGAAAATGCCGCTTAGGGATTCATTGGCTTCAATCGCGCGGGTGTAAGCCATGGCCGCATCTTCAATGCTAAGAAATGGCCGCCAGATGGACGGATTGTTGACGTGGATCCTTCCGTCCTGCATGGCACACTTGAACATTGTGTTGATGAGAAGGTCGAAGCGCATGCGCGGGCTATATCCGGAGACGGTGCCCTTTCGCAAAGCGATGACAGAGAATTCCGAATCGACCATTTGCATCACCGCGCGTTCGCCTTGCAGCTTGGAGATGCCGTACGGGTATGAGGAATTGACTGGGCAATCCTCATCGAAGAGCTCATTTTCGGTGTAGCCATAAACTGAGCAGGAACTGGCGTAGATGTATCGCCTCACTTTAGCCTTTTTCGCAATGTAAGCGAGATATGCCGGTGCGGAAGCGTTGAAGATGAAGTTCTTGCTAGGAGAAAAGTCAGCCATGGGATCGTTCGAGAGACCGCCAAGGAATATCACTTGGTCATAGCTGGCCAGATCAGAAATCTGCAAGTCGAAAATATCCTTGCGTAGGATACCGACACTTTCCGGGAGGCAGTTGCCGAACCAGAACAAATCAACGACATCAATCTCATAACCGCGATCCAAGAGCTTCGGAATGAGAACTGAGCCTATATAGCCGGCACCGCCGGCGATGAGGATTCGCATGTGTTTCTCCTTACCAGGCAGCCGATCGCCTGAAATGCAATTACTATGAATACACAACGTTCGCAGAGAGAGGAGAGGTAAGCCACTGCTGCAAAGTCTGAGCCTTGGAGTCCTTCTCCGACACCACCACGTTATCGAGTGGCCACTTAATACCAATCTGGGGGTCATTGTAGTAGATACCTGACTCGGCCCCCGAGTTGTAAGTCCCGGTGCACTTGTACTGTACCTCGCACTCGTCAGTAAGAGCGCAGAAGCCGCGGGCAAAGCCGTAAGGCGCATATACCTGTTTTTTGTTTTCGGCGGAAACCTCCAGCCCGAACCATTGTCCGAGTGTCGGCGAGTTCTTGCGAATGTCGACCGCTACCAGAAAGGCTGTACCTCGGGTCACGCGCATGAGCTTGTCCATCGGAGGATTCCACTGAAAGTGCAATCCGCGCAACACTCCCTTCGAGGAACGAGAGTGGTTGTCCTGTGCCCACTCCGTCGGCAACCCGAAATCGCGGAAGTTATCCGCGCGATAAGTCTCCATAAAAAAGCCGCGCTCGTCGCCGATCACTTTGGGAACAAGCACAACGACACTTCCACCTACATGTTTACTGTCGAGCAACAACGGCATCTGTTCGCTCCCTCCAAACGGAACTTCAAAACCAGGTCCTGCCAAAACGCGATCCGCGCGCTGTTCCATCCGCACTTCTCGATACTCGCTTGAATCCGCGGCACGTCAAAAACAGTCTTGTCGAGGTCGCACCCCAGCTCAACGAGGATCTGCCGAATACATTCCTTTGACAGAGGATAATGGAGGAATTGGGGCTTCAATGCAGCCAAAATCTCGGGGCACTTCACGGCTGGAAATTTCTCGTGCACTTTCAACGGATCGAAAGGGTGGAATGGGTCCTGAATCATCCCTTGTGCAATACGGATCGCGAAGAGATTTAACAAAAATCGATCCGCCGTACAACGCCCGCCGGCGTTCAGCGTCATCTATTTTGGCATCAACAAGAATGTTCACGAGCATCGATTCCTTTGCGGCTGCATCGCACGCGTTGACGGCGCGCGGCTGAACAGGGGAACCATAGATAGTGTATTCAATGAGATCCTTGCCGATGCCGCGGTGGCGGCGTGCCGAAGGCGAATTGCGGCATGGTCTCAACGCGGTCCCAGTCGAGACCAACCGCTCCTCCATCAATCCATTTTCCATTGTCAGACTGAGGACTCTCGGTCATTGGAAAGGTGGTGTTATACGTCTGGTCAGACGATTTAGGACTTTGGCCGGCGCCAGCAGCTAGCCTGGTAGACCAGACCGAGTAATACGCCACGGCCGCACAAACCAACCCAGCCTGGGTAATGCAAAGGAGCGCCAGGTTGGGTTACGGAGAATCATTTCACCCGGACCCCGATTCTAATTCGGAGCTAACCTTCTCAGGAGTTTTTCTGACGTCTCTTTCGGATTCAGTAACAGATCCAACACCTTAGCCGAAATGGCCTTGGCGAGTTTGACGCTACTAAAGGGAAGTCCGACCTCCTTAAGCCGCCTTCTTTGAAAGCTCCAAAAGCCGCCACCCCTGAAGTGAACAGCGTGGGACGCCAAACACGTGTAATATTCTTCCAGCAGCTCGTTGATGCGTTTCTCCTGCTCTCCAGGTTCCAGGAAGATGGAACCATAGGCACGCAAATCACCGAAATCACTTGTGAAGAAGGCTTCTAAGCTTTTCGAAGTTGTTGTAACCTGCTCAAGATGAAGCCTCTCGTAGGACAATACCTGGTGCACGAAGCCATAGTCCGTATCCCTCAAGCACTCATAACATGCACTGAGGTCTGCTTCCGCCGTAGGATTTGGATAAAAGGAATCTGTGCTCCTGACCAAATCCGCTCGATAAAGGGTACAAGTCGGATCTCCAAGAATATCCATGGTGCCTAATAATTGCGCCCGACCGATCTCCCGGCCCGAAACGACTGTAGAGGAGTATGGGAGCCCGAAGTTCCTCACGTACCATTTATCGCCCCCGCCGCTGAGTTGATAGGAACCGACGAGACCGACTGATGGATTTGCCTCAGCGAGCTCGACCATGCGAGCGATGCATTCTGGATACAACCAATCATCGCCGGAGACTACTTTGCAGTATTTGCTTTGTGGAGAAATAAGACGAAACGCTCGATTGTGATTGGCGATGATCGGCAATAAGCTATCGTTGCTGTGGACCTGAATGCGCCTATTCCGGCTTGCATATTCTTCCGCGATCCTTAATGTGCCATCCGTGCTGCGGTTGTTTACGATAATATACTCCCAGTTCGAATAGGTCTGAGCGAGAACGCTTTCAATGCATTCCCTCAGGTATGCCTCACCGTTGTAAACCGGCGTAACGATGCTGACAAAGGGTTCAATGGCTGTGCTCATCTGCGCAGCTCCTTATTGATGGTATTGCGACCTTCCCTTGAGGAAATACCTGATCGAACTGAATTGATGGCCTCCGCCTGTAAGAGGCCAAGCTTTCGGCCAGACGGCTCTTGATGTCGTCTTGATGGGCCCTAAGAAAGGGAAGAGATGTCTTCCAATCGGACTTCCTTGCCAGTTATTCGTCACGGAGAGGAAAGCTTCGCCAGATCCTTCCATCCCACTAGGATGATGCGATTGCGTTCCAGGGCGTCCTTGAACTCCGGGCTGGTCGCCGCGTTGAAGTCGCGCTGGCGCCAAGCCGCGCCAAACTCGCCATCCCCCATGACAGCTTCGAGTTCCGCGTCATCGTGGCCGGGGTGAACGAGGAGGTAGTGAAGACCGGGCTTGAGCAAATCAAGGGTCTTGACGTAGGATTCCGTCCACTGGTTGGGGGGCACGTTCGAATCGAACACCACCACTGAGTCGAAAACGATGTCCGTCTCGGAAAGCAACGACCTAATCCTCCGGCCGCCGTTCCCGCGCACAGCCAGAAAGGGTAGGTGAAGATCGTGACCCACCTTTACCAGGGTCGCGTAGAGCTGCGGCGTGGCGGTCAGCGTCATCATGTGCGTGTCGAGGTGGGTCGGGTGGATGCCCATCTTGATAGCGAGCTCGATCTGGGCGCGGATTTCACGTTCCGCTTCATTCGGCCTGATGTGCGCCGCGGCGGAAGCGACCTCGGCGTAGAAATAGCCCTGCGGATCGAGCAAGCTCGGCACCTGGTCCTTGGGCGCCACCGGCCCCCAGCGGTACGTTTTCCACTCGCTGGTAAGGGTGAGGTGTACCCCCAGGTCCGCATCGGGGTGGGCTTTGGCATACTCGGCTACCTCCGTGAGACAAGGGCAGGGAACCATGACGCTCGCGGAACTGATGGCCTTTTGATCGAGCGCGGCGAAGCTCGCCACATTGACCGAATGGGCCATGGCGAGGTCGTCGGCGTGGAGGATCACCAGCTTGGCATCGGCAGGATAACCCAGGCGCTCGGCGATAGTCTTCGTCTGAACGTGAGTGCCGAAGCCCATATCCGCGAGGACGCTCACGCATATCTTCCGGATTTGCTTCAAACTAGGACTCATTTATCGATGTGTTTCGAATAATCGAGGGCCTGCATTCCCGCTCTTGCCTCAATTAAATTACCGACGCCTTCGGAACCGTCGTTTTACGACTCTTGCGGCATCCTTGAGCGTGCAGGCCGTGCCAACAAGGGCGGCCATAGCTTTGCTACCGCTCACAGGCTCGAATCCCAATTCCGACATCAGTGGCCCCGCCAAATGTTCGACGAGAGCAATTTCCCAAGCCGAGAGCTCGGCGCGCCAACTGTCCGTCGTGCCTGACCCAAGACTCACCTTGCTTATTGCGACATCCCATGGGGCGTTATCGAGCTTGCCCGCCCTGAGATTCTGGATGTTGCATTCATCCACGTACCGCTGGCAATCTTCCAAGCTCGACGGAACGCCTAGCTTGTTCAGAAGCCGCATTACGATATTCGGACCATCCGAGAACAATTCGTGATAGAAAACCTCGTGATAATTCTGCGTCGCCGACCTAATCTGCCGGCCATTGCTGACGTCCGCAATCCATCTCTCGCAGCTTCGTGAGACCTTGGAGGAAGCCCATTGGGATGCCCAGCTTTTCGAGGCAACACGCAAAGACGCAGCGACGGAACGCGGATCACGAATAATATGGATAAAATGCGCTTCCGGCCAAAGGTCGAGAATTTCCCGAGCGTAGTTTAAGTGGTAGGGGGTCTTTTCCAGGACGACTGTTGCCGACGACTTGCTCCGCGCGATCTTGGCAAAAACGAAGGCGGAGGTGATACGCAGCAGGTCGCGAAACTCTTCATCGCTCAGGAGTTTGGTTAAGCCGGTCAGCTGACCTGTAATTCGATCATGGTTCCATTGTTCGACCATGGGACGCATGAACTGGGTGAACAAATTGGTTTCTAGAGCGGTTGCGATCGCAGGGGACCGCGAGAGCAACAGTTGAAGCCACGTGGTACCGCTGCGCGGCGAGCCGACAATAAAAGCCAATCTTTTGCCGCAAAGTACGTCTTCCGCTTGGTCGTGTGTCAGCAAAGATTTTTCAAAGTCCATGTAACGCTCGGGGTGATAAAGCGAGCTCATGATGATGGTCCTCCAAGGCTACACGCTTCTTTCTTGTAGTCGCGAAGCCAAAACGCTTTCGGTTTCCACCAGCCTTGGAAAACAATTCACCGCACCACGGACAGCCGATGTCGATCGGATGAAAACGGTCGCCGCTAGAGCCCTGCGGTGGTGCAGCTTCTGGATGTCGAACCTGCCAACCGCCACATCCAGATAAAAGGTGCCTTGACCCATATTCAGCTTTAACTCGAATCTGCATCGGTAGCTTTCTCCAGGTTCGAGAGAAAACCGGCCATGCCCCAACACTTCGGTGGAGGTTTGAAATACCTTGTATTGCGCTTCGTCGTTAAGCCATAGCAAGACGGCCAATTTCTCGACCCTTTCCCGCGCAGTCACCTCGACGTCTATCCAGGCCGTTTGCCCGGACTCAAAAGTGGACCGTTCTCCCAGTTCGTCGCTGACCTTGACTTGAGAAATATAGACCGGATTGCTCTCATCGTCGGCGCACGGCTCTTGAGCATCTTTCAGATAGTGGCGAACCACGGAATCGGTGTCACTAATGATGGCAACCTCTCCCTTCTTCAGCAGCATGGCCCGGCTACAGAGTTCGCTTACGGCTTTCAGATTGTGAGACACGAAAAGTACGGTCGCGCCTCCCTTGAGGATCGAGCTCATGCGTTCCATGCATCTTTGCTGAAACATGTGATCGCCTACGCTCAATACCTCATCAACGATTAGAACCTCGGGATCAACGTGCGCAGCCACTGCAAATCCCAGCCTGGCATACATGCCGGAGGAATACCGTTTCACGGGAGTATCGATGAACTCCTCGAGCTCCGAGAAGGCGATGATCTGGTCGAGCTTTGATTCGATTTCGCGCCGATTCATACCCAGGATCGTTCCGTTCAGGAAGATGTTCTCCCTGCCTGTGAGATCCTGATGGAAACCGGCGGAAACTTCGAGCAGCGCGGAAAGGCGGCCATTTACTATCATGCTTCCCTTTGTGGGCTTCATGACGCGGCTCAGGATCTTCAGAATCGTGCTTTTGCCCGCGCCATTGTGGCCGATGATGCCGAATGCTTCTCCACGCTTTACCTCAAACGACACATCCCGGAGGGCCCAGAACTCGCGTTGATCGTCGCGAGCAAGGTCCTGCCGCTGGAACATCCTTCCCGTCAAAGCCGGGACCAGATCCCGCAAGGAGTTAAACACCTCTCCCTTTCGGAATTTCTTGTACACATGCTCCATACGGAGTGCGACGTTGCCCATGGTTCCTTAGTACTCCTTAGGCCGGTACTCGTTTTGTTCCCGAATAAACTAGCGGAGATCATTAAGGTGCAAGTGGAATGTGAAGCGTGCCACGGCACACCGCAACACTTCCGAAACAACGTGGCGTTCCACAGCCGTTCGGAGATCGCGCATCACATCAAGGCTCACCAAGCTCGAAAATAGCTGATTCCGAAGTTGGCAAGCGCCCCGGATTCCCTGGAATCTTCAACGTATGTGCCTAGCCCCGGCGCGCCGCTGGTGTAGCAGGCCGCTCCGTTACACGTTGTGTCGGTCGCGGTCATCCTAAGAGAGCCGTTTAGATACACCTTGATAGTCGAACCGATAATCGAAGCTGTCAGCACGTCCCCGTTCTTGCAGTAATCTGAGGTATCGGGCGAAGTGACGGTGTGAAATCTTCCTTCAGGGCCATCCCATGACGCGATGCTAATATACGATGGGCTGCTTTGGAGGCTGCAATTGACCTCATAGCCATACTCGTCGGAGCCGCGGGCGCTGAAGCGGAGATGAATTTCCACTTCGTAGCAGCAGCCAGCGCCAGAAAAGTCCATCGCCGCATGAACCGTTTCCGTCACGGTCTGATCGCTTGGCCAGGTCCCGCTCAGGAATGCGTTGGGATCTCCGTAAGGGAACCGTTGGTTCTTCCCGTAGGCGTAGGTGCCGTTCGTCGCTATGTCGCCGAAGGCTCCTCCGGTAGCCGTTCCTCCGCTGATCCATTTACCGCCATTGGAGATGGGACTCTCCATGTAGTTGAAAGTCGCGGAATAAGCAGCGGCGAACGCACCTACGGCGGCGGCCAAAAGCAAAATCAAAGTGAGGCTGCAGCTCTTGCATATGTTGGGCATATTCTTAGATGCTCTCAGCGAATGCCGGTTCGAGACGCTTAAAAAACAGATAGCCGCCAACCAGTGCGCCGGTACTGAAAGCCAGGCTATATGCAAGCCACAACGGATCCGGCAATGGCTTGTGGGTGACACAGGAGCTGAGACCTTCCAGGAGAGGCGCCACGGGATTCAGCAGCAGCCATTTGGCTTTATCGCCAAACATACGCGTATCATAGAAGACCGGAGTGAAGAAAATCCCGAACGTCAGCAGGACTTCGACGATATACTTCACGTCGCGAAAGAAGAGCCCGGCGGCAGATCCGATCATCCCTATACCGCACGCGAAAACCACGATAGTCGCGAGCAGCAAGGGCGCCCACAGTAGCTGCATGCTCCAACCAACCTGTATCGCAGACAGGAAAATCAGGAGGGCGCCGGACGCCACGAAAAGATCGAAGAGGCTGGCCATGACAGCCGCCAGCGGGAAAATTTCTTTTGGGAAATATATCTTTGTGACGAGCTCTTTATTGTTGATAAGACTGCTGCACGAAAATCGGATACTGGAGACAAGAAACGCCCAGGGCAGGGACTTCACCGCCACACTCGCGACGTCTGCTTTGTTGATCGGCACATGCGCCGTGAAAGCATACGCAAAACGAACGACGATTCCTGACATCACGATCAGGACGGGCATCAGGATCGCCCAAAGGAAACCCATCACCGATTGCTTGTAGCGTACCTTGATGTCGCGGTACGTGATCATCCAAAACAGTCCGCGGTACTTGTTGAATTCCCGGAGGTATTCTTGCATCTGTCCGCGCTGCCTCACTGTGCGCCTTCGACTGAAGGGCGCACGATCGGGAGAAATTCTTTAGGCCCGCAAGGCGTGAGTTCTCCGGGGAGCAGTTGATTCTTGGCCTTACCCACGTAGCTCTCTTTCATCGAATCGAGCCAAGGACTACTTTGCGAATATAAAAAGCCTCGGCGTAACCGCTCGGAGCGTTGCATTCCATGCCCCGCAATCGCATGAGCGAGAAAAATGTATCCTGTCGAAACCAGCGCTTGCTCTGCTGGGACTGAAACACTTCCAGGATGTAACTAACCTTCTTCTCGCACAACTCGGATTCGAGCGGCACGAACAAATTCGGTTGGCCAAGGTCGCCGTCGTATTTCGGAATTTCGTACTCCAGTATGAAATGATCCCGGAACGTATTCCAAGTCAGCTCCGCCAGCAAGCGATGGTCCTGGTGCGCGTCGTAGCGGTTGTGAGTGAAGATAAGGTCCGGCGACGTGGCCTTCAATTCCTCAAAGATTGCCTTCACCTCACCGCCGACAAACGGCATGAAGCCATCCTGAAACGTTTTTAAGAATGGCCCTCTGAGCGCCGTCGTTCCGGCAAACAGTTCGGCTGAACGCTTGGCCTCGACGGCACGCACTCCCACGGCACTGAACACCACCCAGTGGAACACAGCGTTCGGATACTGGCCGGCGAGGCGCAGGATTGTGCCGCCGCAGCCGATTTCGATGTCGTCCGAGTGCGCTCCCAAACAAAGGACTTTGAGAGGCGATGCCGCATCCAAAGGCAGCCTTAAAGAAAGCATTGATCAGCCTTGCTCCTAGCGGCGCGATTGCTGGCGATTCGTTGAGTTGATTCAGACACTTGCGAGTTTCTCCTCCTTGTGCCGGACTTCTTTCGATTGGTGGTAGGATTCCGGAACCTTCCCGGCGAAAGACCACACCGACACTTGTTGCGTAAATCGTCGCGACCGCTCGAAGGTGAGCATCCATCGCACGGCGCCAATGGCAAGCTTGCGCAACAGATAAAGCGGAACGTCGCAAATAATCCATTTTGTGTCTGTCGCGATGCCGTTTTCCCGAATGTCAGCAAGGCCTTTGTTAAACCACCGCGTCAAGAAGCATTGCATTTGAAGTCTCTTCTGCGGCACTGGGTGATAGACGAGGGCGGCCGGCAATTCCTTAAGTGGTGGCTCGCAATCGCAGACAATTCTCGGCCGCCGCCCAGACTCTTGGGCGGACGGCTTCCCACGTCCAGTGATCCAAGTAACGACGCCAAGCCCTTCCAGCGATTTCAGCGGCCATGGCAGGTTCCCGGATGGCACGAACACACGCAGCGGAAAAGGAGGCGACTGTGTCCGCGAGAAACATATCGCATTCGTTGACGGCTGCGTAACCGTGAGCACCCAAGGTTGTGGACACCACTGGGCACTTCAGACTAAACGCCTGCGCGATTTTGACGCGAGTGCCGGCACCAATGCGTATGGGAACCACCATGGCGGCCCAAGTTCCAATTTCGTCGGAAGGATCCGTGAGCCAGCCGAGCGCGTCGACGTCAGTCGCGGCAAGGGTGCGGATGGCATCGCTGCCCTTGCCAATGAGTCGCAGGCGCGCATCCGGCACGGCAGCTTTGATTCGCGGCCAGCATTGATCCACAAACCACTGAATTCCATCACGATTCGGGAAGTAATCGAAGAAGCCAATAAATCCGATCCGGGGAGGCGTTGCAGGATTCCGAACCGGCTCGCCGGCCGGTCTCTCGAATGCATTCGGGATAACGTGAACAGGCATCTGGACTCCGATGCGTGTTAAGTACCGCCGGTCCTCCTCACTGCAGACGCAGAGCACGGTAAACCTTTGCCCGAGCAACTTCTCTCTCCGTCTCCACGCAAATATGTTCCTATGGGCCAGGAGGCGCGCCGACAGGCCGTGCTTAACACTGAGGCTACTGCGTGAATGCGTGCTGGGTAGGTCATCGATATCTACAACGGAGCGGGGCCAGACTGTAACAGGAAACATGTCCGGGGAATGGAGCGTCGAAAACCAGACCAGATCAAACGAGGGGAGGCAAACGAGAATGCGACGAACCGCCTCATCTTCCACGGCGAACCCGTTTGGATATGGTTGCTCCGGATCTACCGTCCATTTGATCTTTTCACTCAATCCGCGACTGGAACGAAGCTCAAACCGAAAAGTGTGTGTAAACTCAAAATCGGAATCCGCACTTGAACTTGACCCGATGCCTTCCAGCCCGATGACCTCGACCTGCCCGATCTGCTGGAGCGCACGGAGTATGTTGAGGGACCTCACATGCGCACCGCACTCACTGGGCCAGATTCGCGTGACGTAGAGGATGCGCGGGGATCCGTTTCGCATAAAAATCTCGATTGAGTAAATTTCCAGCCCGGGCGTGGCTGTTAAGAACGGCGAAGTACCGTCGGCGTTGATTCCGCGCTGGACCCTCTTTGACCGACGGCAAGTTCGTAAGCTTGCCCGAGAGAAGATGAAAGTAAAAGGCGCCAGGTAAATCTCTGGGCCGGTTCAGAGGCCGAAAGCCAGTGGTAGAGCCTCTTGGGACACTCAAAGCTGAGCAGCTTGACAATTGTGAAATAGCGGCGAGGGATACCATGTAAGGCGGGCTTGCTCTCCGTTTCGAGCGCAATGTACCGTCCCATCTGAAAGAACCTATTCAAGATGTACTTCCTGCTGATTCTCTGGGTGTCAAATGGATGGTGGATGACTGCCTCCGGCTCGTACCGCAATTTTCCACCGCGCCGAAGAACCCCCTCGCCAATGTTTTGGTCTTCAAAATTCGTGGACCGGGCACCCCGCACGCCGGGGCCGATGTCTGTGCGGAACAGCCCATGCTCGAACACGTCGCGCCGGAAGGCCATGTTGGCACCGTAAGGAGCGAGGCCGATGTCGCGGGACTCGTCGCCCAGATCAAAACTCCCCCACAAAACACCGTAAGTATCACGCGGGATCCAGTCCGGGATCGGGGCGGTATTCAGGGGGAGAATCTTCCCACCGGCCCCCTGCCATTCACCGGAAAAAAGGTCTCTTGTCAAATTCCAAAGCCATGTCGGTTCGGCAATCACATCGTCATCCGTGAAGGCCAGCACGTCTGCCTGGGTCTCACGAATTCCCCTATTTAGCGCAAAAGATTTTCCCTGACGCGGCTCGAAAGCGTAGCGGAAGCGTCCCGGGAAACGGCGCGAGAAATCTTCGACGACCTGGCGCGTCCGATCCGATGAGTTGTTGTCGATCACCGCGATTTCCCATTCGACAGAATCGGGAATCGTCGAGGCAGCAAGACTTTCGAGAGTTTTCGCCAGCGTATCGCAGCGATTATACGTGCAAACAATGACCGTGGCCTTCATCGTCCTCCGCCAGCTGATACTCGAAATTCCGGAAGGCCCGGGGCCAGAACGCTCTCAATGCACTGAGCCCCAAAATCTTCCCCGTTGTAGACGGGAGTGAGCACGGTAACCAACGGCTCTTGGCCCAGACTCATATCGTCGCTCTCCGTGGAAATAACTGATCGAATTGAGTTAATAGAGTCTTCTCGTAACAGGCGGCCTTCTCGGCCATCCGGCTCTTGATTTCGTCCCGGTTCGCCACCAGGGACAGGAACGTTTCTTGCATGGTGTTCGCGTCGCACGTCCGGATGTCCACGCAATATTTAGTCAGTCCCAGGTCGTTCATCAAACTGGAAACCTTGGGGTGGGGCGACAACGCGAGCACCGGCTTATTCAGCAGATGAGCAAATACTACCCCGTGAAAACGGGAGGTGACGACGTAATCCATCGGCCGCATCGCGGATAACAACTCGTCGATTCCCGCGATATCCTCGCGTTTGACCATGTGCGGCAGGTCGCCATTGGCGCTCCCCAAGAGGGCCTGGACTTCCTCGATGGCGTGCGAATCAAATGAAATCTCCGTACTAAAGAGGGTCAAGCGGTAATGATTTTGGCGGAGCCAGCGGCCGAAGGACGCAATGTCGCGAATGTAGCGTTCATAAACGGCCTGGTCCTTTTTCCAGTAAAGCCGAGGATCGCAATACGCCATGGGAGAAAGCCCGACCAGAGGTTTCTGATGTCCTGTGCCATTCGTCAGGGCCGTCGAGGGACTCAGAGCATAGACGCAATCGGCCGAGACCTGGCTTTTGCCAGCGAATCCAACCTTTTGTATAAGGTCTCTCGAGTCGCTATCCCGAAAGGAAACATAGTCTGCGAGGCCGAGAGCGCCCCTGACAAACCACTTCCCCAAGGAAGAGTCCAGCGGGCCGGCGCCGACGTTAAGGACGTAGCACTTTGCGCGAGATAACTTGGCCAGCAACGTCCATTTGAAAACCGTGTACGGAAATCGCCAGGGGCCACCCCAAGAGTCCAGCAGTTGGCCGCCGCCGCTGATGATCAATAAATCGAACGGCTTTACTAATCGAAACGACGCACGCAGAAAGGAAATCTCGTCGAAAATTCTGCGGGGAGCTCTGATCGTTAGAGTCTTAATGGTCTGAAGGAGTCGATAAAGAAGCGGAACTCTTCGTAGAGTGTCTTTTAGCTTGTTCTGGGCTGGGGAGGCGCCGATACCGTTTCCTTCGGAGCGATGTCCAAACTCGGCTCGAATCAGGTAAGCGGCAACCCCGTGCCTGAAGCGGCTGTCAGCCGGGTTCATCGAGAACAGAACGATCTCCGCATTAGGCCAGCGGTTTCTAATGTGTTTCATGACCGCTGCTTGGGTGGCATCATCCCCAAGATTTCCAAAGCCTATGTGATCCACAAGGCCGATTTTTCGAACCGCTAGAGCATCTGAACGCGGAGTTCGCGAGTTCCTCAACGGTCGCATCCTGCGCTCGTTCTCGTCCCCGTTCGACGAAACGTGCGGCTTCGTAGGGGAAATCAAAGCGAAAGCGAGGGAAATCAAACGCACACGGTTTCCTTCGTCAGTTTTCCGTTGCCGTTATTGGCTGCATGTCGTTGGTTGGGGACTTCCACAACTGCCAAGGAGCGACGCCCTTGCCGGCCAGATCGTCCAGCTCCTGTTTCTCCTTAAAGGTATCCATGCTCTTCCAGAAACCGTCGTAAGCGTAAGCCATTAAATTTTGCGTTTCGATGAGGCGGCGAAAAGGTTCGTGCACCAGTTCTTCGCCGTCGTGGATGTAATCGAAAATCGAGCGCTTGAAGATGAAATAGCCGCCATTGATGCGGATTCCAGAATGATCCATGCTCTTAATATCGTGAACGAGTCCGTCGCTGCTCATGGAAACATAATGGCAGCTCAACGGAGGCCGCACGCAGAGAAAGCCCGCCGTCTTATCTTGCTGGTGAAACCGCTCGATGAGGCGCGGAAGGTGGAAGTCGGTAAGATTATCGCTGTAATTCGCCAGAAAGACTTCCTCGTCGCGCAAATAGCGCTCAACGGCTTTCAGGCGCTGGCCGATATTCGAATTAGCGCCGGTATCGACAAAGGTGATCGTCCAATCGTGAATATCGGAGTTGAGTACCTTCAAGTCTTTGCCGCCGTTTGACAGCACGAAATCATTCGAGAGGAATTCGGCGTAATTGACGAAGTAACTTTTGATAGCCTCGCCACGGTAGCCTAGACAGAGGATGAAATCCTTGTAGCCGAAATGGGCGTAATACTTCATGATGTGCCACAGAATTGGGCGGGCGCCCACGTGGACCATCGGCTTGGGAGTATTGTCCCCGGCTTCCCGAATTCTCATTCCCAGCCCGCCGCAAAACAGAACTACTTTCATGGCGCACCTTCCTTCGACGCTTCGGCTCAGGAACTTCCAGGGTGGATTCAGACCGGTCAAGCCTGCCGAACCGCTGCAGTGGAGAGCGCCTGTTCGGCAGCCCTTTCGCCGGTCTTGAAGCTCTCGTCTGTCCACAGGTAGCCCCAGTCGCCATATCGTCCGCAATAGGCGATACCGAGGTCATCCAGATAACCGTGGACGGTCCGGAGTGCGGCCGCGCGGTCCAAATCAAAGATGATGTTAGCGTATCGAAGTATCATGGCTTTCTTGTGCAAGATCTTGTCGTCATCGTGCAGGTAGCCGCAGCGGCGCAGATCTCTGATGACCGGCTCAATGCAATCGTCAGGCGAACCGGTAAAGGGCTTATATTTTTCAGAGAAGTAGACTTCCGCTTGAATGCTTCCAGTTCCCGCAGGTGCGTTTGTGGCGGAAAGCATGTGAGGGAAGCTGAGGCGCGTAAAGCAAACGTCCTCGTCATAGAAGTACGTGATATGGGCGCGAGAAATGTCTGGCCGATCCACGCCGATATTCACCAGGATCAAAGTTGAACATGCCAGTCGCCGCGCGGCGTCTACGACGTCCGGCGGCGCGCCTTGGATCATCCGGATGAGATCGGGCAGCGGCACCGAAGAAATCAAGGAGTCGTATTGGGCGACTGTGCCGTTTGAGAACTTGAGCTGCTTGTTGCGAGGATCGACGAAAACCAGTTCGTGGTTGAACTTGAGGTTCCCCAGGGGAACAAACTTCCTCAGATAGGATACGAACCCGCCTTCCTTGGGATAGCGGAAGTGAGTGATGTAATGAACCTGGGGAGCCGATGGCGACAACGCGCCACGGAGTACCTCCTCCAGAGTGGGACGATAGATACGCGGCCCCAGCCAGTCGACGCTCATGTTTTCGGCGGCGGTCAGGTGGTATTTCCGAGTGTACTGCATGGGAAAGAGCTCGGAGAAGGTCCGGCCGAAGCTAGCCAGCAGCCAGTCCGCGTAATTTTTGACGGGACGCTCAGGAGTCTGGCGTTCCTCGACAAAATCGTTGATGACCTTGACGATGACGTCTTCCGGCAGCCCGTGAAGATGAAGTTGCACGGGATGCTGCGGCCAGTAGCCGCGCCAGTAATTATTCAAATTGATCTGAAGGGCTTCGTACTGGTGGTCCACGCTGTCAGCGAAGAGATCTTGAATGCGAGGATCTTTCGTGAAGGAGATATGCGGTCCGATATCGAACAGGAAGCCGTTGTCAAAGCGGAACGATGCCGTATGGCCTCCGTAGTAGCGATTTTTGTCATACATCACGGGAGCGATGCCCTCGCTGTGCAGGCGATAAGCGGCGCCGAATCCAGCCATTCCGGTTCCGAGGACGACGATGTTGGGGTCGGGCATTGAGCTCAGCCTTCCTGCGCTAAGTAAGGTTGTGTGCCTGCGGCGTTGATGTCCCCGATGAATCAGGTCTCTTCGCTAGTGCTTCATACCGCTCGATTTGCATTTGAGTGAGGCTCCGAAGGTTCGCGCCGGCCTGGAACGCGCGATACCATTCGCCGATCCATGCGAGTGCGTGCTCTAAGGGCAGCATTGGATGCCAGTCTAGGAATGCTCTCGCCTTGGAAATATCCAGCTTGAGGAAGCGGGCCTCGCTCGGGTGTGCCGCGCGATCTTGAATCCAGGAGGCGCCATTTCCCCACCACCGTACCAATTCATCCGCAATCCAGGCGACGGGCTTGGCATCGGTATCCACAGGCCCAAAATTCCAGGCCGAGGCAAAGTCGGAAGGCCGCTCAGAAAGCCGTTCGGCGAGTGTCAGGTACCCGCGCAGCGGCTCCAAAACAAACTGCCACGGGCGGATCGCTGAAGGGTTGCGGATCAGGCAAGGTTGGCCGGCGAAGAAAGCCCTCATGAGATCGGGAATGAGCTGGTCCTCCGTCCAATCGCCACCACCCACAGCGTTCCCGGCACGAGCGCTGGCAAGCGCAATTCCGTGGCCCTCGAGCGATGCAGGAGGGAAGAACGATTGGCGATAGGCGGTGGTAACTAGCTCGGCGCAACCTTTGGAATTCGAGTACGGATCGCGGCCGCCCATGGGCTCGTCTTCCCGGTATCCCCAGACGCACTCGCGATTGGCATAGCACTTGTCGCTGGTGACATTTACCACCACGCACGGATGGCCCAGCTGTCTGACTGCCTCGAGAACGTTAACCGTACCCATCACGTTTGTGGAGTAGGTTTCGACCGGATCCTCGTAGCCGCGGCGCACCACGGACTGCGCAGCCATATGGATCACCACGTCAGGATTGCAATCGGCCAAGGCAGCTCTTAGCCGCGGAAGATCGCGCACATCGGCATAAATGGATCGAACGCTATCGGCAACCCCGGCCTGTTCGAAGAGACTGGGCTGCGTAGGCGGCTCAAGCGCGTATCCCGTCACATTGGCGCCAAGCAATTCCAACCATAACGACAGCCAGCTTCCCTTGAAGCCGGTATGACCGGTGAGGAAGACGTTCCGATTTTTCCAAAACAAGTGATTAGGCATGAAGTGCCGGGTTGCCGAAGCAGGCGGCGATTCTCACGAGATCCTTCCCACATGAGCCGGCAGGGAAGAATGCGATGAAGGCGCCGCTAGAGGCCAGCGTGCGGCCTGCTCGCGCCAAAGCTCTGCGGCGAGGCCCGCAGGGGCCGCTACCAAATCGTCGAAGCTGAGAGCGCGGTCCTTGACAACATCCGCGCGCAATACGCAACCTTCCGAAAGGGCGATGGGGAGGGCATTCTCCGCGCGAGCCGTTGCCGCGTTGTCGATTAGTCCATAGGTGCAAAACCCGCCGACGCCGTCGAGCCGCTCGCCGGCTTTCAGGTCGCGTTTCGCGATGGCCAACACTTCGCAAACCGGCTGCGCGATGGGCGCTACGGTAGCATCTTCGTCGATCACTGCTCGGCCGATGGTCGAAGCGATCTGGATATGCGGCAGGTGAAACGGCGTGTAGAAACAGTAGAATGGTCCGTCGCCGAGTTTATAGTAAGCCAACTGGACTTTCTTAAGTGCAGACGCCTCGTGGACAATCACAAAAGCGCCTGTGTAAGGGGCCGCTCCCAGAGCATAGTCAACCAATCCGGTATCGAGCATTTGGTCGGACGGAAGAAGAGAGGCCATCTCTCGGACGTCCCTGCAGGCGGGACCATACATTCCACGCCGGCCAGCATGGAAGCCCGTCGCATTGGCTAGGACAGTTGCCTCCATGGAGAGCTTCGTCGAATCGGCAAAGGAAGTGACTTTCTTGACGTCCTGATCGTTTCTTTGGGCAAACGTCCGCTGAGTGTCCGGGTTCCGATAATAATCCACCATACCTTTGACGTTGCCCGCGGCCACGGGACGCATTCCTAGAGAACGCAAATAGCGAAGCAGGGTCATGGCCACGCCTGGTTCATCGCCGTCTGTGTGGGTGAGCACTACGCCGGCGCGAGCCGCCTTTTCCTTCAGGATTGGCCCGATGAGTGAGTCCAGTTCGGCATTCACCAGTACAACGTGCTTACGATGCTCGAATGCATCGAGAATCACCGCAGCGGCGGGCTCAACGCTTCCCGTCACTTCAACCAAAATGTCAATGGCGTCACATTCGGTAAGCACCGACGGGTTATCCGTCAAAACGGGGATTCCGCGAGAAATGGAGGTCTCCGCGTGTCGTGCAGATTCAGAGCGGCTCCATTCCGAAATTCCCGCCTCCCGGAATGCCCGTTCTCCGTGTTGCAGCGTGCGGTTGGCGATGGCCACCAGGCGAATCCCCGGCACAGGCGTTCCCAGTTGCAGCGCGATGGCCCGGCCCGTCGCGCCCGCGCCGATCATGCCTACGCGTATCGGATGACCTACTGTCTCACGCTGTCGAAGTGCCATTTCAACGTTCATAGGTATTTCCTTGTTTCTCGACGAGCGGCCACTTGCGATCTTGTTCGGATATGACGGCAGCGGCCAAAGGCCATTGAATACCGAATGCCGGATCGTCGAATCGCACACCGGCAGCCGCGCTTGGGTTGTAAAACGCCGATGTCATGTAGTACATCTCGGTGTAATCCTCAAGGGTCTGGTATCCGTGCGCGCAGCGCTCGGGAACGAAAAGCATGCGCGCGTTCTCGGGAGTTAACTCAACGCCGAACCATTTCTTATAAGATGAGGACTCTGGCCTGAGATCGAGCACAACGTCGAACATTGCGCCTCGCGTGCACCGGACCAGCTTGGCCTCCACAAAGGGCTCTTTCTGGAAATGCATGCCACGAACTGTACCCTTCCGGACGCTGTGGCCCATGTTGGCCTGGACGGGCGAGAAGCTCACTCCTTGCTCCGCAAACTCTTTGGAGCACCAGGCGCGCAAAAATCGTCCCCGATCGTCCTCGCGCAGATCCGGATCGATAACGAATGCGCCGATTAGTCCTGTCTGCGTAAAGCGCATTCCATTACTCGATGGCAGAGCACGTAAAGATTCTCGCGATAAGTTGCTAACAGGCTTCCGCGGATGAATTGGCTCATTGGGTCTCGGCGATCTGGAAGGCCGAAGCATAACGAATCCGCCAATCGGCTCCGGTATCGCAGAATGGCTCCAATCCCCAATATTCCAAGGGCCACCCTCGTCTCAACGAGACATCGCCTTCGTGGATCTCTCGAATCAAGTCTTGCACCGGCGTCCAGCGAAGGTCGCGTGCCACGCGGGTTCGCACGTCCAAATCGATGCCCGAGACAAACAAATATCCGCCGGGCTTGACGGTGCGCGCGATATTGCGGAGGCAGCGTTCCGCAGGCCGGGGCTTCATGTGGCACAGAAAGTTCTTTGCCAGGACGATGTCCTGCGGGCCCAGGATGCCGGGGAGCTCGGGATCGGCCGCGTCTCCACGCAACCAGGAGATTCCTTGCTTGATCCATGGTTTGACCTCGGCCTGGTCACCCTGGATTTCAAACAGTGATTCCATCTCGTCGGCAGTCACGCGTTCGAAAATCCACGCGTTTTGGTCCCGCTGCGTGTTTCGATGGACATCTTCGTTGTTGGCTATTGCGCCTGTATCGCCGTTTGTGAGTGAATAGATCCCGCGTTTAGCGAAATCCACAATCTCCTGTGAGATGTCAACGGCCTGAATACGAAAATTCAAGTCCGGGCACGCCGTGCGGAGGATCCAGGCGACGGAGTAAACTTCCGCGCCCTTGCTGCAGGCAAGCACCGAAAGATTGATCGTGGAACCAGGGGCTTTCTGGTCCACTAACCTGCGCATCAGTTCCAGTTCCGGTCGGTTCCGGAGGAAGAACGTCGCGAAATATTGCTGTCGTTCCGCCTGAATTCGGACCAGGGCATTCAAATGTCTGCCGTACGCGTGGCCTGAAAGTTGGCGAAAGGAAGCAGGGAGATGGTTCCAAATCCGTCGACTGTGAAATACGTAGGCACCGAGACACCTTCGACCCACTTTTGAAGCCGCGCACCGCGCGAAAATTCTTGAAGACCAATCGCTTACAACTGGCATATGAACCGCTCCGCTCAATGAACCACAACCCACGCCGTTGAGTTTGTCGGCAGATTTGGGCCACCTTATGGCTATTGAATGGGATGCTGGCTTCTGTGAGCTGGCATTAAGGTTCAGGACGCGTGGCCGCCGGTTCCAATAGGACTTGTCCTGGGGACAATGCTCCTGGCCACAGCCGGCGCGAGCCAAGTCAGCGCAAGCTTGACTACAGTTCCGGGCGTAGTCTTATACCTCACTGCTTTGGAAATAGCCTTACGCGCCTCCTGGTACCGCGAGTTCTCTAAATGCCAGTTTGTCTGCTGCGAGTGCAAGGCGCCCAAACTGCGCTTCACGATGCCGCGAATCCGTGGCGGCAATCCGCTCTCCATCGTCGGCCAGTTTTTCAACATGCGTTATTGTCCCTGAAACTGGACTTCCGTTTTATCCCACGGGCGACACGATAAACCGGGAGGGGAGGGAGTCCTATCCGTGCAGATCAGCTGCTGGTTTACATAAGCAATGGAGGTGAGAGGGGACAGGCGAAAGTGGAGATCGCGATCCTCGGCGAATCCGACATCCGCGCTAAACCCGCCGATCTGCCTGATCGTGTCAGCCCGCACCAGCAAGCTGGACGTCCAAAAGCCGCAAAAGGATTGTGCAAGCAGTTTCGATGCAGTACGTTCGATTCCGATTGCTTGCTGATAGTGTCTTCCGGCAAATTCAAAGCTGACCCGGTCCAGGCCTGAGTCGTTAACTATGCGTGCGTCCGTGACCCGTGCACTACACTCGCCCTTGAACTGCTCAAGGGCTTTCAGTTGCCGTTCCAGTTTCTCAGGAGCCCAAACGTCATCCGAATCTAGGAATGCAATGTATTCTCCCTGCGTCGTGGCGATTCCAGTGTTTCGCGATGCTTGCTCCTTGGTTGCGCTGGCTTAGGAAGAGCACGCGATGATGGCCATTCGTTTTCTGACTTATGAATTTGTCAATTACTTCCCCAGAGCCGTTTGTAGAGCCGTCATCGACAACTATAACTTCCACGTGGGGACAGGTCTGCGCCAGAACGCTCTCGATGGTTGCGTTCGTCTGGTATGTACGATTGTAGGTAGGAATGACAGCGGAAACCAAAGGTTTGTCCTGCATGGCGTTCTAGCCTATCTCTCGTTCGCAATTCCCGCGGAAGCCTTCCCTCGTTGAGGATTCTTCTTTCAGGTGGCTCACGTGACGATGCGTGCACTCGTGCAAATTTTCTTCTGGCTGCGCATGCCCCTGAAAACTTCAAGCCGCTATCGGAAAAATAGACACGGAAGAGTGTTACGACGGCGTTCCTTCAAACCGTCATGCGGGCAAAGCTCAGTTTGCCGCGTGCTACAACAGCATCGTCCACAGTAGCGAATCCCTCAATTAAAGCTGCTTCTTCTGTCATCTTAAGGATCTTTATTTCCATGATCATGGAGTGCCCTGGAAATGCCGGCGCGAGAAATCGCATATCGTTCACTGCAGCCAGAGCCATGAATTCTCCAGGATGCATACCTTTTCCCGTGGAATGACTAAACAAAAGAGAAGCACTCTGTCCGATCGCCTCAATGATGCAGGTCCCAGGCATGATGGCGTGATCAGGGAAATGCCCCAATAATTGAATTTCATTGCCCGTAACGTTTTTGAGGGTCTTGATCCGTTTCCCAGGCTCCAGTTCCAGTACGCGATCGACCATAAGCATCGGGAAGCGCTGTTTCAGGCACGACTTCACTTCCTCGAAGCTCATGGTCATGAGTTTTTGTTCAGAATTCAATTGGTCTACCATGAGCGAACCTGAGAATTCCCCATTCACGCTTCACCCATTCAGCGTTTCCGCAGAATCATACCCAAGGCACGCGGAAGAAAGCGCCCACCGGGTGCTGGTGATCCGGCATCGCAAACTAATTTCGTAACACGGAGGCCGACTTCTTCGGCCATCTTAAGCGGCTCGCTTTCGCGATGAAACTCGTAGGTATGATCGCGCTGGGCCGATTCCAAGGCCGTACTGAAAAAGCACAGCCCATCATCGGCAAGATGGTGAGCGATGACCTCAAACAAGGGCCGCGGATCTTCCAAATGTTCTGCGAGCATCGCGGCGAGAACTCCCTGATAGGTTCCGCCAGTCTCTCCGAGTTCCAGTTTCAGAGCGTTTTTGACCTCAAATGTTACGCGATGTTCGCTACCGGATACGGCGCGGAGCCGATTTGATACAGCCACCGCAGGCGGACTGATATCGAATCCTGTTACCTGGATGTCGGACCTGGTCTCCGCCGCCAGCAGGCCCATGACTCCATGGCCCGAAGCCAGTTCCAATAGCCTGGCACCAGCCGGCAGCACATTGAGAAAATCGTCCCTATATAGTGCAATGTGATTAATCATGGAGGGCCAAAACGGATAAATCAGAATTGCGGCCCACATGTAAGGGACCATGTAGCCTTCTTGTTCGTAGACTTCCGAAACGAGTTCAGGAATGGATTCGGGCGTGTAGCGTCCGTTTTTCTCATAGAGCTGTTGACACTTCCACACACCCATACAATACTGCGCATATCCTTTCGCAGCATCTTCGAATGCCCGGTCCCCGTAAGCGTCCCGAGCCCAGCGAGCGAGGGGATCGAGAAGCCACGAGCAGAGTTCGTCGTTGGCCTCCACAGTTGCTCGAGCCGCAGGGGCAAACGTTCTGGCCTTCAAATCAAGACCCGCAAGAAACGCCTTGCCATCATTCATAATCTGAATCCCTCATTCTTTTAATAGTTAATCGCTGGAACTCACGTAGCGGACCATCCGTACCATTGGCCGGATCAGATCCATTCCATCCCAGGGCGGAACGAAAGTGTGCATGCGTCCCAGCTTGACGATGCGGTCGACACCTCTTTGCCCGGCCAGCTGGGCGAGCTCCTTCTCTTTTTCCCCATCGTCCACGCCCAGGCCCAGCGTTTGCACATTTCCATCGAGCTTCGAGACCACGTCCATCAAATCGTCCACTTCGAGCACGGTCAAAGTCTTGCCCTGAACCGGTTGAGGAAGATCCGATCCCGAGCCGATGAGCAGCGTCCAGTCAGGTCCCATAGGAAAGACTGCCCGATGCGAGACGTCGGCCAACAGCCAGGACGCGCGCACCCGGGAGATGGTTGAAGTCAAGGCAGCGGGAATGGTTCGCCGCGGATGCGCCTGGTTCTCCGTCTCAAATGCGCGCTGCAGATTCGCCAGGAACTGGTCGGTGGATTGGCCCGCCTTTCTTTCAAGGTACAAAACCTGGGGTGAGGAACAGGCCTGCTGGTCAAACTGCCAGACATCTCGCGCCATACGGAGGCACCAGGTCTTCTGCTCGTCAGGATTGCTCCAGGCTCCCGCGTCCATCGCTGCAACAGAGATTCGGGGTCCGAAGACCGCCATCCTTGCCCAATGGGGAAATGGCAGGGAACGAACCTGCAACACTGCTTCCTGTCCGCCCCAGATCATTGCTCCGTCCACGACGCGCGCCATGGCTTCGTGCAAATCCAGGCGGTCATGACCGAAGGCGGCCATAAAGATGCGTCGAGTCAACCGCCCGTCGGGATCGCTTTGCGCCAGCTTTTCCATCAAGATGCGCGTCAAGTCGACAAGACCTCTCGGAATGCGTACCAAGGCCGCATTGCCTCCGAGAAGGGCACATGTCATGGACAGAATCGGCTGGATTTCGACATTGCCGGCGGGCCAGTGGCCGACCACGCCAAGAGGAAAAGCCTTGCACCGGGCGCGACCATATTCAGTCCACCCGCCATCGAGACTATTGGCTCCGAGTTCGCGGACGATAATCGGCTCGAGTGTTCCGCGCCTCAGCCACATGCGCAGGAAGACGATCCCAGGGATCTCGTCGAGCTCGCGCGCGTCCAGGCTCTTGGCCCAGGACTCGAAAACGGTCATTACATCATTCGGTGAAATCTGCTCGCTCGAAGCGGCTCGACGCAGTTCAGTCGCCGCATCGGAAATCTCCGCTGGCGAATCGACAGCCTGAACGAGCCCCGCCGTAGAAAGAGTTGTCATTTAGTTCATCGCCGATCGTTTTGTTTCGAGATTTCCACAGCCACGGAGTTCCGCCTTGGGGACCCGTCCGGCAAAGCGGAAGCTGATGCCTCTTCTTCCACATGGACAACCGTCATAAGCGATCACCCGGGCCATATCTTCGGTGAGCAGCAGGTTGCCTGGAAAGCTGGTTGGAAGAACACTGCACACCTGGACGATGCCATGCTCCCCGGCCGCGACAGGTTCGAGAGTGAGCGGATCGCGCACAATCACTTCTCCGAACGCAGGTCCATGCTTGTTCCCTTCGGAGCAATCCGGAAAAATGACTCCTACACTCTCAACCATTCCGTAAAAATCGATGATGCAGTCCGCGGAACAACCGAACACGCGCGCCAACTGCTCGTTGAAAACCGATTTCTCGACGGCCTGATCCTGCAGACGCTTCCAGCCCCCGCTATGCAGGATGCGAATTTTCGGCAAATTGAGACAGATGCCTTCCGTCAGGAGAGGTTCGACCAGTTGTTTCCACAAGATGAAGGTGAAACCATACACCAGCACTTCGTCGTCATGATGATTCTCGGCGAACTCTCTCAATTCCCGTTGATCCAGCGCCAATTCGCCCTGCTCGTTCACGTTTAGACAGTAGGTTGCCTGACTGGCAAAAGGGTGTAACCCCTGAATGGCCGCACCCCTCGCTCCCAGCGCATTCTCACTTCGCATGAAATCCGGGGTGTCCACAACCAAATAAGGCCTACGGGCAGGACCGATGAAATCCCGGACAATCGTTACGATCCCTTTGGTCATTCGCCTCGAGGTCGGGGCATCCAGCACAACCCGGCTGGGCAACTGCGAGGTGGTGGCGCTGGAGGTCAAGGTTCTCTTGACCTCGCCGGGGCTGATGAAGGACAGAGGCGGATTCGCTTTCAGAATTCCCACCGGCAGAAAAGGAAGATCTGCGACCTTGCCGGCTGTTCGATAGTCCACGGGCCAATGATGGATATAGTTTTCATAGCCGGCGTGCCGCCCGCAGGCAAACTCGAGTTCCTCCTTCAGCAGTTCCAGTAGCCCAGCCTCTCTTTCATCGGGCGGCTGGCTATAGGGAGGGATCGACAGCATCCGGTCTATCTTGTCGCTAAGCTGCTCCATGGAGCTCCTTGTGCAAAGACGAAAGGGCTGGACGCGCTATCTTGCCTGCAGATGTTTTTGGCAGTTCGGAGACAAACCGAATCGAGTCGAGAGTCCAATGCGCTGGAAGCCTGTGGCGGATTTCTTCCGTAACGAGTCTCGCCCCCTGCTCGGGCACGATCAACAAAACCAGCGCCTCTCCCGCCTCGGGATGATCAACTGCACAGGCGCCGCATTCATATACTCCTGGTATAGCCATAACTCTCGCTTCCACTTCAGCGAGACTCACACGCGTTCCCCGGATCTTTAGAAATGCTCCTGCCCGTCCTTCGATCCAGAGAAAACCATCCTCATCCTGGTGAGCGAGATCGTGAGTCCGGAGCCAACCGTCGGCGAAAACGCGACGCGTTTCTTCCATGTCGTTGAAATAGCCGGCGCAGATAGACGGCCCCTTCACTAGCAACTCACCAACCTGACCTGTCTGCACAGGGTCGCCTTGCTCATCCACTATTGAAATCGTCAGGTTGTCCAAAGGCTGGCCTACGCTTCCCTGTTTCTCGTGCCAGCGGTCGGGGTCCATGCAGGAGATCCGAGCGGTTGCCTCGGTCTGTCCATACATCACGTAGAACCTGACCTGCGGGAAAAGTTGCCGCATCTCGTTGACTCTCTCGCGGGCCAGACCCCCACCTGCCTGAAGAAAGCGCCTCAAACTGGGCATGGGGATCCGGCGGATATTCGAGCGCCGTAACAGCACGTTATAGACAGTGGGCACGCCGGCAAATGTGGTGCAACCGTATTCAGCTATGGCATGAAGCACTTTATCTGGGAACATGAAACGGCGGTCAAACACAACGGAGCCGCCCTGATAAAGATGCGTGTGCAGCAGGCTTGCTCCGAAACAGTAGCTCACCGGGAGAATGAGCATGACTCTTTCATCGTCGGCCAAGCCTTGACTGCGAATGATGGCTTCGGTGTTAGCAATCAGGTTTTCGTGGCTGACCTTGACGAACCTGGGAACACCGGTAGAGCCGGAAGTGGCCATCAATGCCGCTAAGTCCGAGGCTGCGCATGCAGCGGGCGGCATGATTTCAGTAACATCACAGGCCAAGTCGCCCTCTAGGCAAAGGACAGGAAGCTTGCGGCTCTCGTTGTTGTCCAAACCCGTTTCTCTCCACAAGGCTTTCGCGCCCGTTGCTTCGACAAACTCGGCTGCCGAAGCGCTCAGTGTGCGCTCGTCCACTGGCACAGCGACCAAGCCGGCATAGATCGCTCCCAGATAAACCAACGCACTCGCAGGAGAGAGAGCGCAGCCAATCAGCACACGATCACCGGTTTCCAAGCCCGCGGATAAGAGAGAAGTGCCATAAGACGCAATTAGCCGCGGCAACTCCTCTGGACCGATCGCACGCCCGGTGGCCGCATCGATGAAGTAAGAATGCGGACCAAGACGCTCCACGAGGCGTCCTGCGAAGTTCCATTCGGCAGCGGCTGCCACTTTACACCTTCTCGGAAAGTTTGGGTGTAATAACACGCACGATCTCGCGAACGTTTTCCATCTCCATTAACTCGTCCACGTCGAGTGTGATCCCGAAGACCTCTTCCAGGCTGCTGGCGAGAGACAGATGCCCCACAGAATCCCAGAGGGGAATGTCACTCGGAGAAGTCTCCATGGTTACTTGTTGTGGATCTATATCGAAGGCAGCTTTGAAAGCCTCCCGGACTTTGCTCAGAACATAATCGGAATCGCTCATTCGTCTTTTCCTTCTGTATTTGGGTTTGAGTTCTTTATCGGTGAATGATCGCTCTTTGCATTCAGGCCATAATTCCCGCGCCACCATCAACGATCAGGGTGTGGCCGACGATCCCCGCGGACGCGTCGGAGCACAAGAATTGTGCCCCATAGGCAACTTCCTCGGCCGTGACCAAACGCCCTGCCGGAGTGCGATGTATAGTTTCGGCGATGCGGGCTTCGCTATTCGGCATCGCTTTCCAGGCATCGGTAAGCACTGCTCCGGCGGTTAGAATATTGACTCGTATACCATCCGGCGCCAGTTCGACGGCGAGGTGACGCGCAAGGGCCTCAAGCGCGCCCTTGGACGAGCCCACCAACGAATAGAAGGGGAGAACGCGCGTGGCACCCCAGGAACTGATCGCCACAATACTGGATCCCTTGGAAAAGCGCGCTTTAGTAAGCTTGATCAGCTTGAAAAAAGCGCGAACATTCAGGTTAAAAGTCCAGTCGAAATGGCGATCGGTCAGTTCCTCTATAGGGCGATGAATTCCGGTGGCAGCACAATAAACCAATCCGGACAGATGCGGGCGCCATTCTTGCAGCGCGCGGTCCAGCTGTTCCAGACCTCTTTCGCTGGTCAAATCCGCGCGGCAGAGAGAAATGGCCAATCCTTCCTCCTCGGCGATCGCCTTCAGATCTTCGGCAGCCCGTTGGTTGCGGAGATAATTTGCGATGACCGTAGCACCTGCCCGTGCAAGGCGGAGTGAAATGGCTTGGCCGATACCGCGGGTACCCCCGGTAACCAGGATCGTTTTGTTACGCAAACATAGCAGATCATCGCCGCTGGCGCTCATGCAGATTGAGTTCCTTTTCCCATGAAAAACTGCCTCCCGGGAGACCGGGGAATTATTCGCTGATCGGGACGGACACTGCTTCAGGAGATTGCATGTCCCTGTTCCCCCTCGGACTCATACGCCAGGCTCGCGTCTCGGGATCATATTGTCTAATTATCGTCGCGGGTGATCCAAAAACTACGGAGTAGTCCGGGATACTTCGCATCACCATCGAATTGACCGAAACCACACAATGCCGGCCTATCGTCAACTCTCCTCTTGCGCAAATAATTGCGGACCCTCGACCAATCCAAGACCCCTGGCCAATTCGGACTCTGCCACCCTCTGTAATACCCTGACAAGCGATGGGCGTCATGATATCTTCGTACGCGTGATTATGATCTAGAATGGTGACCTGCTGACCGACGAGCACATCTCGCTCCAAATGAACTCGGTTCTTAGCCGATATCATCGTTCCATAGCCTATGGAGCAATTGTCGTCGATTACAATTACGGGCTCGCCTGTGGGGTCTTCGGTGGCGACGTTGAGCCACGCGTCCTTTTCTATCCTCACTGAATTGCCGATACTGATTCTAACTGACCTTTGTCTGTCTACCTGACTTGCGAAATGAAAAGATAGATTACGTCCTTTGGACGCAAATGGATAGACGAAACTCACCCAAATGCTGTATAGCTTGGTAAGTCCCCTGGACAAGAGTGCCAGTGGGTCCGTGAACCGCGGCCGATGGTTCGAATGACGCACGTCTTTACTCCTTAGAAATGAATTCCACTTGTCGGACCATGTATCAATACACTCTACACTCTCATTTTCGGTGAAATCCTTCTAGCGAAATTAGGAGCAACGTTCGTCAGGGTCCACTTGATTGCGAGCATTGGCGTTGGCTCATACCTCATGGCCGTGCACACTGCCTGCCGTGCTTCTTCATACTGCTTATGTTCGAGGTACCAGTTTGTCCAGGCACTATGGAGATGACGCAAGCTGTGGGTAACTGCTTTCAGTACATCCGGTGGCAGTTTCGAACCCAATTTCAACCACTTCTCGAGCATTATCTGCGTACCTCGGAGGCGTACCTCAACTTCGTCCCATGGGCGGCAATGTGAACCCTCGGGAGATTTACTCCGGTCAAGTAAGGACAGCGGCCTGTTAACATAGCAGAAGGGGGTCACGAGAGATAGTCGAAAAAAGAAATCGTGATCCTCCGCATATCCGAGTTGATTGTCAAACCATCCAAGCTGCTTAACAACGTCAGTACGAACCAGGAGGGTGGATATCCAGAAGGGGTCACGGTACTTCACAAGATTTCTGACTGCCTCGAAATCGATTCCCAGCGTTTCCTCGTAGGGCCGTCCGCTTTCGCGAAAAGCCGAGGTATCCATTCCTTGGTTGTCTACTAGCGTAGCATCAGTGATACACGCAGAGCACTTGTCCTTGAACTGTTCGAGGGCCCGGAGTTGCCATTCGAGCTTTTCCGGAAGCCAGATGTCGTCCGAGTCCAAAAAGGCCACCAATTCTCCGCGCGCTTTCTCAATCCCCATGTTACGAGCAGCGCTTTGGCCTTGGTTGGGCCGGAAAAAGTAGCGGACTCGCGTGCCGCCGCAATCCTCTTGGCTGATGAGCGTCTGAAGAGCCTGCTCCGTCCCGTCTGTGGATCCGTCGTCAACAATGATAACCTCGAACTTCGAGTAAGTCTGCGCCAGAACACTTCGGAGGGCGGCCTGCACTTGCCGCCTCCGGTTGAAAGTTGGGATAACTACCGATATTAAAGGTTCGTGATTCATTGGTCGAGTTGGGTATCTGCCGAGGCGCCGGAACCTAGGCCCCGCATCGTTCTAGAGAAGTCATATCGTCGATTATCCCGGCAGGAGACGCCCCGACTGTCCCAATGACAACTCATAATTAGTCTTCTTGCTTGCGTTTGCGAGCACGGACTTTACCAGTGGCTTACGCATCCTCCTTGATTCGCAGAACGGCCGGTACACAAATGCCATAGGCAAGCAAGAACGCGCAGAGTCCGAAAGCCATTTGGGCCGCGTTCCCTTCGACTATGCGGAGGAAGCGGATACAGAGACCACCACAAAGAAATGCCGCACATACGAGCCCCGCATGTACGAATGCCGTTCCATACCGAGCCAAGTTCAAGCCTGTCAGTGCGCGAATCCGCATAATTTGAAAGAAGTAGCTCGCCCCAATTGCGACCAGAGCCGCGATTTGGGCACCCACCACCCCGAATATTTTACAAGCGGGATAGATTGCAACGATCATGATGACCGCAGAAGCGGCGACCGCGCGGCGGTGCAGAGCTGGTCGGCCCAAAGCAGAAAAAACGTCCGTGATGACACCATTGAGGATACTAATAAACGCTACTGCCGAGGCGACGATCAGGGGGCCAGCGGATTTCAAATACCTGACCCCGTAGGTGACCCTGAGAAGAAAAGGGGCATACAACCAAATGACGACGACCACCGGAAGTCCTAATACGATGAGCCAAGAAGTAGCTTCTAACATGACGCGGTTGATGCGCTGGTGGTCCTCCTGAACGTGGGCAAAGGCAGGCACAAGTGTTGATCCTACCATGTTTTGAATGAAACCTGTTGGAGTCTGGACCAAGTACACTGCCATCGTATACAGCCCCAACGCGGTGGGAGAGTAGAGCTTGGCGAGAACGAAAATGTCCGTGCGCGTGAAGATCAGGTTCAGAAACGACAAACCATATGCCCCCTTCGAGTAGCTTAGGAGGTCGCGAGCCGCGTCTCTGTCCCACCCAAAGCGGGGTAATCCGGGACACAAAATATATGATAACAAACACCTGAAGGCGTTCTCGCTACAATATCCAATTGCCAGTGCCCAAACGTCGGGAAGAACGAAGCTGAGAATTACCGTAAGAATGACACCACAAACGGCGCCTCCATTGGTGATTGCAGCCCAGCGCCCGAACTTCATCTCTTTCTGCGGTAGGCAGGACCGTGGACTCATCGCCCCTTCCAGTAGGGCGCTCAGTAACGCCACGCGAAGCAACGCACAGAGTTCTAAGTTTCCGTAGAACCGGGCGACCCAAGGAGCTATGACGAAGCAAATAGCATAAACACCGATACTGCGTCCCATCGCCAGCCACCAGCCCGCGTTGAGATATGCGGGCTCCCGCCCCCTTGGATTTCGAATGACGGAAACCCTCAATCCTACGTCGGTAAGGGACCCGACAATCGACGCGGAAGACATGACAATGGCCATTGTTCCAAAGGCGCTTGGCGCGAGAAGCCGCGCCAAAAGCATGTTCCGAGCAAATCGACTCGCCTGTTCACCGAGGCTTGCGCCTCCTAGCAATACCGCGCCACGAGTGGTCTTTGCCCTGAGGTTCTCTCCCAGCATCAATCGATCGATGTATCGCCTGACAGAGGAGTAAAGACGTGTGAAATCCATTCGTTTCCGGGAACTTGCTGGCGTCATAAATGTCCTGTGTGGGGCATCTTCATGCCAAGTGAAGACTTTAGAATTGCGGCCCTTCTCGTTACATGCTCCAGTGCAAATGTGAGAAGACCATGCCTCATGAATTCCAGAGAGTTCCTCTATGTGGTTGGTAACCACGAACCGTCGAAAACTCGGTTGTCCCTGTCGCAATTGGGTGTCTGGAACTGAAAATCTAGAACTGAAAATATAGAAACACTTTCGTCTGTTGGAGAGACATCAGAGAAAGGGCGAGCAACAAGCCGAACGCCAAGGCCCAGCGCGCCGTCGGCTGCCATACCAGCCATCGCGGCGCATCGGGCTTAGCTTCGGTTAAGGTTGGCGAGAATTTTGCCATGATCATCTGGCTGTTCGGCAACGCCCAAACGATGAAGAAACGCAGGGCCAGGCTTGCGGGCGCCACAGTGCTATCCTCAGAGGGTACGGCCAAGACATGGTGGGTTTTTGTGAGAAATACGTGTATCGGGCCAAGATGTTGAAACATCGTCATTATAGTGCTTGGTACAGGAATCGGATCGACACCGTGTAACCCGATCATCCCTCCAAACATTTGCAACGCCGCACCGACAGAAGGCGCACGGAACATCACTTGGGTGGCGACTACCGCCATATAGGTTAATACGACGCTGAACCCCACGATTCCAGCCTCAACAAGCCCTCCACGGTTCTTTGCGCTTGGCTTGGGACCGAACCAACGCCATGCATGGTTGATGATCAGATACGCGCCGTGCATCAACCCGAACAAGAGGAATTGAAGTCCAGCGCCATGCCAAATTCCCGCAAGCGTCATGGTGATCAGAATTGGGATCAACACAAGAGAATTGAAAGCACTAACCGTCTTAGCGTTGCGATTGAGCGTACCTTGCGCTACACGAAACCGGCGGCGGTTGAGATAGAGACCTATCGGATTGTAAAGCAAGGAAGTCAAATAAACAGTCAAAGTGATGTGCCAGCGCTTCCAAAACTCAATAATACTTCTGGACTTGTACGGGGAATCGAAATTGATCGGAAATTTGATCCCGAACATGTAGGCTAACCCTATGGCCATATCCGAATAGCCCGAAAAATCAAAATACAGTTGCAAAGAATAGGCAAGGGCATACGACCAAGTCGCAAACGTCGCAAAATCGCCCGGATGCGCAAATCCGATTTTCACCACATCGGCCAGCGGATCAGCTAAAAGGACCTTTTTCGCCAATCCGATGATGAAATAGCTTGTTCCGATGGATAGATTCTTGGACTGCAATCGGTAGGTATCGGGATTAAGCAATTGTGGCCCGATCTCACGAATATGCAGTATGGGTCCAGCAATGAGGTGAGGAAATAAGGTTACAAACGCAGCGTACCGGATAAGATCGAGATCCTTTCCCCGACCGTGGTCGCAGTCAACCAGGTATCCGATTTGTGTGAAAGTGAAGAACGAAATGCCCAATGGCAGAATAATGTTGAAGTCAAATCGCGAGGGGACCAGTGAAAGCGAATGTCCCCACGACAGGATTGGCCCCAAGTACTTGAAGGAAAAAAGCACAACAAGATTCGCAGCAACCCCAATTAAGAGCAGACGACGGCGGGATTTCGTTTCTTCTTTCCTCTCGCGCCCAAGCATCGCTCGTCCAATCACGAAATTGAACGCAACGGAGCAGACGAGCAAAATCACAAAAGCGGGATTCCAAACGGCGTAGAAGACCAGTGATGCTAGCACTAGCCAGCCGACCGCGTACTCTGCCCCCAACTTAGCCACGAGGTAGTAGCCTACCAGCGCAATCGGCAGAAAGATGAAGAGAAAGCTATACGATGCAAATACCATAAGGAATCAGCGTGAGTTTAGTTACAACTTTCGAGAGACTAAATTTCTCGGACATTTCGGAGTTGGTCGATTTCGGTCGTTCTGACCTTTGTCTCGAATCGTAGTTCGCTTTCCATCGTTTACTCCTTACGAATAAGGATTTGCAGGTGGAATCGTTCACACCCTCGATTCAGTCGGATCTAGCTCGTGCAATCGATGCTCACTGCCGACCCGTTCCGAACGTCCTCGCCAGATGGAGCCCGCCACAGGTTAACGTCATCCCTTTGGGAATCGATTCACCTCGCCTAAAACGCACCAACTGCGCCGTCATTGCGCTCATACCTTGTGCATTCAAGTGGAGGGAATTCGCGAAACACGAATCATCGAGAGTGGCGTAATCCGTGATGTCAAACAGTTGGGCATTGCATCCTTCGGCGAGAGTGCGAAATTGTTCCTTGCGGTCAGCGATAACAGCGCGAACTCTTGGGTTTTGTTCGATGACGTCAGGTAAGACCGGTCCCAGCACTATGGTGAAGCGAAGGCCTTCGCTCCGCACGTCCCGACAAAATTGGGATAGATCACTCATGCAGCGCGTACAGTGGGGATTCAGGTCAAGAGCTTCGCTAATTTCAGCCCGAGGCCCTGCGGCGCCGACATCGAATTCCAAAGGCACAGCACCTGTCTTGGTGAATACCATTGAGGCAGGCGATGTTCGGCTGTGGTAGTCGCTCCAGTTCTTCCAATACGACATTAATCCCGAAATGTCGCGATAGGTGAATTCTTCTGCCATCGTCATCCTGCCCAGCACGTAGCGGCGAAAGACAGGGGTGGGCACTTCGACATCCGAACGGTACGCATCCCGCATTTCCACCGGGCTCGCGGCGAAGATTACCTCACGCACTGGGTAGAGATCTGCGAACCGCTGGTAAAACTGTTCCGAGGTCGGCACCGAGATGCCGTTGGCCCCCAGATTGACGAAGGGACGCCTTTCTTCGTCCTCGAGCAGATCGCTGTCAATGTCGTTGAGTGCTATGCTCGCTCCACTGACTACTGCGATGGGCGTCGAACCGGGCCGATGTTCTCGGAGGAAGCGCATTTTCTCGTTGATCGGCAAGTTCGGTGTGAACAAAGGAGCAATCCCAACTGACAGACAGGTGAGTTCTACGACAACACAGATGCCCAGTGCCGTGGCTAAACAGGTGATGATATGGCGACCGAAGCTATGCTCGTGAGCGGTTGTCATGGGAGGTATAGGCGTGTTTCTAGAAAGGCCTGATCACGCGATGGACTCTGGACTTCTTTCCTGACGATAACGTACCGGGAGGACTTTGGATGATCGCCGCGGTCATGCCCACATCGATGAGCACATCCACGAGCGATGCAAACAAAGGACAATCGCCATCTTCCCAAAGGCCCCAGGCGCCAGAATCCGAGCGAGAAACATGTTGCGGGCAAACCTTAGGGCCTGCTCCGCGACGCTTCCCGTTCCCAGCCAAGCCCCGCCGCGGATGGCTTTGGGTCTGAGACAGTCACTAAGAAGTGGATCGTCGCTCATGCCCCTGAGGCGTTCGCAGGTTCGCGCTAGTATCATCTTGTTCTTTTCGTCTCTCCGAATCTCGTTACGTCGAGTAAACATAGCGAGTCGCATTGCGGCGCGTTAGTGTAGAAAGCGCTCCTTCAGAGTCGTAGCGGCCTCTAGCAGATGTTGGTTCTTGCTGAGGTAATTGTCTCTGACTTCAGAAAGCCTCCTTCGTAAGAAAGCCCGAGCCCTCCAGCGTAGGCCGAGGGCCCCAACTTTGGCGTGAACGCTTCGATGGACTAAAGAGAATGTCCGCGAACTGCCAGGATCTAATTCCACCGACAACCGTACTCCGGAATCATAGATCTCAACGCCACAGCAGGGCGTGCCATCGACAAGCACCTGCTCAATTGAAGCGCCATCGCAAGAATCTCCCCAATCAATGGAATATCGTCTAATAGAATCGGAGTAGTTCGAGATCTTTATTGTACCGGAATAAGCGCGAACATGATGAGTACCATCGATCGATCTTCGCGTGAGAATTGAGTTGCTTACGACCGTCGCGAGGCCTGACCAATGTACTTCCGGCGCCACAGAGTTGATTCTTGTGGCGATGTCGACCAGAGACTCCGGACGTTGAAAGATCTCGTGGTGCTCCACGATTAGAACCGGCCGGCCAAAGAACAGGCTGAAAGCGATGTCGTGGCTCTGGGTTTTCCTGATAGGTTTGCGAATGAAGAACGGAAAGCCTCCATATCGAAGTACTGCAGGCTGGGCGAGTTCACCGATTGTGAGCCGAACTTGCTGTCCTACAGGGTGAGGAACCGTATTCACTGCGGCATAGAAGTTGTGGGATTTGAGAACCTTCATTGCTTCGATTGAAAAATTCCCTTGCGGAAACACCATTACTCTGTCACAAGAAAGGCCGGTCATTTGGCGGTGCAACTTCATCCGTTCTTCTGCGACCAGGAGCAAGGTATTGAGGAGAGTCAAGTCGGTTGATGCAAACTCTCCTTCGGTGTGATCGTTCCCGTGAAAGCAGATCGACAGGTGCGCATCGTTCTCTTGGAACATGCGTGTGATTCGGGACGAATTCCTCCGGAAGTTATGAGGAATAAACGCGATTGTAGTGTGAAAGTTGTGTCGCTTCGCGAGTTGGAGGAGTAAGGCGAAATCCAGAAACCCATAGTTCCTCCGCAAAAGTGGATCATCTACGATAATCGAAGCGTGGGCTTTGTAGGGTCGCCAGCAATCGTCGCCAGCGGCATATCGCAGCGCCATGGCATGGGGTACAAGCCGGGAAAAGTAATCGGCCATGGGCGCATCGCCGACCTCAGAATTCAAGTCCGCGACGTCTTCACTGGCCACAAACATGATTTCAGTTCCTTCCAGCCTTACTGAGGCCATAAAGGGCCGGCCGCAAATCGAAATTAGTTGCCTCACCCCCGGGTCGCTGCCACCGAGGGACATTACGTGATCGTTGACGGGGTTCGTGGGTCCAAACGAGAGTCCCGAAAACGCTTCGCAGACTTCCTTGGAATCTCCGGCGATCGCATAAGTAGAACACTCTCCGTCTATCGCATCTACAGACCTCAGCCTGCCCCGCGATAAAGCGACAACCAGTTCTGTGTCAAAGGAATCCACGCGAAGGCCATGTACCACAATATGTGTAAAGCAGGATAAGAGGAAGGCAACCAACTCCTCTGAAATCCCGCTCTCCCCTACCCACTCCTTCATTACGTGTGGACTGATAGCGAGACACGAAAAGCGACGCGCCACAGCAGCGTCCAGGTACCTCGCGAGATCAGACACGTTCGCCAGAGCAAGTGTTTCACAAGGTATGCCCAGGAACTCCGCTAAATGGACCATCCGAGCATCCAGATCCCGCAGTTCGCCGATGTAAGGGACAACTAGTTTCACACTCGTTCTTCCTTTCAGGGCTTCTGATCCGCCATCTTCTCAGGCGTTCCCTTTGAACTCGGCACGCGAGAAGCCAGCGGCTTAAGGCGTCTGGAAAACTCTTTCAATGAGACCTTATCCCCGAGTGGTATCCCGCACTTAGCAATCGGAACCGCAGGATTCCCTTGAACGACGGTCATGGGTGGAACAGATTGAGTCACTACGCTCCCTGCGGTAACCACAGATCCTTGGCCAATCACTACATTGGGAAGAATGATGACGCCTGGACCAACGAAGGCATCTCGTTCGATTTTGACGCCTTGAGATTCCCTGAAGTGGGCGATGACCGTGACGCGCATGCCTATGGAACCGCCATCTTCGATGGTAATGAGATAAGGACGCGAAGTATCGAGGATGACATCGTATCCTATCCAAACGCCCTTCCCAATCTTCACTCCGCGCGCGCGGTGCATCGAGACGCGAAGACTCCGAGCTCCCGGCATAATCCTAGCCAAGTGTTGTAGCACTCGGTTTTTCAATCCCCTGAGCACGCTCTCTTGCACTTGCGTATCGCAGCCTCTCTTACCGTTCCTATTTGACGAAAAGGAGCCAAGATCGTCAAAATTAGCAAAACCAAGGACTCACTCTAGCGCAGGAAGATTACATGAACAAGCTCGCGTTCCTGCACTTCTGAGAACGAACTTGATAATTGCGTGTTGAATCACGTTTTTCGAGGTGATCAATTAACATACTGTCTCTCGAAAGAACTCGGCAAGACGATGACTGGCGAATGCGGCGCCGGGTTTGGCGGCGGCAAATCAGGTCAAGAGTCCGCGCGGAAACAGCGTGCGCCGAAGAACTGCGATTGTCGATCTCTTACAAACGTGCACTAAGTGCATTCGAGTTCCATAATTCTTCGCGCAAGGCAGACGGAATGTCCGGCTCGAAGAATATGAAGCTCGGATCGCGGGGGGCAGCAAGCGCTGCTACGACGAAGGTGGTGAGACGAAGACGGTCCCAAGCCCGATCAGAAGACATCGATGTACAGTGCTTGTACAGGTCGCGGTTGAATCCCGTTCCAGAATGTTAGGTAGGTGTGAAGCATCCTGTTGGAACGGCGGAATCTGGCATTCGCTAGTGTGTCAAGCGACGAGTAGCCTAGTATAGGGCACGAGGCAGTTCGGGCTCCCTTTGCGGCGGCTGCACGCAGGAACCTCTCGAGGAGTTCGGTGCGTTCCGCGGGCTCTAAATCGCCCCAAAGTAGATCTTCTATCAGTACCACTGTTATGGGCGGTGTGGAAGCTACCTCCGCCAGATAGCCGGTGAGAATGCCGCGCCTCCTGCCAACGCTGGAGCTAACGGTAATCGCGCCGACTCTGTTGCGGCACTGCCATTCGGCCTCTGCTCGTGTCCACTGGCGCGCCAGCGGCAAACTGCTCGGTAGGGCGCTCGTAAGCTCCATGAAAAGGTCGATGTCTGCTTGCGATGTTTCAGGTGGCAGCTCGGGTGGCGCAGGGCGCAAAATCCGCACCAGGTACTCTACCGAGAAGACGCGCTTTGTATTGAGCTTCAAGAGACGGGCAAGACCCGGCATCATGCGATTCATTTCATCGCCTTCAACGCAGAAATTGATAGTTCCGTCAAAACCATCGTCGCGCGAGCGCTGGATTAGGTCGGCCCAGAGCTTAAGACCGAGCCCCGCGCCTTTCACGGCGGCGGAGGCAGTCAAAAAGCTATTCAAAATGAGTCGAGCCGGACGAGTATCCCAGCGAATGGAACGTGGAAAGCCAGCCACAAATCCAAGAAGGCCGGTTTCCCCATAGACTGCAGGGGCCAGTTCGAAGCTGCTGCCGGGGTACTCGAACGCGGAACGGAGAAAGGCTTCACTATAGTGCAGCGACTGATTGGTGTTGTCAGCCCAAGACCGCTGGATCATGGCGGCCAACGGGCCAAAGTCGCCTCGGAAGGCACTGAGGTGAAATGACAAGAGATTAGCCTTCATTCGGTTCATCAAGAACAGCCACATTGACATCCGAGACCCTTATTGCGGCCAAAGGAATATGCGAACGCAATGTGCGCCGTCAATATGGTCTCTAGGTGATGGGGGCGTAAAGTCACAGATCAACATTATCCGGAATGACTTGCTTGGTCTGTTCTTCGACCGGTTGATGATCTGGAGCGCTTCCTCGAAGCTCATTTCCCACGTTGGGCGATCTTGAGTCAGACAAGGAAGCCGGTTCCGACGGTTGATGAATGCACAATCTTCCGCTGCCAATTAGCCTTTTCGGCGGTCGATGACAAGCTCCCGCCGCTCTCAGCTCACTTTACTCGTCTGCTGTGACACAAATCTGCATAGGGGACCAACGATGGTCATTTCTTCGGGGTCTAGGAGCTCGAAATCGATTTCGTGTCCGGTGAACTCCTGAATCGCAGAGATCAGGTTCAGGAGGCCAATCGAGTCAATCATGCCGGAGAACAATAGGTCACAGTCTTCGGGCAAGTCCTCGCATAAGCCACGCCCGTTGGCCCCGTGCTCACGGTTTAGGTAATCCTTCAGAAATACTCGAACGTCGCTAGGTGTGACAGCGCTCATAAACCCTCTTCCAATAACTTGAGCATTGCCTTACGGTCAAACTTGTCGTTTACATTACGAGGTAATCTGTCCATACTGTGGAACCTCCTAGGAATCATGTATTCCGGTAATACGGACGCGACGGCGTTACGGAGTCCGTCTTTGTCCTTAACTTCGCCTTCAAGAAATACTTCAACGCCGCCGCAGCCGCTCGAAGTAACAGGCCATCCTACTGCAATCACACCGTCCAGACAGGAGGCCTTGCGAATGACAGCTTCGACTTCTCCCAGCTCTACCCGATGGCCCAAAACTTTCACCTGGAAGTCGATTCTGCCGAGGTGCGTCAATGGGCGATCTTCAGTTGGACGACGGACGCGGTCCCCGGTGCGGTAATATACATCGGACTTTCCTGGTGGAACAACAAACGCCGCCGCAGTCTTCTCTGGGTCCCTCCAATAGCCGAGCGACATCTGCGGTCCATTCATGAGGAGTTCGCCCTCTTCTCCCGGTGCCACTTCATTCAGATCTTGGTTCGCCACCAGAACGTTCATTCCCGGGTGGGGATAACCAATCGGAACAATCTCCAATTCGGACTCGCCAGGGGAGCGGACTCGGTCCCACCGGTAAAGCGTGCAGGATATCGTAAGTTCAGTCGGTCCGTAAAGATTCTCCAGGATGCTGTTGGGCGCGGCTTCCAGCCACGCAGCGGCTGAGGAGACCGGCAAAGGCTCGCCACAGAACAGGCTTAGACGAAGCGTTTCATACTGGCGAGGCTTTAACATTCCTAACTGCTTCATGAAAGCGACAGTGGATGGGACAGAGAACCAGACAGTGAGTTCCATATCCTGAACGAACTTCCCTGGCTTAATCAGAGTCTTCTGTGAAGGGCAGCACACGTAAGCGCCACGCTCCCACGCCATGAACATGTCGAACGCTGACAGGTCAAAGGTCAAGTCGAACATCTGCGACATGCGATCCCGCTCGGAAATCTCGTAACGGTCAACCATGAAGTCGAGATATGACCTGACATTGCGGTGAGTGACCATGACCCCCTTCGGGGTGCCGGTACTGCCCGAAGTGAAAAGGAGATATGCAATCGCGTCGAGGGCTGCGGTTGGCTCCCGCCACGACCGTGAAGAATAGAGATCCCCCGAACCGATAAATGTATGGCGATACCATTGCTCACTATATTCATGTACATTGGCTACATCGGGCATTATCACGAGCAGTGGTTGGTGGGCCTGATCCAGCAGTTTTCCCAACTGAGGTAAGGATCCCGTATCGACTATTATCGATCGGCACTCGGACCGCTCGAACATGATCTCGGTTCTCTCCGTTGGGAAAGTGCGATTTAGCGGCACGTAGCCGTGTCCAGCCAACAGTGCTCCCAGGACTCCCGCAAATGCCGTTGGGCTCCGATAGCAAAAAACGGCGGTAAGCGGCACCTGAGAGAATCCTGAGTGGGCTTGGATTGTGGCTGCAATGCGGGTGGCAAGCTCCTGCAGCTCGCGGTAGCAGAGAGTTCGACCTTCGGCGAAGACCGCAGGGCGTTCTGCGAAGCGTTCTGCCGATTGCATGAACCCTGTCCATAACACTTTTTCCATGATCATACTCGTTTTCACATAAACTTCTTAATTCGATAAAAGATCGCGCGGCACATCGGCAGCGCGCAACTGCCGAATAGCCCGAACACTTTGCACAGGCGCTTTCCCTCTTCGCACCATGTGCGGCTGCTTCAGCACATCAACAACCGTTGCGCTCACGAAGAATGCTTCCCTGTCACCAAAGGTACCATTCTCCATCGATGCTTTTTCTTCATCTTCAGTACCACGCACTCGGACGACACCTTCTTCCGCTGCGCGATCTCTTTGAGAGTCTTGAGGAGATCGGACGAAACGAGTACGGACTCGATGAATTAGGCATTAACAGCTGACTGAGTAGCCTCATTCTTCTGGAAGATGGCATGGATGAACTCGCCTCCTCGCACTAGGGGGCCATCGCCAGGAGTGCACGCAAAAGGGTCATGCGCACCAACTTCCGTGCCGCCATCCTATACGGTGAATTCCGAAGCTCTCTTGCTTTCCCGGTAGCGTACTGTTTGGCGGGCCAGCGTGGGACTTATCCAGGTTAACAGCCATTTCACCGCGATGTTGAACGTCAAATTCAACTGCGCTGCTTTACATGCAGCTGCGCGCGCCTTCCTGTACTCTCCGGCCTCTAGATAGCAATTGACCCATCCGCTATGAATGGAGCCGAGCTGCCGGCGGATTAAATTATGGATCGCAGCTGGCTGGTCCTCGGTCAGGCGAAGCAGCCCTTCGAGTCTGCGCTGGCTATCCTGAAGGAAGAAATCCACTCTGGTCCAAACGGAGCTTACTCCCACATGACGATCCTCTACAGGTGATCGGTCAAATAAGACGAGCGGACGATTGACGTAACAGAAGCCAGTAATCATCGCTAGCCGGAACATGAATTCACTATCCTGGCTGTACAACAGGCTGGGGTCGAATCCCCCTGTCTTTCTCACTGCATCCGCGCGCGCCAGTAAGGAGGACAAACAGACAACCATTCCGGCGCCGCCGGGTCTCACAAGCAATCGAAGTACCTCGGTGTTGACGCCCAACTCGTCTACGTGCCTGTAGCTCTTTTGCGCCAATTGAAACATGCTACGCGTTTCTGAGTGATTCACGAATCGGACATCGGTATAACACGCGCCACATTGGGGGCTAAATCGGTCCAGCGCCCTGAATTGCCATTCGAGCTTTTGCTTTTCCCACATATCGTCGGAATCCAGGAAAGCGATCCATTCGCCCTTTGCTTCCTCGATTCCCTTGTTCCGCGCCACGCTGACTCCCTGATTGGGTTGGAAATGGTAACGGATGCGATCACCAAAAGCCCGCTGAAGTGCTTGCCCCGTTTCATCGGACGATCCGTCATCCACCACGATAACTTCCAGATCAGTGAAGCTCTGCCCCAAGACGCTCTCCACACTTTTCCGGACCTTTTCTGCCCGGTTATATGTCGGAATAACGACCGATACCTTGGGATTCATGAAAGGAGTTCTCTTTTCTGGATGTAGTTGGTCGCGAAATCAGGCCGTTGCGCAAGTGACGTCTGTAGTTTGAGGCCCTCTGGATACGCCCGTCCTGTAGGCTGCAATCGTTTCGCGGTATACGTCGAGGAGCCTTGCTCCGGCCGCCGTCCAAGTAAAGCTGGGGCACGCTTCGAGAGACGCGGCACGCAACCTCTCAAGGAGTGCCCGGTCCTCGTGCAGCAGGGTGATGTGCTGCGTCAGGGCCTCGACGTCTCCAACCTTGTGCATCAGCCCGGTCTTCATGTGGTTGCAAATCTCCGAGCATGCTTCCGACGCGAGCGGAACGCATCCGGAACCCATCGCTTCCGCAATCACGAGACCGAAACCCTCCTCAATACTGGGCAAGACCAAAATGTCGCTTTTTCGCATGAGTTCAGGTATGTCATTCCGATGACCCAGAACTTTCACGCTGGAGTGAGAGAGCATGGGCGCGAGCTTTTCCTGATAGTCAGGAAGAAACTCCCCGGCAATGAGAAACGTGCCGTCTTGGCAAGCCGGAGATTTGAGCCATGCCTCAAGGGCAAAGTGCACGCCTTTGCGTACCGCGCAGACACCCACGAACAGCATGGTCAGTCCGCGCTTGGGATCACGCAGATTGCTGCTTGGGTAGTAGACCTTCTCGTCGAAACCGTAGGTATGGCGGGCCAACTGTTCCTTCGGATAGCCTTTATCTAGAAAGGTCTTCACAACGAATTCGCACGGACACAGGAGCCGTGTCGCCAGCCGATACTCCGCCTCCTCCTTGCGGAGTTTCTCCGCGTTGTAAGCGTGCTCGTGATCCGGTGGCAGCGTTACACCCAGACGATCGCACTCCCTCTGCACTACTTCCATGGCGAAACCAGTGTGCGCATTGCACCTTTCGAGGACTGTCGGAATTCCCAGCCGCTTTGCAGCCCGGAGCGTCTCAAGTGCTCCAAGGGGCCATGCATGAATGATATCGATCTGCCCCGCCAGCTTCTCGATTCGGCGTGCCACGACGTGATCGTGCCAGGCACAGGCGCGCATCGTCCCGACAACCCCGTAAGGAACGCGCAGTTTCCCTCTGGCCAAGGTAGGCGAGACTCGTACGTCAGGATGGACCGGTCTCGAAATAGAAGCCGGGAAAACCACCACGTCCGCACCCGCAGCCGAAAGGCCGTTCACTTGTTGCCAAGCTATGCCGCAGATCCGGTCCGCGCCTAGGCGCAGCGGAAAGCTATATAGGACTCGCACGCGCTTCACGGATTAGCCTCCATCAAAAGTAAGTGTGAGAATTCGGGATTCCTGGCCATGCTCTGCATGGACCGCCATAGATCCTTTGTGAAACGTGCTTTATTAGAGGTCACGTCTGTTGCATTGTGGGCTGGATTCGGGCAGCGCGCGGAAGGACATACTGCCCGCCGGGGCGCTCACTTGGCTTCGCTGAGCGGCGGCAAATAGCCTTGCGCTGCAATCCGCTGTATTTGCAGAGTCCGTGCGGCGCGGACTGGTATCTTCTTTTTCGCCTCGAACGCAACTACCGAGACAAAAGCAAACAACGGGAACAATGCCATCTGCAGTAAAGCCATATAGTTAATGCCAAAGGAGGACACCACGTGAGCAAACAGCGTGCAACCCAGGCACCACAGGAACCATTCTTGCTTACGCTCACCACTTACCAACTTCCGTGCTGTCCCAATCGCACCGAAGCTCCGGCTGTAAATCGTGATAAAAAGCACCAGGCCAACCAATCCCCCTGTCACCGCACAGACAACAAATTGATTGCACAGATCGAACATGCAAAATCCCCACTTGTCGTAATCCTTGGTGCCCAGCAACCACCACTCGGAGAAATGGTTGACACAGTTGTCCACCAATTCGAACCTGTGGTAGCCGGACGATGAGCCGGTGAGATCTATGCGCGCGATCAAAGCCCAGACGGGAGCTTTCATCGCCAGGTGCAGTCCTATCAGCGTTAGAGACAGCGCCCAGCGAATCACGCGCATCTGCTTGCGCAGGTACCAGAAGCCCAGGCCTAGAACGCTCGCGGCGAGAGCCAAGGTTGCAGTGCTCGCGTCTGAAGTGAATACCATCGTTACGGCTCCGGCAACTCCCAGGAGCGCCACGAGGCGCGACTTCCTTTGCGTCAACAGCCACAAGAACATAGGAATCAATGCGCCGCCGAACACGCCACCACTGATGTTGCCCATCACGCCCTGCGAGCGGATATGTCCGTTTCGATACGTCACTGCGATGGGCCATCCTCCGATGTAGCCGTATAAGTTCTGATGGATGATCTGCTCGGTCATCATGAATGCGCCCTGGACGATGCAGACTACGGCCAGCACCTTGACAGTACGCTGCACTGCGTCCCGATCGGGAATAAAGTACCTGGCGACCATAAAGCCGCCCAGCGAGTCAAGAAAATCGCCAAGTCTCGCGATCGTGTTTTGCAAATTCATCCATTGCAAGCAGACGCAAATAAAGGATGTAATCGTCCAAAGAACGATCACCTTGTCCAATGCGTTAAATCCTCCGGGATATTTGCCCTCTCGTGACGATGCCCAAGTGGAAGCTCTCCTGATGAGCCCGGCTATGATCAAGATGCGCAGCACAGTAAAGTGAATCCCCCCCAAAACGATCACCTGGCCGATAGGTACCGAAAAATAGGTGAATAGGAACGGGACGATGACCTTGTTCTGCGGAAGTTTCTGAATCAGCACAAACACGACAAGCAACAACAATGCCACCAGGGGGTGCATCATCGTTTCCCTTGCGCCGCCGCCGAATGTCCAATTTGCTGGTTCCATGGGTCTGCGAATCAGTGGATCTTATGCTTTGCCTAGGTTTCAAGTGTATTCGGAGTTTCTTGAAGCGGGCAAGCTCCTAAAACGCATTTCTCACGGATGGCGCAAAACGACCCAGGATCGAACGGCTGTACAATTCCCAGGCGACCTGAGAGAAGTGCGAGCTAATGTACGCGAAGAGGAAGAGCGTAGCATTCCGCCCCGCTGGGGCAGCGAGGGGCCCGTTTCTACGTGATAGTTACTGTAATACTGCAGCCCCAGTCGCATTCGACAGGGGATTTGGAGCAGTGGCCGGCATCTGGTATGCCCCGATATCCCAATTACCGCTTGCAGGCCGCGGCACCGCTACAGGCGTTGCTGCCGGCGTCTGGCAACTCACCGAGTGTGTCGAGGTCATATATCCGCAGGCGTAAGGTATAGGGCTCTGGCAGGCCGAAGCGGCATTCGAAAGCGTTGGATCCGAACCCGCCGCCGTGGATAAGGCAGAGCAAAAGGCGGCGTTGAGCGTTCCCACGTTCGTTCCTGCGCCCACAGTCGAGTTGGTCGAAGCCGCGGGAGAATACACGTAGGTCTCGCTGCTCGAATACTGATTGAACTGCGGTGACTTGTCGGCGTTCGAATAGGTTGGCGCGGACCCACCTGTGGTGTTCGATTGCCACAGGTTCGTTGTCCCCTTGTACGTCGTGCAGCCGCTTTGTAACGGATTCTGGTCGTCAATACTGTGATCGTTGGTCTCTATGACGCTTCCATTTGTATATAGGTTACAGCGCACAATGGGCTGCTGCACATTGGATTGCCAGGTATTGTTGAACAAGACATAGTTTCCATTCGCGTTGTTTCCAGCCGTGCCGCCGAAGTTAAAGTATTCCAGTGCTCCAACGTCATAGCCCAGGTTGTTGAAAATATAGTCGTTTACTCCCGAGGTTGGCGGAGCAGGCCACAGGAACACGCCGCCTCCCGAACTGACGTAGTGCTCCACATGCGCAAATACATTGTTATATATAGCGTTAACTCCAGAGGTTTCACTGATGTTCTCCAGCAGATTCGAGTGCCCGTTCTCGAAGAAGTTTTCATATAGATTGTCATGAAACACGTGAAGAGGATTCGGAATGCAGCCCGAAGTGTAGTTGAAGACGTTGTAAGCCGCATTGTAGAATCCGCCGTAGCAGGTCCACTGCCCCGGAGGATCGGAATCCGAGAAATCGACGACATTGAATACTAAGGTTTCTCCAACGCTCCCATTGTTAACACTGCCCGCAAAGGCGCTGGTATTTACGCAAACGAGAGGAACGCTGTGACATCTCGGATCGGCATTGTAAGCCCCGAATTGAAGATGGCTTGCCCCGTGAATATAGAGACTTAGAAAATACAAAGGAGCCTGAGCACTACCATAAGCCACATAATCGTCAAAATTGCTGGGCTGGTTCGTGTGACTCATGCAAAGCCCAGTCAACTCGAAATTGTCCAGGTAAATATATTTGCTAAAGCCCACATCTACAAGATTGTTTGAATTGCCAATCTGGTACGGACAACTGCTGACGTAATAGCCTGGTTGCCCGTATTGATCCGTCCATGAGCTACAGGTAGCGCCATCCGGAAGCGAGCCGACCGTATTGGCATTGCAGAGCGCGTTGTCGGCGGTGAGGATCGGGCGTGCCCATGAGCTTCCTGTATACCATGTCTGATCTACTCCATAATAGATAGGATTTGAACTGGTAGCGTTTATATCATCAAGGCAGAGCCCGGCCGCGTTGTTCCCATTATTAGCGCAGGCTGAAACAACTCCGGCGTAGGGCGTGGCGCTGGAATTACCGAAGTGCCACGTGTCGCCGCCACGGAAAATCACTCCAGTCCCAGACGAGAGGGTTGCAGACGCGCACTTGCTCGAACAATTCGCCATGCCCGGAGAATGCAGGAAAGGGCCGTGACTGCCGCTGACCGTCTCGGAAGTTCCGTCATACAGGGAATCCGATCCTGCAGCTGAAACGTAATAGCAGCTTGTGATCCCAAGGCTTGAAAGCTTAACGAGCGCCCCCGTCGGATTCGCCGGATTAGTATAGTTCGCACCCGATGGGCACGTTCCGGCGGCGCCGGTAGCAAAAGCACTTCGGGCACTGAAAAAGCAGGCCATAATCACCACAACGCACATCAATTTCGCCATCGACGTCTCCCTACGCAAGTTTCGCCCAACCGTCCAATTTAGGTTACCTTTGGCATCATTGTCAACGTGACCAGAGTACTGTAACAGATCACAAGTTAGATGAGGACGAGGGCTTCTTTTCGCAAAGATCATCGCAAGCCACGCAGTGAGAAGCTGTTCTGGACTGCTCGTTTGATGTGTTTCGCCGATCATAAAAGTGCAATTGGATCGACTTCAAGGGAAATCCGAGGTAAACAGCCAGTGGTCAAACCTGGGACAGTTGGCGAGCTAAGATGCCCGACTGCGGCGTCAGTCCGATACAACATCTTTGTTTTCAAGAAACTCCACCAGCAGCCTCTTCTTTGTCAGCGCCCAGGCAATGCGGCGTCCTCCAAAAGCCACAGCAGGGACTGGGGGGCGAATGATGATCGTACCGACAGATTTGCAAAATGCCAGGTGCGACTCCAGATCCTCCACCTCATAGCACAGATGGTGCAAGCCGCCCCTGCCCTCCAGGAAGCTTGATACCGGCGAATCTGGCCCGGCGGGCTCTACCAATTCGATCAAGGCGTCGTTGACGCGAGCTCCGTTTAGAAATGTCACCCGGACCTTTTGCAGCGGGTCGAATATGATGTTCCCATCCCACGTTGCGCCGAGAGAACGCGCAAAAGATTCAGCGCTCTCCTGGATTGACGCCAGTACAAAGCCGATGTGGTGAAGCTTGAGCTGGCCGGGAGGACGGAGATCGTTACACTGCTCATTGCTCATTCGACTGCGCCGTTCTCAAAACTTGATCGGTCGGTTCGGCACCCTTGCGCATTTGTACGATGGCGTCGCTTCTCATCCACAACGCGAGAGTGTGACCGAGAATCGTAAAGGATCTCACCGAACCCAAACAGCGAAATCGAGTTTTTCGAAGAGACGACAACTGTGCGTCATTCCATTCCGCTGCCTCAATGAATGCTCGGCCCGCGCCATTCGTTGCGAGACCGTCGAGGATTTGGCCGATCAAGTATGGATTGATTCCACGTCCGCGATAATGAGGAAACACGTGGAAATCGAAGAGGTGCACGTCATCCGGCCCCAACGGAAAGTAGTACGGCGCGATCGTCTGTCCTTGCAGCGTCCAGCCAAAACCCGCCAACCGTCCTTCGCAGAGGACCAGCCACAGAGACGCTCCCCTCTCGAACCGCTCCCGGATGTTGCGGGCGGCCAGCTTCGGGTTCCAGAAGCTCAATATGTGTTCCCGATGCTGTTCGCCCAGTTCGGCTGGGGCGCAGATCCGCTTCACCTTGAACGCGCCCGAGGCATCCTCCTGGGGCAGACTTCTCTCGTCGAGATCGCAGTAGAACACAACCATGCGGCTGGCGAAGACTGTCCTCTTTGCTGCCTGACCGGCCCGGCGCAGCGTCGCCGCCAGGCCGTGGCGCCTGTAATAGTCCGCGAGGCGCGAAATGGAATTCGAAATGCTCACGATGCCAGCTGTTCCTCGGGCTTCGGCGGCACTGCGCCGTACAGAAGCTGCCGCAGGCAGGCGCTGCTAACCTGCTTGCGCACCTCGTTTTGCTCGGTCTCATTGGCCAGCATGAGTTCCGGTAGAGTCGCGGCCGTATAGCGCACCAGATGATGAAAGAACATGATGGTCCGGATCCCCATCACGCCGAAGACGGTGTGGTGCTTGGTCCAGTAGTGCAATACTGACCGCTGTTGCGCCACCGCAAAGTGAGCGGGAAACGGCGCCGTGGTTTTCCCCCTGTCATGAATCGCCCGCGCGCCCGGATAGAACACGACCTGCCATCCGGCATTCTTCGCGCGCCGGCACCAGTCCACGTCGTCGCCGTAGATGAACAAGTCTTCGTCGAGCAGGCCCACCTCATCGAAAGCAGCCCGCCGGATCATTGAGAAACAGCCGACGATCACATCCACGGGAAGCGTGCGGTCATGCGGAAAATAGAACATGTGCTCGCCCGCGAAAAGCCGGCGCCCTTTGAAGATGCTTTCGAGGCGGGTGGCTGAGCAGAGATTATTCCATAGGGTGGGGAACCGCCGGCACGTGCTTTGCTGACTCATGTCTGGATTGAAGACGCGCGGCCCCACATCGCCAACCCTTGGATTCTGATCGAGAAAATCCGCAAGCGCGTCCAGGCACCCGGGGAACACGATTACATCCGGATTAACAAGCGCGATATAACGTCCTTGGCTCTGCCGTATGGCGACGTTATTTCCTTTGGCAAACCCCAAATTCTCCTTGCTTTTGATCAGCTTTACCCAGGGAAACTTGGTTTCAACCATTTCGATGGTGCCATCTCCAGAGGCATTATCGACGACGAGCACTTCCATGCTTCGCTGCGGAGGCGCTTTGGCCAGGCTGTCTAGGCAGAGCTCGAGATAATGCTTCGCATTCCACGCGACGATGACGACGGACAGTTCCACAGATTCTGTTTGGGAAGACATATGTTTAGCTTGTCGGCGTCGGCTGCTTGAGTGGGCGGCCGACGCTTTGAGGTTTCAATGAAAAGCGGAACCTGCGTTGCAGGGCCAGGCCTGCTCTGACTATTCCTGAAGAGACCGCGCTATTCGAAGCCGCGAATGGCTCAATCTGGCAAACATCCACCCCGGAGAGCCCTTTCTTGAAGTGATAAACTCCGGGATTCCCTTCTGGATCGATACCGCCAAGATCGTACGATTTGATTCCCCGCTCTTTAAGCCAACCGATCAAGGTCCACTGCAGAAGATAAGCGCCTTTGGCGTTGAGTCCGGCATCGCCGGTCGCGCCTAGCAGATAAATTGCGGAATCGCCCATCGCCGAAGCCACGAGTCCGGCCGCGGGAGCTCCTTTGTCGTAGCAAATTAGAATCTGCATCCGCTGGGATTCACTGAGAGCCTCCTGGATGCGCCCGAATTCCTTGGCGTCTACAGTGGTATGAAACGCCTTGCGTTGATACATCTGATCGTAGATGCCGCGAAACAACTGGTATTCCTCGATTCCTTGCCCCGCAATCACCGTGAGATCATTCTTCTCAGATCGAGAGAGCTGGTTCCGCCACTTCTTGTCGAGGCTGCTCCGCAGCTCTTCGAGCGGCGGAGTCAGATCCATGACGAACGTCCGGTATGCCTCGGCGGGTCCGCTGGCTTCGCTGGCGAATCCGGAGAAGGCGGATTGAAAGACCGCAGCCCTCGGCGAACCCGCAAACGCATTGGGTAGAATACGCACAAACAGCTTTCTCGCCTGCAGGTACTCGTCCTCGATCGCCCGAGCCATTCTGAGTGGAACTTCGGGATCGAGAATCCAGCCGTGCCGTTCCCAAAGCGGGCCCCAGCGAAGGTAGGCCATGCCGAACTTGAGTGGTGTGGGACGAATGATCCGCAGTTGAGCGGCGGCCACAACTTCGCCATCCCGCCTGAGAACCAACCGGCTGAGATTCTTCTCTCCCCATCGAACCACTCCATACGCAGCAGTCTGATAGATATTCGCATCATCGAATAGGTCGAGCATCTCCGACCATTCGGCATCTGTCGTGCAGTCGACATCGACCTTCCAGACCACGTCTGACATGGAAAATGAATCTTCTCGTTTGTGAGTGAGGATCAGGGGAAGAGAGGGGCGGCCACCCCGTGGAGATTCAGCCCAAGAGTGCTTACGGATACGCACTGACTGCCTCAGCGTCGCGCACGCTCTTCTGATCCACCGGGTTTCCGGTTCGGCGGATGTAGCGAGAACGTATTGGCCAGAATTCCGGCACGTCGAAATGCCACCCTCCGCCCTCAACCGTTTCATCGCCGGCGGAAAAGCCGAGCTTGAGATAGTGATCGGCGACCATACCGTTCTTCTTCGAAGGTATGTAAACACCTTTGATCTTGCGGATTCCTCTTGTCTGACATTGCTCAACCAGGGAATCGAACATCGCCAGTTCCATCTCGCGGTTGAGAACCCTGCAACTCATCAGCCAGAGGTCCATCTCGAGCGTGTCGCCGGCGATATGACCGATCAACACTGAAACCAGCCCATTGTCGCCAAACTTGTCAGACAGCCGGCCGTAGAGCGTCACATAGGCAGGGTCTTCGGCGATCGCCTCGACTTCGGCGCCTGTATACCGTCTTGTCGTCAGGTTGAACTGATTGGTCTTGTTGATCAATTGCGTGATCCGCTCCAGATAGACCGCCGCAAACGGCGCAATCTCGGCCGTCATCTCGAGCGACGCGAGAAACTCTCCGTAGTTGTTGAAGCGGCTCTGCTGTGCTTCCCGCTGGGCGTTGGACTTGTAGAAAGCCGATCGATTGAGATCGTCCTGAACAATCCGGGGCGTCTCGAAATAATGTTCGGCTTCCAGTATCTCCGCGTAGAGCGTAACATCGGAGCCTACTTCGGGCACAGCCACTTCCGGCAATTGGTCCGCTACCAGCGCTCTCTCTGCCGGGTTATCGTCGACAAACACGATGCTATCGAGGCCGATATTGAGTTCCGCTGCAATCTCGCGCAGGTTTTCCGGCTTCGGATTCCAGTTGGCCTTGAACGCGCTGAAGTCGTCCAGCTTCAGGATGCTATCCGGGTGTGAGAATCCCTCTCTCGCGTTCTCGATATCGTTCTTTGAGCACACAGCCAGCAGGATCCCCCGCCGCTGCAGGTCCTTCACGTAGCGCTGGAAGTCGAGGAACGCTTCGCCGACTGCGTGATCACGGCCCAAGATGAGGTTCTGCACTCCATCGTCGCCCACCACTCCGCCCCAGAGGGTGTTGTCCAGGTCGAGAACAAGGCATTTCTTTGATCTTCCATAAACCGACTTCACAAGCGCGGCAACGTTTTGCGCCAGAGCCACGGTCGCCGTTGGGCTCACCGCCATGTGAAAGCTGTACCAATAGGTGTGGCCATGCCACTCATCGAGACCTACTTGCGCCGAAAGGTAATGAATGTCGTTGATTAGAAAACGCGGATGCTTTCCAGCGTAGCTCGCGAACTCGGCGTTCAATCTGGTCAGGAAATGGAGACGGCCAAAGGGTTCGAACGCCTCCAAGTTTCCCAGCGGCCTGAGGCGCGGCAGATCGAAATTGTTTTGAATGATCAGCGCACCAAGTTTCGAAGCAATCTTTTCCCAGAGAGATTCAAACCGGGCAGCCTCATTACGCACACGATGTTCAACCTCTCCCTCAGATTCCATCAAATCCGGGAATTGGGAGACGTTCTGCCAGGTCGTGTGTATATAGACCACATCCGGCTTGAAGCTCATCAACTCCGGGTTTTCGAAGAGAATGTCCTCGGAGTAACGATTGTAGCCGGACTCGTAAAAGGTTGGGCCAATTCCCTGGGCCAGGAGAAATAACTCCAGCATGGCCTTGACTTCGGTCGTGGTCGATCCGCCTAAAATCGCGATACGGGTAGGCGTGAGATTCGGCTGCGCAAGCAGCTCCCTCTTCAGAGAGTTGCGCTTGCGCAAGATCGTTGTCGGGTCAACCGGAAACCGCATCTCTTTGAATATCTCCGGTCGCACCGCCTTCGCCTCCGAGTCCAATGCCTGCGTCGGGTTGGGATGATCGTCTGAATGCGGCATGATCTGAATTGCAAACGGTTACGGAATGCAGGCGCTATACGCCCTTCGGAGCGCCTAAGATTGTGGGCGTCAGGAGGCGTTATCCTCGACCTTGGCTAGCTTCAGCAAATCGGCGACCGAGGTGCAGCCAATCACCTGTTCGGGAGAGATGTGGACGTCGTTCATCGACTCGGCCAGGACAATGAGCCCAATGAGAGCGGTCGAATCCCAGTTCGGGAGTTCGTCCAATTTTTCGTCACCTCGAAGCGTTCCTGAGCGCAAACCGAGAATATCGTCCATCTCTAAGAGAAACTCTTTACGCGTCATGGCTTTCTGATTCTCAGGCACATTTTCTCCTGTCGCATGGTCATGTGGAGTCATTGCAATCTGCGAGCTTTCTGCAGGTCTACCGGTCGGAAACTCAAGCTGCTTGGGCAGGCGCGGCATAATGGGAAAGCTGGTTGCGCAGAGCGCGAAGCCGGGGCAAAACCTCGATCTCGAGAAACAAGGTGTCGTCGCTTTCGGCGCAGGTGCTGATCCGATCCACCCGAGATTGGAGCGCGTTCCGGCGGTTCGCTACGCTCTCGCTCAAAAAGACGGCTTGATGTCCCGACGATTTCAGATGTTCTTCCAAAGCCGGAGTAAGATCCTTCGCGGAACCGTAAGGCAGGCTGAATGAACGTATTTTGGTTCCCGTCACGGCCTCCAATTCCTCCTTATTTTTGTCAATCTCCGCTGCAAAGTCCTCTCGTGACAATGATCTGCCGTGTGCGTGTGTGTAAGTGTGATTCCCGACCTCGAAATCAAACGACTCGAGTTGGCGAAGCTGTTGGCTGGATAGGTAAAGATTTGCCTCCTTCGCCAACCAGCTTTCGTCGACACAGGCCAGTTGCCTCAAGGCCTCGAGGAAGATCTCTCTTTTTGGGAGGGATAGAGCAGGGAAAAACCCGCTGAAGACTTCTTTCAGGAATTGCAATTTGATCGCTTCGTAACCCGGTACCGCCCGAGCCGCTGTGTTGATTTTCTCCATACCTAACACATTGGCCACGTAGCAGACGAGATTATCCGGCGCAAGCCGCCGGCTATCCAGAAACGCGGCATTGACGAAGAAGACTGCGGGCACCCCATATTTACGGCAAAGGGGAGCGGCCCACTCAGCCACCGAGGCGTACGCGTCGTCGAACGTCACCAGCAGGGCGCGCTGCGGCAACCCACGGCCACCACAGTCGCTGAGGACGTCTTCGAGACGCACCGGCGAATAATACGCGGTCAGGAATCTCAGCGCGGCCTCGAACCTCTCCGGGCTTATGCGCACCGCGATCCCGTCCGTGAATGGCGACGGCGCGGCTGAAATATGGTGGAAGACCACGCACCGCAATGCATAGGAATCGCCCAGCATGCGTGCCATTCCGAACCGGCCAGGTATCCGCCAAAGTGCGTCCGCAGCGATGGTCTTGACAACATCGCGGAACATTTTAGAAGGTAACCTGTTCCTTCTCGAGGAATGTTCGCTGCCACAACTCCAGGTTGAGCAGCGAAAAGATCTCTTTGGAAAAATCGGTGCCGTTCAAGTTTGCCCGCAGCATGTGCTCAATCGCGTCCCTGCGGAAGTAACCCCGGCTGATCGTTCTTCCGTCCGTCAGCACATCCCAGACGACGCTGCGCAGTTCATTCCGCAGCCACGATCCGTAGGGCACCGGGAATCCGGCCTTCTTCCGGTTGCGGATTTCGGCCGGAATCCTCTTCGAGAGCGCCTTCTTCAGAATGTATTTCGTGTTGTAGCCCTTGAGCTTCAGCCGAGGCGGCAGAGACGCCGCAAACTCCAGCACGCGGTGATCGAGCAGGGGTACGCGCAGCTCAATGGAATTCGCCATCGTCATCTTGTCTGCCTTAATCAGCAAGTCGTCCGGCAGCCAGGTCTTGGTATCGATATAGAGCATCGCGTCGAGCGTGTTCTGGCCGCGCACATGCGTCTGCAACGTCCGCAACGGTTCAATACTGTGCTCGCGGTCAACCGCGCTCAGGAAATTGGCGGAATAGACGCCGCCCAGTCCGTTGCCCGTGGTGCGATGTGGATTTGAAGTGCGGCTGTAGTAATAGTCCGGAAAGCGGTCGCTCATCAACGGGACGTACTTAGCAAGCCGCTGTGAATTGAAGAGTGAGTTCGCTAGCGACATGCCCCCAGCCAGGGCATTGTTGAGCACAGAACCGCCGCGCTTCATGCGTTCGAGCCAGACCAGATTGCGATAATTGCTATACCCGGCGAACGCTTCGTCCCCACCCTCACCGGAAAGCAGCACGGTGACATGCTCACGGGCCAATTTCGAAACGTAGTACAGTGCGATCGCCGGCGGCTCGCAGACGGGTTCCTCCATGTGCCAGACATATTTCGGCAGAAATGCCGCGAAATCGCCCGCGGTGATTGTCATTTCATGATGCTGAGTCCCGAATTTCTGCGCGGCTAGTCGGGCATACGGTCTCTCATCAGCGACTTCTTTGCCCGCGAACCCGACCGTGAACGTACTGACATTCTTCTCGGTCTCCTGCACCGCAAAGCTGAGCACCCCGGTCGAATCCACGCCGCCGCTCAAGAGAACTCCAACTGGCACATCGGCAATCATATGCAGGTTGACAGTCTCTGCGAGTAGATTCAGCAGATCGGTCTCAGTTTGTTGAAGACTGCGGTGTTCGAAGCGGCCCGCAAACTGGAGGTCCCAGTACTGGTGGATCGAGGGTTGCCCCTCTTTGACCAGCATATAGCGTCCCGGCGGTAGTTTACGGATCCCTTTGAGTAAGGTCTCTTCGCCAGGGAGATAAAGAAAAGTGAGGAATCGATCGATAATATCGGGAGCGATCTCTCTATCGATCGATGGATCGGCCAAAATGGCCTTGATCTCAGATGCGAAGACCAACGACGTGTTATTGAGGCAGTAATACAAGGGCTTGATGCCGACCCTGTCCCTGGCCAGAAAGATCGTCTTCTTCTTGTCATCCCAAATGGCAAAGGCGAACATGCCGCGCAATTTCTGCAAACAATCTGGTCCCAACTCCTCATAGAGATGAACGATCACCTCTGTATCGGTCCGCGTCTTGAATACATGCCCCCGGCTCAAGAGGAAGGTGCGTAGCTCCTGGTAGTTGTAAATTTCGCCATTGAAGACAATCCAGATCGAGCCGTCCTCGTTGGAGAGGGGCTGGTGCCCGCTCTTTAGGTCGATGATCGAGAGCCGCCGAAATCCCAACCCGACCGGCCCGGCCAGATAATAGCCCTGGTCGTCGGGACCCCGGTGCTCGATCGTGTCCGCCATCGCCTTCACGAGCTCCGGTGAGACCGTCTCTCGAAGATCAAACGCGAGTTTTCCGCAGATTCCGCACATAATCGGTAAAACGGCTGACCCGGAGATTACCTCCAGATGGTCTGCATGCCACAAAGGCGCCTTAACTGCTGGCCACGGATGTAAGAGAAGTACGACCGGTCCGTCAGGCGTGGTGGGCGCGTAACATAGGACTTTAGAAATCCGTACATAACCGCGATCGAACCAACAATCTTTGGTCTATGAGTGAGCCGGCGAATGCAGCTGGCTGCCACGAACAGCGGGTGATAGCCGGAAACGTAGCATGCCACACCATGCTTCACTCTGTCGCGAAATAATCCCTCTTCTGACCCGGTGAGGCGATGATGAAACAGGCCCAACTCCGGGAAGGCATAGGTCTTCCATCCCATCATGTTGGCCTTAACCTCGTCGATTGTGTCCCACCCCGTTCCCGGCCATAACCCTTCAATCGCTTCCCAGCACTCTCTCCCGTAGATCTTTGTTGCCCCTCGCACGTGAAAGCGGGGATTGCTCTCCAGCTTCAAATGTGCACCGAAACTGTGGTAGATTTCTCCGCCGCCGATTCCAAGCTGACGATCTCGATCGAAGTGTTCGAAACATCTTTCGAAGTAATCCTCCGCAAAAGTCAAATCACCATCTAGTTTCACGATGAAATCCCAGTTGTTGCATTGGAGCGCATGGTAGCCGTCATAAAAAGCCTCCATGACGCCGCCACCAGATTTGCGGAACCCTCGGTTCTCGCGGTGGACAACGCGGATCCATGAATGCTGCGCAGCGTACCGCTCAGCGATCTTGCCGGTGCGGTCCGTCGACCCATCATCAATGATTACCCACTCGTCTGGAAGGGTTGTCTGACAGCACACAGATTTGATCGTCGCCTCAAGATAAGCTTCTTCATCGCGTACCGGAGTGATGATTACGTAATGCATGTTCTTATTTGCCATCGCTGCAGCGGCTATTTGGGATGCTGTCAGATCGGGAGCAACACCAAGGGTGCAGGGAGTTCAGAACATCTGTTGTTCTTTGATTTCTCTGCAAATAACGTCGAGGATCCGCTGCGCGCATTTGCCATCCCAAGTTTCCGGCACAGCCCCCTTTGCCTTCGATTCAAGTTGCTGCCGCACCGCTTGGCGAATGCCTGCCACGCTCGTCCCTGCGAGAACATTGGTACCAACCTGGACGGTGATTGGCCTTTCCGTGTTCTCTCGCACAGTGACGCACGGAACTCCGAGCGAGGTAGTTTCTTCCTGTATGCCGCCTGAGTCCGTCACAACCAATTCTGCGTGATTCATCAAACAGAGGAAATCCAAGTATCCGAGCGGATCGATTAGGCTGATTCGCCCGTTCGCGCTGGCAGTGCAGGGCTTTCCACCATCACCTACTCGGTTCTGCCTGTGAAAGAATCGTTCGAAACCAAAGTCGGCGATTCGCTTTTGTGTTCTCGGATGCGCAGGAAAGATGATGGGGCGGGAGCGGGTCAATTCATCGAGGCCATTCAGGACGTTCAGAAAGTTTTGAGGGTCATCGACGTTGGACGGCCGGTGCAGCGTCAGAAGGGCATACGGCGCCGCGTGATCTGTTCCCTTACTATGTGGCTTCCCGTTTCGCAGACCCAGGTCGTCAAGGATAGTAGAGAGATCCGCCTTCTGCCTGCATGCCAAAAGGGAATCGATCATCGTGTTGCCAACGAGGTGTATTTTGTGTTTCGGAATGCCTTCTCGACTAAGGTTGTCCAGGGCACTCTGTTCCGTCACAAACAACAGATCAGCGAGATGGTCGGTAAGGATCCGGTTGATTTCTTCCGGCATACAGCGGTCAAACGAGCGAAGACCCGCTTCAACATGTGCAATGAGAGGCCTCGCCCCGTGACCATCAAAGGAGGTTTTTGCCGCAACCAATGCGCACGCAAGCGTCGAATTCACGTCACCAACGACGATTAGGATGTTGGGACGGTGTCGTAGAAGCACCTCCTCAAATCGTTTCATGATTTCGGCCATCTGGACCGCATGGGAGCCTGACCCCGCTCCCAGGTGCACATCAGGTTTGGGGATATTCAGATCAGCGAAGAACCAGTCGGACATCGCTTCGTCATAATGTTGGCCGGTGTGGACCAGCACGTTCTCGAATTCGATCTGAGTTAGCGTATCAATGGGCGTGTCCTGTGATAAGGAAAGGCGATGATTGTGATCGCGAATTGCCGCGAGAATCGGTGCAGCCTTCATGAAATTGGGCCGTGCGCCCACCACAGTCATGATCTTGGCATTTGTGATGGCTTTCACTGAACTCTCTTGTGCAGACATCGTGATCACATTCCAGGCGCTAGAGTCTACGTACTTCGAAGGAACTGAGCCGCGCCTATTTTCCTGCAAATGCGTACAGCAGCCACCCGAGCTCATAGGGGCGGCATTCGTATCGGATCTTGCGTTGAACCGTGGCAGCGCCGTCACGCAAGCGGAGAAAGCGCATGGCAGCGTCGGTGTATTGGTTCATCGGCTCGAAATAAATGGATCGCCAAACCAGCCCCAGACTAGGTTCAATGAAATTGTGGTGCAACTCGTTGTCGCCACTGATCCAGGCGAGGCTCTTAGCGATCGCCGTACTGAAGTCGGAACCGCTCGCGTCGCCGGCTGCAAAGAGCATCATCGGCCCCATGGCATGCTGGTGAACGGAATACACAGGATAGCGACTGATAACTCTCCCGTTCAGCGAGCCATAAAGCCACGACCACTCACCACACGTTCCCTGCAAATTGCACATCGTCGTTGCAGTGCGGGTCGCCAATTCCTGCGCTTCGCGGTCCTGGAGTGCCTGCGACAGTCTCGCAAACGCGATGGTTGGATACACCTGATCGGCAAAGCTCCCGATCCCGCCCCGGAGATATCCCGCGAGGCGGCTTCTCCTGTTGAGATGACCATAGATTCCGCCGGTGCCGCGGTTCCCAATCAGGATTTGGCGCGCTGCGGCCAACTGCTCGGGCAATCCAGGAAGATCGGGGTGACCGGCCTCGTAACATGCAACCAGTCCGGTCAGATACCACGCCACCTCCATGGTGCACCCCTGCTGGCCATCCTGGAAGCGTGCGAGCGCCTCGTCGGCGCGTACCTGGCTATAGACATCGGGTAGATGAGCCGGAAGCAGCTCTGCGCAGGTCCAGAGAAGAAGCCCCAGATCGCCAGCGCCGTCAATCCAGCGCGTGTCTACCATCAGATTCTGGAGTACCTGGGAAGTCGGCACAGGAGACGATCCGCCCTTAAGCTCATGCCGATGCAGTCCCAGCAGCGTCATCAGTGTGTACCTGCGGGAGCAGCCCACTCGCTCCATGCCGGCCGCTGTTCGCGCATAGGTATTGCAGAAAAGTTGCCGTTCGGCGTCAAACATCTGTGCCAGTCCAGTCGCCGCCAGACCGCACAACTCGGCGATGCTGGGTTGGCCAGCCGTCTCTTCCGCATTCTCAAATAGCATCTCGGGTCGCATGGTTCAGTTGCAACTCTTCAAAACTGTTCCAATTTGCTGGAGGATGGCATTCAAAGCACTGCGTTCTCCGGGGGCAAACACATTCGTCTTGCTCCGGCGAACCAATTTCAACTTTTCGCGAACGTCCTGGTCGGACTGCAACAGAACTAGCTTGCCTCTCCTTGACAGGTCTCTGTCTACAGCTCCGAGCTTTCCGCGGAAGAGGCTGTAAACGGGCACATCCAAGGCAGCAGCTTCGCGATTCATTGTGCCGCCGCCGCTGATCACCAGGTCTGAGTACCAGATCAGGTCGAGCCCATCCACGGCGCGTTTCGGCACGATGATTCTGCCTTGTGCGAAGAGTTCCGGCTTTTCCCGGCGAATCTCGACTTCCTGATGAGAAGTGCGAGGCAGCAAAATCGTCTTCACCTCGCTGTGTTCTCCCAAAAGATCCAGGACGGCCCGCAGCAGTTTCTCGCTTTCCGGGTTGTGATAATGAGCCTCTGTAGCTGGAGGTCGAATCGTCACTATAACGTCGTTCGCCGAGAGTCCCAAAACATCCGCTAGCGACGGATCGGGTTGAAAAAATGGGACATATACGTCCTCTTTGATCCCCGGATACTGCAACACGTGAGTTTCCAGCATTCCCTGCTTGATGAAAGTCTCAGGGGGAATCGCCTCCGGTGTCATGATCCAGGTCTTGTACTTGGAGCCGAGCCACCTTATGAGCCTGAGATCTGCGTGCTCGTAATCCATGAGAGTTATGCTGGGGATTCTCAGGATTGCCGATAAGACGATCAATGAGCGGGAACCGTGGGAAATGCAAATCGAGGGCCGATTTCGCAGCACCAATGGCGCAAGCTCCATTACGCGAATACCCAGCCCCACTAGCTTGGCAAGCCGGTTCTTGCCGTAATGACGGCCGATTTTGACATACTTAAGATCTGCTAGGTCAGCGAGTTCGCACACCTGAAAACAGTCCCTTGCGGAAAGGACAACGTCGCACTCATGCTTTTCGAGGGCGCTTATGATGGGCAGGAAAAAGGGGACGTGCGGCGAGTTCTCAAGGTCAATCCACACTTTGCGGCGCGGCAACCGTTGCTCCGCCGGAACCTGCGCGCCCAGCGTCTGGTTCTCAACTGCTCCATTATGGTTTTCGACCGCGGCAGTATTCAGATGAGATGACATATAGAACGAGACTACTCGGGTTAAGCTGTCATTTCGGCGTATGCGGTTACCTTTTCACTGTCAACGGAGCGCTTCATCGAGGCGTCGGCGGTGAATGCGTTGATTTGCTGGACGACTTCGGCCTGCTGTTCTGGGGCTAGTTGGGGGTACATGGGTAGCGAAACAATCTCTGTTGCAATGCGGCTTGCCACCGGGAAATCCCCAGGTCTGTAATGAAGCCAGGAATAGGCCTTCTGCATATGCAGTGGAATGGGGTAGTGGATCCCGGTTCCGATTCCGGCTGTCTTCAGATGCTTCATCATCCCATCGCGGTCTTCCGAGCGAATCACATAGAGGTGGTATACGGAGCGTGACCAGGAAGGCTCATAGGGGCAGATGATCGCCTCATTGTCCGCCAGCAAACGATCGTATTCGGCTGCCCGTTCGCGGCGTTGAGCGTTCCACTGCGGCAGATATGCCAGTTTGGCCTTGAGCAGGCCGGCCTGGATCGCGTCAAGGCGCCCGTTATAACCCTCCACGTCGTGGTAGTACTTATGCGTCTGCCCGTGGTCACGCAGCATCCGCATCTTGGCCGCAGCCTTGCTGTCGTTGGTAACAGCCGCTCCGGCTTCTCCGCAAGCTCCCAGGTTCTTGCCCGGGTAAAAGCTGAATGCCGCCGCGCGCCCCATCGATCCAGCCTTCATCCAGCAATTCAGCCGCCGCGAGAAGTACTCCGCCCCATGCGCCTGGCACGCATCCTCGATTACCGACAGTCCGTACTCTTCGGCGAGCTCGAGAATCCCATCCATGTCTGCCATCTGGCCGTAAAGGTGCACCGGCACTACCGCCGTTACGCGGCGATTGCTGCGCAGGCTGATCAGCGCTCCGGACTCGTTCCGCGTGCATCCCTGCTCCAGGTATTCCCGCAGCTTGTCGCCGGACATGTTATAAGTCCGCTCGTCGATATCAACGAACTCCGGCAACGCGCCGGTCTGCGAGATAGCTTCAGTAGTGGCGATGAAGGTGTGTGGTACGGTCACGACCACGTCGCCGCGCAGAATTCCGCACGCGATCAGCGCGAAGCGCAGCGCATCGGTTCCGCTGCTTACTGCGATGGCATGGTCCACTCCGCAGAAGTCTGCAAAAGATATTTCGAAATCCTCAACCATCGGTCCGCCGATGAAGCCCGCCGTATGCAGTGCCTTGTGAAATACTCCCATGAGTTCCTGTTCCATCTCTACATGCGGCGTAACGAGATCTAGGAAAGGAATGTTGCTAGCAATGGACATTAGGATCCTCCGAACTTGACTGGATATAGCGCAGGACCTTGGCCGGGTTGCCGGCCGCGATTGCGTTGGGTGGAACATCCTTGGTGACTACGCTGCCGGCGCCTACAATCGCGTTTTCACCGATGCTGATATTAGAGAGAAGCGTGGCGCCGGAACCAATCGACGCCCCCTTGCGAACAACTGTCGGCTCGACCTTCCAATCAGCTTCTGTTTGAAGAGTTCCACCGGCGGTAGCGGCGCGCGGGTACGTGTCATTGGTGAAGATTACTCCGTGGCCGATGAAGACATAATCCTCAATCACCACGCCCTCGCAAATGAAGGTGTGGCTCGAGATTTTGCACCTTTTGCCCACGCTGGCATTTTTCTGGATCTCGACGAACGCGCCGATTTTGGTTTCGTCGCCAATCTCGCATCCATAAAGGTTGATAAAGCGCGAAAGTCTTACGTTCGTGCCGAGCTTCACATCGTCGGCGATGTGATTCCAGGTGTTCACAGGCTGACGAGCGCTCCTTTATTCTTCAGTGATTCTGATGCGGCCTCCAGCATCTTCACGACGCGCAATCCGGCGCAGCCATCGTTATGCGGATCCCGGCCGCTCGACACGCACTCGACGAAATAGCCCATTTCCTCGCGCAAGGCCTCGACCTGCTCTAACTGTGGAGCCCACATATCGCCTGACCGATAACTTACGAGCAATTCGTAAACGCCCTCGCGGCTGTTTATCTTTACGCCTTTGTCGTAAACTCTGAGTTTCTCGTCGGCTTCCAGGTCGTTCCAAACCAACATCCGCTTTTCTCCGCCGATGAGCGTGGTGCGCACCTTCACTGGAGACAGCCAATTCACGTTGATGTGTGCAATCACACTGTCGGGGAAGTAGAGGGTCATAAAGGCCACGTCCTCGTGGCAGTTCAAATGATTTTGCCCAGTCGCCACAATCGCATCCGGGGTTGCATGGATGAGATGATCCATAATCGACAGATCGTGCGGCGCCAGATCCCACAAAACGTTAATGTCGTGCTGGAAAAGCCCCAGATTGACGCGCGTTGAGTCGTAGTAATAAAGTCTTCCCAGCGTTCCCTCGTTCAGAAGCTGAGAGATCTTCTTCACCGCTCCGGTAAAGAGAAAAGTGTGATCCACCATGATCTTCAGGTTCTTTCTCATGGCCAGGTCGATCAGCCTTTCTCCCTGCTCGGTCGTGCTGGTAAATGGCTTTTCAACGAACACATGCTTGCCGTTTTCGAGCGCCGCTTTTGCCAACTCATAATGCGTCCACACCGGAGTTATGATGGCAATGGCATCAATCTCCGGAGACGAAATAACCTCTTGTGTGTCCGCAGTTACATGAATCCCTGGATAAGCTTTCTGTGCTCGGTGCCTCGCATTCTCACTTAGTTCTGCAATGGAAACAACACGGGAACCATCCAGACCGGCAAGGTTCCGCACCACATTGGGGCCCCAGTATCCGTAACCAATGACTCCGAAGTTCAAGGTGTTTCACCATCCTTCCCAATGACCGAGCATTACGGGCCAACCTAGAGAACACCCCCGGGGGAATGAGCCGGTGCATTGATGAAATCCGTTCCGCCGTCGGTAGGCGTACGGCTCTTATAGGGGTGCTCCAATTGATGTAGAAGGGACCAAGACTGCTGAATGGCCTTTTCATCAAGAAAAAGCCACCACGTGCGCCCCCAGAAACTGTACGTGAATTGGAGAACCGCTCTAATAGGCACCTTTGATCACTGCGGCAGGAGTGCGCATCAGAATCTTCAAATCAAGCCACAGAGACCAGGCAGTTGCGTATTGCAGGTCCAGGCGGACCATGTCGTCGAAGCTTACCCGGCTACGCCCGGTCACTTGCCATAGCCCGGTGATCCCCGGCTTCACCTGTAGTACACGGCGCCGGTGCCACGTTTGATATGCAGCAACTTCATAGGGAATCGGTGGCCGCGGTCCAACCAGGGACATCTCTCCCCTCAGCACGTTGAAAAACTGCGGCAGTTCATCCAAACTGGTCTTGCGCAGGAACCTTCCTACCGGGGTGATTCTCGGGTCATCGACCAGCTTATACACACCTTCACCGCCTCCGTTCCCCGTAATACGTTCTGCGTTGCCGGCGATCATTTGCGTTACATACTCACGGTGAACGCTGTGATCGTTACGATCCCGCATCGAACGGAATTTCAAAAACGTGAAGTACCGGCCATGCTGCCCCACGCGCTGCTGTTTGAAGAAAACCGGTCCATTGGACGTAACCTTCACCGCAATCGCTATCAACAGAAACAGCGGCAAGGCCAAGATGAGCAGGAGCACGCTGCCAAGGATGTCAATGGCTCGCTTGAGACCCTGCCTCGTGAGCTTGCCCTTCACCGCCTGTTGCAGATCCGGATAGAGTACCGGATTGCTCGGGCGTCCGGAATCGTTCTGATTCCATTCGTCCGGGAAGAAATGGAACGAGATCGAGATCTCGCTGAATTGTTCAAAGGTGAGTTCGTCCTGCAGTACGGCACTCACTCTGCTCAGGATGGTGCCAAGAGAAGTGTTCTTGGAATCAGACGCAAGCCCGGTGAACAGAAGCCCGATCGCCTGATGTTGCCGGTACCATCCGATCACATCCGTCTCCCTCGTGGCCGACAATAGTGCGGTCATCAGGTTATCGAGAGCATGGGTGAACTTTCCTGGCTTCTGGCGGTCAACGCACTCGAGCAGCATCAGCAGAAAGGGTTCGTTCGTCCGCTCCGTCCTCTTCCGCTCGATGGCGATCATTCGCCGGAAGGTTTCTTCGCTTAGAACGTCCCGAACTCCCGCCGACTGCGAACCGGACAGAAGATCTTCCAGACGCGAGGTATTCTCCACTCGTAGACGAGTCAAGGGTTTACTCCTCTCTCGGACAATCAGTGATTGGGCGGCCGCTGCGGTAGTATCTATGGATTTTTCGTGAATCGATTCAGATTGCTGAAGTCGCAACAGAGCGCCGATTGCCCGTCTCAGTATTCCCGGTCGTTGTCGATCGCTTGCAAGCCATTCGGTGACGCCTCTCTTGTAGTCAATCCACGGATTGCCGGGCTGTACCTGGGATATCCGGCTCCGGAGAAATCAGAGTCACCTTGAATTCATTGCTCGCTGGGCAGCGTCTTGTTCGCACACACAGCGCTCAATCCAGTCACACAACATATGCCCGCAGAGAATGTGGGCTTCCTGAATGCGGGGAGTCTCCTGGGAGGGTACACGCAACGTAAGAGCTGCAATCCCCGATGC
>Ga0326727_10002337_pt1 | contig 65461 bp, 63 predicted proteins | sample MB2enrmetagenome_FD_207643 | JGI IMG/M metagenome (GOLD analysis project Ga0326727, IMG submission 207643) | Lab enriched peat soil microbial communities from McLean, Ithaca, NY, United States - MB29MY | ecosystem: Environmental > Terrestrial > Soil > Wetlands > Peat | place: USA: New York...
GCTGCCTTGTCCACGGTAATCGAATGTGATGACCCGGTAGCTTTTCGAGAAATAAGCCACCTGTTTTTCCCAGTCCCGGACGCTCTGGCCGAGGCCGTTCAAAAAGACAAGAGGCTGCCCCTGCCCTGCCGTCTCATAGTGGAGAGTGATCTTGTCGATTAAGATATCCGGCATGATGGTAACCTCCTCACTGCCTGTATCTCAGCTCGAACCTTAAGGGCGCTTCACCTGCAATTTTCCTGGATTCATTCATCACCAGCTCACGTTCGCGCGGCAGCCTCACGACCCCGCGCACGCAAATAGCCTCGTCGACAAACTCGACATCCAGGGTTGGCATGAAAAACGGGAGCGTGGTGAAAAGGCGTGCTTTAATTTCGGCGGCCAGCGCTCTGAGTTTGAGGGCGCGCATGGACTTTTCATCTTTTAGACTATCTTTTTGAGGGACAACCCCGGTGATGGCGGCACAGATCTCGCCAATTGACATGGTAGCGGAATCAAACACGATATCATAATCGGCCGGGTCTTTGCCGTCCCGGCCATAAACAGTCAGCAGAAAACCGGCCCTGTCACGATCTGTTCTTTCTATAAGCCAGCGGGCCGATTCCTCGTCGATTGACTCCCGCTCGGAAACCCTTGCTATCCTTTGCTCGAAAGGGGCCACAATGCGTGTGCGCAGTGCGAAAGGGACCCCATTCAGGAGATAATTGCCTCCACGCCCGATAATGACCACCCTGTCGGAGGCGGCCTCGTTCATAAGTGTACTCTGGAGCATGGCCACAAAGCCCTGGTAGGACCAGTCATATTTTTCCCAAATCCTCGGGGCATGTTCATCGAAGCCTTCCGTCCATTTTTCCCATTTATGGCCTGCGGCTTTCAACCTGGAAAGGATGCCCTCGCGGTCGGCATATCCATATCCCAGGCTGCTCGAAAGTGCTAGTCCCACCTCACGGCCCCCGCTGCCCAAATCTCTGGAAATGGTCAGTACCGCCATATTATCCCTCGACTTTCCCCTGGGATTCTATTTTGCTTTCGGCCCTTATTTCAGCGTCGATCATTCTCTTCAAAGCGAGCCTGCCAACGATAATGACTCCAGCCGCGCAAAAGGCCGTGAACCCATAGCGAACCGTAACCGGAAGAGCGATATAGCCGGTCAGGGCCCGGTCGCTCATCATCATCTCGGCGCCCACGCTTCCCAGAATCGCAGCGCCTATGTAGATTATAATCGCGTAGCGGTCCATGAGCATGGACAGCAGACCGCTGGTGAAGATTACGAAGGGAATGGAAAGACCCAGCCCGAGAAGCATCAGGAAAAAATTGCCATGAGACGCGCCGGCAACAGCGATCACGTTATCCAGCGACATGGTCAGATCGGCGATGACCATGATCTTTATCGCATGGAAAAGAGTTGTCGCCTCTTTTTCTTCACCGCCTGGAAATCCCTGCACGAAGAGCTTGACCGCTATCCAGAGCAGTGCTATCCCGCCGGCCAGCTTGACCCAGGGGATTCCAAGGACCTCCGAGACAATGAAAGTAAGCACGATTCGCAGCGCCACCGCTGCTGCGGCGCCAATCATGAACCCTTTTCCCCTCAGGTGCGGCGGCAGCGATCTGACCGCCATGGCGATCAGGACCGCGTTATCTCCCGAAAGGATCAGATTTATTATTATGATATTGAGCAGGTCCCACAGGAGGGTCCCCGCGAATCCCGCTAGTCCAGGGTCCAAGATAAATGCTCCTTTTGTAAACCGGTTCCGAAATTTCAAACCAGTGTTCAAGTGTGACTTAAAAAGGTGTATAATTCAACTTCAGGAGCTTAGCCAGTGTCCATTCGGAATTTTCGGGATGAGACGCTGGAAGTTTCCGGCTCGGATTTTTTGCAGGGAAAGAAAGCACTACGCCGCCCGCAAGTGCGGAAAGGGTTTTTTTGACGACGAGTATCCGGTCGGATTAAAAAGAGCATACAGGTTTTTTGGAGCGCGGATGGCCAGGAGCGGACGATTCGGAAAATATGGGGACCTGAAGAGAAAAGAGCTGATCAGGTCCACTCGAGTTTCCCGGTCCGAGCAGGGCAAGATCCTATTTACATCGGCAGCAGCGGCCCGGGAGATCCGCCCCGGGAAACGGCCGAAGAAATAAAGCATTTTATGGAAGAATCAGCCACCTGTCACCAGGAGAAGAAAAAGGCGAACGTAACGGTTCGCCGAATGGAAATTGACGATATTGCAACAGTTTTTCACCTTGGAGAAAAACTTTTTACAGCCAGCGAGGTCCCGAATCTTTTCCGAACATGGGATGAATACGAAGTAATCAACTATTTCCAGAATGATTCGGAGTTTTGCCTGGTTGCACAGACCTGCGACGAGGCGGAGATTATAATCGGTTTTTTGCTCGGCACAACCGTAACCAAGAGCCGTTCAGCCTGGAAATATGGATACCTCGTCTGGCTCGGGGTAGACCCGGTTTTTCACGAAATGGGAGTGGGAGCCAAGCTCTTCAAACGTTTCCGTGACCTTATGGTGGCCGATGGCGCGCGAATGCTGCTGGTCGATTCGCAAGCGGACAATGAAGTCGCCCTGCATTTTTTCAGCAAAATGGGTTTTGGGCATCCTCAGGAACATATCTACCTTGCCTTAAACCTGGATTCGCGCAGGCAGAAACGAAACTACCGCCGGAAAAACGGTAACGCGGACTGATATTCACTGGATTTCGAGTAAGACTCCCATTAAAAGGCATTTTGTTGCGACATGCTACCTGCCGACCACCACATTGAAAGCCTTCGCACCCTTCTGCGCGATCTCATAAATATTTACAGCCCCACAGGAAAGGAACACGAGATAGTCGGTTTTCTTTTTGACTATCTCAAAAAGGAAGGGCTGCCCGTAAAGATGCAGCAACTCGGTGGGGGCCGCGCAAACCTGCTGGTCATACCGCCTTATACCGAGATCGAGGCCGTTCTGGTGGGGCATGTCGATACGGTTGCAGCCCATGACCTGGACTCGTTCGGCTGCCGCGAAGAAGACAACCTGGTCGCAGGACTTGGGGCCGCCGACATGAAAGGCGGCTGCGCGGCAATCATTGAAGCATATATCGCTTATTGGAAACGGGGTGGCCTCCTCCCGCCCGTCGCCCTGGCGCTCGTTTGCGGTGAAGAGGAGGAGGGGGACGGAACCCGAATGTTAGTGAAGGAATACCATTTCCCCTGGGCGCTTATAGCAGAACCGTCCGATTTGAGCCCCTGTTTCAGCCATTATGGCTATGTGGAAATCTCAATAAGTACGACCGGGAAAAGGATGCACGCATCCCTGGCCACAGGAGGCCAAAACCCTGTAGAAGCGATGCTGCGCCTTCTGCTCCGGATGTCTGGATATTTTACCCGGGACCGGCCCGAACTTGTCTATAATATCAGGGACCTGTGCAGTTCGCGCTCTGGTTTTGCCGTTCCGGAGAGGTGCGATGTCTGGCTTGACGTTCACCTTCCGCCAACGGCGCCGCAAGGCCGGATAATGATGGAAATCGAAGAGATCGTAATAGAGCAGAAGCGGGAGGACGCGGGCTTCAGCGGTACGCTTTCATTCACCAATGTTCACACGGGATATGAGTTGCCCCATAAAGGGGAACTGGCTGAAAAGTTGAAGCGGATTTACCAGGAACACCGCTTGCCTTGGGAGCCACAGGCTTTCCGGAGCCATTCGGACGCCAACCTGCTCTGGGCCGCTGGAATAAAGCCGATAATTCTGGGTCCGGGAAGCCTCGAGCAAGCCCATTCGCCCCATGAATCCGTTTCATTCGAGCAGGTCATGCTGGCCGCGAATATATATTACGATCTTATCGATTCGCTCGGTGATAATACGCAGCGCCGATAATGCTTTCACAAACCATCCTGCCCGTCGCACCGGACGAAAGCCAGCGAAACCGGGGCAGACTCCGGCGAGGAAATCAAGGGGTTGCGCGGAGGCGTACATCGACGCTCTGCGCGGTAAGCCCGAAGATTGACACCGCCAAGGCGGAAAAGTACCCTTTCCGGATGGAAACTAATTATCGATGCCGCCCACTCCTTAGCACTCCGGGGGCAAAGCGCGCGATCCTGCGTCAGCAAGTTTTGAATTCATCCCCGTAGTGCAAATTAGCTAGAAAGGTATATCATCGTCCGGCGGCCCCGAAATCGGGGGCAGTTCTTCTACTGCAGAACGCCCTGCGGGACCGGCGTTTCTCGCCTGATTCTGGCTGCCCGCAGGCCCCTGTCCCTGGCTCTGCCCCTGTCCCTGGCTCTGCCCCTGGCCCTCCGCGCTCCCCAGCATCTGGATTTCCCGAGCTATAATCTCGGTGGAATAACGTTTCTGGCCTTGAGGATCTTCCCACTGGTTAGTCCGAATGCTGCCTTCAATATAGACCTGGCGGCCTTTGGCGAGGTAATTTCCACAGAATTCAGCCGTTTTGCCGAAGGTGACGATACGGTGCCATTCCGTCCGATCCTCCCATTTGCCTTCCCCGACCGAAACGGAATCGTTTGTTGCAAGGTTGAATTTAGCGACTGCGACTCCGTTGGGGCTGTATCGGATATCCGGATCGGCCCCCAGTCTGCCGACTAGTATAACTTTATTGACCGTGCCTCTAGCCATTTTCCCCTTCCCTTTTTAGCGAAATAAGCCAGCGAACTCACCCAGTTTCTCAATACCATATATCATGAATCTGAATCTGAAAAAAACATATGGGATTTTTCTCCTTTAACCCGATGAAGGCGCGGAGATTTCCGGCATCCGTCTTCCAATTGACTACCCTTTGGAAACAGTTTAGAGTAACAATTTGAAAATAAGCCGGAGATTTGTTTCCAGTTCTTTGGTGCACACTCGCCCAGAGCTGTTAAAAGATGAAATTATTGCGCTCGGTTTTCTTTTACATCATTTTCTTTTTTTCTACCATAATTCTAGGGATCTCGGCCATAGCAGGCTCATTTGTCAGCCGGGCCTGGCCTGCTGCGATGGCCAGGATGTGGGGGAACGTAAACCTTTGGGCAGCCGGAGTAAAGGTTGCAGTTACAGGTCTTGAAAATATAGATGGCCAAGGGCCCTATATATTTGCCAGCAATCACCAGGGATGGTTCGATATTTTCGCGGCACTCGGGAAATTGCCGGTGCGTTTTAGCTGGCTTGCCAAAGAGGAGCTTTTTAGGTTGCCGATCTTAGGACAAGCGATGAACAAAGCGGGCTATATTCCAATCGACCGCAAGGACCACAGAAAAGCGCTCGCCAGCATGAACAGGGCCGCCCAGGCAATTCGGCAGGGGACCTCCGTGTTCATTTTCCCGGAAGGCACGAGGAGCACTGACGGGGTGATCAGAGATTTCAAGAAAGGCGGGTTTGTCCTGGCCGCGAAATCGCAGCAGCCTATCGTCCCCATAAGCATCAGCGGATCGTACCGCATTCTTCCCAAAGATAGCTGGACGATCCATCCCGGGGAGATCAGGCTCTCAATAAGCAGGCCTATTCTAGCAGGGGGCAGTGACAGCAGGAACCGAGACCTGCTTATGAAGCAGGTCCGGGAGGCAATTCGCGCTAATTTGACCCTCGATGAGGCCGGAAGTGACTCCGAAAATCAGCCGCAAACCCAAAAGGGCGATTTACACGATGGGGGGAACACCTGTAGCAATGCCTGAAAAACAGACTGGTCCCACTTTAAAGGTCATCCCCCTCGGTGGTCTGGGCGAAATAGGCCTCAATATGATGGTGCTCGAATATGAGGACACCATCGTAATTGTAGACTCCGGTTTGATGTTTCCCGAAGATGAGATGCTGGGAATCGACATAGTCATTCCCGATTTCAGCTATCTTCTCAAGAACAGGGATCGGGTGGCCGCTCTTGTGGTAACACACGGCCATGAAGACCACATAGGCGCCATTCCTTTCCTCATTCGCGAACTGTCCATCCCTATATACGGGACAGCCCTCACCCTGGCCCTGATCAGGGAAAAACTCAAGGAACACAATTTGCTCGAAAGAGCCCGCCTGGTTCAGATCGTTGCCCGGCAGGTCGTTGATATCGGACCGTTTGGCTTCGAATTCATCCAGGTCTGCCACAGCATTCCCGACGGCGTGGGGCTCGCCATCCGCACTCCTGTCGGGATACTGATCCATTCGGGCGACTTCAAGATCGACAACACTCCCGTGGATGGCAAAAGGCTCGATATCGCCCGGCTCGGCTCGTACGGCGAAGAGGGCGTTCTGGCGCTTTTTTCCGATTCGACCAATGTGGAGCGCGTGGGATACACGGTGTCCGAAAAGCAGGTGGGTGCGACGCTTCGCGAAATATTGCAGGAAACAAAGGGAAGAGTAATAGTCGCAGTGTTCGCGAGCAATCTGCACCGAATTCAGCAGCTTGTCCATATTGCGCGCGAATTCGGGCGCAAGGTCCTGTTCAACGGCAAATCGATGATCACGAACGTCCGGATCGCACGCGAACTAGGCTATCTCGATTTTACGATTGACGACGAAATATCCATCCAGGACCTTCAGTACATGCCCGACTCACAGGTTCTGATGCTGACGACCGGAAGCCAGGGCGAGCCGATGAGCGCCCTTAGCAGGATGGCTTTCAACGATCACAAGAGGCTCAAAATCAAGGAAGGGGATACGATAATCCTCTCGTCGAAGTTCATTCCCGGAAACGAGCGCAGCATTCAGAACATAATAAACAACCTGTGCAGGAACGGGGCGGATGTAATCCATGAGCAGGTGAAAGACATTCATGTTTCAGGGCACGCGTATCAGGAAGAGCTTAAAATCCTGATAAATGTGGTCCAGCCCCGCTATTTCATTCCGATCCATGGCGAATACCGCCATCTTATGAAACACAGGCAACTGGCTATGTCGCTCGGAAGGCCTGCCGCCAACTGTCTTTTGGTAGAAGACGGCACTGTCATGTCTTTCAGCCGCGACTCGGTCTGCACGAAAGGCAAGATCGAGGCCGGCAGGGTTTTTGTGGATGGCAAAGGGGTTGGCGATGTAGGAGGCCTGGTGCTCCGGGACCGCAGGCACCTGTCGGAGGACGGGCTTGTTATTGCATCGCTTGTGGTGAACAAGGAGACTCACGAACTTCTGAGCGGGCCTGACATTTTCAGCAGAGGGTTCATACACGAAGAGACTAAACCTGAGATCCTCTTTGAGGCAAAATGCATAATATTCGAAAGCATAGACAGGCAACTGGAGGAGGACCACCAACTGGACTGCGTGCTGCTCCAGGATGAAATACGCCGCGAACTGAAGCGTTTCTTTAACCGGACCCTTGACAGGAGGCCGGTTATTTATCCCATCGTGGTAGAGATTTAGCCGCCGCCTGGCTCTCGACGCTCCGCCAGGCTTGCAATTACGACTCGAGTTTGTCTCCAGAAAGCTTGTCAGAAGGCTCCGAATGGATCGAAAAAAGCACGAAATATGGGCTTTATGCGTTTTGACGATCTCGCTTCTGGTCCTGTTCAGCATTTTGTCCTACCATGAAAAAGACCCCACTATTCTCTCTCCCTCGAAAGATTTTACCAGAAACCTGGTAGGTACCTTCGGGGCGAACATTGCCTGGCCGCTGATCGCGCTTTTTGGAATGGGCGCCTACGGGTTGGTAATTACGGGCTTGTGGGCAAGCTGGCGTATTTTCAGGCAACCCGTGTTCGAACGGGCATGGCTCCGGTTCTCGGGTATCGCTCTTCTCATCGTGACCATAATGACTCTTGGCGCACTGCATTGGGACACAGTCGTCTTCCTGGACCAGGAATTCGCAACCGGCGGAAAACTCGGCAGAATTCTCGCAGATTTCCTTGACGACCGTCTTTCAGCGCTGGGTTCTCATACGCTTTTGATAGGAACGTTTCTGATAGCGCTTCTGCTTTCTACGCCATTCACACTGAAAGCTATGCTCGAAGGGATTTCAGCATTCTGGAGCAAGACATCCGGATGGCTTTTGGGAAATCAGGAAGAAGAGGAAGTCGAGGACCCGCTGCCGCAAGCGACCGATGAACCCCGGGGTCGAGTGAAAAAGAAGGAAAAACTGACGTCGCCGCCGGTCCAGACAGAGCTGTTCCCAAAGAAGCAGGCGCACTCGGAACCCATTTCGCCGGAACCTCTTCTCACTACGCCGGGGCAGTATATGCTGCCTCCGGTCACCCTGCTCGATACATATGAAACGGAAGCCGCCAAACCCGATTGGAAGCGGCTCGAACAAAACGGCGCCGTTCTAGAGGAAAAGCTGGCCGATTTCGGCGTCCAGGGCAAGGTGATGGCTATAAATCCAGGGCCGGTGATAACGATGTATGAATACGCTCCCGCTCCGGGAATCAAGATCAGCCGGATCGTCAACCTTGCCGACGACCTTTCGATGGCCCTCAAGGCCATTAGCGTGCGCGTGGTTGCGCCCATTCCGGGCAAGGCGGCCGTGGGGATCGAAATACCAAATGCCAAGAGGGAACTGGTCTCCGTAAAGACGGTGCTCGAATCCGAGGTTTTCACCCTCTCCGTAGCCCCGCTCACGATAGCCCTGGGAAAAGATATAACCGGCCTGCCGGTTGTGACCAACCTGGGCAGAATGCCTCACCTGCTCATCGCCGGGGCCACGGGGACGGGCAAGAGCGTTTGCGTCAATACTATTCTGAGCAGCCTTCTTTTCAGAAACACGCCCGAAGAGATGCGGCTCCTTCTGATCGATCCCAAAAGAATCGAGCTCAGCAGCTTCGAAGGCATACCCCATTTGATCCACCCGGTGGTGACCGATGCAAAAATGGCCACAAGGGCCTTGCGTTGGGCCGTCGAGGAAATGGAACTTCGCTACAAGATGCTGGCCGACTTGGGGGTTCGATTAAAGGCCAATGTTCGCAACATCGAGACCTATAACCGGTTGCTCGCCCGCGAAAAACCCCAAAAGAGCAAAGACCCGGAAAAGGAATCCGCACCCGGCGGGCTTTCCGATCCGGATATCCAGCACCACAGGCTCCCTTACGTGGTAATAATAATTGACGAGCTTGCCGACCTCATGATGGTTGCCTCCCGAGAGGTTGAAGAGTCGATCACGCGCCTTGCTCAGATGGCGCGCGCGGCTGGAATCCACCTGATCCTGGCAACGCAGAGGCCGTCTGTAGACGTTTTGACCGGGATAATCAAAGCCAATATACAGACCAGGATTTCCTTCCAGGTCTCATCGAAAATCGATTCCAGGACTATTCTGGACGGATCGGGGGCTGAAGCTCTTCTTGGAGCGGGCGATATGCTCTTCGTCCCACCCGGCACGGCAAAGCTCCAGCGCATACACGGGGCCTTCGTCTCCGATGCCGAGATCCTGAGGCTCACCGAACACTGGAAGGTGCAGAAGCTGCTCGACGACCCGCTAAAGGGCAGAGTGGACTTGCGTGAGGATGGGACGGCGGCTGAGATCGCCGAAGAGGAACTGGACGATAAGTACGAGGAAGCCGTTCAGATCGTCCTGGAAACGAGGCAGGCCTCGATATCCATGATTCAAAGAAGACTTCGGGTGGGGTATAACCGCGCCGCCCGTATGATAGAGGTGATGGAACACCAGGGGATCGTCTCCCCTTCGGATGGAATAAAGCCAAGGGAAGTCCTCGGCAGGCGCTCGCTCTGACGCGGGCGGGCGGCAGAATCACAGCTTCGCGTCGAAATCCCGGCCTGCGGTCCCACGGCCCCGTTTCCCGCGGTTCATAAAATCAAGGAATTCTATGACTGACAACACAAATCATGGCGCTGTGAAAACAGGCCCTTACAGGACCGTATTTCCATACATTGTTGCCTTGCTTGTCTTTTTAAGCTCTCCAGGTCTTGTTGCGGCCGCCGGCCCTGCTATGCTCGGAGAAATTCTTGCCAAGACCGAAGCCAATTATCAGAACATTCATGCTTTTACGGCCCTTTTTCGCCAGAAGACCATCTCGGCGGCAGCGGGGACCATGGGCTCCGCGGAGGCATCGGGAAGACTTTTCTATGCAAGACCCCGGCAGATGCGCTGGGAATATGAAAAGCCTGAAGAACAGGTCTTCGTTGCAAACAATCAGTTTGCATGGCTCTATGTGCGCGCTGAGAACCAGATCACCCTGTTCGATGCGGACAAGCTTTTCTCCTCGCCCCTTGCCCGGACCTTTTTCGATGGGGCGCTTGGACTCAAGAACTATTTTGACGTAACCCTGGAATCAAACCGGTCAACCCGGAACTCGGCTGTTTTGAAGCTCGTCCCAAAGCAGGAAGACCCAAGCTTCCAATTCATCTACCTTTGGATAGACATGCAGAGCTACAGGATTTCCCGCATAGAGAGTCATGATATAGTTGGAAACACCAATGAGATCACACTCGAGTCCCTTGCGCCGCATTCGAGCCTCGATCCCAAGCTGTTTCAACTTGAGGTCCCGCCCTCGGCGAAGGTTTTAGGGGCCGATGGCCGCGAGCTGACCGCCGCCGAAATCGAACAATTGAAGGCGAGGATTTCCTCTGGGAAATAAACGGTCGTGAATATCAAGACGGTTCTTGAAAATCTCATCGGCTTTTTTGCCAAAGAAGAGATCGATTTCGCATTGATCGGGGCATTTGCGCTTCAAGCATATGGTTATGTACGTGCTACCCAGGACATCGATTTCGCCTTGAGGGGCGAAGGGCAGGAAAGGAGCGTGCAGTTCCTTGAATCACTCGGATATGAAACCCTGTATCGCTCCAAAGGGTATTCTAATCATGTTCATCCGCTCCCGGAGCTTGGCCGGATAGACCTGGTGTACGTGGAAGGTGAAACCGCCGAAAGATTATTCTGCGGTATCAAACCCATGCTGATCTTCGAAAACCTTTCAGTCCCCGTGGTGAGGCCCGAGCACCTGATTGCCCTCAAGATTTTTGCGATGAAGAACGACCCCGGCCGGTCTCTTCGTGAAATGGCGGACATTCAGCAACTCATGAACCATGTTGGAATCGATATCGATGAGGTCAGGTGCTACTTTGAAAGATACGGTCAAATGGAGAAGTTCCATGAGCTTACCGGAAAAATGTAAAAAACTTCTCAGCATCAGACTTCTCGACCTGGATTCAGGTCTTGTTTTGACCCCGGAAGATTGTCTGGCAATGAAGCGCACGTCATGCGGCGGTAACATGGACCTTGCGGGCTATATAATGTGGCTCGAGGAGATCGGCGCTTTCAAAACAAGGAAAGTCGATGCAAAGATTTACCCCGAAAGGTTTGAGTTATAGCTTACGGGCTGGTTCGCATCTTGAGAAGGCGATATCATTTAAAAAACATAACGTCGTTTTTTCTTCCCTACCCCTCTTTTAAGATTATTCTCTCTCCGGCCTTTTTTTCACGCCGGATTTTCGAGATATCTATAGCTTTTTGATAAGCATAAACGCAGAAATGGCCTTGAATTATCGAGCCTTCAAAGCAGCAGGATAGCTCCACGAGTAACCCAAACAGTTTGCGCCGCCGGGAAATCTCAAAAAAGGCTTGTAAAATGTAATTTTACGCTTTACAATCCTTGTTGGATGATAAAGAGTTTCCGCCACAAAGGATTACAACGCCTTTTTGAGCACGATGACGGCAGCAAACTGCCGTCAGAAATGCTGGCGCGGCTCCGCCTCATTCTCTCGACCCTGCATGCGGCAGAGGAGATTGAAGGCATGAACGTGCCGACCTTTCGCTTGCATCCCCTCAAGGGGGATTTGAAAGGCCGTTACGCGGTGACCGTCCACGCGAATTGGCGGATCACTTTTCGTTTTGAAGATGGAGACGCTTTCGGCGTGGATGTTGCCGATTACCACTAAGGAGGCAAAACTATGGAGATGAAAAACCCTGTGCATCCCGGCTTGCTCGTCAAGGAGTGTCTTGACGATTTGGGCTTGAGTGTTGCGGAAGCCGCAAAAGGGCTTGGTATTACTCGCCAGCAGCTTCATAACGTGATTGCCGGGCGCAGCAGCGTTACGCCTGAAATGGCGATCCGTTTAGAAAAGGCTTTCGGCAGCACGGCAGACACGTGGTTAAGGATGCAGATGAATTATGATCTTGTGCAGATGCGCAAACGGGCATCCGAAATTGTAGTTGCTCGATTGGATCCAAGAGTTGCCTAGGCCGCGCATTGGATTTTGTGGCCTTTAATCCGATACAAAATATTACCAAGGGTGGTAGGCATTTAAACTTAACCTTTAATTCCAGCTCGAACGAGGCATATGCCAAAACAAACCGATAGGACGCAGGAAGGGTTAAACACGCGGCCAGCCGTTGCTATAACAATGGGAGACCCTTGCGGGGTCGGACCCGAAATCATCGTCAAAGCGTTCGATTCGCCCAGGTTTGCGGGTGAATGCTCTGCGCTGGTGGTTGGAGAGCGCCTGCCGCTCGAGCGCGCAATCAAGCTTCTCGGTTCGTCCGCAGAGATCTTGCCTATAACCGGTCAAATGCTGAAGTCGCTTCGCTCAGGCGCCCTCCGAGCATGGGCGGGCGTGATTCCACTTTTTTCAGCGGCTCAAGACGAAAGTCCGGCGACAGGACTTACGCTGGCGGATATAGAATTCGGCAAACCAACGCCTGCTGCATGCGAAGCGGCAGTGTCCTGCATTCGGACGGCGGCCGGGCTGGCATGCGCCGGGTCGGTCGATGCGGTCTGCACCTGTCCCATAAACAAGGAGCAGCTCCATAGGCATGGCTTTCCCTTTCCGGGGCATACGGAGTTCCTGCGAGAATTGACGGGCGCTGAAGATGTGGTGATGATGCTTGCCGGCCCGAGCCTCAAGGTGGCGCTCGCCACTATCCACGAGTCCCTGGCCGACGTCCCCGGCCTGCTGACAAGAGAACTGCTGCACAAAGTTATCGGCATCACAGTGGAGTCCATGTTGCGGGATTTCGGGATGAAGTCGCCCCGCATTGCAGTTGCGGGCCTCAATCCGCATGCGGGAGAAGCCGGGAAGTTCGGGCGCGAGGAAATCGAGGTTATCAGGCCCGTAATCGAGCAATTCGAGGCCGAGATCCAGGAAACTGGAAGGCACAAAACCGGCTTTTACCCCCGGATCAGCGGTCCATGGCCTCCGGATACCGTTTTCCACCGCGCCGTCACGGATGAATTTGACGCGGTTGTAGCTATGTACCACGACCAGGGGCTTATACCGGTGAAGCTCGCCCATTTCAACGATGCCGTGAACGTCAGCCTCGGGCTTCCGATCGTCCGCACCTCGGTCGATCACGGGACAGCCTACGACATTGCAGGTATGGGAACAGCCGACCCGGGGAGCCTGATGGCAGCCGTGAGCCTCGCCGCCGCTATCGTTCGAAACAGAAGAAACATGAGTTAACAGGTAAATGGGTGAAATCCATCGTCCCCCTTTAGAAAACGGGGAAACACCCACACGTCTTTCCAATCTTGCGATCAACCTGTCACCGATTCGCAGAAACACTGGCATTGACAATGGCAAACGAATCGATCTCCATACGGGGAGCACGCCAGCACAACCTCAAAAATATCGACCTCCTGATCCCTCGAAACAGGTTCGTCGTAATTACCGGTGTAAGCGGCTCGGGTAAGTCTTCGCTCGCCTTCGATACTCTTTTCGCCGAAGGTCAGAGGCGCTACCTGGAAGCTCTTTCAACCTACGTACGCCAGATGGCCGGAAGGCTGAACGCTCCCCTTGTCGATGAAATCGAGGGACTAAGCCCTTCGATTGCTATCGAACAAAAAGGCCTGCCTCACAATCCCCGGTCCACGGTGGGAACACTTACCGAGATTTCCGATTACCTGCGGCTTCTTTTCGCACGGCTGGGCACAATCTTTTGCCCAAACTGCGATTTGCCCGTACGGGGCTGGACGATCCCCGAGATCCTGGGCGACCTCTCCGAGACCCTGCCCCTTAAGAGCCGGATGCTGGTCCTTGCGCCCCTTGGCGAAATTGCAGAAAAGGAACTGCCCAATCTGCTCAAAAGGCTCAGAAGGGATGGTTTTGGCAGGGTGCGCGCCGATGGGTCAGTCTATGAGCTGGACCCGCTCCCCGCGCTACCCCGCAGGCCGGCCCACCGGATTGAAATTGTCGTTGACCGGCTCGTGCTGGATGAAGAAAAGCACAGGCGGTTTGTTGATTCGCTGGAACTCGCTCTCAGGGCTGGAAAAGGGACCGCAGGAATCGCGACTCCCGAAGGCGTCGAAAAATTCTACTCTGAGTCGGCCCGGTGCGCCTCCTGCGGATATACGGGACCCGAGCTTTCCCCCAGCTTGTTTTCCTTCCAGCATCCTTCGGGTATGTGCACTTTGTGCCGTGGACTTGGATATACCGGTGCGGACGAAAACCAGGCCGCCCCGGGGACGGACGTTTCCGCTGCGGCGGAAACCGAAGGGCCCGAACTTCCCGAATTCGGCTCGGAGCGCTCGCCCTGTTCAGCCTGCAATGGAACAAGGCTAAGTGAGGCTGCCCGCTCGGTGCGGCTCGGAGGTCTTTCCATAGACCGGGTCTCCAGGATGAACCCGCCCGAAGTGGCTCAGTGGCTCGAAGGACTTGTCTTCGATCAATCCAGGCTCGACATCTTGAAGCGGCCCCAAAAAGAAATCCTTAACCGGCTGAACAACCTGATCGAACTGGGGCTGCCATATCTCACCCTGGACCGGGCCTCCAATACGCTTTCGGGGGGAGAGGCCCAGCGCGTCCGGCTTGCTCACCAGATCAGCTCAACACTTTCCGGCGTGCTCTATGTTCTGGATGAGCCGAGCGTCGGCCTGCACCCGCGCGATCACGGCAGGCTCCTTGACATTCTGATTCGGCTGCGGGATGCCGGCAACAGCCTGGTCGTGGTTGAGCACGACAAAGAGACGATCCTGCGCGCCGACCACGTCATCGATATGGGGCCGGGGGCAGGGACCCAGGGAGGTGAGGTCGTCTTCTCGGGGCCGCCCGAAAAGATCGCAAAGTGCGCCGCCTCGCTAACCGGACTCTATATCTCGGGCAAAAAGCAAATTCCCGTTCCGAAGCGGCGGAAAAAAGGGGGGGAATCTTTTCGGATCACCGGAGCGGCCGGACATAACCTCAAAAGCATTTCAGCAGAATTTTTCTACGGATGCATGACGTGCGTAACGGGCGTTTCCGGTTCGGGCAAGAGTACCCTGGTCCTGGATACGCTCTACCGCGCACTGGCCAGAAGAATCTATAATGTCGAGACCCATCCCGCCCCGTTCTCGGGATTGGAGAACGCCGAATCCCTGAGAAAAGTTATCCTGGTCGATCAAGCGCCGATCGGCAAGACGCCGCGATCAATACCCGCGACCTACACAGGGGTCTTTGGACTTATAAGGCAGCTTTTTGCGCGCGTGCCCGAAGCCCGCACCCGTGGCTACTCGCCCGCCCGCTTCTCGTTCAATGCCAGGGGAGGCAGATGCGAGCACTGCCGTGGCGAGGGCCTCCAGCGCATCGAGATGTACTTTCTACCCGATATTTACGTCACCTGCCCGGTCTGCGAGGGGAGCAGGTACAACCGGGAGACACTGGATATTACATACCGCGGCCACTCGATAGCTTCAGTGCTGGAAATGACTGTTTACGAGGCAGCGGCATTTTTCGGCAATTTCCGTGCGATCCGCCACAAGCTCGATACCCTTATCGAAGTCGGAATGGGTTACATACGGCTGGGGCAGCCGGCGACCACCCTTTCCGGAGGTGAAGCCCAAAGAACCAAACTTGCCGCGGAACTGAGCCGCCGCGGCCAGGGAAAGGCGCTTTACATACTGGACGAACCCACGACCGGCCTGCATTTCGAAGACGTAAGCAAGCTCCTGCACGTTCTTCACAAACTGGTGGACCAGCAGAATACGATCATCGTGATCGAACATCATCCGGACGTGATCAAATCGGCCGACTACGTAATCGACTTAGGCCCCGAAGGCGGCGAAGGCGGTGGGCAAATTGTTGCCGCAGGGACCCCGGAGCAAGTCGCCCTTTCGGAAAATTCCCATACGGCGTTCTATCTGCGGAAGGCCCTGGGGATGAGCTGAGCGGCCGGACCGCTGCCAAGGTTGTCGCTCAAACCTTGTGCGGCAAGGCTTGAGGCGAAAGCAGATCGCCTCGAACACGCGATTAAAGAGGGGATTTTGCAGGAGGCAAGCTACAATGACGAAAAGCAAGAGACTTAGCCGGCTGGCCCAAGCGATGCTTGAGACAGCCAAAGATATGCGGAGTACCGGGATTCTGGACGAGGCGGCCTACAACAAAATCACCATGCGTCATCACGGCGTGAATGATAAGGCCGGTCAATAAACATAGGGTAAGTTCCAGACCGGGTATTCCACTTGCTCTAAATAATCTGACGTGCTTGCAGTTGCTCTGCGAAAGTAGAAAAACAAAGACCTATTGAGAAATACCCAATAGTTAATGAGATTGTCCATTTCTGATGGGGTGAACAGACCAGGATGGAGGTTCGGTATGTTGTCAAGAGAAAAATGAACGTACTTGATATATAAATCCGGAAAAAGCAATGCGTCTCGCTATAAAAGTTGGAATAACGACTATTGGAGGTGTTTATTCAGTACTAGAATAGTCTGACTCATCATTGACATCTGATTTAGGTGGTTCTCTAAGTGCAAGCCTAATAAGTACGTTGCTCGGTTTGAGAAGGTAGATACCTAATATCGTACCTCCAAGACTAGATAAAAACTGAGAATATGTAGTAACCTTCTCAAGAGATGGCATACTATATACCGTAGAGATTTGTGATCGTGTAAATAAGTAGGAAGACGTTTTTAAAAGATCATGGAAATTAGTAATAACTAGATATAGTCCAGCGAATTGAAACGCCAATATGAGTTTAGAAGTTATTGACAATACTTCACATGTACCTTGTGATGTAACATCCTCAACGGTGATACTTGTATCATTATCATGGGTCTGAGGATACGCAATGTTGTGAATAACTCTGCCATTCATAAGCAGATAGATTCCCAATGTCAGGTCTACAATAGGAATGATTCGTATCACTGCTTTATCTACAAACAGACTCCACGCCATGTCAGGAGAGAGGTCAGCAGGGTAGAAAAAAGTCCCAACTGCATGGACAAGGTATGCGATGCTTAGGAAAATGCAATAAATTCCAACGACTTTACATCCAACAACGAAATAGTCACGACTGCTCATTTTCAAATCCTTCTTGTGAATTGCAAAACAAAATCCATAACGTGGATTGTCACAGCAGAGAAAGTAATTTCTGCCACTATAGTCTACGGAGTTCTCAAGTTTTTGCAATTTAAATCGCAGGTTATGGGGTTTATCGGGTCTGGAGTGATTTCGCAAAGGCACGGAGCATGATTCTGATTCGTTTACTCAGGAAAACATCTACCCTTCACCATGGTGATTTTGTCTTGCACCACAAAACCCATTTTGATACCAATGTTAGGGTACACCATCGGGGTACACACTGAAATGAGTGAAGATGTTATATAAAGAATTCAATAGGATAGAAATTATGGTGCTCAAGTCCCCGCTTCGGCACTCAAGAGGCGAGTCGTGGCGTAATCCGACTAAAAGCTCTTGCGGGTCGTAGCTGACGCACAGGAAAAAATGGGGATTAAACCTGCGCTTTTCGCATCCCAAGCCCCCTTCCCCTACTGCAATTACTGCCGACGCCAACGCTCATCGATCAAAACATCGTGTCGATATCTCGCATGCCGGGCAAGACCCTGACGACTTCTATGCCGTCCTCAATGGGCAGGTAAAAAATCAGATAATTGCCAACCGAGAGACTTCGCAATGCGGGCACAAGCTCTTCTTGAGCTTACGCCCAGATGTGGAAATTGCGCAAGCGCTTGACATCGTTCCTCGATAAGGTCGAGGAACCTGTCCGCATTGTCCGGATTGTCTTGGGCTATGTACCACCAGATTTCGTCAAGGTCGGTTTCTGCTTGGGGACGCTTAAGGACTTGCGGCATCAGGGGGTTATTCTCTCTCGTTCGGCAGCAAGCCGTCTGCGGCCCCGCGCCTTGATATCGCCTATATTCAAGGAAGTCGCTTCGCCGCTATCAAGTCCCTTCCGGATTTCCGCCCTCAACTCCTCAAGGCGCATGGAATGAATACGGTCGCGCTCTTCAAGAAGGCGCAAGGCTTCGCGCATAACTTCGCTTGCAGAGCCGTAAAGACCGCTGTCCACTTTCTTTTTCACCAGTTCTTCGAGCTGTGGCGTGAGTGAAACGTTCATGGTGCTGGCTCCTCTCGTTGCTCCCAACTTTGATAACAGAGTTTGCTATTCTTTGTTATTATATAGTCGTGGAGGCCGCAGGTCCGCATCAGAACAACGCATTCGTGAACTCCTCGGGGTCGAAGGGACGCAGGTCGTCGAGGCTCTCCCCGATTCCTATGTAGCGGACCGGTATTTGAAGCTCGTCGCAAATGGCGGCAATTATGCCACCCTTGGCAGTGCCGTCGAGCTTGGTCAAAATCAGCCCCGTCAGCCCGATTTGCTCCTTGAAAAGCTTTGCCTGTGAGAGCGCGTTCTGGCCCGTTGAGGCGTCGAGGACAAGGAAAACCTCGTGGGGGGCGTCAGGCATCTTTTTGTTGATGACCCTGTGGATTTTCTTCAGTTCCTCCATGAGATTGACCTTGGTGTGCATGCGGCCTGCAGTGTCCATCAAAACGACATCGATGTCGCGCGAAACCGCTGCGTCAAGGGCGTCAAAGACCACTGCTGAAGGGTCTGATCCGCTTTTCTGCTTGATCACCGGGACACCGACGCGCTCGCCCCAGATTGACAGTTGTTCGACTGCGGCAGCCCGGAAAGTATCCCCGGCGACGAGCATCGGCTTCAGGCCCTGCAGCTTCAACTGGTTGGCCAGCTTTCCGGTCGTGGTAGTCTTGCCCGTACCGTTTACTCCCACAATCATTACGACCAGTGGTTTATGTGCGCGGTAGTCGAGCACAGGGGCTTCAACGCTCAAAACGGCCCGGATTTCCTCGCGTATGTGCTCCATGAGCCTGGCGGGATCGCTCAACTCCTTTCGCTTGACCTTGTCGGCGACTTTGCGCAGCAGCATTGCGGTGGTTTTCACCCCCAGGTCGGAGGTGATGAGAATTTCTTCCAGTTCATCCAGAAGGTCCTCATCTATGACCTTTTTGCCCAGGACCAGCCGATCTATGCGGTGGACGAATTTCTGCCGCGTCCCTTTGAGCCGCTGGCGCAGGCGCCTGAAAAAACCTCTTTTCGGAGGACCTTCCTCCTGAGCACTCTCCTGAGCCCCCTCTTCTTCATCCCATGTCTCTTCTTCTTCCTCCCAGGGCTCCTCTTCTTCGGCGGTTTCAGGGGCCAATGTTTCGGGTTCCGGTTCCTCCGCTGCTCCGGGCTCGTGCGCCAGGGCCGGGGTCAGGGCCTCCTCGAATAGGACCTCCTCGTCCTGCAGCTCTTCTTCCTGTTCTATATCCGTTTCCCGGATCTCCTTCTGCACTTCCCCCGAGTCTTTCTTTTTCTTTCGTTTGAACCACCTGATCATATTTCGTCTCCTTGGAGATTGTTTTCGGTATGGCGCCCGCAAGACTGTAAAGTATAGTATGTAACAGGGACAAACCGGGTTTCAAGAGTTGAAGTTAAACGAGATACTTGTCGCCGGCAAGGCGCGATTTTGGGGGGAGCGGGATGGATAGTCAAGAGCGGAGTTTGCGTCTGGAGATAATTAAGGTGTGCCGAAAACTTGAGAGCAAAGGCCTTATTGCCGCAAGCGACGGCAACGTAAGCTGCAGGTTAGGGGAAGACTGCATTCTGATAACCCCGAGCGGTGTTTCAAAGGGGGACATGGAGCCTGAAGACCTCGCAAGAACCTGTATGCAGGGAAACCTTCTGGAGGGCCGGATCAAGCCATCGAGCGAAATACGAATGCATCTCCTTGTCTACCTCATGAGGCCCGACGTTATGGCGATCGTGCATGCACACCCGCCTTTGGCAACGGCATTTACACTGGCCGGGTTTCCTTTCAACTCCAAAGTCCTGCCTGAGGTCTGGCTCATGCTGGGCAAAGTTCCCGTTGCCCCATACGCAACTCCATCGACCGATGAAGTCCCTCAGTCCATTTCGCCCTATATCGCCGAAAGCCGGGCGATACTTCTTCGCAGGCACGGGGCCATCACTTTCGGTGGGAGCGTTACGGAAGCCTGTATGCGGATGGAAAAACTCGAGCACTGTGCAAAAATTCTTTTCTACGCCTCCATGCTGGAGGACCGAAAGACCCCGGTCGCCCTGACTGAGAGCGAAATCGCAAAACTCGGACCGAGCGATTAACCTTGCGGGACGAGGATTTTCATAGTTCAAGGGTGTCCCACTGGGACACGAATTACTGCTTCTGCATATTTTATTTGAAACACTTGTTCCAATCCTTTAAATTCTTGTAGTGAAAGATCTGTTTTTGGGCCAATCCTCCCGTTCAGGCGGAAAGGGAGGATTTTTATTTCTATTCCCGGGGGATTGCCATGATTGAAAAAGCAAACATTCTGGTTGAAGCTCTCCCCTATATTCGCCGGTTTTATCAAAAGACGATCGTTGTAAAATACGGCGGTCATGCGATGGTGGCCGAAGAGCTCAAGGAGAGCTTTGCAAAGGACATCGTCCTGATGAAGTACATCGGGATAAATCCGGTAGTGGTACATGGGGGTGGACCGCAGATAGGCGAGATGTTGCGGCGCATCGGCAAGAAATGCGATTTTTACGAAGGAATGCGCATAACCGATGAGGACACCATGGACATCGTGGAAATGGTGCTCGCGGGAAAAGTCAACAAGGAGATAGTCTCCCTGATAAACAGACAGGGGGGACGCGCGGTCGGGCTGAGCGGCAAGGACGGCCAGCTTATCGAGGCTCGAAAGCTCCAGATCGTTCGAGACACCGGTGAGGACCATCCTCCCGAGATAATCGACATAGGGCTGGTTGGAGAAGTAGCCCGGATAAACCTGGAGATACTGCAAACCCTTTCACAAAGCGATATTATCCCGGTCATTGCGCCGGTCGGAGTGGGTGAGAACGGAGAAACCTACAATATAAATGCCGACCTTGTGGCCGGGGCGATTGCCGGGGCTCTCAAGGCTGACAAGCTTCTGCTCATGACCGATGTGCCCGGAGTGCTCGACAGAAAGGGTGAGCTCATATCGAGTATGACGATCGACGAAGCCGGAACGGCCATGCGCGACCAGACCCTTCGGGGTGGAATGATCCCGAAGATCCAATGCGCAATAGACGCCCTGGAGGCCGGGGCCGCAAAGGTCCACATAGTCGATGGCCGTCTTCCCCACGCCATCTTGCTGGAGATATTCACAGATGCGGGGATCGGGACCGAGATTCTAAGGAGTAGCGAGCAAACCAAATGAACGCACATATCGAAGGAATACAGCAGGAATGCAGCAGGCACATATTCGGCACATACACCAGGTTTCCGGTCGCTTTTGTAAGGGGGGCCGGGTGCAGGCTATGGGATGACGCGGGAAAAGAATACCTCGATTTCCTTGCCGGCATAGCGGTGTGCAGCCTCGGGCACAGCCACCCGGAAGTAGCCCGGGCAATCAGCGAGGCTGCCGGAAAACTTATCCATGTTTCGAACCTTTTTTATACATATCCGCAGGTTGAGCTGGCGGCGCAATTGACACGCCTTTCATTTGCGGATAAGGTATTTTTTTCAAACTCCGGAGCTGAAGCCAATGAAGCGGCCATAAAGCTCGCAAGGAAGTACAGCAGGGACACCTTCGGCCCCGGCAGGTTTCATATCATCTCGATGAAAGACTCCTTTCACGGCCGGACCATGGCCACTCTTTCGGCAACCGGTCAAAGCAAGGTCCATCAAGGTTTCGAGCCCCTGATGGAAGGTTTCGCCTTCGTTGATTTTAACTCCATTTCGGCTGTTGAAGCAGCCGTTACGGACAAGACCTGCGCTGTAATGGTAGAACCGGTTCAGGGAGAAGGCGGACTGAATTTTCCTTCCGCCGGATACTTGAGAGATCTTAAAAGGCTGTGCAAAGATAAAGGGCTGCTCCTCATTTTTGATGAGATTCAGTCCGGAATGGGAAGAACGGGATCACTTTTTGCCTATGAGAATGAAGATGTGTCGCCGGATATAATGACCCTGGCGAAGGCGCTGGCAAACGGGTTGCCAATGGGGGCAATGCTGGCCTCCGATGAAGTGGCCCGGGCTTTTACCCCCGGAAGCCATGCTTCTACTTTCGGCGGAGGCCCCCTTGTCGCCTCGGCGGCGCTGGCTACAATAAGGATCATTTCCGAACCGGCTTTCCTGGCCAAAGTTCGCGAGACCGGCGCCTATTTCGTTTCAAGGCTCGAAGAGATCAAAGAGAGCTATTCGTTCGTAAAAGGCGTCCGCGGGCGGGGTCTCATAGTGGGTTTGGAGCTGACTGTCCCCGGGGCTAAATTCGTCTCCAAATGCCTGGAGAGGGGCGCCATAATAAATTGCACGCACGATACCGTTTTGAGGTTCGTTCCGCCTCTTATCGCCGGCCGCTCCGAAGTCGACGAGATGGTCGGTATCCTGGATGGCGTATTTAAAGAGGAAGCTCAATGAAGCGCGACCTGCTCTCGATCCGGGACCTGTCCTCGGAAGAAATTCTGCGCCTGATCGAGAAAGCCGGAAGGATGAAGGCGGAGCTTGCCGCGGGGACCTTGCTCAAGTCGCTTGCCGGAAAAATAGTGGGCCTCATTTTTCTGAAACCCTCGACCAGAACGCGGGTTTCCTTCGAGGCCGCCATCTACCGGCTCGGGGGGCACTCCATTTTCATGACCGGCGGTGATACCCAGATTTCCCGGCAGGAACCTCTCTCGGACACGGCGCGCGTTCTGGAGCGATATATAGACGCGATAGTCGTAAGGACTTTTGCGCACAGCGACGTGGAGGAACTTGCGGAGTTTGCCTCCATTCCGGTGATAAACGCTTTGACAGACTACTCACATCCCTGCCAGGTACTGGCCGATCTGCTGACCATCCGGGAAAAACTCGGCTCGTTTGAAAATCTCACGGTCACCTGGATCGGGGACGGAAACAATGTGGCAAATTCGTGGGTAAATGCGGCCGGGCGTCTAGGATTTTCGCTAAATATCGCATGCCCGCCCGGATACGAACCCGAGGAAAAAGTTCTCGACTGGGGGGGGCGTCAAGCAAAAGGAAAGATCAAGCTGATTACTGATGTGAAGGAAGCCGTATCGGGCGCCGACGTGCTCTATACAGACGTCTGGGCGAGCATGGGACAAGAACTTGAGGCGCAGGAGCGTAAGAAAGCGTTTCAGGATTACCAGATAAACTCACAACTTCTGAAATGTGCGCCCCCGCATGCTATAGTGCTCCACTGCCTGCCCGCTCACCGCGGCGAGGAAATCACCGGGGAGGTGCTCGAGGGTCAGCGCGCACCGGTTTTCGATCAGGCAGAGAACCGGCTTCACCTGCAAATGGCCCTCCTTGACTGGATGATCGGAAGCCGGAAACTCTAATCCGAGTTGTGGCCAAATTAAGAATTTCCCCTGGCCGCCTGCAAACACTGTTGAGGAAATTTGCAAAAGGGGAATACACCACGCCCCGGGGTGTGGATGGCAACGCTCAGGGGGCGCAGCTTTTCGCCCTTCTTCAATGGTTTTAAAAACGGAGTATTTTAGTAATGGGTGTCAAAAAGGTAGTTCTGGCTTATTCCGGCGGACTTGATACGTCGATAATCCTGAAATGGCTTATCGAGACATATAAATGTGAAGTTGTCGCTTTCTCGGCCGACCTGGGCCAGGATGAGGAACTGGACGGTATCGAGAAAAAAGCCCTCGAGACCGGCGCGATCAAGGCACGCATCGAAGATTTGAGGGAAGAGTTCGCCGGCGAGTTCGTTTTTCCGGCATTTCGCGCCAACGCTATCTATGAAGGCCAGTACCTGCTCGGCACTTCGATTGCGCGCCCGCTGATCGCCAAACAGCAGATCAAGATAGCCGAAGAGGAAGGCGCCGACGCCGTTAGCCACGGGGCTACCGGCAAGGGAAACGACCAGGTGCGGTTCGAGTTGGCTTACATGGCGCTCAGGCCTGACATAAAGGTGATCGCTCCCTGGCGTGAGTGGGACATGAAATCGCGAAGCGACCTCATCGCGTTTGCCCAGAAGCACGGCATCCCGGTTCCCGTTACAAAGGCCAAGCCCTATAGCTGCGACCGCAACATGCTGCACATAAGCTACGAAGGCGGCATTCTTGAAGACCCGTGGGTGGAACCCGACCCGGAAATGTTCGTTTTGACGGCAAATCCGGAAAAAGCTCCCGATGAGCCTGAAGTTATCGAACTCGAATATGAAAAAGGAGACCCGGTAGCGGTTGACGGCCGGCGGATGAGCCCGGCCAGGCTTCTCCAATACCTCAACGAGGTCGGCGGAAAACACGGCATCGGCCGTGTGGACCTCGTGGAAAACCGGTTCATCGGGATGAAATCGCGAGGGGTTTACGAAACTCCGGGCGGCACTATCATGCGAATCGCCCACATGGCGGTGGAATCGATCACGATGGACAGAGAAGTCATCCATCTGCGTGACGGCCTTGTTCCGGAATATTCGCGCATGATCTACAACGGGTTCTGGTACTCGCCTGAGATGCGCTATCTCCAGCACATGATGGACTTCGCGCAGGAAAGTGTCTGGGGAACCGCACGTCTTAAGCTCTACAAGGGAAACTGCCAGGTGATCGGGCGCAAGTCGGAGCGCTCTCTTTACCAGCCCAGCTTTGCCACTTTTGAAGAAGACGACGTTTACCGGCAGGATGAGGCAAGCGGCTTTATCCGGCTGCTTGGACTGAGGCTGCGAATCGAAACGCTTGTGAAGCGAAGCCTTCAGAGGCCTCTCAAGTCAAATTGAGAAGCAAGACTCATATAGGACCTATAGGACTTATAAGACCTATAATCCGCATCAGGAGTTTAGTTCCGCATGGCCGAGAAGCTCTGGCAGGGACGCTTTGACCAGCCCACAGACAAGCTGGTGGAAGAATACACGGCTTCCATCGATTTCGACAGCCGGCTCTACCGGTATGATATCGAGGGGAGTATCGCGCATTGCCGCATGCTGGCAGAGTTCGGCATAATTTCGCACGAGGATGCCTCCCGCATAGTTCAGACGTTGGGCGAAATACTTCGCGACCTGGAGCGGGGCCAGATTGCTATGGATTCCTCCCAGGAGGACATCCATATGGCAATCGAAAACGAGCTGACGGCCCGGATAGGAGAGACCGGCGGCAAGCTCCACACGGCCAGGAGCCGAAACGATCAGATTGCTCTCGATATGCGGCTCTACATGCGCGATGTGATTTCCAGGACATTGGACCTTGTGCGCGAAGTGCAATCGACCCTGGTCGATATGGCTGAAAAGCACCTCGACGTAATCATGCCTGGATTTACCCACCTCCAGCACGCACAGCCGATTCTTTTTTCGCATCACCAGATGGCCTACTATGAGATGTTTGGCCGCGATTGCGCAAGATTCAGCGATTGTCTCACCCGAACCGACGTTATGCCGCTGGGAAGCGCGGCCCTTGCCGGCACAACATTTCCCACCGACATGGAATGGACGGCTCGCCAGCTTGGTTTTCCCAGGGTTGTGGCCAACTCGTTGGATGCCGTAAGCGACCGCGATTACCTGATCGAATTCTGCTCGGCTTCTGCTATTTTAATGATGCATGTGAGCCGCATGGCCGAAGAGCTTATCATCTGGTCAAGCCCGGAATTCGCATTCATCGAGATAAGTGATGCATTTTGCACCGGTTCCAGTATTATGCCCCAGAAGAAAAATCCGGACGTACCGGAGCTTATGCGCGGCAAGACCGGCCGGGTTTACGGAAACCTGATTGCGCTTCTCACTTTGACCAAGGGGCTGCCCCTGGCCTACAACCGCGATCTGCAGGAAGACAAGGAGCCGGTTTTCGATACAGTTGATACGGTGCTGGCCACCCTGCGGTTACTTAGCAAAATGCTCCCCCAAATCCGGATCAATCGGGAGAGGATGGCCGCCATGGCCGGGCATAACTTTACGCTGGCCACCGATCTGGCCGATTACCTGGTCAGGCATGGTGTTCCTTTCCGCAAAGCGCATCACGTTGTCGGCCAGCTCGTTCAATACTGCATTCGGACAGGCAAAGAGCTGAGCGACTGCTCGCTTGAAGAGTTCAAAACTTTCCACAAGGCTTTCGATGAGGACGTTTTTCCCTACCTCGATATTTTGAGCGTAATCGACCAGAGAAAATCGGTTGGAGGCACGGCCACATCACGGGTGAAAGAAGCCATTGCACGGGCGCGGGCGGACCTGGAAGCCTGCAAACGAGACTCAAATGAAAACCCGAAACCTGAAAAATAGGGAGCGTATGCGAATCCTGGCTGATTCGGCTAAATATAAGTGCCTGGGAATCATTTCTATTTGCGTTTTGAGCATTATACTTTCAGGCTGCGGCAAGAAAATGTTTCCAAAACATGTTGGGGAGGCGCCCCCTCCGCAGGTAAATGACCTGAGGGCGCAGGTTATGCCTCGAATGGTCGAGCTTTCGTGGAGCCCGGTAGCTGCCGGAGGCAAGGTGGTTGCCTACTCCATCATGAAGTCCGAGCTAAAATGGGAAAACCGCAACTGCCTTGAATGCCCCGCTCTCGACCAGCAGCAGGTCCAGAGCATAGCTATTTCAACCGCCAAAGCCTCGGAGGGCAAGCTTCGGTGGACTGATACCAATGTCGCCTATCGCCGGGCATTTCGCTATCAGATAGCTGCCGTTGACGAAAAAGGCGCTCAGTTGAGCCTCTCCAACGCTGCGATAGCCAAAGTCTACCCCGGACCGGCGGCGCCTGTAAACGTTACTGCCGCCACTCAGCCCCAGGGGGTTCTGATTTCATGGAAGCCGGTCTTCAAGGACCTCGAAGGTAACAATCTCGATGCGGCAAGTGTGTCTTTCCGCATCGAAAGGCATCCCGGGGAAAAAGCCTGGGAAAAGGCATCGCCGTCTCCTGTGAAGGGCAATTCCTATTACGACCAGGCGATTGCCTCGGAGCAGAACTACAGCTATCGGGTTGTTCCTGTCCTGAATGTAGATGACGCTGCTATTTACGGGGAACCATCTTCCACGATTCTGGTCAAAGCGCCCGAAGCAATGGCGCCCCCGCCTCCCGACAAGGTCTGGATAACTCCTGCGCGTGGGGCTCTTGAGATACACTGGACAGAGAGCGACGGGAAAAACAGCGGCTATCACGTTTACCGGCGGGAAGGAAAAGAAATAATCCGCCTGACCGCGAGTCCGGTAGAGCACCAGCCTTTTGTGGACAAGGGCGCCAAGAAGGGTGCGACTTACTTTTATGCCGTATCTGCAGTAAGCTCCGGGCCGGATCATAAAGAAGGGCTGCTTTCTAAGTGGACTGAGGTGAAGAATCTTTTGATGGAGTAGAAAGACTCGTCCGGAAGTTCAACGAAGCCATTTAAAGTCTATAAGATACGAGGATTTCCGATGCACCATTTCCAATATAAAGGAGACGAACTCTATTGCGAGGACGTCCCGGTCAGGCTTATCGCTGAAAAAATCGGGACCCCGTGCTATATTTACAGTCATGCTACGCTCAGCCACCATTTCATGGTATTCGACTCTGCGTTCAAAGATGCTGAGCACCTTACCTGTTACTCTGTAAAAGCCAATTCCAATATCGCAATTTTGAAGTTGTTAGGCTCGATGGGCGCAGGAATGGACATCGTATCAGGCGGCGAACTCTACCGCGCACGCAAGGCCGCAATCGCGCCGGAGCGAATCGTCTATTCAGGAGTGGGCAAAACTATTGAAGAAATTGATTTCGCGCTCCGCGAAAAAATTCTGATGTTCAACATCGAATCTACCCAGGAACTCGAGCAGATAAATCGCCGGGCCGAAGCAATGAACACCAGGGCCCCCATTTCTCTGAGAGTCAATCCGGATATAGACCCGAATACGCACCCCTACATTTCGACCGGCATGAAGAAGAATAAATTCGGGATTTCGATCGATGCCGCACTGAAGGCCTACGAGAAGGCAAAAAACCTCAAGAATATAGAGATTCTCGGGCTCGATTGCCATATCGGCAGCCAGCTTACCGATGTGTCACCATTCATCGACGCGCTCAAACGGCTTCGCTCTGTTATAGAGCGGCTGCGGCAGACCGGGGTCCATATTCGCTATCTCGACCTGGGCGGCGGACTCGGCATTGTTTACGATCAGGAAGCGCCGCCGCAGCCTCATGAATATGCAAGGGAAATTCTGCGAGAACTCGAAAACATCGACTGCACTCTGATCTTTGAGCCCGGCAGGGTTATCGTAGGAAATGCCGGCGTTCTTGTGACCAAAGTGCTCTATACAAAGCGCACCCAGTTGAAGAACTTTGTCATAGCTGACGGGGCCATGAACGATCTTGTGCGTCCAAGCCTCTACGGGTCTTATCACTACATCCAGCCTGTTGTGAAGAGCCAGAAAGAAACGGAAATCGTTGACGTGGTGGGTCCCATCTGCGAGTCAGGCGATTTTCTGGCCAGGGACCGCGGACTGCCCATGCCTGCGCCGGGCGATTATCTCGCAGTGATGAGTGCCGGAGCATACGGGTTCAGTATGTCCTCCAATTACAACTCGCGCCCACGCGCCCCGGAAGTGCTCGTGAGGGGTGAGGAATACTTGGTCATAAGGCAAAGGGAGAGCTGGGAAGAACTTGTGCGGCCCGAAACCATTCCGGATTTTCTTTCGGGTTAAACGAGGTAAAAGACATCTACCGCACAGGCGCAGAGTAATCCAGGCAATAGACCCCGCAAAGCATGATGGGTGCCGGAAAAGGCTGCCCGGTGGGAAAATAAACCCCAAAAGAGTCATAACCTCATCGTTCCGGCGCCCCGCATCGGGTTCGAGACAGGCGCCGGAATCCAAATATTCTTTTGAAGGCATTGATTTTAAACCCTGTTAGAGATTAATTTCTAAACTCCCTATGAACTCTTTAGTGGTGAGCATTTTGTAAAGGAGCCGGAATTGTCGGAAACTCAGAATCGAATCCGCTTCACGAAAATGACCGGCAGCGGCAACGATTTCATAATAATAGATAATCGGGTATTGAAGCTGGAAAAGGAGCGCGGGCGCGAGCTGGCCCGGCTTGCCTGCCGCAGGAGGATGTCCGTTGGGGCTGATGGCCTGATTCTCATTGAAAATGACAGCGAGGCCGATTTCGGGTGGCAGTTCTTCAATGCTGACGGGAGCGAGGCGGAGATGTGCGGAAACGGCGCGCGCTGCGCGGCCCGGTTCGCATTAATCAAGGGGATAGTAAACGAGGAGCGCCTTTCTTTCAGGACGCTTGCCGGACTTATCGAAGCGCAAGTCTTCGGCGAACGCGCCAAAGTCCGCATGACTCAGCCGCACAGCCTGGAAGTTGACATCGCGGTCGCACTGGGTGATTGTCTTTTCCATCTCAATTTCATCAATACCGGGGTCCCGCACACAGTCCATTTCGCAGAGTCCGAGGCGCAACTCAATGACCTGGACGTCTTTGATCGAGGACGGTGCATTCGTTTTCACGAGCGATTTCAGCCTATGGGTTCAAACGCCAACTTCGCTTTTGTTCGCGGCCGTCACGACATTTCCATCAGGACCTACGAACGCGGCGTTGAAGCGGAAACCCTGGCGTGCGGCACGGGTTGCATAGCAGCCGCCCTGGTCGCCGCAGCAAAGGATTTAGCGGAGTCACCGGTCGAAGTGCGGACCATGAGCGGGGAAACGCTGGTTATTTACTTCGAGAAAATCTCGAAAGAAGGTGAAACGAGCTTCTCCGACGTTTACATGGAAGGCGACGCAAAGGTTGTCTACGACGGCGAACTCTGGGACGAGACCCTTAGGGGATAGAAAGGAGGCCGCAATGTTTAGTGGAGCAATAGTTGCGATTGTTACACCTTTTAAGGACGACAAGGTCGATGAAGCCGGACTAAGAGAGCTCATCGAGTTCCAGATCGCAAACGGGACGCACGGCATTGTTCCCTGCGGGACCACGGGCGAATCGCCCACGCTTTCGCACAAGGAGCACGCCCGGGTAATCGATATCGCAGTCGAGCAGACGGGAAAACGCGTTCCGGTCATTGCAGGAACCGGCTCCAACAACACCGAGGAGGCGATCTCTCTTACCAGCCACGCCAAAAAGGCAGGCGCTGACGCTGTTCTCATGATAAGCCCTTACTATAACAGGCCCACGCAGGAAGGGATCTACCGGCATTTCGAGAAGGTGGCCAAAGCCGTCGATGTTCCGATCATTCTTTACAATATCCCGGGCCGCACAGCTTCAAACATAGAACCTGCCACGATCGAGCGCCTGTCCAGGATAGACAACATTATCGGAGTAAAAGAAGCCTCCGGTTCGATGAAGCAGATAACGGACATAATTTCCCTGTGCGGGGATGATTTCACCGTGGTGTCCGGCGAAGATTACCTGACTTTCCCGCTGTTGTGCGTTGGAGGCAAAGGAGTCATATCGGTTGTCTCAAATGTTGCTCCACGCGAGATGGCCGATCTTTGCAATATGTTTTTCGAGGGTAAAATTCAAGAAGCCCGGCGGCTCTACTACAAGCTTTTGCCCCTTCTCCACGGCCTTTTCATCGAGTCCAACCCTGCCCCGGTCAAGGCTGCCCTGGCCATGATGAAGAAGATAGAATCCGAAGAAGTGAGGCTCCCGCTTGTAACCATGTCGGCAAGCAACAAGGAGCACCTGAGAAAAATCTTGGAAGCTCAGGGTCTTCTTCCTGCTTGAGGAGGCGTAAGATGGTGCGTGCAGCGGTTGCGGGAATTGCGGGAAGAATGGGTTCAAATATCGCCCGGATCATCGGCGAAACCGAAGGCATCGAACTGGCCGGCGGCTTTGAGTATTCACAGCATCATCTCGTCGGCAAAGATCTGTGCGAAGCGATCGGAGGCGGCCCCACGGGCAACCAGATTAAGGGCCGCATCGAAGACGTACTGGAGGCCGCCGACGTTGTAATCGACTTTACCAACGCCGCGTCATCGCTCGAACACCTTAGACGCGCATCCTCATCCGGCAAGCCCATGGTGATAGGAGCGACCGGATTTACACGTGAGCAGCTCGATGAGGCCGCAGGGCTTACGCGCGTGGTCCCGTGCGTAATTTCTCCCAACATGAGCATCGGTGTCAATATCTTGTTCAAAATGGTGGCTGAAGCGTCGAGGCTTCTTGGAGACAGCTACGACGTGGAGATAGTTGAAGCCCACCACCGGTTCAAGAAAGACGCGCCAAGCGGCACGGCCATAAAACTGGCACAGCTTGTAGCCAAGGCCCTTGACAGGGACCTGGAGCAGGTCGGAGTCTATGCGCGGCACGGGATGACGGGAGAGCGCACCGGGTCTGAGATTGGAATTCAGACCATTCGCGGCGGGGACATCGTGGGTGAGCATACCGTCATTTTCGCCTCCCTTGGCGAAAGAATAGAGATAGTTCATCGCGCCCACAGCCGTGACAATTTCGCCAGGGGTGCGATAAGGGCCGCCAAATGGGTCCTTGACCAGCCCGGCGGGCTCTACGACATGGGCGACGTGCTCGGTATCAAATAACGGAAGACGGAAGACGGAGGGCGGAATACGGATATCTGCCCTTTGTCCTCAGTCCTCCGATCCCCGTTAGGAGGTTTGAATGGCGGTTGTAAAATCTGAACGGTTGCGTCAACTTCCACCCTATCTTTTTGCCGAGATCGATCGGCTCAAGGCGGAACTGATAGCCAAGGGAGCCGACGTAATCAACCTTGGGGTTGGTGATCCTGATTTACCCACCCCGGCTCACATAATCGAAAGACTGGCACAAACGGCAAAAGACCCGGCTAACCACCAGTATCCTTCCTACTCGGGGATGAACGATTTCCGAGTCAGCGTGGCGAAGTGGTACAAGAGCAGGTTCGGAGTCGAGTTGGACCCACTTTCTGAAGTGCTCACCCTGATAGGCTCCAAGGAGGGATTGGCTCACCTGCCGCTCGCCTTCATCAACCCGGGAGACCTTGCGCTGGTGCCTGCTCCTGCCTATCCCGTATATCAAATTGCGACCATGTTTGCAGGGGGCGAATCCTGGTTCATGCCCCTTCTCAAGAAGAACAGCTTTCTGCCGGACTTGGACGCTATTCCAACCGAAGTGGCCAAGCGCGCGCGGCTTATGTTCATAAACTATCCCAATAATCCTACCGGGGCCACCGCCGACAGGGACTTTTACGAGCGGGTCGTCCGGTTTGCCCGGCAGTACGAAATAATCGTCTGCCATGACGCGGCTTATACGGAAATGGCCTTCGGGGGATATCGCCCCATGAGCTTTCTCGAGGTCCCCGGCGCAAAGGAAGTAGGAATCGAGTTCCACTCTCTTTCAAAGACATATAACATGACGGGATGGCGGCTCGGGTTTGCCGTTGGCAACCGTGAATTGGTCTCGGGGCTTGGGCAGATAAAGAGCAACATCGATTCCGGCGCCTTCAACGCAATCCAGTGGGCGGGTATCGCAGCACTGGAGGGCGACCAGGGGCCGGTTACCGATATGCAGAAGATTTATGAAGAAAGGCGTGACATCCTTATTGCCGGTCTAAGAAGGGCAGGACTTGATCCGCAAATCCCAAAAGCTACATTCTATGTATGGTGTCCAACTCCGTCGGGGTATAGTTCAAGTGATTTCACCTCCCTTCTGCTACGCGAGGCCGGCATAGTAACCACTCCCGGCAGCGGGTTCGGCGAACCCGGCGAGGGCTATGTGAGAATGGCCCTGACCGTTCCCAGGGAGCGCATCATGGAGGCAGTTGAGCGAATCTGCAAACTCAATTTCGAGAATCCGCCGTCCAGTGAGAAAAGTCGCGACCGGAGCGGGAAGTAACCAGGGATACCCTGTCCGAATATGCCGTGATGTTTTTGATCTATTGCAAAAACACCAGGCTCCTAGTATTTTTAAAACTTTAGCGCTTTACAGAACCAGCCCCGCCAAGTCATGGAAACAGGGGTGATTTATAAATACTGCCGTCAGAATAGAATATGGCCGGGTGCATCCGAGCCCTCGGGCCGGCTGTTCGCGAAACGTTGAATCGAATTCTTGAGCTTGACTACCAGCAGTAAATTCATAAAGTGGAAAATTGAAATGGGACGTTTTTTTATCTACGCCCTGCTGGCGTGGATAGCCTACTTTCTCGTAAAAAAAATCGGGAAGGAGCTTTTTTCGCCTTCCAGTGCGCGCAATGATACGCCCGCACCTTCCGAAACCGAACTCATCCGCGATCCTGAATGCGGTGCTTATTTCATGAAACAAAAAGGGGTAAAGGGTGTAGTTGAAGGTAAGGTCATCTATTTTTGCAGCGAGCAATGCTACGTCATGCATCTCGAAAAGCGACGGATCCAAAAATAAAACAACCAATTTTTTACAGGAGCCCGATGTGAAATTCTTCATAGATACGGCCAACATCGACGAAATAAGAGATGCGTATGACCTCGGGGTCCTGGACGGGGTGACGACCAACCCCAGCCTGATAGCAAAGGAAGGAATCGCCGGCAGGAACGCCTTCAAGAGTCATATCAGCAAGATATGTGAGATCGTACAGGGACCCGTGAGCGCCGAAGGCGTCTGTTGCGACCTGGATGGTATGCTGAAGGAGGCGCGCGAGCTTGCCGCAATAGACCAGAACGTCGTCGTGAAAATTCCGATGACCACCGTGGGCCTCAAGGCAGTCAAAACATTGTCGCAGGAAGGGGTGCAAACGAATGTGACCCTGATATTCTCCCCTCTCCAGGCTCTTCTTGCTGCAAAGGCGGGGGCCGCCTACGTCAGCCCGTTCGTCGGCAGGCTCGATGACATATCCCAGGACGGTATGGGCCTGGTTCGCGAAATTCTGGATGTATTTTCGAATTACCTTTTTGAAACCGAAGTTATCGTCGCCAGCATAAGAAATCCCGTGCACGTGCTTACAGCCGCGCGCTTAGGCGCGGATATTGCAACTATTCCGCATAAGGTCATTGAACAGCTTGTACGCCATCCCTTGACCGATCAGGGAATAGAAAAATTCTTGCAGGACTGGAAAAAAGTAGAATAATAGAACGAATGCCACAGCCTGTAACAGGAGGGGTTATGAAGCGCACGACAAGGGTTGCCGAGTATCTCCTTTTGGCTGCGATCGTCATTGTTTTGGGGGTTGGCCGGCCAATGAGCTTGAATGCCGAGATATTCAAGTTCATCGATAAGGACGGGGCAGTTCATTACACTAATGCCCCCACAACTGTGCAGTCAACTCCCGTGAATCTGCCGCCCCTGACCCAGGTTAATTTTCAGAAGTATTTCCCCATCTACAGAGGATACCAGCCGGGAGTTTTTTCTCCCCTCTCGAACCTGGGCAACCAGGCCGCCTACGATCCGCACATAAAGCTGACCTGCAGACTCTACGGTCTGGATTGCAATCTGGTTAAGGCAGTCATCCGGGCCGAATCGGGCTTCAATCCCGCGGCGATATCTCCAAAAGGAGCAATGGGCCTGATGCAGCTCATGCCGGGGACTTCGCGCGACCTTGGCGTTGTGAATCCTTTCGATCCCCAGCAGAATATCGACGGGGGAGCGCGGTATCTCAGGATGATGCTCGACCGGTTCAACAACAATACGGCCCTTGCGCTAGCCGCCTACAATGCGGGTCCGGAGGCGGTTGCAAAACACGGTGGAATTCCGCCTATTGATGAAACACAAATTTATGTTAAGACAGTTATGGACTTTTATGAACGATATCGTTACTAATTCGGAGGAAGCCGGAACCAGGAAAAGGGAAGCATGAAAAGTAGAAGCGAAGGGACGAGGAGCGAAAAAGGGTTTTTGCTCCTTACTGCACGCTCCCATGTTGGGGTGGGAAATTGGTCTTGAAGCCTGATTTTATGCTGGTTTTAAACGGGAGGCGCAGAGTATTTCTTGATGGAAGTTTGAGTTTATGCTTGTGCTGAACCGAAGCGACCTCACAAGGCAGAGCCTCACGACTTTGCCCAACGTCCTGACCTACTTAAGGATGGCCACCATACCGGTTTTGGTTGTTCTCCTGATACCGCCGTCCTCCCGCTTTGCTCTGAATTTAGCTTTCATAGTCTTCTGCATAGCTTCACTTACCGATTACCTTGATGGCATCCTGGCGCGGCGCAGCAACACGGTTACTTCCATTGGAAAGCTGCTTGACCCGCTTGCCGATAAGCTGCTCACCACGGCTGTGCTCATCATGTTGATCCCCTACGGGAAAGTCGCGGCATGGCTGGTTTTTTTAATCGTCGGCCGTGAAATCGTTATAACCGGCCTGCGCTCGATTGCCGCAGCACACGGGCTGATCCTCAACGCAAGCCGGATGGGGAAAAACAAAATGGTTTCCCAGACCCTGGCAGTTATTTTTCTGCTGCCCGCCATTCCAGGTATACAAGCCACATTAAATTTAGTCGGGACTTCCTTCCTCTGGATTTCACTGGTCCTGGGCTATATCTCCGCTCTGGATTACTTCCTGGAGTTTTACAGGGAGGCAAAACGCCGTGGACCACCGGATATGAGCGACCACTCATAGCTACCCTCTAGGGAATTTCCCCATCATCACTACCGAACTGGAAGGATCACTGAAAATGTCATCCTTTAAGTTGCCCCAATTTCGTCCGCCCGATTTTGCCGGATCACCCCTCAATAACGCCCCTCCAGTGCAGTTCAAAGAAGTCGAACGGGCCGGTGTGGCGCCGGAGGGCTATCACGCAACCTCAATATACCCGGAATATTTCCAGGTCTCCAAGGGAGAGTGGGTCCTTCCCAGGCATTCCCGTATGGACTGTGTAGCGGTGCTCGAGGCCGACGGGACAATCGAGGTCCGGGAATTCCGGCTTCTCAAGCCCGCTGATCTGGTCGCAATCGGCCGGCGTGAAAACGGTGAAGATGGGATCTTCGTCCACGTCGACGCTTTCGGATGGGAATACCCGGTGTCGGAAAAATTTGCCTTTCGGACCACAGTATCTCGCGAGACTTCTTTTTCATATGATTACGACGAGCTGTACAACCTGCTCGAATACGAACGCGAAAAAGGGTTTCTCCTGTGGGTGCTCGGCCCTGCCGTCGCATTCGACAGGGATTCCCGCGATTCTCTGGCCGCAATTATCGAAGATGGATTCGTTCACGGAGTTCTTGCAGGAAACGCCCTTGCGACTCACGATATCGAAGCGTCTCTCTACGGCACTGCGCTCGGACAGGATATTTACACAAAAAGGCACGCACACCTGAGCCATTACAAGCACCTTGACACAATCAACCTGATTCGGGGGATCGGTTCAATTAAAGCTGCCGTCGAAAAGGGAATCGTTAAAGACGGGATAATGGCTTCTCTGGTGAGGCGCGGGGTCCCATACGTGCTTGCAGGCTCCATCCGGGACGACGGCCCCATGCCCGAAGTGATCGCAAGCGCGTATGAAGCCCAGTCCAGAATGCGGGAGTTGGTTCGAAAGGCCACGACTATCATCGCAATGGCCACGCAGCTCCACTCAATCGCGACCGGGAACATGACCCCTTCATACACGGTGATGGATGACGGTGCAGTACGCCCTGTATACTTCTTTACGATCGATATGTCCGAATTTGCGGCAAACAAGCTTGCAGACAGAGGATCGCTGACCGCCAAGTCGATTCTCACAAATACACAGGATTTTGTTGTAAATTTGCACCGCAAGCTCATCCGGAGTTGCTGACGACGAAGAGTGAATAGCGTAGCAAAAAGGGTTTTCATGTAGCCCGGCGATACAGGTGAGAGGACTCTTTCATTTCGTCACAGCCAGGACGAATGTGTATGTTGCGAGGCACGATAGCCATCCGTTCGCCCATCGAAGCAGCGTTGCCGGATGTCTTAGGGGGTAAGGTTTTCCTGCGGGCGTAATCCGATGCGTCCAAGGTCAAGCTCCAGCGCGGTGCGGCTGACTTGGTTCTCTTCCATTGGCATCGTCCCCAGCATGATTCAACCTTGCCGCCTCATCTCACCACTTCCGTCCCGGCATTTCCAGCTACCGCCTCTTCGATGGAATCAATCAAGCAGATCACGGCCCGGTTTCCGCCGGATTTGATGAATTGGAGTGCGGCCTCGATCTTGGGTCTCATCGATCCGGCCGGAAAGTGCCCTTCCTCTAGGCAGCGGACCCCTTCCTCGACAGTCATTTTCCGCAGAAACATTTCGTCCGGAGCCCCGTATGAAATTGCAGCCCCCTCGACGTCTGTTGCGATCGCCATGACATCCACCCCGACTTCTTCAGCAAGTTTCGCGCTGGCGAGATCCTTGTCGATTACCGCATCAACGCCATGAAATGCTCTGCCATGCCTGATGACCGGGATTCCGCCCCCGCCGCATGCGATAACGATGAATCCCATGTCGATCAGCCGTTTGATTTCCCGCTTCTCGATAATGGTTATAGGCTTTGGAGAAGCAACCACCCTCCTGATGCCAAGCGGCGTTTTCACATAAGGGTAAGGCCGTTTCGAGGCAAAATCTTCCTTGAAGACCGGGCCGATAGGTTTTGTCGGGCTGCAGAAGCCGGGGTCGTTCTCATCGACCAGCACATAGGTCAGCACAGTCACTATCAGGTTTTGGTGCTCTCCTTCCATTTCGGTCAGCTCGTTGTCGAGTGTGGATTCGATCATGTACCCGATCTGTCCCTGGGTCTGTGCGACAAGGATTTCGAGCGGTAGCCGTGGAACTTCGGGGCACGATTCCTGCTGGAGGAGAAGATTTCCGACCTGTGGGCCGTTTCCGTGAGTGATTATGATGCGATACTTCTTCGAGAGGCGCGCGACCTGTCGAATAGGGACGGAAAGATTCTTGAACTGTTCATCTATCGTCCCGCGTTCGCCTTTGCGGATGAGTGCGTTGCCGCCAAGCGCAACCAGCAGAATCGGCCGAGTTGCATTTTCATGTCCTGAATTTGCAGGCAAATCTCCGTCATCCTTACGCGTGATTTTAGGCTTCAGGCACCGCCCTGGGCCAAACCCGGGACAACGCCGATCTCGACAGCCCGCCCGCGAGGCGGGTCCAACCGCCCCGCCTATAGAATCCCAATTTTCTCAAGCTTCTGCAAGAGCACGTCTTTGAGAAAAGGCGGGCCGTGGTCCTTGTATCTGTAGCGAACCCGGAGCGCCGGCTTGTTTATCTGCAGCAGGCAACTCAGGTCCGCAGGGGTCGAGAAGACAACCAGGTCGCAATCGGCGCGGTTGATGGTTGCCTCGAGGTCCCTTATCTGCTGCTCCGAGTAGCCCATAGAGGGCAACTGGTTTCCGATGTGGGGATAACGGTCATAGATCTCCCCTATCAATCCCACTGCAAACGGCCGTGGGTCAACTATTTGCGACGCCCCGAAGTTGCGGGCCGCAATTGTTGCAGCGCCGAAAGGCATTCCGCCGTGGGTGATCGAGGGACCGTCTTCGATCACCAGCACTCGCCTCCCCTGGATACGTTCGGGATCATCGACCACGATAGGTGATTCCGACAGGATGATTATTGCCTCAGGGTTGCTGGCGGCTATATTTTTATTCACCTTTTCGACGTCGCCCCACAGAGCGGTATCTACCTTGTTAATGACAGCCACGTCGGCCATGATCATGTTGGTTTCGCCGGGGTAGTAGAGCAGCTCATGGCCCGCCCGGTGGGGATCGAAGACCACTATGTGCAGATCAGGGGCGTAAAACGGAGTGTCGTTGTTGCCCCCGTCCCAGATGATGATATCGGCTTCGGACTCGGCCCTCTCAAGAATCCGGCCGTAGTCTATTCCGGCATAAACGACTATTCCTGCCTCGATAAGAGGTTCGTATTCCTCGCGCTCTTCTATGGTGCATTTGTTGATCTCGAAATCCGCATAGGCCGATAAGCGCTGAACTACCTGTCTCCTCAAATCTCCGTAGGGCATGGGATGGCGGACAACGACCACCTTCTTGCCGAGTTCCCGTAATATTCTGGCGATTCTGCGAGTGGTCTGGGATTTTCCGCAGCCGGTTCGGACTGCGCAAACCGCAATGACGGGCTTTTGCGATTTGAGCATGGTGTAGGTGGCGCCCAAGAGTATAAAATCGGCCCCGTGGGCCATAGCTATGGCCGCTATGTGCATTACTTCAGTGTAGGAAACATCGCTGTAGGAAAAAGCCACAAGGTCGATCCGGTGTTCGCGGATGAGCTTGGACATGTCATGTTCGGCATAAATGGGGATTCCATCGGGGTATAATTCTCCGGCCAGCTCAGGAGGATACGTGCGTCCCTCGATGTTGGGTATCTGGGCAGCAGTGAAGGCAATCACCCTGTAGCGCGGGTTTCCTCTGAAATAGACATTGAAGTTGTGGAAATCGCGTCCGGCAGCGCCGACGATTATGACTTTTTCGACCATTCTGGACCTCGTCCGTCCTGCACCCTTCTCAGGCGATCCAGGAATTCGCTTCTCGGTATTTCCCTCGCGCCCAGCCTTTTGAGGTGTGCGGTTGCCGTCTGGCAGTCTATGAACTCGAACCCAAGGCCGGACACGAAGCTTACGAGGTGTACCAGCGCGACCTTTGAGGCATCGCTCATGACTGAAAACATCGACTCTCCAAAAAAAGCCCTGCCCAGCGCGATCCCGTATAGTCCACCAACAAGGCTCCCCGCATGCCAGGTTTCAAATGAATGGGCATATCCGAGCTCGTGCAGGGCAAGGTAAGCATCGATCATTTCCCTTGTAATCCAGGTCTCATCGCGAACCCGGGCGCATGCGCGGATCACCTCGCCAAACGCCCTGTCAATCGTGACGGTGAAAACCTTTTTATTTACAACGCGCCTGAGGCTGCGGGAAATCTTGATCTCATCGGGAAAAAGAACCAGCCTCGGGTCAGGGGACCACCAGAGTATCGGACTGGGGTCCGAATACCAGGGGAAGATTCCCTGGCAGTAAGCAAGCAGGAGCCGACCCGGCGAAAGGTCTCCTCCGACGGCAAGAAGACCGCCCGGGTCGGCAAGCGATGGATGCGGAAATATGAGTTCGTCTGTGAGACGGAAAACCGGCATATTCCGTTAAGTGGTCAGCTCCTGTTCTACATTCGGCACAAAGCTCCTGTCAGGAAACTCGAAAACCAGGTTCTCGGTTCTCAGATCGCCACGGTCGTCAAGGGACTCTTCATCGGGTCTGAAGATCTTTACCCTGCCGCCTTTTACAAGCCTTCCAAACAGGATTTCGTCCGCCAGGATATCCTTTATCTCAGACTGGATGAACCTCGCAAGCGGCCGCGCTCCAAAACTGGAGTCATAGCCGGACTCGGCCAGCCACCTCCTGGCGCCGGGGCTAAGCTCGAAGCGGATATTCTTCTCGGCTAGCTGTTCTTCGACTTCGTTCAGGAACTTGCCGACTATGCGCTCCATTATCCCGATGCTCAGACCGTTGAAAGGAATAGTACCGTCGAGACGGTTGCGGAACTCCGGGCTGAAAAGGTTTTCAACGGCCTTCAAGCCCTTTGCCACCCGAGTATCCAACTTCTCGCCGCCCGCGAACCCGATTAAAGGCGCGTTCATTTCCCTTGCGCCGGCGTTGGATGTCATAAGCAGGATCACATTTCTGAAGTCCGCTTTCTTGCCGTTATTGTCGGTCAAAGTGGCATGGTCCATCACCTGGAGAAGGATGCTGAACAGGTCGGGGTGCGCCTTCTCGATTTCATCGAGCAGCAGGACGGTATAAGGCTGCTTGCGGATGGCGTCGGTCAGGAGTCCTCCCTGGTCGAACCCGATGTAGCCCGGAGGGGCGCCCACCAGCCGGGAGACCGTGTGCTTCTCCATGTATTCGCTCATGTCGAAGCGCAGGAAATTGACTCCCAAAATCCTGGCAAGCTGCTTGGCCACTTCAGTCTTTCCCACTCCGGTGGGACCTATGAGCAAAAAGGACCCGATGGGTTTTTCAGGAATCCGCAGGCCTGCCCGCGACCGCTTGATCGCCTTTACCAGCATTTCAATGGCCAGGTTCTGCCCGAAAACGACACCCTTAAGCTCTTCTTCGAGATTCTGGAGCTGGAGCTGATCCGAAGTGGTGACGCTGCGGGCCGGAATCTTGGCCATCCTGGCCACTACGGTCTCAATGTCCCGTACACCGACGATCCTTCGAACCCGTTTGTCTTTTTTGAGCTTCATGCTTGCACCGGTCTCGTCAATCACATCGATTGCCTTATCGGGCAGGTACCTGTCATTTATGTACCTGCCAGCAAGGTCCGCAGCAGCCTTGAGCGAGGCGTCCGTGTACTTTACCCCATGATGCTGTTCATAGTATGGCCGCAGTCCCTGGAGTATCCGGTAGGTCTCATCGACCGAAGGTTCGCGAATTTCCACTTTCTGAAAACGGCGGCTGAGCGCCCGGTCCTTCTCGAAGTGGTTCTTATATTCCTCGTATGTGGTCGAGCCAATGCAACGAAGTCCTCCCGTAACCAGCACAGGCTTCAGGATGTTGGAAGCGTCCATGGAACCGCCGCTTGTAGCCCCTGCGCCCACAACGGTATGGATCTCATCTATGAAAAGGATTGCTCCGTGCTTCCTTTTGAGTTCCTGGATCACGCCCTTGAGGCGTGCTTCGAAATCACCGCGGAACTTCGTCCCGGCAAGAAGCGCTCCCATATCGAGGGCGAAAATCTCGATATTGAAAAATGCAGGCGGGACCTCCTTTTTGTAGATTTTGAGCGCAAGACCCTCCGCTATGGCGGTTTTGCCCACCCCGGGGTCCCCCACGTAAATAGGATTATTCTTGCTGCGCCTGCCAAGTATCTGAAGTGTCCTCAGGATTTCCTCATCACGCCCGATGAGCGGATCGATCAGCCCCTGGGCGGCCTTTTCTATCAGGTTGACAGTAAAGCTCTCCAGGGCGTTCGTCTTGCGGTTCGGCTGGTCCTGGGGAGAGACAACCGACTGAAATTCCTCCTCGGGGTCTGAAACCTTGGAGATGCCGTGTGAAATGTAGCTAAGTACGTCCAGCCTCGATACTCCCTGGGATTTCAAAAAATAGACCGCATAAGAGTTTTCTTCGAAGAACATGGCTGCCAGGATGTCGCCCGCGTCAACTTCCTTTTTCTCCGATCCCTGCACGTGCATGAGCGCCCGCTGTAAAACGCGCTGGACGGCCAGGGTCTGAATCGGGTCCTGTTCCACACCATCGGGCAGTTTCTCCGAACGCTCATCGAAGTGCTTTTCCAGGCGTTCTTTGAGCTTGTCGAGATCGGCTCCGCAGTGGTACAGGATGCGTCTGCCCGTCACGTCATGCAGGATGGCGTAAAGGATATGCTCCAAGGTGAAAAACTCGTGCCTGCGCTGTTTGGCTTCTTTAATTGCTGCGGCAAATGTAAGTTCAAGCTCTCTATTGATCATTTTATGCTTCTTCCATACTGCACCTTAGCGGAAAACCACTCTTTCTCGCCAGATGGTGCACGATTTCTACTTTTGTTTCAGCTACATCTTCGGTAAAAACACCGCAGACGCCTGATCCCGTTTTATGGACCAGGAGCATTATCCTGGTAGCTTCAGCGGCGTTTTTATGAAACACCTTCTGAAGAACCTCAACGACGAATTCCATCGTAGTGTAGTCGTCGTTGTGAATCAGAACTTTGTACATGGGAGGCAGCTCGAGTTCCGGTTCAACCTGCTGCTCCAAGTCCTCCCTGTAATCAGGATGATAATCACTCATCCTCAAACCTCCGCATGGGAAATTAAAGAAAAGTCCTTCTGCTCCCTTTAACTTAATTATAATATAATGTATCAAATTTTGACTAACAGTATCCAAAGAGAATCACTCAAACCGGAGAGTCAACTTGGCAGGCAATAGTTTCGGACGCTTTTTTTCAGTAACAACATGGGGGGAATCGCACGGCACGGCCCTGGGAGCTGTCATCGACGGCTGCCCCCCCTTAATTGCGCTCAGCCCCGAGGACATTCAGAAGGACATGGACCGCAGGCGCCCGGGAAAGGCGTTCACATCACCACGGAACGAAACGGACAGGGTCGAAATCCTCTCGGGAGTTTTTCAGGGCCTAACGACCGGGACCCCTATCAGCCTGATTATTTACAATCGCGATGTGCGAAGTACGGACTACTCCGAAATCTCGAAGCTCTACCGGCCCGGTCACGCCGACAGGACATACGAGCAGAAATACGGGATTAGAGACTGGCGGGGCGGAGGCAGAAGTTCGGCTCGTGAGACCGCCGCAAGGGTAGCCGCAGGGGCGGTCGCCAGGAAGTTCCTGGATACCCGCGGGATTTGGGTGCAAGCCTGCACTCTAGCCCTCGGGGGCGTGCAATGCCGCAACTTCGACCCGGAGGAAATAGATAGAAACGGGCTTTACTGCCCTGATGCCGAAGCAGCGGAAAAGATGCTGGATCGCATCAAGGAACTTCTGGCCGCCGGGGATTCGGCGGGTGGGATCGTCGAAATCCGCGCCAAAGGGTGCCCTCCCGGTCTTGGCGAGCCGGTATTCGATAAGCTGGACGCCCGGCTTGCGGCTGCAATCATGTCGATAGGCGCCGTCAAAGGGGTTGAAATAGGTGAAGGATTCAGGGCAGCGGAGATGCTCGGCAGCCAGAACAACGATCCGATAACGCCGGAAGGCTACGAATCAAATCACGCGGGCGGGATCCTGGGCGGAATCTCTACAGGTATGGACATCATAATCAGGGCCGCAGTAAAGCCGATCCCGTCGATCTCAAAGCTTCAAAGCACGGTCGACTCAAGCGGTAAACCCGCCCAGATCAGTGTGAAAGGCCGTCACGACGTTTCCGCCATTCCAAGGATCATCCCGGTCCTGGAAGCCATGACCCTGCTGGTTCTGGCCGATTTTATGCTCCACCCGCAGCCGAGGTTTTAAGGACTCACGCGGCGTATGGACCTGTAAGTCGCAACGGGAAAAATGCGCCCCTTTATCCATGAAACACCCCTATGCATGCAGCTCATTGCTCGCCTTCGCCTTGCCGTGATGCTCGGGAATCTTTTTCAGGGCATCCCCTATTTCCTGCGCCGCAAGCCGCAGCTCGTAGTTCTTTTGCAGGTTCATCCAGATATCCGGCCCCGTGCCGAACCACTTACCGAGCCGCAAGGCCGTGTCGGCCGAAATGCCACGTTTGCCGGCCATGATCTGCGTGAGCCGGTTCGTCGGCACGCCTAGTTCTTTCGCGAGCTCGTTCGCGCTCATGTTGAGGGCTTGCAGCTCGTCGGCCAGGTGCTCTCCTGGATGGATGAGAATTCGCGCCATATTACACCTCCTAGTGATAGTCTATAATTTCCACGTTCAGCGGTCCCGGTGAATCCTCCAGCCATTCAAAGCAAATCCGCCACTGGTCGTTGACGCGGATGCTGTACTGGCCCTTGCGATCACCTTTAAGCTCTTCAAGGCGGTTGCCTGGCGTGTTCAATGCCAGAAGACGGTCCGCCGCATCGAGCCGGTCAAGCCGCAACATGGCTTGCCGCTCGAATCCTTGAAATGCCTTAACCCGTTCCCCCTCATAAAAGACGCGGGTCCGCTTGTCGCGGAAACTTAGGATCATCTAACACCCTATCATATTATACGTTATACGTCCAGCGTCCAATTGCAACCCCTCTTTGCCTCAAAGCCCCGTTGTTGTCAAGCCTATACCTTCCGCGCCCCCGCTTTCGCGAGGGCCTGTGCAGGCCGGGTGATCCCCCTTGGGCGTAGCTCCTAACTCTTTTTCTACTATTTTATTCGCAGAATTTTGCGCACACAATCGGTTTCAGGCCATAGCCTTCGCCAAAATCTCCACTGGATGCATGACCTGGATATGATCATCTTCCAGGTTGCCGTGAATCTGCACCCGGCATCCGGGACATCCTGTCGCAACTACGTCCGCGCGCGTTTGCATGATGGCCTGAATCTTATCGTTTGTGATTCCTGAGGCCACGTCGGGATGTTCCATCTGAAAGGCGCCTCCGCCCCCGCAGCAGATGTCAGCGCCGGCCATTTCCACGAGTTCCAAATCCGGAATGCGCCTGAGCAAGCTTCGAGGTTCATCCTTTACTCCCTGAGTGCGCAGCAGATGGCATGGGTCATGGTAGGTCACTCTAGCCGGGAACGGCCGGAGGTATTTCTCGAAATCGAAGCCTGAAAGGTACTGGGTAATATCAAGCACTTTCCGGCTCAGCTCGCGGGCGGCTTGGGAATTCTGTCCCATTTCTTCCAGTATGCTCGGGTATTCTTTCTTCAAAGCAGCGCCGCACGTAGCGCAGTCCACAATGACCGCATCCGCTTCTGCCGGGTCGAATGCCTCCAGGTTGCGCCTGATGTTTTTGAGAGCCGGTTTTCGAGCACCGGCCAGACATATTGGAAAGCCGCAACACATCTGTCTCCTGGGGATGACCACTTCAACTCCCAGCTTTCCGAGGATGCTGATTACCGAGTGGCCGACATTTTCCGAGATGTAATTCGTTGCGCAACCCACGAAATAGAGTACCCGGCCGACCCGTTTTCCAACCGGCGGAATGATCTCCGGATATTGACTCAGCAGCGGCTTGGAGTTCAACCGTGGGAGCCTGGAGCAGGGAATGGTCCCTGCCTTGCCATCCTTTGGCAGCACAGAGCGTAAAGGCGCCTCCAGCGTTCGCCCCAAAAACATAGCGAATGGCAGCAAGTGGGCGCCTGAAAGGAGGTGGTAAACCGCGCGCTTCTGCCAGGGCAGGCTGAATTTGGCAACCACCTCCGCGCGCATGGCCTTCATGAGACTATCCAGCCTGACGCCGCTGGGGCAATTCACCATGCAGGTCTCACAAAGAAGACAGGTCCCCAGAAGACGGCTGAAGTATTCCGATATCTCCAGTTTTCCTTCCAGTATCTTCTTTATGAGCTGAACCTTGCCTCTGGGAGAAACTCCTTCAAAGCAGAGCTGCCTGTACACGGGACAAGTGTTCATGCACAGCCCGCACTTGATACAGTTGTAAACCTGTTCTTTCAACTCCGTGGGAATCATGATCTGCAATGCTCCAGAAAGCTGCCCGGGTTCAAGATCCCTTGGGGATCGAAGACCGCTTTGACGGCCCGCATCATTTTCAGACTGGTTTCGCTCAGTTGCAGGGGCAGGTACCTGGCCTTGTTGACGCCGATGCCGTGCTCACCGGTAAGGGTGCCCCCAACGGACAGAGCAAATTCTACGATTTCATCCATGCTCTTGTGGACCCTGGCCATTTCCTCGGCGTCTCGCTGGTCGCATAGCATCAAGGGATGCAGGTTTCCATCTCCCGCATGGGCGAGCACCGCTACCTGAACGCGATTGCGCTCGCAGATTTCGACCACTTTCTTGATGGTAGCCGTGAGGAAGCTCACAGGCACGGTGGCGTCTTCGATCAAACAGGAAGGGCGCATTCGCGCTACGGCGCCAAAAGCGGAGCGGCGGGCAAACCAGAGCTGTTCATTTTCTTTGTCTGACGAAGAAACACGCACTTCCCGGGCACCCTGCCCCTTACAAAAATCAGCCACCAGCGCGGCCTGTTTTTCCACCGTTTCCGTATCTCCATCTACGTCCATCAACAAAATGGCCTCGGCGTCAAGGGGCAGGCCAATATGGGCAAATTCCTCGAGGGCCTTGATGATCATCTTGTCCATGAGTTCAAGGGTCGCCGGAACGATCCCCGATTCAATAATTCTGGAGACCGTATCCCCTGCGGCGTCGAGATCGTTGTAAATGGCTTGCAGTGTGCGCTTCGTTTTGGGTTTGGGGAGCAGACGGACGTTTATCCGGGTAACCAGGGCCAGCGTGCCCTCGGACCCGCAAATCAAACGGGTCAGATCATAACCCGTGACGTCCTTGGCAGTCACGGTCCCGGTCATCATAACTTCGCCGGATGGCAGGACGATCTCAAGCCCGAGCAGGTAGTCCCTGGTGACCCCGTATTTAACTCCCCGCATCCCTCCCGCGTTCATTGCCACGGCCCCTCCCATGGTCGCGACCGCTGCGCTGCCGGGATCAGGCGGATAGAAAAGACCGACCTTTTCCACCGCTTTTTGAAGGTCGGAGATGACCACTCCCGGCTCGACCACGGCGTATCGGTTTGCAGTATTTATCTCGAGGATTTTGTTCATCATGGAAAAGCACAGGACGATCCCCCCGTTTTTAGCCAGGGCTTCCGACCCAAGACCTGATCCAGCCCCTCTCGGTGTCACGAAAACGTTATGAGCCGAAGCTGCCTTCATGATTTCAGCGGCTTCCTGCGTCGATTTCGGGAATACTACAGCATCCGGGACATATTCGTATATGCAGGCATCGTAACCATATGTCAGCAAATCCTCCGGCGAATTTTTGCAGCGCTCCCGGCCGACAATGGCGATAAACTTTTGCAGGATCTCCGGTTTCAGCATTGGTAAATCCTTTCGTTCTTTACCGAACAAAACCCTCTCTTTTGCAGGATCATGGAGGCTTTGCATCAATCAGGGCGAAGGCAAAAAGTTGTCATTTAATACTTTTGTAATGACAGAACCAACATGCATAAGCACCCAAGCGCTCCCAGTCCCACCAGGAACATCAGGCCGCCAATGTAGCCGCCTGTAATTGCAATGAAATAGCCAATGAGCGCGGGGGCAAAGGCCGAACTGCCATTTGCCAGCCCGTTCATCATGCCGGAGCCGGCTCCGATCGCCCCTGCGGGAACGACGCGCTGGAGCAGAGACCAGGAAGCAGGCAGGGCAATCGCCAGCGAGGCAATGCCGAAGGAAATGAGCAGGGCGGCGGTCATATTGTCAGTCGCATGTGCCCCGAAATAGATGCCGATAGCCGAAAGTGCGTGCCCAACAGCAGCAAGGGGCGCTCTCCGCCCGATTTTATCACCCAGGTGCCCGAAAAACAAAATGCTGATGGCGCCAAGAATATATGGCAATGAAGACAACGCTCCCATGGCAGCCCAGCTAAAACCGCGTGAAGCCTTTAGATAGGAAGGCAGCCACGCCATCATTCCCCACCATATGGAAGCGATGCAGAAATAGTTAATCGTAAGCAGCCAGAACCGGTAATTGAAACAGAAAGATGCGAGCCGCTGGCCAAGGCTTTCCACCTTCATATTTGTTTCTTGTGCGGCTTCCGCCCTGAGAGCATTCTCGATGTAGTCAAGTTCGGCCTTATTGACGCCTTTGTGCTGACGGGGATGGTCAGTCACAAAGAAGTACAGCAAGAACAACGGAACAAGCCCCAATGAAGCCAACACAAAAAAACTGGGACGCCAGCCCCAAGTCGAAATAATCCAGGTGAAAAACGGCATCGCAATCGCAGGCCCGACCATAAGGCCGAGCAGCCAGGCGCCATTGGCCTTACCGCGTTCGTTGGGAGGGAACCAGTTCTTCACAAAGGCACTCTGCATCGGCCAGTGCATCCCTTCGCCGACGCCCAGCATTGCGCGCGCAACAAGCATTACGCCGAAAGTCGCAGTAAGACCCCCAATCATTATGGAAATAGTCCACAGGAAAATCGAAATCATCATCGCCTTGCGTGGACCGATAATGTCGCCCAGAGGGCTGAGCACGACGTTGGCCACACCATAGGCGATCAAAAACAGGGTCATAAGCATCCCCATCTGGACCGGCTTGCCTTTGATGGCCATATCGTTGAGAAAACTATTGTCGGCCACCAGGACGGAGACGTTTACCCTGTCAAGATAAGCCACCAGCAAGGTTATCATAAGGACTACGGCCAGTACCACCCTCTGCCTGGTCGCACTAAGTGCAAGTTCGGCATTCTGCACATCCGATTCGAGTTGCATGAGGCAGCCCCCTGTGATGTATCCAATGATAAATCCAAAATACCAAGCGTTCACGGCAGATGAGAGGTGCGAAGGCCCGGTCTACGATTGACCTATTTTACTCCAACAGCATAGCCCTTGAGGTTTGCGATCTCAACGGCTCCGGTCGCTTTCCGGACTTTATGAGGTGGATGTAAAAACATTGGGTGGAAAATGTTTCAGTCGATAATAGCCTACTGTGCCGATCACATGACTTGCGCCGCTCCGTCATGTCCGAATCAACGGAAGCTCCAGCCCCTCGCGAATAACTCTTATGGAGATCGCGGATTGTTTCAGGCTGCATCCGGGCACCTGCTGATGGAGGATAAGTGCGTTTGTTCGAAGCGAAAGTGGTTGCGGACTCTCTGGTCAGACCAGAGCCTGACATAACGCATATGCGATTGTCAAGCAGTTTCCCAAGCGAGTGTCAGCGCACATTAGAAGCTCACAGTAGAGCGCTTGACCCAACCGGGTAAGATGGTATAGTGTAATTCAGTATTGCTGGTCAGACCAGATGTTCAGCTACTGCTTCTCCGGTATCAATGCAACGAACTGAAACGGACTTCAGCGTCTTATTCCTCCCGCGCGGGGTTTACGAAGTGAAGAATATTTACCGGCCAATCCGACAGCACAAGGTCACAGAAGAAATCGTGGCCCAGATTAAGTCCTTGCTCAAGGAAGGGACACTGCAACCGGGTGAGAAACTGCCCTCTGAGAGAATGCTTTGTGGTTTGCTCGGCGTGGGCAGGTCATCGCTTCGCGAGGCCCTCAACATACTGGAAGCGCTTGGCTTTCTGGAGATAAAGAATCGGAGGGGCATATTCGTTCACTCCGTGAGTTCACCGCTTTTGTACGATCCCCTCGTCCAGATACTACGGGAAGGTAAGGCCGGACTGGGTGATCTTTATGGGATCAGAAAAGATATCGAGTTGGGTTCTGCCTATCTGGCCGCGAAGCTCAGAAGCAAAAAGGACCTGGTCAGGTTGAAGGAATTCCTGGGGAGAATGGAAACGGCAGCCCAAAACGGTTCAAGATGGTCGATCCGCGATGATATGGACTATCATCTTGCCGTAGCCCAAGCCTCGGGAAATCCTCTCAGACTGCATATTCTCAAGAATATCTTTGACCTGGCAGGAGAATTTTTCCGGATATCGGCGGAGAAAATTACCGCCATTTGGCTTGCCAACGTTTTCGAGCAGCATCGCAAGGTATTTCGGGCCATCGAATGTGGAGATCAAGAAGGGGCCAGGGTGCAGATGGAAGAGCATCTGAGCTGGGGAGAAGAGAAATGGAGGGCCCTATCGGCGGAAATCAACCCGCAGCAATGAATGATTCCACCAGGACCAAACGATTGGCCGTAATGGTAGATTAGGCAGCCCGTTTTTACCCATCCCGGGAAGATCTTGTCACGTGGGCAAGGAGCGCCAGAATGGAAGAAAATCAGACCAGGGCCTTTCTGCATTCTGCCCACGAAGGGGTGCTGGCAGTTGACGCACAGGGACGAGTCACCCTTTTCAATCCCGCCGCCGAACGACTGATGGGTATAGCTGCCGGGTCCGTACTGGGTCTACATGTTATGGAGGTTATTCCCAATACTCGCCTTTTTCACGACGGGTCCTTATCGAGGGCCCTGCGAGAATAACGAAGCATGCGCCTCATTTGGGCAGGCCCCGAATTCTTCATCCGGGGCCAGAACGGCAGAAAGTGCCGCAAACCCGCGTCAGTCAATACCCGTTCTCGACGCTCCGCGAGGAGGGGCTGACCGCGGGTGGCCTGATTTGTTAACCTGGAGATGCCGCCTCAACAGGAACAACTTCAACTTCCATGCGATCAGGGCCGCGAATGATGGTGAGCTTTACCGGATTTCCGACGGGCCACTCGGCAAGGAACCTGTGAATGTGATCCACACTGGCCACCTCACGCCCATCAATGGCTACGATGACATCGCCTTCCCGAACACCGCCGCGTGAGGCGGGGCTTTGCGGCGCGACCGCCATGACTTCTACGCCGGACTCTGCGCCCAGCCCATAAAAGCGCACCATACGCCGTGCGAGCGGGCGCTGCTGAGCAGTTATCCCCAGATGGCCGCGCTTCACTTTTCCGAGTGTAAGCAACTGAGGCACCACCCACTTTGCCGTATCGGAAGGGATGGAGAAGCCTATCCCCTGGGCCATAACTATAATGGCGGTATTGATCCCTACGATCCGTCCTCTGGAATCGACAAGCGGGCCGCCTGAATTACCGGGATTTAGAGGCGCCGTATGCTGGATGATATTCTCTATCAGCCGCCCGTCAGCGCTCCTGAGAGCCCGGCCAAGAGCGCTCACGACACCTGTTGAAACTGTTGACTGGAAGCCGAAGGGGTTTCCTATGGCGATCACCAGTTGCCCTACATGCAGGGCCGATGAGTCTCCCATTGAGGCATAGGGCAGGGCTGATCCCCCGGCTCTGATAAGAGCAAGGTCTGTGGCAGGATCGGCGCCGATCAGCTCGGCATCGAGGCTTGTTCCATCCCGGAGCGTTGCGGTCAAGCTCTTTGAACCCCGAACCACATGATCATTGGTGAGAATGTAGCCATCAGGAGTGATGATCACTCCAGAGCCTGATCCGGCCTGCCCCGGTTTTCCCCCTGCCTGCGCGCTTTTTACCAGGATACCGACTACCGCCGGTCCGACTGCATCCACTACAGTTATGACAGCCCGTGAATATGCGTCAAGCAGTTCAACATCCTGCCTTCCTTCAGCGCTAACCTCACAACTGTGGAGCGGCTCCCTTGGCTCTCCCTCGCCCTTTATCAGATTCAAAGCGTGCTGCAAGTTCCCCACTTCCATTTGTGCTCCTCATCTTCCCGGCGTCCGAAGCAGCGCCAATCCGTGCCCGGAACTCAGGGATTGCGGCGGGCGTTCAGCCCTGCGCGATTCACCAAATGTTTCCATTGTGTATATATTTCTTATGACCAATTCGCCCAAAGTCAAGCTATCCGGAGATTCATGGGTTAGGAAGGTGCGGCAGCCTCGAACTGGAGGGCAGGATGTTTCACGCAGCCCGCCGGCTTCGGCGGGTTCGCCCATAAGCGTCTTTGCAGGAAATAAAAACACTTGCACCTGCCAAGGATTGACTTTATAGTAAATTTTCTATATCCTATTGGGGGGTGATTGGCCTTGGTTGATCTTGAAACGCCTGTATTGCGGCCTCTGGTCTGGCTCGGAAATTCAAAAAAGAATCTTCTAGCCTTTCCAGTAGGAGCACAAAAACTCATTGGCGATGAGCTGCAATTGATGCAATTCGGCGGGATGCCAAAGGACGCCAAACCTTTCAAAGGGGTTGGCAGCGGCGTTTTCGAGATTACCCTTCGGTATGACACCGATGCTTACCGCACGGTTGTAGCGGTACAACTTGGCAAGAAACTCTATGTGCTTCATGCCTTTCAGAAAAAATCCAGAAAAGGCATTGCAACACCGCAGCAGGATACGGATTTGATTAAACAGCGATACAGGGAAGCAGGGGAGCTTGCGAAAGATGAGCACTAAAGATCAAACAAAAATCGAGTTTGAAGAAGGCTCCGGCAACGTCTTTGCGGACTTGGGCTTTGAGGATGCGGACGGACTTTTCGCGCGCGCGCAACTTGGTTTTCATGTGTATAAAATCCTGAAAGACAGGGGTCTTAAACAACGGGAAATTGCCAAGCTGCTCGGCATTGCGCAACCGGACGTTTCGCATCTGATGAACGGGCATTTTAGCCGTTTCACCACGGATAAACTGCTCGATTTCTTTAAGCGGCTTGACAGAAAAGTCTCAATACAGATCAGCCCGCACAAGCGGGGAGAGCCTTACCAGGAAATTGGCCTTGTTCCGTAAATAAAAAACCTTCCGAGCCTTAGTGTCCCCGCTGTGCCAGAAATCAAGATTTTTGGCACAGTCCCGGTTGTGGGTTCGGGTATACGTAAACCCACTGCTCTGCCTGGGGATTCCAGACTACCGCGCCAGTATGCAGAAGATGGGGCTTGCCGTCTTGGAAAGGGGCTATGGTTATTTTGTAGCAGCATATGAAATAGTGCAGCAAGCTGATCGCTCCCTGATACAGGCGCTCAATCTGAGCTAGGCTAAATGAAGGATTACCCTTTTTTGTGGGTTCTTCCTCTTTTGGATCTTTGCGCGACAAAGGAAACAACTTTTCGCGCGACAAGGGAGACAACGCGCCCGTGGTGGTGAGTATGTCACAAGAGTCCCAGAAATATTGCGAGTGGCTGAATCTATTTCGGAGATCATACTGCCACAAATGATCAAGCACCGATCCGATCTTTACGTTTAACTGTTTTGAGAGCCGCTTCAACTCCGCTATTTTCTGTCGCGGATATTCACATATCTCATCCTTACCTGCCTTTGTTGTTCGTCGAAAGGTCCAATCGGGGGGAGCGCCATCGAGAATACGTAACAGGTTCCAAAATACTGTTAAAGGGAGGTCTGCTTCCATTATGTGACAATATATCAAGATTTTGATCCTAGCCTGTTGACGCCGGTCAGTCGTCTCATCGAGCTGTTTTTTAAAGGCGTTTGCAAAATCGCAGATTTCCCGCATTTCATAATCTACAACGTAGTTGATATTGCTATGATTCAAGTCCATTGTTGTATCGACAACAACGAGTGCATTTAGAAGATTAGCGGGGCACTTGCGTCGAACACAGTCAAATACCTCCGCTACAGCAATACTAATTTCCTCATGAGATGGTAGAGTCATGATTTTCTGTCCCTAGATTAAATAAGCCAGTTTACCGCCAAGGACTTTCAAACCGTGCCGGATTTGCCGCCGTATAAATGACGGTGTGCCGGATGTCGCGGTGTCCTAGATAGTCCTGAATTAACCGCGTGTCGGCGCCCTGGTCGGCCAGGGCGAAGCCGCAAGCGTGCCGGAGCTGGTGCGGGTGAGCGGGCAGGGCAAGGCCGGCCAGCTCCCCGTAATTGCGGATCGCACGCCATGCGGTCTTGCGGCTCAAGGGGCCGCGCCGTTCGCTAACAAAAAAAGCTTTTGTGTGAGGCTTCATTTTCGCACGGATCGCCAGCCATGTCTTGATGATTTTGATTTCATCGGGCCTGAGCGGGTGCGTGGTTGACAGTCTCTTTTTGAGCCTCGCCACGTGCAAAACGCGGCTTTCAATGTCCACCTGGGAAAGCTCGAGTTCGCACGCTTCCGACACGCGCAAGCCGTGGCGAAACATCAAAAGCAGAAAGCAGCGGTCGCGCGCCGCGTTGCGGCTGCCCCTGGCGGCCTCGATCAGCTTTTCAATCTCGCGCGCGGTTAGGTGTTTTCGATCGTCGTTTTTCAAAAAACGTCCCTCGCGGCATTTTGTCTAATGTTTGGGGTATCCGACAGGGCGCAAACCCGCGTCCCTGTTGCATCAGGATTTTGGACATTAGACAAACGGCCAATTGTCCAGTTTTGTTTTTTGCCGTTTAAGGGAAAATGGGACAATAGAAATCAAGTGCTGTAGAGCGGCAAAGATTGTATAATCCTTCAGCATAAAAGGGCGGTGATGTCGAGTATCAGAGAACCCTTCAAAAAAAAGCGACACAACTGATGATGCTCAGGCTTGTAGTTTGTATCCTTATGGTGGCATTTTGTGTTTGGCAGGGTTTTCTTGCCGCCTCCATTCCCACTGAAAACGGAGATTATTACTTTCCGGGAGCCTACAGTTTTGCTATTGGATTCTTGGTAACTGGCTGTAATAAATTTGGGATCATCGGATGGCCGATTGCAACTTTTATTTTGTTACTCCGTGGTCATTTTATAGTCGGATGGATACCATTAGCTTTAGTGGTCTTCAATCTCGCTGGAAATTATCTCATCGACCGTAAAACAGGTAGGCAACCCGCCGAACCAAGCGATGCACAAGCCCAATGCGATCTTGGTACAGCATATTACAACGACAACGACTATCCCGAGGCCTTGAGGTGGTTTGAAAAGGCTGCCGAAAAAGGTCACGTAGAAGCACAAACCATGGTCGGCGCGATGTATCACTGTGGCGAAGGGGTCACGTGCGACTATGCCAAAGCTATAAAGTGGTATCTGCTTGCTGCCGAGCAGAATGACGCCCGGGCGCAATTCAACCTTGGTAGGATGTATGAAACAGGCGAAGGGGTGACGCGCGATTGGCCGGAAGCCATGAAGTGGTACAGGAAAGCAGCCGAACTTGGTCTGACATGTGCTCAATTCAACATCGGCAATATGTATGAGAAGCGCAAAGGGGTGAGTTTCAACTCTGACGAAGCCCGTAAGTGGTACGAGAAAGCTGGTGAGAGGGGTGATTTAGACGCACAAATGCGCCTCGGTTATATGTATTACGAAGGTGATGGCGTGCGCCGCGATAACGTAAAGGCATATAAGTGGTTTTCACGTGCTGCCGCACAAAACTTTGACGACGACGAAAATAAGCCAGCAAAAACACTTATTGATCCTATTTTACAGATGATCGATAGTGAACTAACCCCAAAACAAAGAGAACAAGTACAGAAATTCGTGCCGAAATGAGATGCAAGCAATTTATAAAGCTAATTATCCTTCGGAGGTCACCGGGGTTGCAGGGTTTATAAGAAGTGATCGCCGTTTTAGGCAACATCTGATTCCGGTTCTTTGTCGTCAAACTCGATGTCGTCCAACAGTGCCGGCGTCTTGTCATCGAGGCGCGCCGGCGCGATTTTTCCCCATGCCTTGATCGCTTCCTCCGCGCTCTTTGCCACGGGGCCGGAGGCTTTGCATTGATTGCACATCACATTAAAGTGAGGGGCGATAGGCGTGCCGTCAGGGTGGGCCGTACCGTGAATAAAAAGCTGGTTCTCGTCCGCGCCGCAATGAACGCAAGGCGTTGCGGTCGCCTGGATATGGGGTTTTTTCACTCTTGCAAGGCGTAGTGTCATGGCTGCGGCTCCGACAGATTCGGCGAACAATCAGCATACCTGTCAAACTCATCCTCATCAAGCCACCACATAGCCTTGCAGAATTCAAACGCCCATTTTGCCGCGTCCAGTTTCGGAATTTGCCACGGCAACGAAGCATTGCCCTTCTCGCCTGATTTCCGTTTCCGGCTGCGTATGCCAGGGCGCGGCATGGTCACTTGCCGCGCCGCAAGCTCAAACCGTATGCGCGGGCGCTTGACGGCGGGCGCGGCACTCTCGTCAAGCTCGCGAGTAATGGCGCGCTTCAAAACTGACGAGATCGACGAGAGACGCCTTGTTTTGCCTAAATTATGGGCAAAACGGCCTTTAACACCAGGATCAGGAGAGAGCGCCGCGCCGGTCCGCGCGCCCCTGCCGGTCGCTCTTTTCCCTATTGCCCGGAATTCTGCTTTGGCCTTTCTTTTTGGGCTTCCGCTCCGGCCAGAGCGAAAGCCTGTTATCGTTCCTCGCGCTCGCCCATGCCTTGCCTGCGTAAGCCGCGCTGCTCCCGAAGCCTCGCAGAGCGTCGAGATCGTTTCCCCGCAATCTCCAGGCTCCGCCAGGCGGAAGGGGTATGGGGGGCGCAGCTCCCCACGTTTTTGCTAGTATTTTATTTGCAGAATTTTGCGCACACAATCTGGCAGGAGATGTTTGTTCTCATATCTGCCTTCGGGCAGACAGGAGAGCTCGTACTTCAGTGCGTCTGATCGGGGAGACCCAAAAACCCCACTCCCTCTTGTTCATCGCCGCTTAGATAGACGTGGAGATATTGCCCCTGCGCGCATGAAGGGACGTGTATTACCCGCGCAACTCCATCTGTTGTTTGGAACTCGGGGTCGAGCGAGGCGAGGGTATTTGGGCACTGGTGGAAAAACTCCTCCCTGAACACCGTTTCGGGGTTGTCCGGGAAAATCGCCAGTGGGACGATGTTTGCTTCGACAAGATCGTTGAAAAAATGGGTGCCGAAGGATGGCTCCGGAACGACCCCAAGCTCTCTGGTGGCTATTTCGGCCAGGACCCTCGTGCGGTTGATGTCTTCATACCCCACCCTGACGCCCATTTTAACATCGTTGGTTCCCCACCTGCCCGGCCCGAAAAGTGCGTAAACCTTATTTTCGAGCAAGCGATTTATTCTTCTCACAATGCGCCCCACCGCAAGCCGCTCATCAAATGTCGAGAGCCCGGCATAGACCCTGGGATCTATGTAGACGATATACTCGATATTCTTGACCACGCTGCTGAACAGGACACTGCCGCAGGTAAAAAGAACTTTTTCGGGCGCAATGTCCTCAGGAATGACCACTTTTTCCACAAGCCGGCTTGCAGCCAGCGCGCGGCACTGGAGAAGATAGAGTTTGCCGTCGTCCCACGCGAATTCAACCTCTACCGGCCGGCCGTATGCCTGCTCCAGCCGGCGCAGGATTTTTTTCATAAGGCCTGCCAGGGGGGTTTTGGAGAGAAGGTTATCGAAAGTTATACTGGCGTGGGCCGTGTCTATTTCCTGGTTTTTGAAAAGAGGGGCCGAAAGATGCCCTTCGTCATCAACAGAGACGGCGTAATAGACGTCAGGATGATCTATCGTGCGCAAGAGGTCCGATGCCGGGATGGTCTGGATTGAGCTTGCTTTCAAGTCCAGAACATCAACGAGCTTCTGAGAATATTTCTTTATTTCCTCGGCGCCGGCTTCCGGGCGAAGAAGAGGGTGGCTGAGGGGGACCAGTCTGGGATAATCAGGCCCGATGCGGTCAACAGCGCGCGTGCCAAGCCCGAAGACCATCCTTACCAACCCGTCCGCCCTGACTATCCGTGGAGTCCAGGAATACATGTTCTGCGAGAAGGCAACTCCTGCCGCGGTCGGGAAGAAATAATTGTCAAACTGCCTCCCGACAACCTTCTGGACGAGAACGCTCATCCGTTCATCGAAATCGAGCAGGTCACGGTCTTGGCGGTAAAGAATGGCCCTTGAGCTGAAGACGCTGGTGAGCACCTGCTTCAAAGCGCAGGTGAATTCGTCGAGCCGGATTTCGATATCGCCCTGATTTGCTATAAAAACCGAGTCGTACTTCCCCGAAAAAGTATATCCGAAGTTGTCCTCCAGCAAGCTCGATGAGCGGATTATAAGTGGATGTTGCTCTGTCTTTTCCAGGAACCCCCTGAACTGCGATATCACATCGGGCGGGAAAGTGGCATTCCGGATTGTTTCAGATATCTGGCTGAATTCCTCCTCGATCGTCTCCCGGCTCTTATACTTTTGAGAGTGAAGTGAGTAAAGACTGTTCGAGTCGAGAAAATCCGTAAGAAAACCTGAAGTGAAATAATGTGACTCGGGAATCCTGACGTATTTTTCGATTTCAGGGTCCCGGTGTCCAAGCAGGGGCAAAATGATCTTATAGGCCAGGAACATGCCTGCCGATTTTCCGCCGATCCGCCCGCCGCGCCTTGGGTTCCAGATAACGCGCTCCATCAGCTCATCCATATCCCGGATTGTGATATGATTCTTGGCGACCCCCAGGAAAGGGAGCTGGTCGGAAATGAATCGGCTGATCAGGCCGACACGCACCCCCATTGAGTCGCCCGGGGTCATGTGCAGGCCCCCCTTTGGGATTGCGCAAAACTCTCTTACAGCTTCGCGAATCTGGCTGGAGGTAATTCCTTCCGAGTTCATGATCTTGTTGAGAGTTTGGAAAGCGTCGTGTTTTCTGGCAAGATTGATATAGTCCTCGATATCCTCCCATGTAAAATGCCGGGCAAAATATATATCGGTAAGTATATCTGTCAACTCACCGACTGCCTGCTCCGTTACAGGCTCGCCGAGTGCCTCCAGTTGCCTGATTGCATCCCGCCGGATCGACTCCGTGCACACTAAACCGCGCTCGCAGAGCGCCGAGAGAAACAGCTTGCGAATCTCACCCACAAGATGGTGGAACCGAATCATTTCGCGATAGAGCCTGTATGCGCGAACCAGGTCCACTGCGCACATGTCTGTCGAGGTGAAGTAAGCCTTGCCGTTTTGATCCATCGAAACTCCGAAGGGCTCGAAATCTACCGCGCAAGAACCCCTGATTGAGACGACTACACCCATCCTCGCAGCTTACAGGCTTCGGCCACTCGAGCAATTGCAACCAGATAGGCGGCTTCTCTGAGGTGTACTCTGCTGCGCTGACTCATTTCGTACACGTCCCGAAAGGCCTGGGTCATCCTCTTGTCGAGCCTCCAGTGGACTTCCTTAAGCTCCCAGTAGAGGTTGTAGGCATTCTGGACCTGCTCGAAATAAGATACGGTCACTCCTCCGGCGTTGGCAAGAAAGTCCGGCAACATGACTATGCCCTTGTCGAGAAGAATGAGGTCGGCTTCGGGCGTAGTCGGACCGTTTGCCAGCTCGCAGCATATTCTGCATTTAAGATGTTCTGCGTTGTCGGCGCGAATGACATTTTCGAGAGCTGACGGGAAAAGGACCGTCACCGGAAGCCCGAGAAGATCCTCGTTGCTTATATCTTCGGCCTCAGGGAAGCCCTGGACCCCTCCGGTTTTGATCTTATGATCGACCAGGGCCGCCGCGCTGATTCCATTGGGGTTGTAGATGCCGCCCCTGGAATCGGAAGCCGCGACGAGCTTCATGCGCAGTATCTCCTCGCCCAGAAGGGCTGCATGCTGACCTGCATTCCCAAACCCCTGGATGGCCATCGATTCGCCTTCCAACTTGATACCATTAACCTCCGCGGCTTCACGCGTGACATAGATGCCGCCCCTAGCAGTGGCGTCCGCCCGACCCTTCGACCCGCCCAGAGCTATCGGTTTTCCGGTTATGACTCCGGGGTGATTTTCCCCAACGATCGTTTCGTACTCATCCATCATCCAGGCCATGATCTGAGGCGTCGTATAGACGTCAGGGGCCGGAACATCCTTTGTCACACCCAGGGACCTGGCCATTGCGCGCATATAGGCCCTGGCCAGGCGCTCTTTCTCGGTCCCCGAAAGCTCCTTCGGATTGCAGATTATGCCGCCCTTGCCTCCCCCAAGCGGCAAGTCCACAACGGCAGTCTTCCATGTCATCCAGGCGGCAAGCGCCCGAACCGTATCCATTGTCTCCAGAGGGTGCCATCTGAGGCCGCCTTTAGCCGGACCGCGCGCGGTATTATACTGGATTCTGAACGCGTGAAAGATCCTGGTTGAACCATCATCCATTTTAACCGGCAGGGTCGCCTTGATCTCCTTCATAGGCCACCGGAGCAGTTCGTGTGTTGCCTTGTCGAGCTCCAGTTTCTCGGCCGCCTGATCGATCTGCTGCTGCGCAATAGTAAACGGGTTAAACGGCTCTCCTTGCATAAATGCTCCTCAATGGGTAATGGTCGCACAAGAGTAAATCATGTCCCATTGGATACCCTGAACCGGGGGCCAACAAACCCGGAGGGGACACGGGACCTTAAGTCTTCTCTATTGGTCTAATACCGATTCGCTGTCAATGGTTAAAGATAAGAAGCGTGGGGGCACGAACAATTCAGTGTGTAAGGTTCCAGATCATAGCGCTAAAGCCGGTCCCGATCAAAACGACCTCTATGAGAACTTCGTATAGAGGGTCCTCCCGAAACTTTCTTTTGGAACCCATTTTAAGGAAAAAACCGTAAGCAAGGGCTGGGGCGATAAGGAGATAGGAAAACCCGGTGCTGAACCCTGCAAGGGGTCCGCAAATCGCTGTAATGACAAGCGCGAGCAGGACGCCAACCGTGAAATGTGCCGTCCTCTTTTCTCCCGCGAGTACGACGAGGGTCTCCTTGCCGACGAGCCTGTCGCCCTGAATGGCGAGGAAATCACGCAGGGTGGTTCGGACCAGGGAAAGGAGAAAAACGACCCAGCACGCGTACACCACACGGCTCGTTTCATAACCGCCGGCAAAATAGGGCAGGACCGAGCTGACCACTGCCCAGGCCATCGGTACGAAAAAGGTTTTCGAAGTGGGAATATCTTTGAGTTTTACCGGGAATTTCTCCCACCTGGCAGGCATCAAGAGCTTCACCCCGTATAGAAGACCAAGCAGTATCAATAAGACCATGGCAAGGAAGTTGGGCACGCCTATACCGTGCGCCAGGAACAGAGCGGCCGCCAGGGATACGACGCTCGAGAGCATAAAGACCGGCCGCCATTTTCGATAAAAAGCAGCCCTGCCCGGGTCGTTCAACTCAAGTGAGTCCTGGTCAAGGTAAATGTTGAGGGAGTGCATCGCAAAGGCGTAAGTGGCCGCCATAAGGCTGAAAGCCGCCGACCCGGCGAAATCGGTCAGAGCTTCCGAAATCTGGGCCAGGAGCGCGGTTGCCAGGGCGATGTAGAAGTTGCTGTAGGCGAGCCTCTCAAGAATGTGCTTCCACCGGTACTTTGTTCCGGCTTCGGGTGTAATAGCCTCGAGAAATTCAACAATGTCCCGTATGATCCAGTTGGGAGTAGATGCCCCTGCTGAAACTCCGACGCGGGAAAAACGGGCCATTACCTGGGGGTCCAGGTCCGCTTCCGTTTCGGCGTGGAAAGTCGGAATTGCGCAATCCCTGGCTACTTCGGCGAGTCTCAGGGTGTTTCCACTATGAAGCCCCCCCACTATAACCATGGCATCGACCTGGGAACAAAGCTGCCTCACTTCCGCCTGCCGCTCCTGGGTCGAATCGCAAATCGTGTTTTTTACGATACCGCACGGGTATTTCTTTAGAAATGCCTCCTGGATTGCGCGGAAAACCTCCTCGTTCTGGGTGGTCTGCGCCACCAGGAGCACGTCGCGCCAGTCCGATGGAAGTTCTTTGATCTGTTCGGGGCGGTTTATAACCACCCCTCGGCTTTCCGTGTATCCGAGCAGCCCTATCACCTCTGCGTGGTCCGCGTCGCCAACTATTATCGTGTTATATCCGTGCCTTGCATGTCTCTTTATCGCCGCGTGCACTTTGGCTACACGCTTGCACGTCGCATCCAGAAGAGTTGCCCCCTGCTCGTGCAGTTTCTGGCGGCTGTCGGGAGGAATCCCGTGAGCACGGATTACCACCTTTTTCCCCGCGCAGTTCTCAATATGGTTTTCGTCCACGACCCCTTTTTTTCCCAGCATCGCCAGGACCTGCCTGTTATGGATGAGCGGTCCAAAGGTGCAGATATCCTCACCTTTTTCGCGGTGCTGAATGGCGTTCATCGTGATTTCGATTGCGTCCCGAACCCCTTTGCAAAAGCCGGCTGTCCTGGCGATGATGACTTTCATTATTTTCCCATTTTCAAGTTACTACACTTTTTGCACGTCTTGCCGACCGCAGTCACCCGAAACCATGAAAAGATCTGTAGGATGGGTGGAGCGAAGCGCAACCCATCAAAACGCGTAGCGTGGGCTAAGCGCAACGCAGCCCACCGAGACTTTTCGGAACAAAGAAAAATGTCCGGCGTACTTTCATTGCGCATGCAATGATTTTATCTGCAACTCCTTGCTTTTCATACCGTTAATCCTGCGTCTTCCGTCATTAATCCTACCAACTTTGAGAGGTCCTGGCAATGGCGGGGAAACTCAGACTTGGTCAGAAGCTCCGGAGAGTTTTCGAATGGACACTGATTAACAAATTTGAATGCTGAATTTGGTCTTGAACCATGATAAAAGCTTTATGCAAAGCGCCGTCCCTGCCGGGCAAAGACCCTATATTTTGCGTTTACCGCAGGAGCGTTTCAATGCGCGAGTTGAACTCGATACATCCTCGGTGTCTTGGTTGTTTTTAAACGGGATAGAAAATGGAAGAAGTCGATCTTACAATTCTAGGCGCGACTCCCGGAGAAATTGCCCGGCTCACGGGTCTTTTGCCGCCCTCGGGCAGTCTTGAAATAGCCGGCCATCCGTTCTCGACACATATTTATCGCGATCTTAAGCTGCTTATCGGGACAACCGGCCTCGGGAAAGTGAACGCGGCTGCGGTTGCGGCGGCTGTGCTTTCGAGCTTCCGGACAAGCGAGGTCTGGAACATCGGCTGCGCTGGAGCCTACGGCGCTTCGGGACTTGAAATCGGAGATGTCCTTATCACCCGGAACTGTCTGTGCGGAGATGAAGGCATTCTGCAAAAAGAGGGCGCCCTGCCCACCAGCACACTGGCAATCCCGCTGATTCTCAAAGATGGTCAACCTTTCTACGACTGTTTCCCGCTCGATGAGTTCCTCTCCCGGAGACAGATTCGCGACCTTCTTCCGGCAGCGGTTTACACACTGGGTCCGTTCTGGAGCATTCAGTCGTGCGAGCCCTGTGGGACCAGTCAAAGAGGCAGTGCGTTTAATGTCCACTATGGACCGAGTCTTACGGTAGGCATGGCCAGCGGCGACACCCAGACAGCAGAGGCACGTTTCCGGCGCCACGGCGCACTGGCGGAAAACATGGAGGGAAGCGCGATTGCTCAGACCTGCCTTCTTTTCGACGTTCCATTCCTGGAATTCCGCGGGATCAGCAATATGGCGGGAGTGCGGGACAAGGCCAAATGGAACCTTGACGCGGCCCTCGATCATTGTATCGCGGTAATAAAGCTCCTGCTGGACAAACTGCTTTTCTGAAACCCGTCTTTTTCAACCCGGCTCACACTTTCCGCAAAATTGACTTTAGCTCCCGGTGCTGATAAATTCCGTTTGCCGGAGGATTTTATCTGGTAAACTCAATCCTGTACCAAAATCCGAAGTCAATCGAGGTAAGAATTGAATCCGCTCACCCTCGGATACTCCCCCTGCCCAAATGACACCTTTATATTCTGCGCTCTGGCGGAAAAGCGGATCGAAGTCCCTTTTGCACTGGATGTCCGGCTTGAGGACGTCGAGACGCTAAATCGGCGGGCAGGGATGGGTGCTCTCGATATTTCCAAGATTTCCGCAAGTGTAGTCCCGGGCATCCTGGACAAGTACTGGTTGCTGCGGTCCGGTGGGGCCATGGGCAGGGGATGCGGACCTCTCGTCGTGGCGAGGCGCCCCACCCGGTTAAAGGAACTTAGAGACGCGAAAATAGCCACACCCGGTGATCTGACCACCGCCAGCCTGCTGCTGCGGCTTGAGGGAACTCACCGGGGCCTGCGGGTCCCGATGCAGTTCGACCGCATAATGCCTGCGGTCGTTGCGGGAGAGGTGGACGCCGGGGTCATAATTCACGAAGGCAGATGGACCTATCAGAAGTACGGACTTCACGAGGCGCTCGATCTTGGGCGGTGGTGGGAAGACCAAACCGGGCTTCCGCTCCCCCTGGGGGCTATTGTCATCCGGCGTGACCTCGGCGGCGAAGTCGCCGGTGCGGTGGAGGGGAAAATCAGGGAGAGCCTGCTCTACGCCATGAAGCACCCGGATGAAGCCTGGCCCTACATCAGGCGGCACGCGCAGGAGATGGCGCCCGATGTGATACGTCTTCATATCGATGCCTTTGTAAATGAATTTAGCATCGACGCCGGGCCTGAAGGCGAAAGCGCGCTCAGACGTCTTCTGGAAGCGGCCTGCGCCATGGAAAACAGGCCACTGCCGAGCAGGCAGCTTTTTTGGAGCTGATCCAACCGGATATTATGCAGTGGTATTCTGGCTTACGACATTAGAAAGTGTGCTGACTCTATGACCGGAACCGAGACATTCAATTATTTTCTTTTTCCGCACATGACACTTTCCGTCAATGATTTCAGAAATCTGGGGATTTTTCTGCCTCGGCTGAATGTATTGGAAATCACCCGGCAGGCTTCATTACCTCAATGGGCGAAGGGAAGGTTCTCCGGTTGGCCGGTTTTGCGCGGGGAGGAGCTTTCAACCGTACTCAGCTCCTGCATCGAGGGATATCGGGCATTCGCACAAGTTCATGGCGGCCCGGGCGGGGTGCTCGGTTTTCTCAGCCAGATGCTCGATGAAATCGATGAGCCCCGCTATAAAATCCAGGAGGAAATCCGGGGAAAATGCCCGCCAGAGCTGGAGCCCGCTCAAAAAAAGACCATCCAGGCGGCGCTGTTTCTTGAAATAGCGCGCGAACTCGATGAAAAGGAGCTGGAGATCGAATCCAGCTACGCCCGTCTCAATGCCATTGAACTTGAATTTCGAGACATACTGGGTATCGAGGATGACCGGTCGGAATCCGCCGAAACCAACCTCACCCCACCTCTGGCCCCCGACACAAACGGCCTGCTCTATATGCTCCCGCGCCGGATTGAAACCTGGTTCCAAATGCTTTCACTTCAACCCATCGAAGGCATGCCGATCTTTGTGTCCCGTTTTCCGGAGGTGGTCGAGGAAATGCTGGAGATGATCCGATCCGGCTGCGAGCAGGAAAAAAAGGAGTTTTCCACAGCCACTTACGTGCTGGGGTCGATTCCCAGGATGGACGGCCTTGGCCGGAAACAGTTCCAGACTCTCATGGAGGCGCCCGGGATGCCCGAACTTCTTTCCTGCTGCCACAGCGAACTGGAAGATTTCATCAAAAGGGCCGCAGGGGGCGAAAATACGGCTGAACTGCAAGGCGAAAGCCGGTCGCCGCAGAGCGCCTTTGAAAAATTGTGCCAGAAATGTGATGTGCCCGAAGGCGATAAGGTTAGTCTGGTCGGTACTTTGGTTGAAAATGTCTCTCTTAGCGATATTGCCGGCTTTCTCGGAGCATCCCACCGTTTTGAAGCCGGACCCTGGCCCCCGGTTTTCCTGAGCATCGTATCGGGGAAATGAGGTCCCAAAGCCCCAACCAGATATGACAATTTCAACTGAATAACATTTGAGGGCGGGGAATTCGGACTCTTGTAAGATAAACGGATATCAGTCAGGGCCGGTGTGAAATGCAGGCCGAGGGTGGCCACGG
>Ga0326727_10002339_pt1 | contig 65425 bp, 58 predicted proteins | sample MB2enrmetagenome_FD_207643 | JGI IMG/M metagenome (GOLD analysis project Ga0326727, IMG submission 207643) | Lab enriched peat soil microbial communities from McLean, Ithaca, NY, United States - MB29MY | ecosystem: Environmental > Terrestrial > Soil > Wetlands > Peat | place: USA: New York...
GTATTCCATCCGCAGCGAACGGATGCTGATGGAGCAACTGGACTACAACCTGCTGTTCCGTTGGTTCGTGGGGTTGAATATGGATGACCCGGTGTGGGTGCCGACCGTGTTGGTTCGAGCTCGTACACGCGGGAGATCAAAACGCACAGGCGCAAGCCTGTGCTCAAAACGGCTGCGCAAAAAACAGCCGTCCTTCACACGCGCAGGGATCCATACACTGACGGGATCCGACAGACCACCAAAGTCGCGCCAGGCAATCCTGACAGAACACCAAACCCGTATTTACGCCGCTGGCCGGCCGATGCGCCCGGAATTGCCCGGAGCGCTCGGCTTTACGCTAAGAACGGGGCCAAGGACCGAGCGCCGGTTTCCCACCTCGAATAGGGCCACACCCCTACAGCGCAGCACGAATCGAGAACGTGCCAGCAAACAGTTGAGCCACCGCCGCTTCCAGCGACTCGGCTGAGAGATTCCCCTCCGGGCGCAAAGATCTCATCCGCTCCCGAAAGCTCACTCTTTCAGACAACGCACATTTCAACTCAGCCTTTTCGAAGGAAGGGAATTCCCAGGACAGCCTGTGCGGACACGCGTCAGGCCTCCTTTAGCAAGGTCCAAATCCAGCCGATGAAGGTCAAGACGAGGAAGGGGTATGCGAAGAGAGGCAGTGGCGAAGAGGTAGGCAACAACTGCTCCCCCCAGAAAATTCCAGACGCTGTGATGGCGAAAAGAATAGAACTCACAACGCCCACCAGGCGAACAACGCCGGGAAATCCTCCAGGGATGCTGATTAGCAACAGGGAGGTAGCCCACAGGGCGGTGCCGGCTCCAAACGCAGGGACGCTTCCGGCGAGACCGGCTGCCATCCCAGAAAGCATCACGGCTTCTCCGATGGCAAATACGACAAATCCCGCGGCAATGAAGTCGTTTCCCTTTCTCAGGAATTTCAAGCTGAGGAGGGCGGCAGCCATGACCAAGCCGAGGCTATCGATTCCCCAGGAAGCGTTTCGAAGATGCGCCGACGTGACGATGGTCCCGATCAGGCCAAACACGGCGCCCAAGGCAAGGCCAATGGCTGCTACGACGTTGATTGGGGTTTTCATTTCAGTTGGATCATTATACAGCCGAATCAAGTCGAAACTATTCGATCCGAGTGCCGAGATTTAAGATCCAGGGCAGGCTCCCGGGCCGCCCCGAGCGCTCATGCCGCGGCTACCGCATCTTCGATACGAACTCGTAGTGGCCCGAGGCCAATTCGAATACGGCTTTGCCCTTCTCGGCCGCGGTGAACTTCACGCCCTTGGCCTGCGCCGCCGGCCGCCCGCCTTCGGTGACGGCTTCGGGCGCGGCGCTCGGCAAATACAGCGTGGCCGTAGTGCCCGGCGGCGCGGTGATAGAGGCGTGCAACACGCCGTTCCCGATCCGCCAGTCGCTCACAATCGGGCCTTGAATCGACTGGTACCGCGTGTGCGCGAACGTGAGGTCGCCCACGGGCGCCGGCTTCAACACAAAATGCCGGAAGCCGGGCGACTTTTCATCCACCCGGATGCCGCCGATACCCTCGATGAACCACGCCCCAATCGAAATCAGGGTGTCATGAATATGGGAGCCGCCGTTCCAACTCTCCCAACTCGTCGTGGCGCCCTTCTCCAGCATGTTGCCCCAGCCCGGGTAGTCTTTCTTGGTCGCCATCTCGTAAATCAGGTCGTTGCGGTCTTCCTCCATCAGTTCCTTCAGCAGGAAGTACAACCCGTGCATGCCGGCATCCAGGTGCCCCGTGTTCTTGATGCGAATCGTCTCTTCCAGGTTCTTCAGCACCGCCGGACGGACGGCGGCTGGTGTCACGCCGACCAGCAGCGGGAACGCCAGATAGGGCTGCTCCCCGGTGGCGTAGCTGTTCTTGGCGGCGTCGAAGAACTGCTCGTGCAGCGTGCGCCGCAGCGTGTCCGCCCGCGACGTGTACAGGGCCGCGTCGGCCGGCTTGCCCAGCACGGTGGCGATCTTGGCGGCCAGATCGAGGGTGTACAGGTAGTGGCAGTTGTTGATGAACCGCGCGCTCAGGGCATTACGCGATAGGTCTCCGCCGGCGGCGTGCCGCGGCGCCACCCAGTCGCCCAGGAAATTCCATCGCGGATCGTGGATCCCGAAGCTGACGTATGGTTCCAGGATGTGGTCCTTGGTTTTCGTCTCCGCGAACGCCAGCCATTTCTGAATCGCCGGATAGTTGGTCTCGAGCACACCCTTGTCGCCATAGTTCAGATACAGCTGCCACGGCATCGTCACCACGAAACCGCTCCACATCGGCCCGCCGCCGCCCTCGTCCGGGTAGTTGGGCGCCGTGTACGGCAGATCGCCCGATTGCGGGTCCTGCGCGTCGCGCCAGTTGGCCGCCCAGCGGCTGTACAGGCCGCCGGTATCGAAGTTGAACAGCCCCGTCTCCAGCGACGTGCCGGCATCGCCGCCATAGCCCAGGCGCTCGCGTGTGGGGCAGTCCACCACATAGCCGTTCATAGTGAGGCATTCGTAAGTCCAGGTGACCAGGTGGTAGATGCGATTCAGCAGCTCGTTGGAAGACTCAAACTGGCCGGCGCGTGAGTAAGACGTTCGGATGAAGTAGCCCTTGATGTCTTCGGGAGCCGGTGCAAGGTCCAGTCCCGTCACGTGCGCGTAGCGGAAGCCGTGATAGTTGAAGCGGGAGCGCATCGCCTGGCCGGGTCCCGCGCGGGTGACGTATTCGTCGCGCTGGTTGTAAGTGGCGTAGCGGTTGCCCGCGGGTGGATTGTCGGCGTACTCGATCTTCAGGTTCTTTCCGGCAGATATGTTCGCCGGCAGCCGCAACTCCAGCCAGCCGACGTAGTTCTTCCCCATGTCGATCAGCCATCCGCCCGCCGCCGTCTTCTCGATCTTCACCGGCTTGATGGTTTCCAGGATGCGGTTCGGCTCCACCATCTGCGCCGAGGTGGTCACGCGCGGCGGATCGAAGACCGCGGCCGCTTCCCAGCTTGCATCGTTCAGACCCACGGCGTTCCAGTCGGGAAGATCCAGTTGCGCGTCGAAGCGCTCGCCACCGTAATCCCCGAAAGCCGTGCCCTTGCCCAGAGGCGTGATGGGGCTGGCCTTTGCCTTCCATGTTTCGTCCGTTACCACCTTCACCGCCTTATCGCCCGCGAGTGCGATCTCCAATTGCGCGCGCACCAGCGGCCCGTCATACACCACGCCCGGATGGCCCTTGACGTACCACCCGCGGGCAAGCCACAGCCCTACCGTGTTCGCGCCTTTCACCAGGTAGCTCGCGATCTCGTGCGTCAGATACCAGTTGCGCCGGGAATAGTCCGCCACCGCCGGCGCCAGAACCGCGTCGTCCACCTTCTTGCCGTTGATGTATAGCTCGTAGTAGCCCAGCGCGTTGACGTACGCCGCCGCCCGCGCAGGCTTTTCTTCGAGCGTGAACGTCTTGCGCAGCCAAGGGAAGGGCAGGGGAGTTCCCTCTGGGACGGCCGCGGGCCGCGCCAGCCCGATCCAGCGGCCCTGCCAATCCGTCTCGCGGAGCAGTCCCATGGACCAGTGCGCCGGGCCGCTCCACCCCACGTGGCCCTCCCGGTCCCAAACCCGCACCTTCCACCACGCGCGCATGCCCGATTGCAGAGGCCGGCCATCGTAGACCACGAAGGTGCTCTGCGAAGATCCCACTTTGCCGGAGTTCCACAGATCGCCCTCGTTCTGCTGCAGTTTCTCCGGGCTGCTCGCCACCAGGATCTGGTAGGCGCTCTGCCCGTGCCCGCGCGGGCCCGAAGCCAGGGCCCAGCTCAGGCGCGGCTTCTCCACGTCGATTCCGAGCGGGTTCACCAGATACTCGCAACGCAGCCGTACCACCGGGGAAGAGGCCTGGCCGGATGCCACGCTGCCAGCCAGGATCAGCGACAATGACGCCACCAGGGGAGTGATGCGGACCTTCATAGCCACAATACCCTTCTTGGCCTCGCGGCCGAGACGAGCATACCACAATGGGTGTGTCTTGGAGCCGCTGGGTCTGATCTTCCTCTTCTGAAGACTGGCGGGATGCGGGCCAAGTACCCGCAGCCACAGGGTCGGCCGCGGTCGCGGAACAGGACGCCCGCGTTGCGCCCCGGGGCAGCAACGCGTATTCAAGGCCAGGCGGCCGGCACGCGTTCAACGCCGGCCAGATCCGCGCGATCTCCCATGGGTTTGGAATTGGCACAGTTCCTCTCCGGCCCGGACAACCACGATGGGTGCCGGCCCCAAGCTCCCAACACCCAGGAGGAAGGAGCGTTGATCGATGGTGTTCATCGTGCGTTGCGGGGCTGCCAATCAGTGACCGGCTCCAGAAACTCGATCGCGGCGGCCCGGCGGGTGCATCCATACGCCGCGATCTGCGTGTACTTATCCTCGGCCCAGCCGTGGCTCAGTCCTCCGCTCCCTCAATACTGAAATTGCCGAACAGCGCCAGATTCCAACCCGTACCGAGCGCCACCAGCCCGCTCTTGATGCTGCCATCATTCACCATGGCGAGCCGGTTGGAATCGAGCAACGCGGTCAGTTGTTCGCCTTTCATCGAGAGAGACAGATGGTGCCACGCGCCGCTTCCAGCCGCTGCCTTCCCGGACGCCAGCGTTTTCTCACCGGCCCGTAGAGTCCAGTTTCCCGAATGGTCCACCTCCACTCCGTACCCGGTATAAGGACGGTCGCCCCAGTCGAACCCCTGCCCCCTGCCCCACAGCTTGGCCGATCCCTCTCCCGGCAGAAAATAATCGATCGATACCCGGTAATCCTTCCAGCCGATGTCGCCTACAATGGTCTGGGGATAGTCGTAAGGGCGCCAGCAGATTCCCTGCTGCGTCACTGTCTGCGCCAGGCATTTGCCCTTGCCGTCCGGCCGCGCAGCCACCTCGAATGTGCCGTGCTGGTCGCTCAGATAGCGGGGCGCCCGCCCGATGGGCGTCGATTGAAAATCATCGCGGTACGGGAACGGAAACGGCCGGTCGGCCGGGATTGCCGTGGCGAACCGGCCCTTCCGCTGGCCGCGTGTCGTAGTGAGCGAATACATCGCGTTCGGCTCTAGCCGGATTGTAAACTCCCCGTCTCTGGGCACAATATCGTCCAGCCGCAGAAGCGCCTCCTGCCCAAACCGCGAGCGCCACACCGCCAAGTCGCTGGTCGAGAGCCCTCCGGTCACGCGGAACGTGATGGACTGCCCTTCCTTCGCGTCCATGGTCTCGATGAGAATCGTATAGTCGTTCGCATCCGGGGACTTCAGCGCGGTGACGGAAAAGCCCTCTTTCGGCACCTCCGGCGATTCATTGGCGAAGTACTTGCACGCGCTGTCCAGATACCGCCATCCGGGCTGCGTGAACTGCGTGAAGTGCGCCAGTATCCACACCGGCGGCTGTACCTCGTAGTATCCTGACCACGGGGTCGCGGCCCGCATAGGACCGGATTTCGGCGCGGGCAGAAAATCCTGGTAGGACGTGATCAGGCTCCACGAGACCAGCTTCGTGATCTGGCCAATCGGATAGGCGCGGTTCTGCCGGGCATGCTGCGCCGCCCCATACCAATCGCCCCCGTACGCATGGACCTCGCCGTCCCAGATAGGCACTCCCAGCGCCTTGGCATTGCCGGTGGTGTAGAAACTGGTATGGGCCGTGATGTGGGCGCTGATGGCCGCCACGGATTTCTTCAGTTCTGCATCCTGCGTCATCGCATCCGCGATGGACCATTTCGTTTCCGGCTCCCACAAGTCCGCCGCCACGATTTTCACTCTCTCCAGGCCGCTCGCATCCAGCACTTTCCGCAGCATCTTGATGTATCCGGTGTCGTACATCTTCTCGTTCCAGATGCCCACGTAGTTGACATCCACGCCGTGGTATTGCCGCGCCCCCTTCACGAAAGCGGCAACGAATCGTGCGTTGTCTTCCGAATAGAATTTCCCGTTGCCGATCCACCCTGGAGCGCCCCATTGCAGCGCCTCAATCAGAATCCGTGGATTGCGCTTGTGTGCCTCTTCCATTAGCCACCACTCGTAGCCGCGCTGGAAGTATTCCGGTTTCGGGTGTTCAAATTCCTCCCGCGTGCGGGCATGGCTCGGCTCCGAGCCGTCCGTCGAATTGACGTCGCCCCCAATCTCGACTTTCAGATGGTGCAGGCTGGCTCCGAACTTCGGCTTGAAGAGGTAATCCAATATCTCCGAGCGCCGCGGCTCCGGGTAGTCATACAACAGCCGGGAGGAAGCACCGGCGCTCAGCGCGCCCAGCCCCTCCCACACCCTGCCCTTCGACTTGCCATCCACCGTGATACTGAACTCCCCCGCCTTCGCCCGTCCGGCGGGCAATGCCAAGGAAGCAAGCAAAGCGAAGACTTCTCGACGAGTCATCTCAACACCCCATGTCCCTTCCGCGGGCTCACAGAATCGCAAAGCATTATCTTGAACCAAAGCCTGCTGAGCGGCAAGTAAACGACCGTAAGGTATGGTAGGTTAACGTTAAAAGCGAACGAGGGCAACAGAGTCTGGAATAAAAGGGCTTAGCAGTAACAGCGCGGTGCGGCAGAGCCAATGCCGGCGTGACGGCCGGACCCCGCTGTTCGAGACCACGCCCAGCAGTGGGACCGGGTGCGCGAGACCAACTTACGCGGCACGCTCTTTGCTCTCTTGAAGCGGGGCGGATCATGAAGGAACATGGAGGCGGGTCCATCGTCAGCATCCCGGCCAACTGTGCCGGCCTCGCCATCAAGAACCTCGTCGCATACGCGTCCAGCAAGGGCGGCATCCATGCGATGACCCAGCAGTCGGCGGCCGGACTGGCCCCTTTCAAGATCCGGGTCAACACGTTTGCGCCCGGACCCGCGCAGGTACGCCGCAACCTGGAGGACGATCCGGACCGCGACCGCAACTGGGGATCGAGGGTTCCTCGGAACCGCACCGCACATGCCGATGAGATGGCCGGTCCGGCAGTCTTCCTGGCCTGCGACGATTCCAGCTACGTGACGGGCCAGACCTTCTTCGTGGACGGCGGCTGGACCACCACGGGCAGAATGCCCGAGCACCGCATGGATCGAGCCGCCGCACGGAGGACCCATCCCAATTCCTGAGAAGCAACTCGTCATATCCCTTTGGGACACTTTCATGAGCGGGATGTCATTCACTCATTATGGAAAACGTCTTTGAGAGACAAGCGATCTTCTGCGAAGCCGTAATCTTTGCGCCGGAACGGGGCCTGCCGGGGTATTTCCAGTTGCTGATGAAGGTCCGGACGATTAACGCAGGCGATGAGATCGTTCGCGTCGAGCGCGTCTCGCATCGCGTGCTGCGGGTTTGACTGTCCGCCGAGGGCGAACCGTTACGCAGCCCGATTCAACTCAAGTTACGAGGAGGTAAAACGTTTTGTCACTCACCGAAGAGAAACCCAGAAGAGAACCCGCCAGGCCGCCAACCGATCACGCCCGCGATTTGAAACGCGTGACGGAGATCTTGGAAAGCGCCCCGGCCATCGACCGTGAGTATCTGGCACCGCGGGAGGAATTTGAGCGTCGCGTGGCGAAGGTGCAGGTGGCGCTTCAACAGGCAGGACACAGCGCCGGCTTCGTTTTTTCCGATGAACATTATCGGGGCGATGTTCCTTACTTGGGTGGGAACACCAACATATCAATCGAGCAGGTGGCCGGCGTCATCGGACGCACCGGCTTTCATGTGGTGGCTGGTCTGGAGGGCGGGTACGTGGCCGAGCAGTTGGCGGGCCGGGCTGGCGCCGCTGTGCACAAGGTGGAGATCCTCCAGCTCGCTGATGAGAAGTACCCGATCCAGGCCGAGCGTCTGGAACAAGTCATTGAAACCGCTGCAGCGGGCCCGGTGGATCATATCGCGCTGTTGACCCCGCGGCAGGTGATTCCCGCCGGCATTGTGAGATACCTGGAAAACCTGTTCGGCGAGGGCGGGGTCGTCGATGCGCAGGAACTGTATTACCGCGTGAAGTACGAGAAGAGCGGCATCGAGATGCGGCTCATCTCCGACGCAGCCGTGATTGGCGACTGCATGATGCGCGCCATGCTCGCGGTACTGCGGCCCGGGAGGCTGGAAACCGAAGTTGCTGCTTGGGGCGCCTGGGTCGGCCGGATGCTCGGTTCCGAAGCAGACGGATTCAAGATCATGGTCGGCGCCAACCAGGCAAACCGAACCTTGATCGGCCCCGCTTTGAATCGCCCGATACAGCAGGGCGATTGGGTACACCTGGGCGTCGCGCCGCAACGCGACGGCCTGACGGCGTGCGTGCGCCGTTCGGTTGTCGCGGTCGCCAAACCCTCGCAGGTCACTCAAGACCAGAGCTTTTGGATGGACCTGGTGGAAACGGGATATCGCGTGGGCGAAGACGCCTATCGTAAGGTGGCGGCGGAGAATTTACCCGCGCGCCTTCAAGAGCAAGCGCTGGTCGATTATTTCGCCGGGCGTGCCGAGGAGGTCTCAACTCGCATCGGGAAGAAGATCGACCTGGCCTCCCTCAAGCCCTATACGGGTACGCATAATTCGGGATACACTGAGTGCCAGGAGTTCTTCGGGGCTATTACCCTCGACAGCCATGACCCTCTGGGTTGCCAAATAGTGACCATGCTGGACGTGGCTTTGCGTGGGATTGGGGATCACTGGGACGACGTAATCATACCCGGTTTGGACTACTGTGTCGTCGAGAACACGTTGGGAAAGTACGGCCGCCGGGTGGACCGTCTCACAGGTCTGCCGGTCCACGCACAGGAGCTCGTCGGCGCATAGTATTCCTAGCCAGTGGATAGCTACTTTTCAGTGCAAGGATGAGGGCGCAAGTCTCAACCTGCCTTCTGGGACTTCATGCGTACGTTTCGAGGGATCAGCCTCAGAACGGGCCGCCGCGTGGCCGTCATCGCCGGCAATGGCCGAATCCGGGGGCAGTGCGCCACACGGCCGCGAGACTTAGGCGGGCAGACCTTTCGGCGCCAGCGGAAGCGAACGCAAGCGCGCGCCCGCGGCCTCAAAAATCGCGTTGCCCACTGCGGGCGCAATCCCTACGATGGGGCACTCGCCGGCTCCGGATGACGGCAGGTCCTTGCGGTCGAGCAGCACGGTCTCGATCGCGGGAACGTCGCTGAAGCGCGGCACGCGGTATTTCGCGAGCCGCCCGTTGAGAATGCGCCCGTCCTGGAATTCGATCGCCTCGAACAGCGCGCCGCCCAGTCCCATGATGACCGCGCCCTCCACCTGGTTCCGCAGGTTGTCGGGATTGACGATGGCGCCGCACTCGAATGCCGCCACTACATGGCGCACCCGCACTTTGCTCTCCTCGATCGCCACCTCGGCACACGTCGCAACATACCCACCCTTTTCCCAGCCCGCCGCGATGCCGAAACCGTGGCCCACCGGAGCCTTCCGCTTGCCCCAGCCGAACCGTTCCGCGGCGGCCGTGAGCACGGCGCGGAATCGCGGGTCGTGCGTGTTCCTGAGCCGGAACTCGAGCGGATCCATGCGGATCTCGTGCGCCAGTTCGTCGATGTGCGTCTCTCGCGCGAAGTGGTTCGCCGTGGCGGCCAGGGCGCGGTAGGAGCCCTGCCGCAGCGGCGTTTCCGACGGCTGGAAGGTCATCCGGTGGTTCGGGACCTCGTACGCCATCTGGATTCCCGCCCCGCCGGAGTTGATATTGCGGAAGTCCCACGCAGTGATCAGTCCGGTCCGGGTCGCGCCGCTTTCCACTTCGATCACGCCGGACGGACGGAAGTAAGCCCAGGTGAACTCCTCCTGCCGCGTCCAGACCAGCTTCACGGGCTTGTCGGCGGCTTTGGCGAGCCGCGCGGCTTCCACCGCCGCGTCGCCGCTGTGCTTGCCGCCGTAGCCCGCGCCGGTATCGGGCATGATCACGTGTACCCGGTCTTCCGGAATGCCGAACTTCGCCGCCAACTCGCCACGGACGCCGAACGGCCGCTGCGTTCCGGTCCACACCGTCAGCCTGCCGTCATTCCACTCCGCCACGGCGGCGCGGGTTTCTAGCGGGCAGTGGGCGATGTAGGCAACCGTGTAGGTCTGTTTCAGCCTGACATCGGCCTGCGCCAAACCCTTCTCCAGCGAGCCCCGCTCGGCCGGCGCCCGTTCCTCGGCGGACGCGTGCTGCTTCAAATAGCCGAACAGCTCGGCGCTCGAAGGCTGCCCCGGGGCTTCGGACCATCTGGCTTCGACGAGCGCGGCGGCGCGCTCCGCCACGCGCGGGTGCGGCGCCACGACCCCCAGGAAATCGCCGTCGCGCACCACTTTCACACCCGCGAGCGCTTCCGCTTTGGAGCCATCCACCGAATCGAGCTTCGCCCGGAACGACGGCGGGCGCACCACCTTCCCGTACAGCATGCCGGGCCGCGTGATGTCCGAAGGGTACTGATGCTGTCCGGTCACGATCGCGCGCGCATCCGCCTTCGGCGCCGGAGTGCCGGCAACTTTCCACTCCTTGGCGGGGGTGAGGGCGATATCCGGCGGAATCGTCCGGATCAGTTCCTGGCCGTCCGCCAGCTCGCCATAGCTGATAGACTCTCCCGCCTTGGTGATTTTCCCCGCCTCGGCACGCAGGCCGGCGCGCTCCGTATTCCAACGTTTCGCCGCCAGATCGACGAGCAGTTCGCGCCCCGTCGCCGCCGCCCTGCGGAGTTGCGGGGCCATGGTCGGCGTAGTGCGGCTCCCGAACGTGCCCATGTCGAAAGGCGTGAGGTCCGTATCGCCCATCACGAGCCGGACGCTGGCCAGCGGCGTTCGCAGCTCCTCCGCCACGGCCTGCGCGAGCGAAGTCCGTATGCCCTGTCCGGCTTCGACCTTGCCCGTGTACGCGGTGACGATGCCGTCCTTGCCGATGTGCAGCCAGGCGGAAAGATCCTGCGGCAGCGCTTCGCCCCGTTGCGCGTCCGCCGCGCCGGGCGCGACCAGCACGGCCACGCCACCGCCGATCGCGGTGAGGAACTCGCGGCGATCAAGCATGACGCGCCTCCTCGCGGTGGGCGGCCAGCTTCATGCGCGTAGCCATCCGGACCGCCGCGACAATGCGCGGATAGGTTCCGCACCGGCAAACATTGCCTTCGAGCGATTGCCGGATTTCCTCTTCGGTGGCGTTCGGGCTCCGGGCGAGCAAACCCGCGCTGGCGACGATCATGCCCGCCGTGCAGAACCCGCACTGCATCGCGCCGGCCCGGAGGAACGCTTCCTGAATCGGAGCGAGGCCCCCGTGGGCGGCGATCCCTTCGATGGTGGTCACCCGCTTGCCGGCGGCGCTGGACAGCCGCGTGATACAGGACCTGGCCGCGACGCCATCGATCAGCACCGTACACGCCCCGCACTGTCCCTCGCCGCAACCGTACTTGGTGCCCGTCAGGCCGAGGTCATCGCGCAGGACGCTGAGCAAGGGCGTCTCCGGCTCCGCCTCCACGCGCTGCCGCGTTCCGTTCACAATCAGTTCCGTGATGGGTGGCATGTTTGCACCTGCTGCCATTATCGGTCCGGCCACGGACGGACGGGGGCAGGGATCGAGCCAGCGGACAGCCCTCCAAGGGTTCTGGAGTCAACGCGAGCGCACCCTTCAGTGTGTACCGATGCCTGGTGAGAACGGCGTTTCCAGGGGTTTGTCTCTGGTCTTCATTGATCGTGAAACGTCCGCTTGGCGATGGGCCAGACCTTGCCCTCGCATTTGACGGTGAGACCCGGCCGGGAGATGCTCCGACTCCGGGTCGACTGGATGTTGCCCCATGGCTTGATCGAGTGAATGAGCAGACTTTCCACATCAAGTATCAACTGGCGAGTGATTCTCTGGGCTGCCTCGAATTGCGTAACGATGACTCGCACACTTTGAATGCTCCTCTGCTCGGCCAGATCGCGGAACAGCGCGTCCTTGTCCGAATCGTGAAGACGTTGAAGGACAGTTCGGCCAGCGGGCCTTGCCGATATAGAGGATCTCCGGATGGCGCGGCCGCAGGTACGCGTAAAGGCCGTAGGTGTGCCATCGCGCCTCGTCCTCCTCGCGGTAGGGTAGGGACCACTTTAGGATCACATCTGGGTCAGCCGCCATGTACTCATTGTAAGGCTTTACACGAGCCGGGAGACTCACCAGCAGGCAGATTCCCGAAGGTTCGCCTAGCTGTCGCCAGCAGCCCTTCGCACCCACGACCCGATGCTGGCGCAATGGGGATTCGCGCCATCTGTTCGATCAATGCGAGGCGTACGCCCCAAAGCCGGTACTCGATCTGAAGTCTACCGAGGGGCATCAACCGCCGGCCGGTTTCGGGGCGATCTGCGGCGGCTTGCTTGGCACCGAAATTTCACCCGTGCCGAGGCGCTGTGCCTGGAAAGTTAGCATCCCCATCGTGTCCCGCCGCGCCAGGAAGGCGCATACCGAGTGTGTCTTGTATATCAGAACTCCAGAATGAGCTCCCCTTAAGTTGTCCGGGGGAGACGTCGATTACCAGGCCGGCGGCTCCGCCAGAAAGCTTCGGTGCGAAAATACCGGAGCAGCCGAGAGCCGCAACCCAGGCGAAGGCGAAAATATTGGCCGGGACATACGAATTGAAATCGACGAGGCTGTGGAGGAACAGCGCCAGCATGGAGGCGAGACAGGCCAAGGCCAGAGCGCGACCCGGCGGGGCGGCGTGGAGCGAGGCCGCGCGCACGGTTTGAAGAACGATCGCGGCCAGGAGCCAGGCCAAAAGAACGAAGCCGGGAAGGCCGAGCTCCGCCAAGTACTGCAAGTAGTCATTATGGGCGTAACTATCTGTAAGCATGGGCGTTTTTCGCTTGAATGGCATGAATGCGGATTCGTAGGCGCCGAGGCCGCAGCCGGTAATGGAGTACGCCCGGATCAGAGGGATGGTCTCGCGCCAGACTTCGACGCGGTCCTGGGCGGCGATCTGATCGGCGCTGGCGAGGTCGGCGAAGCGCATGATCAGGACGCCGGGCGGGAGGAAGAGAAACAGCAGCAGTCCGGCAAAGGGAACGGCGAGCAGCCAGATCTTACGGCGGACGGCGGAGGCGCCCAGTACGCCGAGGGCGAATAGCGAGGCGATGAATCCCATGCGAGACAGGGAATGAATGGCCCCGAGGAGAAGGAGGGCGCCGGCGGCGAAACTCAGGCAAGCGATCAGTGCGGGGCGGAGGGGAGAGGAGAACCGCCTGCGGCCGCGCCAGAGCGCGGCGATACCGCACATGACAGGGAAGGGCAAAGCCATCTCGAGCAGGCCGGCAAAATGGTCACGGCTGGCGTAGGTGCCGTGCGCTCCCATGCTCCCGGAAGCTCCCGTATAGGACTGGATCAAGCCGAGTGCGGCTTCGAGGCAGGCCACGCTGAGGAGGGGCAGTACGACAATCCAGGGCGCATCGTTATCGGAGCACCGCCAGGCCAGCTCGCGAACGATGAGAAAAACCAAGACTGCTCCGGCGACGCGGAGCCAGTCGATCAGTGTGGCGGACGGGGCCACTGAAAGCGGGAGGAAGGAAGAGGCCGGGGCGAGGCCATGCAGAGCGGAAGCGAGTGCTCCTCTCGACGGAGAGATCCAGTTCACGACAGCGGCAGGAAGCGGCGCCAACTGGAACAGGCACCAGGCCGGCAGAAGAAGCAGCGGCCAAGCGATGGCTGGGGGGAGCGGGGGTGTCCGCTTGCGGAGCGAGGTGCTCAGGGCCAGAACAGCGAGCCCGAGCAGGGTGACATTCCAGTCGGCGGGGTCAACGGCGGCGGAGCGGAATGCGGTCCACAGGAAGAGTAAAGAAAGGCTGATAAGAAGGACCGCAGTCAAGCCTTTCAGCGTACACCAAGTGCTACGCTGGGTGGTCCGGACGGAAGGCGTCCGTCGCGATGAGGTGGGGACAAGACCGTAATCCGGCCAGAGCGATGCGAGCAGGGCTGGCGCTTCTAACCGCTGTGGCAGGTGCGATAGCGTTGACGGGCGTCCTCTACCAATGCGGCTTCCGGCCGGCGTGGGCGAAACAGTTCTATTTCAAGTGGCTGTTGCCGAATACGGAATTGGCGGAGCAAGCGTATGAACGCCTGCTCGCGGGCAAGACAGCGGAAGGCCGGGCACTATTCGAGATGGCACTCGATCGCGATCCGGCTTCGCCATTCCGGTGGTGCGAATACGGGGAGGCGCTGCTAAATGCCGGCGACCGAACCAGGGCGCGGGAATGCCTGCTGCGCGGGGCGGCGCTGGGGCCGTATGTCGCGCCGGTTCAGATGCGGGCCGTGAACTTCGCATACCGAACAGGCGACGGCGATTGGGCGCTGCGGGCGGGCATTCATCTGCTGGGACTGGTGGACGCATACGACGACGCGGTTTTTACGGTATGGGACCGGATGGAGCTGCACGCGGCCAGAGTCGTGCGCGCCGGGCTGCCGGACCGCCGCTCTGCGCAATCCTACCTCAGGCACCTGATGGCAAACGGCAGCGGCCAGGACGCGGCGAGCGTATGGGCGTGGCTGCCGGAGCGGTCGTACGCGGACGACCGTTTGGCGGACGAATACGCCGCGTTTCTTCTTCGGAGAAGGGGATGCGAGGCCGCCGTGGAGGCCTGGGCGGGATACGCCGGAGCACAGGATGACGGGTATCGCGCTCAGACGGTGGTTTTCAACGGAAGCTTCGAACACGAGCCCATGGGCACGACCTTCGACTGGCGCACGGATCCGGCGGAGGGCGCCCAGGTGGAGCGCGACCCGGGCAACGCGGTTGCGGGCAGATGGTCGCTGAGCCTCCGGTTCGATCACACGGAGAACGTGGCGTTCGCACACGTCTGGGAGCAGGTTTGCGTGGAGCCCGGCACGTACCGGTTCGAAGCCCGGATGCGCACGGAAGGCATCACGACGGACCAGGGAGTGGGTTTCCGGGTTTTCGATCCGCAGGCGCCCCAGCGTGTCGATGTCACAACCGAGCGGTTGCTCGGTACGCATCCCTGGACGGCGCTCGGAGCGCTGTTGACGGTGGGCCCGGCTACGCGGCTGCTGGAGATCCGGGTGGTACGCGCGCCCTCTCTGAAATTCGACAACAAGCTGGGCGGCACGGCCTGGATAGACGCCGTGGCGCTGCGCCGCCAGTAGTCGAATCCAATTTGGAATATCGCCAACCGGGCCCGGCCACATCTCCGTTGGCGCGGATTGGCGCCCTTCAACCACAAACACCTCGCCCGGTCCAGCCAATTTTCCCACGCGGGTTATAGCACGCCGAGTACCTCGACCGCGTGATGCGTTGCTACCGCTCCCTTACGGTCGCGGCTCAGTTACAGGTAGATGCCGCTACCGTAAAGAAACGGAGTTCACGGTCAAAGACCTAGATGCGGTGCATGTGGACTCCAGAGAAATGGGATCTGAAGGTGAGCGAGATGAGGGGACGCGTGCGCCTGAGAATAGCCGCGAAGATCAACTGCAGAAGAGAGTTTCGACCGAGCCATGCAACGTTGCGCGCACTTGAATACGTTGCCGGCGAGGGGCGGGTCCTTTCGGGCGTTCTAGCCCGCAAGATCTGGCCCGAAGAGGAATCCCGACACCTTCGATAGAATCCATCCCGACCGCGCCGCCAAACTGCCGGGTAGCTACAGAGGCGGCGAATTCGGCCTTACAAAGACTGGCTAGAATGAAATGGGATAGTTCTCTCGGATATGGGCCCGGGCAAGCGCAGCCTGGGGCAGGTCCGGGGGCTTCGATCGTCCTTTGCTGGAAAGCGTCCGCCAAGGCGTATGGCGGCCGGCCGCCCGGGCAGGCGAATCAGCGGAGGGTGGTTGAAGGAGAAGCGGCACATGAGCGATGTGCGGGCCATATTGGTGGCGCTCGCCTGCCGCGAGGGGGGCGAGCGGCTGCGGCAAATGCTTAGCGGCACTGAGTGGACGTTGTGCTTCGCGCCAAATTTTTCAGACGTCGAGGCCGCGTTGCGGGCTTCTTCGTTTGGCGCTGTGATTTGCGAAGGTCACTTTACAGACGGCCATTGCTGGAAAGATGTCCTGATTGAAATCCAACGGAGGCCGATTCCGCCGCAGTTGATTGTCGCCGATCGACTGGCGGATGAAGCCCTTTGGGCGGAAGTGCTGGATCTTGGCTGCTACGATTTGCTGATAACACCATTTGCAGCAGGGGAAGTGCTTCGAGTCGTGCCCATGGCATGGGATTTCTGGAAACGCGAACTGGAACGTGCGACCGCGAGTCCGAAGCGGCCGATGCCGGCGGAGGCAGGGCGGCAGTCTTTCAAGAGAGGACGGGCTGTCGGCGCCGATTAGCGGATGGAGCGTATCAAAATGCCAACCGGAAGTCCTATTGAAACTGCGAGCCTGCGGCGGCGGGCCCCGAACCACCCCCGGCCGTAGCTGTCGCCGAACCACGTGGCGATCCTGTCGATCCGGCTGGCCGGAAAATCGCCGCGGAAGAGGAGAAGCCATGCCAATGAGTGGAGTCTTGCGGGAACGAGCACCGGATGTCAGTTACGCCGTCGAATATGACGGCGGAATGAGGCAAGCCCGCGGGGAAGGCGCGGTGGTCTTCACCCTAGTGGTTGTGGATGAACCGCAACTCCAGCGGATTCTGAAGGGTGATGACTATTTGGTGGCCCAGGCGTACGTTCGCGGTGAATTCGACGTACGCGGCGATCTCGTCGCGGCCGTGCGTCTCAAACAGAAATACACCCATTCCAGGTTCTTCCACCGGCTGCGGTTGGCCACTGTGCGATGGGGGCCATCCCGCATTGAGAGTTGGTTCCAGAGCAAACAGCGCGCTGCTGAGAACATTCGCTTCCACTACGATGTTTCGAACGAGTTCTATGCGAAGTTTCTCGACTCCCGAATGGTTTATTCAGAAGGAGACTTCGGAGACCAGAGCTGGTCTTTGGAGCAGGCTCAACAGGCCAAACTGGATGGGATCTGCCGCGATCTGGATTTGCGCCCCGGTGAGCGCTTCCTGGATGTGGGCTGCGGCTGGGGCGCTCTGCTCATCCACGCGGCGGAATGTTACGGGGCTCAGGCGACCGGTTGTACCCTGAGCCGTAACCAGCACGATTTCGCCGGCGCGGCCATCGCCGCGCGCGGACTGGAAAAGCGCGTAAGGGTGGAAGAGATCGACTACCGGAACATCTCTCAACGGTTCGAGAAGATTGCCTCGATCGGGATGTTCGAGCACGTCGGGCGGCGCCGGCTCGGAAAGTATTTCCGGAAGATGTACAGCCTGCTTGCAGACGGCGGCTTGTTCTTGAACTCCGGGATTACACGGCCCCAAGCCGTAGGGGACGATCCGCAGACATTGTTCCTGCTCAAGAGGGTTTTCCCCGGCGGCGAATTGGCACATTTGGCGGATGTGATCCGCGAGGCGGAAGGAGCCGGCTTCCGGATTCTCAAGGTCCGTAATTCGGCAAAAAACTATGCGCGGACGTGCCGAATATGGGCGGAACGGCTGCGGGAAAACAGGGAGTCATGCGTGAGTCTGGTGGGCGAAGAGAAATACCGGACATGGCTGCTGTATCTGGCGGCTTCCGCCGCCAGCTTTGAAGACGGCCATACGGGCGTATTCTCAGTCCTGATGGGCAAATAGGGCGGAAGTCTTCGTGGCGGCTGCCAACGGTACGGCCTTGCCGCCGGCCGGCTCAGACCGGCGCACGGTGGCCTCGACGCGGGGCGCATTTGAGGGCAGCCGCCGGAGAGGGGCGGCGATCCCGGCCAGGACCACGACTGAGCCTGCCAAACCCGCCCCGCGTCTAATCACTCCGCACAGAAGAGGTAGCCTTCGCGTTCTTATGGCATTCATGAGGCGGCCGCGGGCAGAGCTCGGACGATTTTTGTCCACGTTCTGTGGTACTACAATAAAGTGTTTACGATCAGCCAGAAGTGATGGGTTCAGCTCGCTGCGGCGCGACCCGGTCAGCAGCACCGATAATTCCGCTGTTTGGCAAGATCAGCGAGGTGGCGGCGGATGGCGCTCCGCGCGTGATCCAGTCCGAAGGCCGCGCCTGCTGCTGGAGGCTCTAGAGGCGCAAGAGCGACCCCGGCTGTCCGCGGTTGCGGAGAAGCGAGGCGCGAAAGGTGAGTTCGGGAGGATTTGTGGAATCAAGACGGAAGTTTATCGGAAATGTGGCCGGGATAGCAGGCGGCCTTGCCGCCTCCCGGGTTTTGGGAGCCAACGATCGCATCCGGGTGGGGATAATCGGCCCGGGCATGCGCGGCACCCAACTGCTGGATCATTTTGTGAAGGCGCCGAACGCCGAAGTAGTTGCCTTTGCCGACGTGTTTACTCTTCGCCTCACAGCGGCCCAGAAGGTTGTGCCCACTGCGAAGACATACAAGGATTACCGCGGCCTGCTGGACGATAAGAGCATCGACGCGGTGGTGATCGCCACTCCCCAGCACCTGCACTGCGAGCACTTTGTGGCGGCGATGGAAGCGGGCAAGCACGTCTACCAGGAAAAGACCATGGCGTTTACGGTTGCGCACGCCAAAAGAATGCGTGCGGCGCGCCTGGCCGCCCCGAAGCAGGTCGTGCAGATCGGGCACCAGGATACCTCGTCGGGTCACAACCAGGACGTGCGTTCGATTCTGAGCCAGAACATTATGGGCAAGATTACCGAAATCCACGCCCATATGTACCGGAACACGCCCCATAACCGCCCGCAGTGGACGCGGCCGATCCCGCCGGAGGCAACCTCGGAAGACGTGGACTGGAAGGCCTTCCTCGGAGAGGCTCCGCAGCGGCCTTTCGACGCCAACCGATTCATCAACTGGCGGTTCTTCTGGGACTACTCAGGAGGCAACTACTACGAGAACATGTGCCACCAGCTCGCCTTCTGGTACAAGATTCTCGGTCTGAAGATCCCCACGAAAGTGGTCAGCACGGGCGGCATTTTCCTTTGGAAGGACGGCCGCGAGGTGCCCGACACGATGGATGCTCTCATGGTGCATCCCGAGGAGTTGATGTACACGTGGGGTTCCGGTTTCGGAAACCAGCGGCTGGAGACCACGGAGGCCGTTTTGGGGACCGACGGCACCATTCTGCGCAACGAAGAAGACGTGCTCTACCGTCCGGAAAGAGTCAATCGCAGGGGCGCCGAGGATATCAAGGGCGACAACGTGCTGTATGGAGGGCAGGGGCCCGTCGACGAGCTGCACGTACGAAATTTCCTCCAGTGCGTGGCTTCGGGCAAGGAACCGAATTGCCCCTTTGATCTCGGGTTCCGCGTCGCGATCGCATGCCGGATGGCGGTGGACAGCTACCGGCGCGAGCGCATGATGAGATGGGAGCCCGACAAAGAAGAAGTCGTATGACCTCACGCCGGGAATTTCTGGCCGCCGCGGCCGCTCTGACGGGCGTCGCGGCGGCCGGCTCTTCAGCCAGGAAAGTACCGGTTCTCGACTGCCATGTCCACGCCGGACACGCTCCGGAGCTTACGGACCCGTGGACCACCATCGCCGACCCGGCGGCGATCCTGAAACGCATGGACCAGGCGGGCGTGGATCAGGCTTGTATTTTCCCGATCAACGAGCCGCACTCCTATGCGGGCGCCAATCAGGAGATCGCCGACATCTGCAAGCGCTATCCCGGCCGTTTCATCGGGTTCTGCCGGCACACCGCGACCACCGAAAAGGGCATCCGCGAGATGATGCTGCACGAGTGCCGCGATTTGGGTCTGCGCGGGCTGAAGCTGCACGACATCCCCAACACCGAGATCATGGAGACCGCCGCGGAGTTGGGGATTCCGGTTCTGTACCATCCGCCCGCCGTGGCCCGCTTCGAAGAGACCGCCAAAGCTTACCCCACGGTGGATATGATCCTGGCGCACCTGGGCAGCGACATGTCGATGGACTATCGCGAGCACCTGGCTGCCATCGAGTTGGCCAAGCACTATCCCAACGTCTATCTCGATACCAGCACCGTAGTCATCACCCGCTATCTTGAAAAAGCCATCGCCGAAGTGCCGGCGGAGAAGATCTGCTATGGCACCGACGAACCGGAGGTCGACACCCGCCTGGAGATTTTCAAGATCCGTATGCTCAAGCTGCCCAAGGGGAAAGAGGAGATGATCCTGGGCGGGAACACCCTGCGCCTGCTGTCCAAATACAAGGGAGTCAAGTCATGAGCGCCGCGATCGTGGATTGCCATGCCTTGTTTGGTCCTGGGAGGACCTGGGATGAGCCGGCGCTGGATGTCAATTACGGCCTGAAGGAGCTCCTGGATCGCGGCGCCGAAGCCGGCATCGACCGGTACTGCGTCATGGCGGCGCGCAACAGCGGGTACCGGGAGGCCAATCAACGAGTGGCGCGCGCCTGTGAGCAGCACGCCGGCAAACTGATCGGCTTCGCCGTGCATAATCCGCAGGGGGAATCCGGACGGGTTGCCGCGATGCTTCGGGAGGAAGTGAAATCCATGGGCCTGCGCGGAGTCAGGTCCGATGGGCACCCCAATCGCGAGCTGATGGACGCGGCGGTCGAGCTGCGCATCCCGGTCATGTACTATCCGCGGATCCGTCCGGGGGAGACCGTGAGCCGCTGGATTCACACCCCGGTGAGCACCTACCCGCAGGTGAATTTCATCCTGCCGCACCTGGGACAATATCGCTCCTGGGCGTGGTGGGGGCACGTGGAGAGCATCGACAGCGCGAAACGCTATCCGAATTTGTATTTGGATACTTCCGGCATAGGCAGTCTCAAATACCTGGAGATGGCAGTGCATGACCTTCCGCCCGAAAAGATTCTGTTCGGGACGAACGGGCCGGAGTTGGATCCGCGGGTAGCAATGGAGGCGGTGCGGCTGCAGAACTTAGCCCCGGCCGCGCGGGCCAAGATTCTGGGCGGGAACATCCTGCGACTGATTGGAGAAGTAGCGTAGGGCAGTTCGCGGGGTGCTCCGTCCGAGATGCCCGCGTTGAAGGGCTTTGTATGCCGGCGGCGGGACCTTCAGAAATCGGAGGACGCTGGCCTGTTCCGGCGGACATGGTGCGCGGTCACCGTCGAACCGCTCCGGTATGAAGCGTTAGGGAACGATTCGTCGTTTCGGGACCAGATGGATAAGCACGCCGGCGAGAAGCGCAGGATCGCAATCGCGGCCGCGGATCTGATTCAGGACGGCAACACGCTTTCGCTGACGGCGGGCACAACGAGGGCCGCAGTGACTCGCAGCGTCCGTCATCACTCGGGGATCACCGTGGTCACGAACACCACGCCACGTTGGATCGCGCCGAGTTTTATATCACGGGATCCGGCGCGGGTGGGTTGATTCTCATGGACGAAGTCCGCCTTACGTGGTGGGAGCAAATGCATCCCGGCACGGTCCACTACGTTCCGGGTGCGGTGGTGTACCGGGCCGCGAACACCGGGACTGGTCCGCTCTCGTTTCTCGGCTGCCAGCTAAGTGACGCGGGTCAGGACAACGAAGCGATCCGGCGGACCGGATTCAGCGCCCGCGTCAGAGAGATTGAGGGCCGGCCGGCGCTGGTGGGGGGATAGCAGACATGCTGGCGCTCGCGAAACATTCGCGCTACGACAAACGCCCCCGGGTGGATGTGGACGGCGACGACCGCCTGTCCGTGCGCGGATGGCGGGAGATCGGCGAGCGGCTGAGAGCGGCGGGCACGCGACCGGGGGCTGTGATCGCGGTGGAGTGCTATCCGGGCGTGCTGCTGGAGGAGGTGGAGCGGGCGCTTGCGGAACAGCTTCGGCCGGCTGCCCTGGTGCGGTCCGGCGAGGCGCTGCGGCCCCCGGCGGAACTGGAGCGAATGGTTCGCCCGTTTCTGACGGACGATCCGGTCTTCGGGCGCATGAACGAGCTCGAAGTCGAAGACCTGTGGGAGCCGTCGCGCGCGGCCGAATTGCGAAGGCAAGTGAGCGAGGAGTGCCGTGGACTGACGCTGGTGATCGGCACGGGCGCGGCGCTCCTTGCACCGCACGCGGATGTTCTCGTTTACGCCGACCTGGCGCGCTGGGAAATCCAGCAGCGGCAGCGCAGGAACGAGATCGGCAATCTGGGAGCGGACAACCGGAGCGAGACTGCCGGGCTCCAATACAAGCGGGCGTTCTTCATCGATTGGCGCGTGGCCGACCGGCTGAAGCGCAACCTCCTGGAGCGGATCGATTTTCTGCTGGACACCAACGTCCTGGGCCATCCACAAATGATCACGGGCGGGGACTTCCGGCGAGGCCTGGAGCGAGCGGTGCGGCGTCCGTTCCGCGTGGTGCCGTTCTTCGATCCCGGGCCGTGGGGAGGGTCGTGGATGAAGAAAAGGTTCGACCTTCCGCCGGACCAGCCGAACTACGCGTGGGGCTTCGACTGTGTTCCGGAAGAAAACTCACTGCTGCTGGGATTCGGCGCGCGGCGGGTCGAGATCCCGGCAATCGATGCCGTCTTCTATCGCCCGAAGGATCTGCTCGGCGAGCACGTGTACCGCCGCTTCGGCGGCGAATTCCCGATTCGATTCGACTTTCTCGACACCATGGGCGGCGGGAACCTGTCGCTGCAGGTGCATCCGCTGAAGGAGTATATCCGGAGCCGGTTCGGGATGACTTACACACAGGATGAGAGCTACTACCTGCTGGACGCCGGGCCGGATGCCTGCGTGTACCTGGGTCTGGAGGAAGGGATTGACCGCGCGCGCATGGCGGCGGAATTGTGGAGGGCACAGCAAGGCGGGGAGAACTTCGCGGCGGAGCGTTATGTGAACCGATGGCCGGCGCGCAAACACGATCACTTTCTGATTCCCGCGGGAACGATCCACTGCTCGGGACGAAACAGCGTGGTGCTCGAGATCAGCGCGACACCGTACATTTTCACGTTCAAGCTCTGGGACTGGAACCGGCTGGGGCTTGATGGGAGGCCGCGGCCGATTCACCTGGAGCACGGCCTGGCGAATATCCAGTGGGACCGCACCACGGCATGGGTGAAACAGAATCTGGTGAGCCGGATCGAACCGCTGGGGAGGGGCCGGGGCTGGCAGGAAGAGCGGACCGGCCTGCACGAGCTGGAGTTCATCGAAACGCGGCGCCATTGGTTTACCGGCCCGGCGCCGCACGAGACCGGCGGCTCGGTGAACGTGCTGAACCTGGTCGAAGGGGAAGAGGCGGTCGTGGAGAGTCCGGAGCGCGCATTCGAGCCGTTCGTGGTGCACTACGCCGAAACCTTTATCGTTCCCGCCGCAGTCGGCCGCTACACCGTACGGCCCGGGGATGGCTTGGCTGGCAAGGGCGAGTGCGCGACGATCGAGGCTTCGGTGAGAAAGGGACGTGCGGATTGAGACCGGTCTCGACCTGCGCGCCGCATTCTGCCTGCTCGGCTTCGAGTACGGCGGCGATATGTTCGGGCCCGAGCCGGAACGGCGGGGCCCGAGGCGGTCCGGTGGCCCGCCCAGTCTCAAAACGGATGTGTGGCGTGAATTCGAACCATGGCCGCGCCGCATGGAGCTAAACGGATGACCCTTGCCGTCAATGCAACCCCCGCCAGCCGCGCCTATGTGTACCTCATTTCGTGCGTAGCCGCTCTGTCCGGGCTGCTATTTGGTTTCGATACCGCCGTCATCAACGGCGCGCTGCCGTTCTTGCGGGATGAGTTCCGGCTGGGGGACTTCCAGGTGGAACTGATCGCCGGCGTGCTGCTGGCCGGGTGTATTGCGGGAGCGGGCGTGGCGGGAATCGTCAGCGACCGGTTTGGAAGGCGGCGCGCTTTGATCGTGTCCGCCATCGTCTTCGCGGCAGCGTCCATCGCGTCAGCGATTCCGCGCGGTCTGGCGGAACTCGCACTCGCCCGCCTGGCGGCCGGTCTCGCGATCGGGCTGGCTTCGGTGCTCGGTCCCATGTACATCGCCGAGGTCGCGCCGCCGCGGATTCGCGGCCGGCTCGTTTCCATCAATCAACTTGCGATCGTGATCGGTATTCTGGCGGCGTACTACGTGAATTGGCAGCTCTCCGCCCGGGCCGGGAACTGGCGCTGGATGTTCGCGACCGCGGCCGTTCCCTCAGTGGCCTTCTGGCTCGGTCTTCTCTGGATTCCCGAGAGCCCTCGCTGGCTGGCATCGAAACGGGACGAAGCGAGCGCATTGAGAATCCTGGAGCGTGTGGCGGGACCTGCCGAGGCCGGGCGGGAACTGCGCGAGATCCACGCCAGTATCGAGGCGGAGTCAGCTTGCTCGTTCCGGGATCTCTTCCGTCCGCGGCTGCGGCGCCCCGTTGTGCTGGCCATCGTTCTGGCTGCGTTAGGCCAGATCAGCGGGATCAACACCATCATTTACTATGGCTCGATCCTGCTGCGCGAGCAGGCGGGCCAGAGCGCCGCCTCGGCGATCGGGGCCAATGTCCTGATCGGGGTGATCAACCTGGCCGGCACGGTGGTGGCGATGTTCACGATCGATCGCATTGGCCGCAGGCTTCTGTTGCTGGCCGGCGCCGCGGGCATGTGCGTTTCTCTCACCGCCCTGGGGTGGGCGTTTCACCAGCCGTCCAGGTCGTTTCCGGCCATCGTGGTATTGATCCTGGCTTATGTATTCTGCTTTGCCGTGAGTTTCGGCCCCGGGGTGTGGGTGTACATCTCGGAGATGTTTCCCAATGCGGTGCGAGGCCGGGCCATGTCGGTCGGCACGATGAGCGTTTGGGTCTCCTGCCTTGCCGTGACGCTGACGTTCCTTACTCTGATCCGGACCCTCACCACTGCGGGCGCTTTCTGGTTTTACGGCGTGATCTGCGCCGCGACGTTTCTGTTTGTGCTGTTCACCTTGCCGGAGACGAAAGGCCGCACGTTGGAGGAGATACAGCGTTTCTGGAAGGTCGATCCCAGCCGCGGTTTGAGGCACCGCGAGCAAGTCCATTGAAACCATAAACGGCTCGCCAAAGAAGTCCTCCGGTGTCCAGGATGGCAGACACTACCCGCTTGTACGTTTATTAGGTGTCCACTATACTACGAGCAGAGGGGCTTGTTCCAGACACCCATTTGCCGGTAAGCGCCGCCCACCGCGGCGAGTGGGGAGTTGCTTTGCGGGCAGCATGAGGCTCAGGAGGCGGCTCAGCCGGGCGGCTGGTGGAATCGGCCGAAACAAGGAGAGACGGTGATCTCGGCTAGGTTCATACAGATGGTCTCCGACCACTGGCAGGAAATCGCCGAACGGGTGATCCGCAGAATTCGCAGAGATAAGCGACTTCCGGACTTTGAGAAATATACGGATGCGGACCTGCGAGAGAGAGCGCGGATCATCCTGCAGAGCCTCGGAACCTGGTTGACCTCCACGGAACCCGAGATCGCACAGCGCTGCGAGCACCTGGCCAGAGTTCGGTTTGAAGAGGGCGTTCCGCTCCACGTGATTGTCTACGCACTGCAGACTATCAGGCGGAGTTTAATCCAGTACCTTCGCGATCAAGGCGTGGTGAGCCGCCCGTTCGAGATCTATGCCGAGCACGAACTAGAATCCGATGCCGACCGGGCCTTCGAGGCCGTGATCTACCACACCGTACGCAGTTACGAGCAAGCCCTTCGTGAAACGCCCGGAAAATTCGGCTCCGCAGTCAAACAGCCCTGCGAAGGCCCGGAACTCCCGTGGCCAATTTAGCCTTCTGCGCACGTCAATGAGCCTCCCGCCGCAGCGTCGGCGATTCCGCAGACGGTCCCGATGAACAGGCTCGCCAGCGTAGCAGCGGCACCATAGCCGGGATAGACGGAGCTCATTGCGCGAAGGAACTCCGCGCCATAGACCGGGAAGCGGAGATCCACCAATCCCACGAAGAACATACAGCCACCCCAGAGCGCAGCCGAAAGGATCGCCAGTGTTTTTGCTGATAGTCGTATTGCCATGCCCGCAATTCCAGGATAGGAGCCGGACAGAGCAACTCGTGTCCCATCAAAGCTTGACATGGGCAAATGTAAGAGCCTGGCTTTTCTCCTCGTTGACAATCCCGTAGTAGAAGCAGCGATGAATACCGGGTATCTGCCGGCAATCTCACCTGCCCACGGGATGGAGCGGGGAGCGCGCCGGCCGCAGGATAGAGGTACACACCTTAAGAAGGGAGGAATCGCCTTGACAACGCGGACTATCGACAAGTTCCGGAGACTTCTGGAAACCAGAAAGGCGGAGTTGATTTGGGAGATGCAGAAGGATCGCCGGCGCCTGACCATCCGTGCGAACGGCGATTCCGTTGACCCGGCGCGCAGCCTCGCCGAGCGAGAAGCCGCTGTTCGCGATCTCAATCGCGAAACCGCCCTGCTGCGGAAGGTGACGGGGGCGTTGCGGCAGATCGAGGAGGGCACCTTTGGGCGCTGTGCGATGTGCAGTTGCGAGATTCCTCCGAAGCGTCTGGAGGCGGTGCCCCGGTCGCCGAACTGAGTGGCATGCCAGGAAGCCGCGGAAATTCGGGAGTTCAGGGAGCAGGAAAGCGAGGTTGGCGATACCGCAGGTTACCCACTGGCCAGTTAGGATTGAGCGCGGCCGCATGCGCGCCCATACGCGAACCGGGCTGCCTGGGCACCCAAGCGGCAGAGACCTCGATGTTCTGACTATCCTGCTGGCAGGCGGAGCCGCCGCGCTTCGACCTCTACGATCGACAGTGGCCCATCCACAGCGAACAGCGAAGTCGAGAATCCGGCCGTTCTGCTGAACGCGATCATCGGTTGCGGCAGCCGGATTCGGCACGCCATCGTCGGCCAGAACGCGCAGGTGCCGGCACACTCACGGATCGGCCATGACCTCGAGGCCGATCGCCGGCGGCCCACTGTGTCACGGATTCGGGCAGCGCCGGCCGTTTCGGAAATCGAGCGTGAGGGTAGCCGCGCCGGGCACCGGCCTTGGGCTTTACCTCTTCTTCGCCAATTCGCGCAGGCAGGCAGGCAGGCAGGCGATCACCGCATCGATCCATTGCTCGCCCAGGCTGCTCTCAAACGCCGGCGTCCTGCCCTTGCGTTCCAGGGGCTGAGAACGGCGTCCATTCACAGGCAACGTTGCGCCGCTTGCCACGGCGCCGATGCGAGCGGCCGGGGGAGCATAGCCAGGTGGTGAAGCACAGCATCGCGGCCTACGCGATCGTAACGGCAGGCACTTGTGTGAAAATCTCGCGGTTCCCCTCGAGTTCGTACGGTCTAGCTTCTTCGACTACGGATCCACTGCAGGGTCAGCCAGAGGCCGGCCATGGCGATGAGGATAGTGATCAGAGAAATCGCCAGCCCCTTGCGGCGGACGTTTCGCTCATGCAAGGCGTTCTCGCCCGCTCGGTAATCTTCGGCGGCGATGGCCAGACCAGCCTGAATCGGCTGGCTGATGACGGGAACCGCAAACGCATGGACGTTGGCGCGCGCCTTCACCAGACTCTGGCGCGCGTCCGTCTGCCGCTCGATCGCATCGGACACCTCCATGCCGGAGTCTCGCGCCCTGCCGAGAATCGCGTCCGCCGCCTCGATCTTCTTCTGAAGACTCCCAATCATCGCGGCCATTTTGGCGGCGGTCTCCCCTCCGGCGGAATCCGGTTCGTGGCATTGGCTGCAGATCGCGTCGCGGCCGGACAGCATCCGGTCGGTCGCCTTCAAGATGGCGTGATTACTGTGGCACACCACGCAGGCGCCGGTTGGCAGCGACGAGAATACCGGCTGATGAGGGCTCTTTTCGAAAAGTTGCGCTTCGAACACATGACAGGTTCCGCAGACCGCCGCGACCGAAGAGACCGCCGGAGGCCTGGCGCCGTGATTGCCGTGGCAGGTGGCGCAGTTCGGCGCCGAGAGGTCGCCGCGCTGGGACAACTCCTCCCAGTGAACACTTTTCAGGTAATTCGCATACTGATCGGTGGCGATCTTGTACGGGGCCATGTAGGCGGCTTGGGCATGGCAATGAGCGCAGGTTTTCGGAAGGTTCAGAGGGTAGACTGGCGACGTTGGATCGCGCACGGGAACGATGTTGTGGACGCCGTGGCAGTCCACGCATACGGCCACTTTGGTGTCCCCCCTGGATAGCCGCTGGCCGTGAACGCTGGTCGCGTACTCCGCATACTGGTCGACCCGCTCCGACGGATTGTACTTCCGCATGAAGTCCGGATTACTGTGGCACTGGGCGCAGAGCTTGGGAATCGCCGTGCGAGCCGGAACGCCCACAAATCCGCGAGTCCGGCTCATGGCAACCTGCGGGTCGTCTGAGTTCGGGTCGCCGCCATGGCAGCTTGCGCACGTGAATTGGTTCCGCAGGTGCACGCTGTCCCGGAATGCCAGCGCCGGTTTCTGGAGGTCACCCGGCAATTGGGAATGGCAATCCAGACAAGAGTCCTTTCCGGGCAGAGTAGCCGCGGCCAGCAGGAACAGGAAGGCGCGCCTCATCGCAGGTAGCCCAGCAGGGCAAAAGTCGCCAGATAGGCCAGCAAGGCCACACCCGCGCCCGTGACCAGTTTCATGCGCACGCTACCGTCCGGGCGGCCACCCCAAAGCGGCAGCGTGACCCACCAGAGCGCCAGCAGGCCGAAACCGAGCACGCCGACGAGCTCGCCCTCCAGACCGAAGATGTGGCCCGGGATCAGTTTTAACGTGTAGAACGGCGCAAGGAAATACCACTCTGGCCGGATGCCCGCCGGAGCCGAGGCGAACGGATTGGCCTTTTCGCCCAGTTCCCAGGGGAACAGCGCCGCCAGGGCGCCCAGTACGGCCAGCGCTCCGTACCAAGCCATTAATTCGTGCAGGAAGAAATCGGGGAAAAAAGGCATCTGCGGAATTTCGGTTCCGCTGCGCCGAAAGCGCTCCTGAACCCAGGGCGGGGTGCTGATGCCGAATTTCTGAACCAGGCCTAGATGGACCAACAGAAGCAGAGCGGTCAGCGCCGGCAGCACCGCTACGTGAAATCCAAAGAACCGGGTGAGCGTGGCGCCGCCGACGGCGTTGCCGCCACGCAGATAGCGTCCCAGCGCCGGGCCGATCCATGGAACGAATGTGGCCATGTCGGTTCCCACCTTGGTTGCGAAATAGGAAATCGTGTTCCACGGCAACAGGTAGCCGCTGAACCCAAAGGCCAGCGCCAGAGCCAGCAGGCCGACCCCGCTAAACCACACCAGCTCGCGCGGCCTGCGGTAAGCGTGCAGGAAGACCACGCTGAACATGTGGACGAAGGCCGCCAGAATCATCAGGTTTGCCGACCAGCTATGGATCGAGCGGATCAGCCAGCCGAACGCCACCCGAGTCATGATGAACTGCACGCTCTCGTAGGCGTCGTTGGGCGTGGGGCGGTAGTACACCAGCAGCAGAATGCCGGTCACGACCTGGATGAAGAACAGGAACAGAGTGACGCCACCAAAGGCGTACCATATGGTGCCGGAATGTACCGGCACTGCTTTATGGGAGACGAACTCCCGGATCGAATCCCAGGCCGTCCGTTCTTCGAGCCATGCCAGGACTGCTTTAGCGCGACTACCCCGCTGGGTTGGGAGCATTGTCAAACCGGCGCTCTTTAGGTGCGAGAAATCACCACCTCGCCGCCCCGCAGATTTACCGTGTACTCCTGTAATGGCCGGGGCGGCGGTCCCGCGATCACTTTGCCGTTCAGGTCGTACATTCCGTTGTGGCAGGCACACCAGATGACCCGGCGCGCCGAATCGAACTGCACGATGCAGCTCAAGTGTGTGCACACCGCCGAGAAGGCGCGCCAGTCGGTCTCCGTGAGCCGGATCAGCAACACCGGCTGGGCGCCAAATCGCACAATCTTGCCGCTGTTCGGAGTCAAATCCTGGACCTTCCCGCCCACCACCTCGTTCACTGCAGCTTCTGACACTGCTGGAGGGTTCAGGAACCGAATCAGAGGATAGAGAAATGAGACCAGCGAACTGACGAATCCGCCACCCAGGATCCAAAAAATGACGCTGCGCCGTCCTCGTGGTATTGCCTCGCCTGCCTGCATCCTGCGCTCCTAACTGAATCCTAACACCTACCATTCCTGCGTGGTCCCTTCCTCCTCCGCCTCGCCAGGCCGGACGCCGCGCCCGGTGAGCCACGCGGGATCGACGGGATAGACCTCGGGATCGAAAATCACCAGGTAGAAATGCCAAATCAAGATGGCGAGCGTCGCCAGAACAGCCTCAAAATAGTGGATGGATAGCGCCCCATTCAGCACCACCTTGGGGAGCCAGGTGAGCACAAAAGTGTTTGCCCAGAGCATGACGCCGGTGATCGCCATCACGCCCGTGCCCCAGACCACCGCCCAGTACTCGAGTTTCTCCACGTACGAGTGCGAGGATATCCTGGGCCGCCGGCGCAAGAGGCCGAGATTGTAAGCGAATCCGGCGGCCGCCTCGCTGGCATCCGCGCGCAGCGGCAGTAGAATCTTCCAGTGAGCGCGCAGGTTCCGATCGACGATGAGCGATACTGCGTGGGCCAGCGACAGGCCGATCAATACAACGCCGGCGACGCGGTGGATGGTTCCGCGCACGGCCCAACCAGACTCCCAGGCCAGCAGCGGCCGGGCCCACCATTCGTTCGGATACTTCAGAGCGAATCCCGTCCAGACCAAGCTCGTGAACGTGAGGATCAACAATCCGCGTTCGATCCGCTCGAATCGCAACATGCGGACGCTGGCCGGCGTTGGAATTCTAAACTCGCCGTTCCACGCGGGCCGGAGCCGCAGCCGGAAGACCTTGCGAATCCAGTCGCCCAGGTTGTGCGCCAGCATCAGCCCGAGCACAAGCGGCATCAAGACAAGGTAAGACACACGCACCCAACGGATCGGCGCGGGCGCCGGACGGCCCACCCAATGCATGTTCCCGATTGCAAAGTGTGTGCCCGCACCCGGATGACACCGGCCGCAGGTCCTGGGAAGGTTCTTGGGATTAATGGTCGAACGGGGGTCGGAAGACGGGAGGATCTCGTGGACGCCGTGGCAGCTTGCACAGTTGGCCACCGTCTCCTCGCCGGCCTTCAGGGCCACGCCGTGAAACGCCGTGGCCGCCGGCGCAGGGCGGTTTGGGAATGTCTTCCGGGTGCGGGAACTCCTCATGCTTGGGATGGCAGCTCAGGCACGGAATGGACGCGTGGGCGGTGCCGGCGATCTTCTGTGGCTGATCGTGACACTCTGAACATGCAACCACACCCCGCGGGCTGGGCGCGGCGGCGCGCCCGGTCCAAAGGAGCACACCCGCCACGATGGCCCATAAGCGCGCGCGGCTATAGCCTTGCACGGTCACGGAGTTTCTGCCCGTTAACTCCCAGATTCACAGCGCTGAGTGCCCGACACCGGGAGGAACACTGTGAATCAGAGATCTGGCCAACGTGCGGAGCGTGATGAAAAACGGGAAGCTGTACTCAGTATCAGCTCTCGCCGCGCCCTTTGCGAAAAGGGAGATCGCCGCCTCTCAGCCCTGGCGCGACTAGCTTTGTGTTCGCGACGCCGCGCGCCGGGGCGGCGATGCTCGGGCTCAGATCATTTCCTTGATCGCAATGGATACCGCTTTGGCACACCCGGGTGTGCAACGCTGGCGTTCTGCTTGTGGGGAGAATCAAGACCGACCGGCGCGCTCAGAAAGCCAAGGGAAGCGTCAGATGTGCCGTTTTCGGAGGTATGCGAAACCCGCTATGAGGGCTAGCCCGCAAAGGCCCAGACTGGCCGGCTCGGGGACCAAGACCCCGTCGCCCGTCATTTCGACCGCCAAGCCGGTGGGGTCGCCACAGGCCGGGGGCGAATTAGGGTTTGGAGGTATGTTATAGACCATGAAATCCAGTGTGTTCAGGCCGGGCTGGAACCCGCTTGTGATCTCAAACGAATGCAGGGTCAGAAAACTCCAGATATTTGTCCCAAACGTCACGCCCGTGGATTTGCCGTTGAGCAAAATGTACCCGTAGTTGTCAGCCGCCCACGAGCCCGAAATGCCGACAGTGTCCGCCTCGAAACCACTCAGGTCGAAGGTGATCTGAAAATCGTACCATCCGGTGGGATCATTGATGTCGTACCCTGGCTGCTCCCAGTGGTAATTTGACTCCAGAGCGATCCAGCCCCAGCCGGGACCCGTCGCGGCCCAGGTACAGGGGCCCCCATCGGGGTCGACCACCATTGCCGGACCCGTCGCGACGCCGTCGGGAGCCGAGACCAAATCGTAGTGCAGATCCGTACCACCGGGGCCGGCGATCCCGGTATCGTAAAGCGGGATGGCCGACATCGTGACACTCGTGGCGTGCAAATCGCTGGCTGCAATGAGGAACAGCAAAGCGCCGACCGCACTGAAACGCGTGTTCGCCATCCGTTAGTCCTTTATGCTCTCATTGATCGTACCCGAAAAGTGTGTCAAATGGAACTTATTCGGTGCAAAATTCGCCCCGTATAAGTTCCAGTACCTACGACACATCAGTACCGTTAGCGCTGGGTTACATAAGTACCATAGCTTCCATGAACGCCCGTTAAGCCCCGCGCGGGCTCAGTCGCTCTTCTGGGTGGGGGTCAGGGCGAAGCGCTTGACGAAGTTAGTGTCGAACCGGCCTGCGAGGAAATCGGGTTCGGCCAGGATCCGTTGGTGCATGGGGATCGACGTGTAGATACCTTCGACGACGAACATCCCCAGCGCCCGGTTCATGCGGGCGATCGCTTCCGTTCGGTCGTTGCCGTAGGTGATCAGCTTGGCAACCAGGGAATCGTAGTAAGGCGGAATGACGCAGTCCGTATAGGCCGCGGTATCGACGCGGACGCCTACGCCTCCAGGCAGGTTCAACCCCGTGACACGGCCTGGGCAGGGAGCGAACGTCTCGGGGTGCTCGGCGTTGATGCGGCACTCGAGCGCGTGGCCCCGAACTTGGACGGGACGGCACAGTATGTCAGACAGGCGCAGGCCGGAAGCGATAAGAATCTGGCTCTTGACCAGATCGACGCCGGTGACGAACTCGGTGATGGGGTGCTCGACCTGGATGCGCGCATTCACCTCGATGAAATAGAGCTCGCCAGTCTGGTCCATGATGAACTCGACCGTACCCGCGTTGATATAGCCGGCCTCGCGCATGGCGGTGCCGAGAGCGGCGGAAATACGCTCCCGGGTATCCGGCTGGAGCGCGGCGGATGGTCCTTCTTCAATGAGTTTCTGGTGGCGGCGCTGGATGGTGCACTCGCGCTCACCCAGGACCTCGACATCGCCATAGGCATCGGCAAGGAACTGGAACTCGATGTGGCGGGCGGAATCGATGTATTTCTCCAGGTAGATGTTCGGGGAGTTGAAGCTGGCGCCGGCCTCCTGCTGGGCCTGCACGAACAAGGGCGCAAGCTCTTCGGGCGCGCGGACGATGCGCATGCCGCGGCCGCCGCCGCCCGCCGAGGCCTTGAGAATGACCGGGTAGCCGATGGAGGACGCGATGGCCAGGGCCTCATCGGACGACCGCACAATGCCATCCGAGCCGGGCAGGATGGGAACGCCGGCGTCCTTCATGAACGCGCGGGCACGCTCCTTGAGACCCATGAGGCGGGTGATGTCCGGAGGCGGACCGATGAACCGAATGCCGGAGATCTCGCAGACCTCGGCGAAATCGGCATTCTCGGACAGGAAGCCGTAGCCGGGATGGAGGGCGTCGACGTTGGTGATCTCGGCCGCGCTGATCACCGCCGGGATGTCGAGATAGCTCAGGGAACTCTTCGCCGGGCCGATGCAGATGGCTTCGTCGGCGAAGCGCACGTGAAGGCTGTTGCGGTCGGCCTCCGAATAGACGGCTACGGTCCCGATGCCGAGGTCCTTGCAGGCGCAGATAACGCGGAGGGCAATCTCTCCGCGATTGGCTATGAGAATCTTTTCGAACATGCAGTTACTGAGCGATCAGAACGGACGAATGGCGAAGAGAGCCTCACCGTACTCGACAGGCTGGGCGTTGTTGACGAACTTGGTGACGACCGTGCCGGCGATCTCGGCTTCAATCTCGTTCATGAGCTTCATCGACTCGATGATGCAGAGGACATCACCGGGTTTGACGGCGTCTCCCAGTTTCACAAAGTTGGGCGAGCCAGGAGAGGGCGCCTCGTAGAACGTCCCGACGATGGGCGATTTCACTGTGACCAGGCTGGGGTCGTTCAGCAGATCGGGAGCCGCCTGCGGGCTGGGAGGGGGTTCCGGAGAAGGCGCGGTGGAGGCGACTGCAAGGGCAGATACACCAGTCGCGGGAGGCGCGGAAACATGGTGGACCCCGGAACGCAGGACGCGCCGGATACGGACACGGCTATCGCCCTGCTGGACTTCCAATTCGGCGACGCCGGTTTCGGTAACCATCTTGATGAGTTCGCGAATCTCTTCCAGTGTCATCATGTCGGGCTATTCGATCTGTAGCAGTTCCTTAGCAGTTGGCGTCAACACTTCGCATCCGGAAGAGGTTACCACAATCGTATCCTCGATACGACAGCCACCAAACCCTTCGAAATAGGCGCCGGGCTCAATCGTGATCACCATACCCGGCAGGAGCGGCGTTTCCTGCCGCCTACCGATGCGCGGAGCCTCGTGGATCTCGAGGCCGAGGCCGTGACCGGTGGAGTGAACGAACGCCTTCTCCATACCGGCGGCTCGGAGCGCACGCCGGGCCGCGCGGTCCACATCTCCGGCCCGAACACCTGGCCGGACCGCATCGATGGCCGCGAGTTGGGCTTCGAGGACAGCGCGATAGATGCTTCGAACCCTCGGCCCGGGCCGGCCCAGGAAAGCCATACGCGTCATGTCACTCGCGTAGCCTTCCCGGCTCGCGCCCATGTCTATCAATAGTAGCTGATTACGCCGGATTGGATAAGCGCCGGGCTGTGCGTGTGGCAGGGCTGAGCGGGCGCCGGAAGCCACGATGGTATCGAAGGCGGGCTTTTCGGCGCCGAGCAGACGCATGCGGTACTCGATTTCGGCGGCGAGAGCGGATTCGGTGGCGCCTGGCCGGACCTTGCGGATCGCCCGCGCGAAGGCATCGGAATTGAGCGCGACGGAACGGCGGATGAGGTCGATTTCCCGGCTGGTCTTGATCGTGCGGAGAGTGTCGACGAGGCCGGATACCGGCTCGAGCACGGCGCCCAGAGGAAGTTGGGCCCGCAACTGCTCGTAGGCATCAAAGGCGAGGCGCGATGCCTCAAAGCCCACTCGGCGGAAGCGCTTTCGCGCCGCCAGTTTCATCAGCGCGGGCTGGAGCGGGCCACGGACGACTCGAACCGGAGAGTCGGCTTCCCCGGCGGCCTGGATTTCATAACGCGGATCGGTGAACAGGCAGGCGCCACCGGGCCAGAGCAGGATGAGTCCGTTCGAGCCGGTGAATCCGGTGAGATAGCGGATATTTGGCGCGGCGGAAACGATCAGCGCGTCCAGTTTTCCGGTGTCGAGGGCAACGGCTGCCCGCCGGCGGCGAAGGGCGAATTCCTTTGGCGGCACGACTACTCCGGAACCAGCAGCAGCTTGCCGCTGGATCTACGGCCCTCGAGATCCGCGTGGGCCTGAGGAGCTTCGGAAAGCTTGTAGGTGCGATCGATTCGGACCTTGATCTTTCCAGCCGCGGCCCAGCCCAGGACATCGTCGGCGCGCCACAGCAGTTCCAGGCGCGTAGCAGTGTAATCGGCCAGGACGGGACGGGTGAGGAAAAGCGAGCCCATCTGGCTCAGCATGAGCGGCTCGATCGCAGCGACGGGGCCGCTGGATTGGCCAAAGGAAACCATCATTCCACGATGGCACAGGCAGATGAGACTCTTCATGAAAGTGGCCTGCCCTACGGAGTCGTAGACGACATCGACGCCGCGGCCGCTGGTGAGGCGCTTTACCTCGGGCTCGAAATCCTGGCGGGTGTAGAAGATAACGGCGTCGGCTCCGGCTTCGAGCGCGAGTTCCGCCTTGGCCTCCGTCGATACGGTGCCGATCACGCGGGTGCCCTGCATCTTCGCCATTTGGACGAGGAGCAGGCCAACTCCTCCAGCGGCGGCGTGAACGAGGGCAACGTCGCCCTGCTTGAGCGGACAGATGGAGCGGGTCAGGTAGTGGGCGGTCATGCCCTGGAGCATAACGGCCGCGGCCATTTTGAAGTCGATGGTATCCGGGATCTTGACCAGAGCGGACGTGGGGACAACCGCGAGCTCCGCGTAAGCGCCGCGTGGACCTGCCCAGGCAACACGATCTCCGACAGATACTTCGTTGACATCGTGACCGACAGCCGCTACAGTGCCTGCTCCTTCCTGGCCGAGCGCAATGGGAGGCGCTGCCTTATATAGACCGCTGCGGAAGTACGTATCGATGAAGTTCACTCCGATGGCAGCAATTTTTACGAGAGCTTGGCCGGGACCCGGTACCGGCGTTGGCACTTCGCGCAGTTCCAATTGTTCGGGGCCGCCAACAGATTCGACGAGAATTGCCTTCACCGTATCAGTGTACTGGGTTAAGAGCAGGCTGTGCTCAGGCGGCTGGGAGGCGCCGCACGAGGAGCCGGAGAAAGCGGCGAGAGTGGACCGCGGCCGCGTACAGGAGCAGGAACGCGAGAGTGAAGGGGAAGACGGCGATTTGGGCAGCGGTACGAACGGCGCCCGTGCCGGCCCAGCCCGAGCGGACCAGGGCGAAATGGAACATGACGCCGCGCTGGCCGTAATCGAACCAGAAGAAATCGGCGTTCTCATTGACGATGAAGAGCTTGGCCGGAATTCGGACCGCCAGCGCCCACTTCCACTTGTTCAGGATGGGCTCGCCGGAGCAGACGATACCGAGGAGGGAGTAGCCCAGGCCACGCAGCTCGCGGTAGAGCCGGCGGCGGCCGGCGCGGCCGGCGTATTCCGAGACGCGGAAAACCCGGCCGCCGGGCGGGAAACCGTCAGGCCGGCCGGGGTAGCAGGTGACCAGATCCACGGGGACTTCGGGACCGAAGGCGGAGAAAATGCGCGGCAGCAGGGCTTCGGCGATCGAGCGGGAACCACTCTCGACAAAAAGAATGCGTTCGACCGGCGGAACGCGGCGACGGAAGAAAAGGCGCATGGGGGCTCAGACGCCCCAGCAGTAGTCTTCGACCGCTTTCGAGAGGCTGGAGTCCTCCTCGTTGAGGCGCATGAGTTCGAGGCGGATCGCGTCGATCATCGCGCGCCAGCTTGCCTCGATGACGTTGTCGGAAACGCCGATGGTAGTCCAGCTCCTGCGATGATCGGACCATTCGATCAGCACCCGGACTTTGGCCGCGGTGCCCTTCCTGGGCTCGAGGACGCGCACCTTGTAGTCCGTGAGCCGAACATTGCCGATCGAGGGATAGACGGCCGAGAGGCACTTGCGCAGGCAGAGGTCGAGCGCGTGGACGGGCCCGTTGCCGTGGGCGGTGGCGGAGTGAACGCCCTCGTTCGCCTTGAGGGTAACTGTTGCGGCCGTACGGGACTCGTTGTCGTCATCCATTTTGGTAGCGACCTCGAAGCCGACCAGCTCGAAAAACTTGACTCCGGGACGCAGGGCCTCGCGAACGAGGAGCTCGAAGGTGCCCTCGGCGGCCTCGAGCTCGTAGCCGAGAAACTCGAGCTGTTTGATTCGCTCGAGCAACTCGCGGCGGGCATCTTCGTCCAGGAGGTCGGCTATGCCGTGCTGCTTGAGTTTGTAAAGGATGTTGGCGCGGCCCGAGAGGTCGCTGAGGAGCACACGCTGGCGATTACCGACGACGGCTGGAGCGATGTGTTCATAGGTCGCGGCATCGCGGATCACGGCGCTCACGTGGACGCCGCCCTTGTGGGCGAAAGCGCTGTGGCCGACGTAGGGCTGGTCGTTGCGAAGCGGCAGGTTGGCCAGTTCCGCCACGAAGTGCGCCACCGAGGTGAGGCTGGCGAGCTTATCGGCGCCCACGACGGTATGGCCGAGCTTGAGCTCCAGGTTCGGAATGATGGAGCAGAGATTCGCGTTGCCACAACGCTCGCCGTATCCGTTGATGCAACCCTGCACATGGGTGACGCCCTGTTCGACGGCGGCAATCGTGTTGGCGACGGCGCACTCGGAGTCGTTGTGGGCGTGGATGCCGAGCGTGCCGTCGAACCGCTTGCGCACCTCGGTGACAATCTCGACGATGCGCGCGGTAAGCGAGCCGCCATTGGTGTCGCACAGGCAAAGGATGTCGGCGCCGGCGGTCTTGGCGGACTCGAGCGCGCGGAGCGCGAAGGCGGAATTGCTGGTGTAGCCGTCGAAGAAGTGCTCGGCATCGAAGATGACCTCCCGGCCGTTTTCCTTGAGGAAGCGCACGGTCTCGGAGATCAGTTTGAGGTTCTCCTCTTCAGTGATGTTGAGGGCACGGGTGGTGTGGAGATCCCAGGTCTTTCCGAAGATGCAAATGACGGGCGTGCCGGCTTCCACCAGGGCGCGAACGTTGAGATCGCGATCGATGCGGTTCTTGGCGAAGCGCGTCGATCCGAACGCGGTGAGGCGGGCGTGCTGGAGCTTCAGGCCCCTAGCGCGCGTGAAGAAGTCCTTGTCACGCGGATTGGAGCCGGGCCAGCCGCCTTCGACGTAATCGATGCCGAGGTCGTCGAGCCGTTGAGCGATGGCAAGTTTGTCATCGACGGTGAACGATACGGCTTCGCCCTGAGTGCCGTCGCGGAGAGTGGTATCGAGAGTAGTGATCTTCATAAGAACGGCTGTCCGTGCGCGCCCGGCTTGCCGGCCGGGCGCGCGGTCACGCTACTTACTTACCGGATTTCGCGGAGGAGGCGTCCTCGTCCCGCGGGACACCGGCTTCCTTGGTTTTGGTGAGCCAGGGCATCATGGCGCGGAGATCGCGGCCGACCTCCTCGATCAACTGGTGCCGCGATTCCTCGCGCATGCGGAGGAAGTTCTTGCCGCCGGTCTGGTTTTCGCCGATCCACTCCTTGGCGAACTGGCCGGACTGGACTTCGCCGAGAATGCGCTTCATCTCTTCGCGCACGGCCTGGTTCACGATACGCGGGCCTCGGGTATAGTCGCCATATTCAGCGGTGTCGGAGACGGAGAAGCGCATGTAGCTCAATCCGCCCTCCTGGATCAGATCGACGATCAGCTTCAATTCGTGCAGGCACTCGAAATAAGCGATCTCCGGGGCGTAGCCCGCCGCGACGAGCGTTTCGAAGCCGGCGCGGATGAGCTCGCTGACTCCGCCGCAGAGGACGGCCTGCTCGCCGAACAGATCGCTTTCGGTTTCTTCCTTGAAAGTGGTCTCGATGACGCCGGCCTTGAGGCAACCGAGCGCGCGGGCATAGGCCAGCGCATTGACGAGCGCCTTGCCGGAGGCATCCTGATGGACGGCGACAAGCGCGGGAACGCCGACGCCTTCGACGAACAACTCGCGGACGCGATGGCCGGGGGCCTTGGGCGCGATCATGGACACGTCCACGTCCTTGGGCGGGACGATCTGGCCGAAGTGGATATTGAAACCGTGCGCGAACATGAGGGTCTTGCCGGCCTTCAGGTGGGGAGCGATCTCCTTCTGGTAGACGGCCGCCTGATGGTGGTCGGCGACCAGAATCATCATGACATCGGCGGCCTTGCTGGCCTCGGCCGTGGTCATGACGTTGAGGCCGGCGGCTTTGGCCTTGTCCCAGTTGGGACTGCCGGAGACATCGGCAACCACGACGTTGACTCCGGAATCCCGGAGGTTGAGAGCGTGAGCATGGCCCTGGCTGCCGTAGCCGATGATGGCTACCGTACGGCCCTTGAGGGAACTCAGATCAGCATCTTTTTCATAGTAACGTTTCGCCATTATTTACTCCGTTGTTTGGGTTGAACAGATACGCCATTCCCGGGTTCGGTGGATCGCGCCGCGACCTCGGCCGGAACGCGAGCATCGCTCGACGGAGCAGGCCCGGGGCCTGCCGCTCGAAGGGTGGGGATGGGCGGAGACAGCCGCAGCTTCTTGGATTCGAGCGAGACCGCGATGAGACCCGAACGGGTGACCTCGATTTCGCCGTAGCTGCGCATCACGTCAATGAACTCATCCAGTTTTTCGGAGGCGCCGCTGGCTTCGAGGGCAAAGCCTTCGACAGAAGAGTCGACCACGCGGGCGCCGAAGATCTCCGCTTCCTTGAGGATCGCGGCGCGCATCTCCAGGGTGGAACGGACCCGGAGGAGCACCATCTCCCGCGCGACGGCGGGGGAATCGGTGAGGTCGCTCGCCTGCAGGACGTTGATGAGCTTGTTCATCTGCTTGACGACCTGGGCGCGCAGGTTGGGATCGCAGTCCACCACGATCGTCATGCGGGAGAGCGTGGGATCGAGAGTGCGGGCGACCGTGAGGCTCTCGATGTTGTAGGCGCGGGCGCTGAGCAGGCCGGTGACACGCATCAGGGCGCCGGGCTTGTTTTCGACGAGGAGAGAGATGACCTGGAGCATAGGTTCCTTTTCGCTATTTGGCGACCGCAACCGGTTCCGGCGGTGTTAGAACCATCTCATTGATCGCGGCGCCGGCAGGAACCATCGGATAGACGTTCTCGAAGGGCGACACCATCACGTTGAGAAGGAACGGGCCGGGCTCGGCGACGGCGTCTTCGAGAGCGGGTCGCAGGTCCTCAGGGCGCTCAATGGTGCGGCCTTTCATCCCGTAGGCAGCAGCCAGTTTTTCAGCGTCCGGGAAGCACTCGAGTTCCACGGAGCAGGTACGGTTGTTGAAGAACAACTCCTGCCACTGGCGAACCATCCCCAGGTGGCCGTTGTTGACGACCACGATCTTGACAGGCAGGCCGTTGGCGGAAATGGTGGAAAGCTCCGGCAGCGACATCTGGAAGCCACCATCGCCGACGAGACAGAAGACGAGCTTGCCGGGATGCGCGAGCTGCGCGCCCATGGCGGCGGGCAGGCTGAAACCCATGCTGCCCAGTCCGCCAGAGGTGAGCCAAAGCCGCGGCTGGTTGAAGCGGATGAACTGCGCGGCCCACATCTGGTGCTGACCGACGTCGGCAGTGACGATGGCCTCGCCGTTCGAGATGCGATCGACCTCGGCCATGACGTGCTGGGGCTTGATCTCGGTGGCGGAGATGGCGGGCGTGAGCGGATGCTCCTCTTTCCAGGCACGGATGCGGCGCCACCAGGCGCGGCGCGCCGGGGAGTTGTCGAGCGAGGCGTCGAGCTCCGAAAGAATCCCGACAATCTTCCGAAGGACCCGTTTGGCGTCGCCGACGATGGGGAGGTCGGGCGCGCGATTCTTGCCGATCTCGGCGGGATCGATATCGATGTGGATGACTTTGGCGTGCGGGGCGAAGGCGGCGAGGCGGCCGGTGACGCGGTCATCGAAACGGACCCCCACGGCGATGAGGAGATCGCACTCAGTCATAGCCATATTGGCGGCGTAAGAGCCGTGCATGCCGGGCATGCTGATGAAGTTCGGATGGTTACCGGGCAGGCCGCCCAGACCCATGAGCGTGCAGACGGTTGGGAGGTCAGCCGTCTCGACCAGCTCGCGAAGCTCGGGCGCGGCGGCGGCCGCCAGGATTCCACCTCCGGCGTAGACGAGCGGTCTCTCGGATTCCGCGATCATCTGGGCGGCGCGGCGGATCTGGCCGGTATGTCCTTCCATGTAGACCCTGTAGCCGGGCAGGTGGATGGACGAAACTGGGACATAGTGCGCCTGACCCTGGAAAACGTCCTTAGGAAGATCCACGAGAACGGGGCCGGGACGGCCGGAGGCCGCGATGTAGAACGCTTCGTGGATGATCTGGGGCAGATCGGCGATCGTCTTCACGAGATAATTGTGTTTGGTGCAGGAGCGGGTGATGCCGAACGTGTCGGCCTCCTGAAAAGCATCGCTTCCAATCAGTTTGGAATGAACCTGGCCGGTGAGGGCGACCAGGGGGATCGAGTCCATCATCGAGTCAACCAAGCCGGTAACCAGATTGGTCGCGCCGGGGCCGGAAGTGGCGCAGCAGACGCCCACGCGGCCCGTGGAGCGGGCATAACCCGAGGCGGCGAACACGGCGGCCTGCTCGTGTCTTACGAGGATGTGTCGGATGGGGTGGTCGTAGACAGCATCATAGAACGGAAGCGTAACGCCTCCGGGGTAGCCGAAAAAGCAATCGACACCTTCCCGAGCCAGACACTCGAGCAGCATTCGCGCGCCGCTTATCAGATTGGCCGACATAGGCACCATCCTTGACTTGAACTCCACTCAAGCTACGCAAAAAAAGCCACCGGCGGTTGAAATCCCCGCCAGTGGCCTTTGGATCTCTATCCCTGGCCGTCAGGCGGGGTCCGGTACAGCGACCCCGATGGTAATGAGGATGATTACGGGAACGACGACCAGTGAGGACACACGCAGGAGGGACGCATTCGACGCCGAGGAATTGCGGCCGTGCAAGTTCGTGCCTCCTTCGGAATTAGAGTAGCGCAGAGAACGCCCCAAATGCAAGAGGGTGTTTTGATGACAAATGTTAATCGAAGTATCTTCGTAGACACGGGCAGCCGGGCATGCAGAAACCTGGGGTCGGAGGCGCGGCGCGCCGAGAGCGAGTCCAGGAGTTCGATCCTTCGAAAACGCCGGTTTGTTAGTACCGCTGATGCAGTGACTTCGGCCCTCGGAAGGCGGGTCGAGAGCGGCCGCCCAGCCGGCGGGGTTTTCATCCGCCGTTGTGCCGGACCCGCCAGGGCCGACATGGAGCATTCACAAGGACCGTACGACAAATTTCCTCCTCGTTTTCAGCGTGATCGGCGCTGTGGAGGTGTGGGATTGAGAAGTGCGGGTGGTAAGTTCTGGGCGAGGACAGAGCGAGCGCAAAATGGGGGAAGGAAAGAAGGGGCAGCGAAGAAAGACGCAGGACAGCGCGACTGCGAAGCCGAGCGGGTCGAAACCGCGACGCACGAGGGACAAGGCGGCATTCGTCAGGGAAGTGATCAGCAAAATCGAGGAGAAGCTGCGTACGGATGACACGAAGCCTTCGGTCGGCGATTTTATCCGCCTGGTGCAACTCGAGAAGGAACTAGAAGAAGAGGAGCAACCGAAGGAGATCCAAGTCTCATGGGTGGAACCGGAGCGGACCGGGGGGGACGATGCACCCGGAAAATAGAATACAGCGCACTGCCATCGCAAGCACGGTTCCACCAATCGGCGGCGCGGTTCAAGGGGTTTTCGGGGCCGATCGGATCGGGCAAAAGCCAGGCTCTGTGCCACGAAGCGATCAAGCTGGCGTACCTGAACGCCGGACGGCTCGGGCTGCTGGGCGCCCCGACGTACCCAATGCTGAGGGACGCGACGCAGACGGCGTTGTTCGAGATTCTGGAACGCAACCGCATTCCATACGAGCACAACAAGGGCGAAAACACCGCGGTACTGAAGGACACCCGATCGCGGATACTGTTCCGGCCGATGGAGGAGTTCGATCGCCTACGCGGGACGAACCTCGCCTGGTTCGGCCTGGACGAGCTGACTTACACGCAGGAAGAAGCCTGGGTGGTGCTCGAAGGGCGCTTGCGCGATCCGAAGGCGAAACGGCTTTGCGGGTTCGCAACCTGGACGCCGAAGGGGTTCGACTGGGTTTACCGCCGGTTCGTACACGAGCGAGTGGAAGGGTACGAAGTCATCGTTGCGGAAGCGTTCGAGAACCGGTACCTGCTCGAACGAATTCCAGACTTTTACGAGCGGCTGAAACAGAGCTACGACTCGAAGTTCTACGAGCAAGAGGTGTTGGGAAAGTATCTGAGCCTAAGCGCAGGGGTGGTATATCACGCATTCAACCGGGCGGAACACGTGGAAGACGTTGCCGCCGATCCGGCACTGCCACTGCTGTGGGCGCTGGATTTCAACGTGGATCCGATGTGCTCGGTAGTGGCGCAGATCGACGGAGAGACCGCGCGCGTGGTGAGCGAGATCGTGCTCACTCGCGCGACCACGCTGGCGGCGTGCGAAGAGTTCGAAGCGCGATTTCCGCGGCACCGGGCCGGGATCCGCGTATACGGGGACGCGTCCGGGTCGCACATGCAGACCACAGGCACCTCGGACTACGAGACGATCCGCGCGTTTTTCCGGCGGGAAGGTTACCAGAACGTGGTGTACAAAGTACCCCCCTCCAACCCCGCAGTGAGGGAGCGCGTGGGGCTGGTGAATGCGAAGCTGAAGTCAGCGTCGGGCGAGAGACACTTAGTCGTGCATAGTAAGTGCGGAGAGCTTATCAAAGACCTGGAGCAGGTGTGTTACAAGCCGGACAGTACGGTGATAGACAAAGAGAAGGACCCGCGGAGGACGCACTTGTCTGACGCACTCGGATACCTGCTCTGGCAGGAATGCCGGCCGATGCCACCCATGGGCGAGCGAAACTTGCCTCTGCTATCAGGATCGGTGCAGGGCTGAAGCCCCGCACGGACCAAGCCCGCTCTCCGATCGGGGAACAGCAAAGAAAATGAACATCGAACTGGAGCATCCGGAGTATGTGGCGCGGAAAGCGATGTGGCGAACGTACCACGACTTGCACGCGGGCGGCGAGCGACTGAGGCAAAACGCCTGGGAATACCTGGTGCGCCGGCAGAAGGAGCCGGCGGACGTGTATGGCGAGCGGCTGGGCCGGGTGTTCTACGAGAACTACATCGGATCGATTATCGACTGGTACGCGGCGACGCTGTTCCGGCGGGAGCCGATCTTGAGCTTTTCGGGCGAGAACGAAGCGGCGAGGTCCTTCCTTTGCAAACTCACCGAGGACTGCGACTTAAAGGAGACCAGCCTGGTCGAGTTCTTCCGGCGGCAACTAGTAGAGTCGCTGGTGGCGGGCGTAAGTTACACGCTGATAGATTTTCCCAGGCTTTCGCAACCGGCAGCCAACCGGGCGGAGGAAGACCGACAGGGGGCCTCGCGCGCATACCTGGTCCCATACGGCCCGGAAGATCTCATCAACTGGAGTTACGACGAGCAGGGCAACTTCGAGTCGATTGTGCTAAGAACGTCGGGGCTCCGACAGGATGAGGCGGCGAGCTCGGGATGGACGACGGAGACGCGCTGGTCTTACTACGACAAAGAGCAGTTCAAGATCTTCCGGCTGACGAAACAGACAGGGCAGAATGCCAAGCCGGAGATCATCGACGCCGGGAGGCACGGGTTGGCGGGATTGCGGCGCGTTCCCTTGTTTCCGCTGAGAGTCAGTAACGGTCTCTGGCTGATGAACAAGGCAGCACTGCTGCAGCTCGAACACTTCAACAAGTCGAATGCTCTCGGATGGGCGCTGACGATGGGACTGTTCGCGATGCCGGTGGTGTACTCGGACCGCGAATGGAATCAAGTCGTCGGGGAATCCTACTACATACAACTGGCGCCCAACGACAAGTTCGGATGGACCGAGCCGGACGGGAAGGTTTACCAGATCGCCGCCAACAATCTAGACCAGCTCAAAAATGAAATCTACCGTGTCTGCTACATGATTCCGCAGGCGTGGGACGTGTCGCAGGCGCAGTCGGGTTTGAGCAAGCTGAGAGACTTCACGATCACGCAGGAAGTATTGCGCGCGTATGGCGATGCGGTAAAAGACACGATGAAGCGCGTACTGCGAGCGATCACGGCGGCGCGCCAGGACGAGTTGACATTGGACGTTTCGGGCCTGGACGAGTTTGACATCGGCGACTTCTCGAGCGACCTGGATGACGCGGCGAAGCTGCTATCGCTCGAAGCGGGGTCGCAGACGCTTCGCAGGGAAGTACTGAAGAAACTGGCCTTCAAATACCTTTGCGACCTGCGGCAGGAAGTGAAGGACCGGATTGCCGCGGAGATTGAGGAAGCGAACGGGATGGCGGGCGCAGCGGGCCTGAAGCCCGCCCTCGACTAGAGGACTAGGGATATGGACGAGCAACAACTTCCAGTGCAAGACGACGGGGTACGCGCCATAGTGCGCGAGACGATCGAGGAATTCGTGAGGAAAGAGCAGTCGAAGGCCGAGCCTGCCTACAAGAACGAGCTGCTCGAGGAACGCAAAAGGCGGGAACAACTCGAGCATCGCCTGAACGAGTTGGTGGAGGAGAACAAGCGCACGCGGCAACTGGCGGAAGAGGCAGACCGCAGCGCGACGGTCCGGTCGGAGTTGCAACGGCTGGGGGTGGCGAAGGTAGACGTCGCCTTCAAGGCGGTCAAAGACGATGTCTTCCGTGGAGAGGACGGGCGCTTGCTGGCCAAGGGCGAACAAGGAGATGTGCCACTGAAGGAGTACCTGTCCCACTTTTTGGGAGAGAACCCGGAGTTCTTGCCGGCGCGCATTCAGGGCGGGTCGGGCGCAACGGCCGCGCACAAGGCACCAGCGGCAGCAGGGAGCATCGATTTGGACAAGATCCGGCCGGGAATGAGTCCGGAGGCAATGGAGCGAATCCGGCAGGAGATCGTACAAGTGGCGTCTCAGACGCTGCGCGGAATGTAGAGCAGCGAACCGAAGTTCGCTAGCGCACGCCTCGGCGTGCGCCAGAATACAGGAGGAGAGAAATGCCAGCAATAACTTCAACCAATGTCGGGACCGCGATTGTGAAGCTGGTGGCAGCCGATGCCTTACCCGCTCTGATGGGGAACCTAGTTATGGGAAACCTCGTCAATCGCGATTACGAACCGACGCTGGCGCAGGCGGGAGACACGGTGAATATACCGATTCCACCTACGCTGGTGGCGAACAACCTAGCCGCGGGCAACAGCGTACAGTTGCAGAACCCGACCCTGGGGAACGCGCAGATTGTGCTAAGCACGCACGCCGAAGCAACGTTTCAGGTGCCGGATGTGATCAAAGTCCTGGCCGTGCCGGACCTGCTGAAGCTGTACATGCAGCCGGCCATGATCGCCCTGGCGGAGAAGATCGAGACGGACCTACTGAACCTGACGACCAGCTTCACGGCGAACACGGCGGTCGGCACGCTAGGAACGCCGATCAGCGAGGAGACGGTGGACGCGGCGGAAACGGCGCTGTTCACGTCGATGGTGCCGGCGAGCGAACCGAAGCACCTAATTGTGAGCCCGAGCACTTACTCGCAATTGCGGCAGATCCCGCGGTTCAGCGAGTACCAAATGACCGACCAGGTTCCGACGGCGATCGTGAATGGCACGGTGGGAAAGCTCAAAGACTTCACGGTGTACCGGTCGCAGTTTGTGCCATCGACGTCAAGCGGAACCAACAACCTGGCGTTTGCCCGCAGCGCGCTCGGCCTGGTGGTCCGGCGGCTGCCGCAGCCTCTGCCGGGAACGGGCGCCATTGCCGAGTATGCCGAACTGGGCAACTTCGGGATGCGGGTGATCCTGAGTTATCAGCCGAACACCCTGGCGCAGCAGTTCACGGTGGACGTGCTGTACGGAGTCGGTGTGCTGCAAAACGTGTTCGGGGTGCAGGTGTACAGCTAGAGTATTGCGGCGCCGATCGGGGAGTAAAAGCCCGCAAGGGCGAGATGGGGACATAGAAATGGGGACAGGCGAGAAGCTTCGCAATCGCGAAACTCGAGCCAGTCCCCATTTTGCATTTCGATGGAGGCGCACATGGACTTGAAAGTGTATTACCAGAAGATACAGCAGGTGGAAGCGGGACTTCCAGGAGCGCACGTCGTGGTGATGAGCCGGGAGACTCCGGACGGCGGACGCGCGGGCGTGGCCAACGAGGTGACGAGGGCCGTTGCCGCGAAGCTGATCGTGGAAGGCAGTGCGCGGCTGGCTACACCGGAAGAGGCCAAAGCTTTCCGCGAGGGGATCGCCGCAGCGAAGCGGGCGATGGAGCAGCAAGCGGCGGCAAACCGGGTGCAGGTCAGGGTGATCTCCGACGCGGACCTGCGAGCGCTGCAAGGCAGCGCGAAAAAATCATAGCCGGAGCGGACGCGCAGGGAGGCCACAGATGGCGCTGTTCACGGACGGATCGATATCCACGATTGGGGACCTGGCGGGCTACGAATCCTCGATTCTGGAGGTTGCGAAGACGGAGCGGATCGATCTCAGCAGGAAGCTGAAACTGGCGGAAGAGGAGATCCGTGTGGATCTCCAGGCGTTCCTTTCGCGGCAAGACGACACAGGGGAGTTCGATCCGCTTCTCAACCTGACGGCAGTTACCCCTTGGTGGCGGATCGACCAGATCGTCGTTACCGAACCGTTGCATAAATGGCACACGTTTCGAGCGCTCAGCCTCACTTACCGCGACGCGTACAACCGGCAGATGAACGACCGGTTTCAAGGCAAGTGGACCGAGTATGACGCGCTGGCCGGCTGGGCGTCCGGAGCGCTATTCGAAACGGGCGTGGGGATGGTCAGCGATCCGGTGCCACGGGCGGCCCAGCCGCAAATCACGACGGCAGCCGGAACACTTGCAGCGGCGACGTATTTTGCAAGCGTCACCTGGATCGGACATACCGGGGCAGAGGGCGCGCCGAGCGAACTCGTGTCCATCACAGTTCCCGCAAACAACAAGCTGATCGTGACGGCGGTTAATCCTCCGGCTGGAGTGATTGGTTGGAATGTGTACGCGAGTTATTCGGCCGCGGACTTGACCCTGCAAAACGGCACGCCTGTAGAGGCGAGCCAGCCATGGATCGAACCGGCAACAGGACTAATGAAAGGAAAGGCCGTAGGGGACGGCCAACATCCGGAGACGTTCCTACAGCAGTCGGAACGAAGGCTGATCCTCAGGGGGTAGAATATGCCGGCAATCGGGGCCCTGGCGACACAGATGGCAGTCACCATCCTAAGCGGGAGTACGGGACTACCGTTCGCGATCTCGAGTTTGAACGAGCAGGAAGGCGTGGAGTTACCGACGATCGGAGCCCCGCAGGTGCTGGCGCAGAACGTTGCGCCGGACATAGCGGAGCGGACGGCGGGGGTCACTTATCCCGCGGTGTACGTCTACTGCGACGGCATGGCGAACCAGCTCAAAGAGAAGTTCCGCACGTTTTCGGGCACGGCGAAGATGACGATCGAGATCCGGGTCTCGCACGACGGGATCCATGCCCTGGGCAGGGACCTGGAGTTCTATAGCTCGGCCGCAGCCGAGGTGCTGGACTCGAACCGCGGCGATTGGGGCAATGGCATGTTCTACGCCGGGGGTTATGACGTAGAGTTCGGACCGGTAAAGCGCGGCGGAACAAATTTCCTGCAGGTGGCCAAGATCAACTTTCAACTGGATGTCAGCTACTGAGCGGGGAGCCGGCGAATGGAAGGCCCGCGCAGGCTCAAGGCGCCCTCCATCAGGCTGCGCAAAGGATCGTTACTTATGGCGAGTGGATATGTGTCGTCGAATAATAACCGGCTCTATGTGGCGAGCGAGGCAAACTACGGACAGGTTCCGGTCATTCAAAGCTCGAACCGGATACCGGCAGTGAAGTTCGCTCCGCGGCAGCAGCTCAATAATCCGGCACGGAAAGACAAGACAGGCACGCGGACGTATCTGGGGACTCCGTCGGGACTGCGGAAGCAGACGACGTTCGATCTCAGTACGTACATGACCGGATGGGCAACTCAAAACGGCGAGCCGGCTTACGGACCCCTGTTTCAGGCGGGGTTGGGCGCGGCTCCGATGCCGTTCGCGGGAGGGACGTCGGCCGGAAATGCGAATCCAATGCTCGTGACCTTTGCGGCCGCGCACCAGCTTTCCCCGGGGCAGGCGGTGACGTTTGGAGACGAGATCCGGTTCGTGACGGCGGTGGTGGACACGCTGACCGTGGGACTGAATGCTCCGTTCACTGTGAACCCGAGCGTGGGCTCGCCAATCGGCACGACGGTGACTTACCAGCCGGGGAGCGATCTCGGCAGCGTGAGCGTGTTCGACTACTGGGACCCGGCGACCGCGGTGCAGCGAATTCTGAGCGGCGGGGCGGTGGACAAGATCCAGATCAAAATAAACGGCGACTACCAGGAGTTCGACTTCAGCGGCACTGGGCAGGACTTGATCGACAGCACCAGCTTCTCGGCCGGCGACGGCGAACTGACGCAGTTTCCGGCAGAGCCGGCCCTGGCGCAGTTCGACTATACGATCATCCCAGGCAACCTGGGCGAGGCGTGGCTGGATAATACTCCGGATCAGTTCTACACGGTGACGTCGGCAACGGTTTCGGTGCAGAACGGCATCCAGACCCGCTCGAACGAATTCGGCTCCGACATGCCGCTGTGCATAGCTCCAGGAATGCGAACGGTGACCGTGGACGTGACGCTTTTCGAATTGAACGACGCCGCCACACAGAGCTTGTACCAAGCGGCGAAGCAGATCTCCCCGGTAGCGGTGATGTTTCAGCTTGGACAGCAGCAAGGGCAACTGTTCGGAGTCTATCTGAAGAGCGTCGTTCCGCAGTTGCCGCAGTTCGACGACAGCGAGACGCGGTTGCAGTGGAAGTTCGCGACGTGCCGCGCGCAAGGGAGCGGGGACGACGAGATATATATTGCGTTCGGGTAGAGCGGGCCGGAGAGACGCCGAGGACACATGGAATACGAGAGCGAACGGACAGTTGAATCGAAGACTGTGCCAGGGGTGCGGTTCACGATTGCGCGCATGTCGTTTGGGCGGCGCATCGAGCTGACACGGCGGATCTGGGAACTGGCGGGCCGGACAGAGTATCTCCAGGCGGGCAACGACGCTCGGGAAAAGTTAGAGGCCGCGCTGTTGGCCGGAGAGGTCGACCGGACATATTTGAGCTGGGGATTAACAAGGATCGAAGGGCTGGCAATCGACGGCCAGCCGGCGACAGCCGAGGCTCTCATTGCCAGCGGCCCCGAGGAGTTGTTTCGTGAAGCGGTCGCGGCGATCAAAGCAGAGTGCGGACTGAGTGAAGAAGAACGAAAAAACTGAGGGTCGCCTTCCATTTTCAGTTTTCCAATCCAGCCGGGTGGAGGTGCGACGAATGCAGGAAAAGCGGACTGGAAATGAAGCGACGGTGTGGCCGGACGCCGGCGGCGCAGGCCACGCCGGCCCGAGTGGTGTGGGCGCGCAAGGGCGTGGCGACGAAGGTCTGCCCGAGATCCTACATATCGGGCGAGAGCATGGCCTGGCTGGAGGAGTTCGAAACATGGAGACGCATCGGGTTTCCGGACCTTCAGACGATGACCGCGCGGCAGGCGCATGCAATCGTGATCCTGCAGCAGGAGTTTTGCTCGGAGGCACAGCGTGGCGAACAATAGCAACGGTTTAAACCAGACGATCGCACAACTGACGAGCGCGCCCGGCTCGAGCAATACGGACGCAGCGAGCCAGATATCGGCCATAACCGAGCAACTGACCCAACTCACGACGGTGAGCCAGATACAAGCGGATGCGGTGACGCAAAACACGGACGCGGTGATCGACAACACCGCGACGCGCACCACGACATCGACATCGAGCGGAACGTCCGCGGGCGACACAGTTGCGAGCATCGCAACCTCGATACTAGGGGGCGGATTGGGGCTGATTCCGCTGATCTCGGGGCTGGTGGGGCTATTTGGCGGCGGATCGGCGAGTACCCCGGCGCCGTTGGCCACGTATACGGCGCCGAACTCCATAAGCTTCGAAGGGCAAGAGTCCCCGTCGGCGAACACCACCAGTTGGACGGCGAGCCAGGGATCGCAAGGCGGCACGCCGACGGCGGCGAGCACGCCCCAGATCACAGTTCAGGTCAACGCGCTGGACAGCCAGTCTTTCATGGACCACAGCCAGGACATTGCGCGCGCGGTGCGCAGCGCGATGCTGAGCGCCAATTCGCTCAACGATGTCGTGAGCGACCTATGAGCGCGTTTCCGTTGTTGAAGACAGGCGCGGTCGCGCAGTATCCGGTAGGGCGAAACCTGACCTACGCGACCGACGTATTCAACTTCCTCGACGGAAGCCAGCAGAAGTGCCCGCAACTCGGCGCGGCCCTTAAGAGTTGGGTGATTCAGCTAGATTTGTTGGACGATACCGAACTGACCGAGATCAGCGAGTTCTTCCAATCCCAGCAGGGGCGTTTCGGATCGTTCTCGTTTCAGGATCCGTGGGAGGGGACGATCTATCCGAACTGCAGCTTTACCGCGGACGAACTACAACTGCAATTAAAGGGAGAGTCCCAGGGAGGGCTGAAGCTGGTGATTCAGGAGAACAAAGACTGATGCTGTACTTTCCCCAACTGACGCCGGGCACCGCGGTGCAATTCCCATGCACGAAGAAGATTATCCAGCGGACCGTGGTCAACCAAGAGCTCGACGGCGGCACGGTGAAGTTGTTCGACCCAGCCGCATGCCGGGTGGAGTGGGACCTGAAGTTCGCCGGCCTTAGCAGCGATGAATGGGGCGCGATCGAGCAGTTGTTCAACACTTCCGAGGGGCAGCTCGGCAGCTTCTGCTTTCTGGACCCTTTCGGTAATCTTCTGTGCTGGAGCGAAGAGCTGAGCGCGGCGGCGTGGACCAACGGCCCGGCGATCCAGACCTCCTGCGGCGCCGCCGATCCGTTCGGGAACTCGGGGGCGACACAAGTTACTAACTCGGGGGCAAGGGAGCAGAGTTTGTCGCAGACAGTGAGCGTGCCGGGGTCGTTTCAATACTGCCTGAGCGTGTACGCACGAAGCGATGCGGCGTCGAGTGTCAGGCTCTTTGCGACAGCGGGAACAAGCGAAGCGACGCAAACGTATTCGGCCGGGCCGCAATGGAACAGACTGGAGCTTCCGGCCGCGCTGGGCGCCGAGGTGGACAGTGTCACGTTTGGCGCGGCGATTCCCGCCGGGGCGGTAGTGGAGCTCTTCGGGTTTCAGGTGGACGCACAACCGGGAGCGTCGAACTACAAAGCTACGACGACTTATAACGGAGTATTCGCGAACGCCTCGTTTCTGGACGATGAATTGCAGATGACCAGCAATGCACTGGGAGAGTTTTCGGCGACGTTGAGGATTGGGGCGGCGAACTGAAAAACCTATGTCCACGATCAATCAAATCAAAGAACAGGCGATCACGGACACGCCGCTTCTGTTATTCGACTGTGAACTCACCTCCGGAGAGATGGAGCACTGGAGCACACACTCGGTCAATGTCGGCGGCCGGAGTTACGATGCGCGGGTGCTGCGGCAGAACCTATTCGAGATGCAATCCGGAGCGGACGAGGGCATCGATGCGATTGCGCAGATATCATTGTGGCTGGCAAACGCGGACTCGTACTGCTCGGAGATTGAGCAAAGCCTCGGGTGGAAGGGCAGCCAGATCACAGTCTCGTTCGTGTTCTACGATCTGACACAAGGGATGGCGACATCGGAAACTGCAGTGCTGTTCACGGGCATCGCCGATGCGCCGGCCCAAATCACGGAGTCCACACTCCGGCTCAACGTGATGAACAGTCTGAACTTGCAACGGGTGCTGATGCCTCAGGTGCGGATTCAGTCGCTGTGCCCATGGAATTTTCCGGCGAGCCTGGCTCAGCGAACCGAGGCGGCGGGTGGATTGAAAGGAAAGTACGATCCGTTTTATTGCTGTGGGTACTCGGCCGATGTTGCCGGCGCCACGGGGACGCTGAACGGCGGGACGGCGTACACGACGTGCGACCGGTCCCGCGCGCAGTGCGCCGCGAGAGGGATGTTGACGCAGGACGCGAATGGGAGCGTGACGCGCCGGTTCGGGGCGCTCGAGTTTGTGCCGCCGACCACGGTGGTACGGAGCTACGGAGAGAGAGGCACCCAGATTTCGCAGGCGCTGCCGAACCTGGCCCGGTACAACGATTTCGTGCCGCTGGTGTACGGCACGGCGTGGTACACGCCTCCGATCGTTTGTTCGAAGAACGACGGGAACCTGACGCACATGGAAGTTCTGCTCGGCATGGGCCAGATACAGGACGTGCAGATGGTGCTGGTGGAAGGCATCAGCATACCGCTCGGCGTCTCCGGAACAAACATGACCGCGACCGGGTGGTTCAACATCATTACAACGGGCGGACGAACGGGCACGTTCAACCCGGAGTATATCGACCCAAACGGGAATCCACTGGGGGATCCATACGGCAGCATGGCGTCGATCAACGTAGTGGTTCCGAACAGCATCAACGACGGGACCAGCCTGCCAACTATTCAAGTTCTCGTTGACGGACTGCTGCTCGAACAGTTCGACCTGAATGGCAACTCGCTGGGGGAGAGTTTCACGAACAACCCGGCCTGGATATTGCTCGACCTTCTGCGGCGATGCCAATGGACGCTCCCGGACATCGACCTCGGCAGTTTTGCGAGCGCGGCGGCGTGCTGCGCCGAACTGATCACGGGCCACGACGCGAACGGGAACGCGGTCGATATTCCCCGGTTCCAATGCAACCTGGTCCTGACAAGCCGGCGGGCGGCGGCGGACGTGGTCCGCGGCGTCCGCAATTCGGCCCGGATGTTCCTGACCTACGGCCCCAGCGGGCTACTCGAACTGAGAGTACAAAACACGCTGGCGCTCGAACAGCCGACATTACCGGACGGCAGCAACGCGACCTCCATGCTGAACGGCGGATGGCCCGTGTATGAATTCGGCGACGGCACGAACGGCTTTTCGGGAATCCTCAGGAATGCCAATGGCGAGCCATCGATTACGGTTTCCTCGCTGAGCACGGCCGAGACGCCGAACCGGCTTACGGTGGAGTTTCAGGACGCGTTCAACCAGTACCAGCAGGATAGTCTTTCAGTGATCGACGAGGACGATGAGCTGCTAGTCGGGCAAGAAGTAAGCCTGGCGCTGCCGGCGCTGGGGCTGCCGAATTTCAACCAGGCGGCGCGGATTGCCCTGTTTGAATTGAATCAGGGGATCGCCGGGAACACATACGTCGAGTTCAGCACGACGGTGCGAGGGCTGAAGCTGAGACCGGGCGACCTGATCACGGTGACTTATCTGAAGGAAGGCTTCGAACGGCAGCCTTTCCGTGTGACGAAAGTCGCGCCAGGAATGAATTACACGACCGCACAGATCACGGCGCAGATCCACGACGACGCGTGGTACGACGACGACAACTCGGACCCGTTCGCCAGCGGGAGCACCGGGCGGCAGCCGGCGTACGGAATAGGCATGCCCCGGCCGCTCATGGGCAGCGTACAGGACGCGAACGGCAATCCGCAGCTCGGAATCACGGAGCAAGACACCACGGGATCGGACGGCACGACACAGATCAATCTGAGCGTGAACTTCGAGCCGCCGACGCAACCGGCGATTGTCGGGCTCGGGATTCCGATGGTCAGTCTGGCGGCCCAATTTGACAGCAGCTCGGGACAACTGCCCGGAAACGAGACGCTGTACTACAGCGTGACCGAGGGCAATGCGAGCGGGCAGGAGAGCAACCTGTCGTTCGTGGTGCGGGCAACGATCCCGGCAGGAACGAATACCAATGCGGTGACGCTGAGCGGGTTGAGTTTCACCAGCGATGCGACGTGCTTCAACGTCTACCGGGGAGCGAACCCTTCGGAGCTGTTTCGAATCGCCGGGAACCATGCGATTGCCGCGACGTTTACGGACACGGGCCTGAGCGCGGCGTTGACGCCGCCACCGGACCCGAACTACGATCACGCGAATATGTATTGGCGGCTGGAGTTGCAGCCGGAGTACGCAGCCACGATCTTTGGCGCAACGACGATCGGCAACAATACGCTAGGCATGGCTCCGAACGAGTATATCGGGATGACGGTCCGGATTACCGAGGGCACAGGCGCGGCTCAGGAACAGACGATTACCGCCAATGACGCGACCACACTGACGGTAAGCTCCGCGTGGACCGTTCAGCCGGATCAGACGAGTCAGTTCGTCGTGGCGGAAGCGGGGTGGCACTTCGGCGCGGCGGGCAGCTGCGGCCCCCTGGTATTCGCGGTGCCGAGCCAGGTGGGCGCCACCGTACACGTCAACGGGAGGTCGGCAAACGCCCAGAATTACGAGTGCGCCTATGCGTCAAGCCTGGTGACGCGGTGGCAGCTCACGGGCGGAGGTTTGCCGGTGGACACAGGCGTTCCGGGAACACCGGTTTTCGGCCTGACGACCACGAATCGCGGCGACGTGGCGCTCGCGACGATCGCATTTCAGGACCTGACGAACACCCACACGATATCTTCGGCGACGTTGACCTTGCGGTACTGGAACGAGCTCTCGAGTCCCTCGCAAATATCGCTGGGCGCGGATGTAGCGGCAAGCGACACGTCGATCCAACTTGCGACCGCAGGGAGCGCACAGGCCGGCGACTACATTCAGATCGACTCCGAGGTGTTGCAGGTACAAAGCGTGCTCAACGGCGGCACGCAATACCAGGTCACTCGCGGCGCCGACGGCAGCACGGCCGCGACGCACACCGCACAGACCGCGATTTACCAGCTCTCGCAGAGTGTTCTGGTGGTGCCGTTCGCGAAGAATTTCTTTGGCAGCCCCGCAAGCGGGAACTTCAGCTACTCCACTTTGCTGGCGGATGTGAGAATTGCGACCGCGGAGTTGTTCGTCACCAACTCGCAGGGAAACAGCAGTGCCGGGACGGCGTGCTTCACCGCGTCGGCCGACTACGGATTGAGGACGTTGTCCGGTGGGCAGTATTCGGTTCAGGTAGACGGGTACCTCGCGGCGCAGACGAACGCGGCTCCGCCGCTGGTGGTTCAAACCGCCCACGCGGTGCGGGACATATTCGCAGTGGTTAACGACCCGCCGGTGGGGGGGACTATCGAGATGGACGTGCTGCAGAACGGCACGGTCTACTGCCACCTCAGTATTCCAAACAATTCGCAGACTCCGACTTACTCGAACGTGATAGATGGATTCGGACTGCCGCCGTTGACCGAGGGCGCGTTGATCACACTGAACATCGATTCCGTGCCGCAGGCGAGCGGCAGCGCGCCAGGTAGCGACTTGACGGTCACGATCCGGCTGTAAACCACCGGCGATGAGAGCGTGCAGCACCGCCGGCAAGGAAGGAGCGAATGGCTGAGACCATCTACAAGCTGCGCCCGGACCGGGACTTGCAGTGCTACTTTCAGGAACCATCGCTGCCCGGGGAGCCTGCGGCCGCGGCTGTTGCAGCGCTGAGCCAGACCAGCTCCACGGGATTCGTGATTTCGGGCTCCTGGCGGCAACAATTGGACTGGGCGGTGCTCGAGTGGAATCGAGACAACACGTTCGAGCATCCCGCATTCCGCAACCTTCCGGATGGCGACCTCAGCGGAGTGGAGCTTAGCTACGAGGAGTGCCGCACTAATTGTATTCCGATCGACTCCGATCTTTGGGCGACGGAGTGGGCTTACCTGCGGATCTGGGTTCAAGGAACCGTCGATCCGTATCTAGTTCCTCTGGCCGACTATGCGACGGCCATTGCAGGGGAACCTCAGGCCGCCTCGGTCGGACTGGAGTTGCATGGAACGCCGACCGCGGGAGACTATGTCGGACTGGCCTGGCTGGCGGAACAGTACTGGTATGAACTGACCGCATCAGACACGATTGAGACGGCCGCAGCGGCGCTGGCCGCCAGCGTCAATTCGGGATCGACGACGATGAGCGCAACGGCGTCAGGCGGGGCGATTACGCTTACCGCCACAACGGCCGGCGCGAATTGGAACCGGGTCGGCGTGTATGGTTACGTTGGCGGCCCTGCCGACCGTAGCTCCGGTCCGTTCACGGAGTTCTGGTCGCCGTGGTGGAGTATGTGCAGCGGGGGCGTCTCGCCGACGACCTGGAGGGTAGACCTGGACTTCGACAACCTGACCTACGTGGGTGCGACGGACTCGAATCCCACAGTCCCGGTCACTTCGGTTCGCAAGATGCGTTGGACCTACGCGGCGGGCTGGCAGGACGCCGCGTTTCAGCGGTCCGAGTTCGAAGTGCAGGTGAGTAACTGGACGGTGACGGGGAACAATCTCACATACTCCGTGGCGGGTCCGGGCAGCTTCAGGATCGAAGACGATGCGCCGGAGGTCACTTACTCGCCGCAGAGCGCCTGGAGCGTGGTGGAACCGGCGAACTACTCGGGAGGGTCGTATCACTCGACCACTTCGCTGAACGCGCAACTGACGTGCAGCTATCAGGCGTCCTGCACGCATTCGCTGTATCTGGGAACCGAATGCCTCGACCGGGGGGCGGGGATTTCCATCACGGTGGATGGGGGTGAGCCAACGACGGCCGACTTAGTTCTTCCGGGCGAAGACGTACTGGTGCGAATTCCGCTAGGCAGTTATGGGGCAGGTACACACACGGTTTCCATCCAGCAGACAGGTCCGGACGGAGCACTGTTCAACTTCGATTTTCTCGAGGTGGCTATTCCCACGACGGCTCTGCCAACGATCGCTCCCAGCGCAATGTTGAGCCTGGCAACGGACTGGGATACGTATCAGTCGCTTTGCCTGGCGCCAGAACGCACGGCCGGGATGATCAACGCGCTCGGATTCCAGGGCCGGGTGAATCACTATGCCGGAGCGATCTGGTTTTATGAACTCGTGCCCTCGGGATACGGATACGCCTCGGCGCAAATCAGTTTCAGCGGAGTTCCGGCGTTCTACTCGGATGGCAGCGTCGCAACTTCGACGCAAGTAACTTTTTCCACGACGGACGCGCCGGCAGGGAGCGCGACCGTTCTGACGCACAACCACTATGTGGGCGACACAGCCGAGACGATTGCCAAGGCGTTTGAAATGGCGATCAACCAAGGCTCATCGACACTCCGGGCGGTGGCGGACGGTACGGTGCTCACAATTTACTCGCGAACGATGGGCGCGAGCGGCAATAGCTTCACGCTTTCAGCAACTCCGACATCGGGGCCGTTTGTCGCGCAAGTGAACGGCCCGACCTTCCAGGGTGGACAAGACGGCAACTGGCTCACGGACCTCGAGGTTGTGCCCCGACTAAACCGTGCCGCGAGGGACTGGAACCAGAGCTTCTTTACAGCGTTGCACGGTTACGGGCTCGACGCGACGGCATCCCTGAGCATGGAATTAGGGTACGGAGACCCTTCGGTGGCCGCTGGAATCGCGCAGAGGTGCCCGGCGGGCGACGCCGTCCTGGTGGAGACGCCGGCGCTACAGACGAACTTCTCGCCTCCAAGCATCGCGTTCTGGCAGCACGCTTACCAGGACCTGGCGGCGACGATGAACGCCGCGGGCATAACCCCATACCTGCAGTTCGGCGAGGTGCAGTGGTGGTATTTTAAGGACTCCCGGTCAGGCATGCCGTATTACGACGCCTACACGACCAGCACATTCCAGACCGTGTATGGCCGGGCAATGGGCATCATCCCGGATGAGAACGCGTCACCGGCGGACTTCGCCGACGAGGTTCAATTCCTGCCGACGCTCATCGGCCAGTTCACTCAGCAGGTCATGACGTTTGTCCGCGCACAGTTTCCAACGTGCCGGTTCGAGGTGCTGTATCCGCTCGACGTCAACCAAACGGCCTTAGACCAGGCGGTGAACTATCCGGCGGCGACCTGGACGCCGTCCACGCTGAATTGTCTCAAGACGGAGAACTTCAGCTATACGGCCGCCCGCGACCTGAACGAGTGCCTGAGCTCGATTCTGCTGCCGCAGACGCGCGGGTTTCCGGTCTCGCAGAGCGCACACCTGGTGGGGATCAGCGACCCGACGACCCCGTGGCTCAAGGAGGCCAATCTGGCACAGGCTCAGGGCCTCGAGTCGGTGGTTCTGTTTGCGTTGGATCAACTCTGCCTGATCGGATACGGCCTTCCTCTGCGGCCAGGCGCACGCCGCAGCACGTTCCAAGGATAGGTTTTTTCGGCTTCCGATTTGAGTTGAGGCGCGGCGGAGCGGTATAGTCCAGACTTGGCGGCCGTCCTCGTTCAGAACATCTCCAAGGTCTTTCCCCTCTATCGCCATCCGTCCGACCGTATTCTCGAACTCCTGCCTGCATCCAAACGCAAGCACAAAGACTTTTGGGCGCTGCGCGATGTGAATCTTGCTGTCGAGCACGGCGAGATCTTCGGCATCGTCGGACCGAACGGATCGGGCAAAAGCACACTTCTCCAGATCGTCAGCGGAATTCTGAGGCCGACGAGCGGGCGCGTGGTGACCGAGGGCCGGGTGGCCGCGCTGCTCGAACTCGGCGCCGGGTTCAACCCCGAGTTTACCGGCCGCGAGAACGTGCTCATCAACGGCGAGATCATGGGCCTGGCACGCGTCGAGATCGAGCGCGCGTTCCCCGGAATCGCGGAGTTCGCAGGCATTGGTGAATTCATGGACCGGCCCGTGAAGGAATACTCGAGCGGCATGTACGTGCGCCTTGCGTTCGCGGCCGCGATCCACGTCGAACCGGACATCCTGATCGTGGACGAGGCGCTGGCGGTCGGCGATGCGATGTTCGCCAACCGGTGCATCCGGAAATTCGAGGAGCTGAAGCAGCGCGGAGTCACCGTACTGTTCGTGTCGCATGACCTGGGCCTGGTGAAACGGCTAGCGCACCGGGCCGTGCTGATGCTGAACGGCCGCGTGGAGGCCGAAGGCAATCCCAGAGACGTGGTCAACCGCTATGTGGGGCTGGTGGTGGAGAGGCAAAAGCGATCGGACCAGGATGCTGCCACGTGCCTCCCGAGCAGCCTGCGGCACGGGGACGGGGCCAGCGAAATCCTGCGGGTGGAATTGCTGAATTCGAACGGAGAGCCCGCGGCGGCGGTGATGACGGGTGAGCCGGTCGTAGTGCGGGTTGCCGCGCGGTTCCGGCAGGGTGTATCCGATCCCATCGTGGGCGTGCTGATCCGCAACCGGCTCGGGATCGACGTATTCGGGACGAACACGCGCCTGGAGAAACACGAGTTGGGCCAGTTCCGGGAGGGCGAGGAAGTGGAGGTCGATTTCCACTTCGAATGCCTCCTGGCGCAGCAGGACTACACGATCACGGCCGCGACCCAGCACTGGGACGGCTCCAGCCAGGACTGGCTCGACGACGTGCTAAGCTTCCGTGTTATAGATCCCAAGGGGGCCGCGGGCATGGCCAGTTTCCGGACCGAAGTGAGGTGGCGGAAGTCCTGACGCGATCATGATCTACATCGTTGTTGTCGGAGCGGTCGTGGCCGTACTTTCCGCCGTCACGATTTACAAAGCCGTTCGCGTTCGGAATCAGGCGGATTTTCTGGTGGCGGGGAGGAAGCTGCCATGGGGCGTTCTGGTATTCACGTTGTTGTCCTCGTGGATCGGCGCAGGCAGCCTCTTTGCGGGCGGCGAGAACGCCTACCGGAACGGATTCGCCGCACTGTGGCAGCCCGCGGGCGGATGGCTGGGCCTGGTGGTCATCTGGAAGATCGCCGGACGCGTGCGGCGGCTGGCGCAGTTCACCGTTCCCGACCTCATCGAGGCGCGATATAACGCGGCCGCCCGCGTGCTGGCCACGATCGCAACGGTGATCGCGTTCACGGTGATCACGAGCTACCAGATCAAGGGCGGCGGCGACATCCTGCACCTCATTTTTCCGGACCTCGGCCGCGCGAGCGGCATGTGCCTGATTGCGGCGTTCGTAATCGCGTTCACGGCCGGAGCGGGCATGGCATCGATCGCTTACCTGGACCTGGTGATCGGCTCGATGGTGACCCTGATCGTGCTCTATGCCTTTCCGGTCCTCGTCGCGCACGCGGGCGGATGGCACGAAGTGATGCGCGCATTGGATGCGCGTCGGGCGCTTCCGCCGGGCGCTCCGAATCTGCTGCACTCGATCACCCTGCGCCAGGCGGTGGGCTTCTTCGCGCCGACCTTCCTGCTGATGATCGGGAACCAGCCGATGTATCAGAAGTTCTTCTCCGCGCGATCGGAGCGCGACGCGCGGTATGCCGTGGCGGGCTGGGTGGTGGGAACGCTGGTACTGGAGACGTTGATCATCGCGATCGCCGTGGTGGGCAGCACCCTGTTTCACCCGGACAACCCGCGCGAGATTATTCCGGTCAGCGCGCGGCTGGGCCTTCCCGCGATCCCCGGCGCGCTGCTGCTCGGCGGCGTCTTTGCCAAGGTCATCTCGACGGCGAACAACTACCTGTTTTCCCCGGCTTCGAATCTCATTCACGATGTATACACCCGATTCATCGATCGCCGGGCTACGGAACGGCGAAAGCTGTTCGTTTCCCGAATGATTGTGGTTGTGTTGGGCGTATTTGCTTTGCTCCAGGCGGCGCGGTTCGAATCTATCTTGAACGCGGCGCTTTACGCATACACCGTGTACGGCGCGGCGGTCACGCCCGTGGTGATGGCTGTATTCTTCTGGAAAAGGGCGACGGCGGCGGGCGCGATCGCCTCGATCGCATCCGGCACGGCCGTGACCGTCGCGTGGAACCTGAGCGGCAGCCCATGGGGACTGGATGCGGTCTACCCGGCGCTAGCGACGTCGGTTGCGAGCCTGATTTTTGTGAGCCTCATGGGCGCGCCGCCCCCGAAAGAGAAATGGGCGCCGTTCTTTGAGGCGACGCCGGAGGAGCGGACATGAACCTGGAAGCGATTCAGCGGGCGCTTGCCGCCGAAGGGCTCGACGGCTGGCTGTTCTTCGATCACCACGCCAGGGACCCACTGGCGTACCGTATCCTCGGCCTCCCCGCCGGACGAACCGTGACGAGGCGCTGGTACTACCTGGTGCCGGCGAGCGGCGAACCGCGCGGCCTGGTACACAACATCGAGCCGGCGGCGCTCGACGGACTTCCGGGCGAGCGCCGCAGATACTCGAGTTGGACCGAACAGATCGAGGGCCTGCGGCGGATGCTCTCCGGTTGCCGCCGCGTCGCGATGCAATACTCGCCGGATTGCGCGGTGCCTTACGTCTCGATGGTGGACGCGGGGACGGTCGAGCTGGTGCGAAAAGCCGGGGCCGAAGTGGTGAGCTCGGCCGACCTGGTGCAGCAGTTCGAAGCACGTTGGACTAATGCAAATCTCGAGCAGCACCTCCAGGCGAGCCAGAAGGTAGATGAGATCCGGCGCGACGCGTTCCGGCTGGTCGGCGAGAAACTGCGCGCCGGCGAAGCGATCACCGAGTTCGCCGCCAAGCAGTTCATCCGCGAGCGGTTCGCGAGCGCGGGGCTGGTTACCGACCATGGGCCGATCGTCGCGGTGAATGAGAACTCGTCTAACCCGCACTACGAGCCTGAAGCGGATCGAACCCGGACGATACACAACGGCGACTGGCTGCTGATCGACATGTGGGCCAAGGCCGATCACCCGGACGGCGTCTACTACGACATCACCTGGACCGGCTATTGCGGAGCGGTGGCGCCGTCCGCGATCGAGAACGTTTTTGAGATTGTGAAAGGCGCGCGCGACCGTGCGATCCGGTGCGTTCAGGAGAGTTGCAGCACCGGGCGCATCCTGCGGGGCTTTGAAGTGGACGACGCGGCGAGGGGCTTTATCCGCGAGCGCGGATTTGGCGACCGGTTCTTCCACCGCACCGGACACTCAATCGGCGCGGAGGTGCACGGGGCCGGCGCAAACATGGACAACCTGGAAACGCACGACGAGCGCCGGGTGATTCCATGGACCTGCTTCTCGATCGAGCCCGGCGTGTACCTGCCCGAGTTCGGCGTCCGGAGCGAGGTGGACGTGTTCGTGGGAGAAGACGGTGCTCGCGTCACCGGTGAAGCGCAGCAGCAGATCGTGCTCATCTGACGGGTGAAGATTGGCTTTCGCTCCGAACTCCGAACTGCAAAGCCGACCCGCCTTCGATCAAACCTGAAGGAAAAAGAACTTCCAACCAGCTAGAAAATATAAGCGTCGCACCAGCCCACGAAAATTCTGCTTGACAGTGCTTACTGTATGCAGTATACATACAGTAGACACAGAGAAACTTCCATGTTTCTGACAGTCGATGCCAGCGATAAACGCCCGCTGTACCAGCAAATCGTGGACGGCGTGAAGGCTCTGATCGCTCGTGGCGACCTCCGTGAAGGAGCAACGCTCCCGTCGGTCCGGCAGGTGGCCGGGGACCTCGGCGTCAACTTAAACACAATCGCGGTTGCTTATCGCCGGCTTCAGGAGGAGGGTTTCCTCGCGATCCGCCATGGCGCCAGCGCCGTCGTCTCGTCCCGTCGAGCCCGCGTGGTTGAGGAAGACGAGCTTCGCAAGCCCTTACGCACCGCGCTGACCCAGTTGGTCCTGGCCGATCGAAGCGACCGGGAGATCACCGCCGCTGTCCGGCAGGAACTTGAGTTTATCCACCAGAAAGGAGATTCCCGATGAGTGGTCATAGTTTGGGAGAGTGGCTAGCCCTCTTTTGCAGCATCTTGGTCGTTATCTTTCGCATATTCGAATTGGTGAGGAGGTTCTGGAATTACCCGCTGGGCCATAGCCCCCGATTTTTCTTCGACGTCGAGGTCGCGCCGGGCTTCTACGCCGGCGAGGGGGCAAGATGGCTGAAACGTTACCGCACGATATTGGTCGTGGAGCACCTGATTGAGACTATGGCTATGGTGGCCATTCTGATCTCGGGTCGATGGAGCCTGTTCCCGTTGTGGGCAGGCGGAACCGCGGTATTTGCCGCGGCAATTTTTTACGCGCTGATACGATATACGCGAGCCACACTCGGAGCCAATCCGCCCGTCCAATCGAGTGTGGCCGTCTCACTCGAAGCAAGGAGACTCGGTGACTATGTCTCCTGGCCTGCAGAGGTATTGATGGCCGCGATCGTCTCCTTGTGTTGGGCTGTCCTTCTCACGCACGGGAATGCGCAGGTGCATTGGAATGATCCGGTGGTGATGACGTACATGATCGTTGGCCTGCTTCCCTGTAAGATCGGAATCGTCCGCAATAGCGTTCCGCTCCCCTCCGAACAGACCGGTGAACACTACCAGTGGGTGGAGGCGCAACGCCGGAACTCGCTGCGGGGAATGGATAGCGGGCGTTGGTTCTTCACGGTCATCTTCGCCGGCTATGCGCTCCAACATAGCTGGGCCATGGCGAATACGATTGTCTGGCTTCACTGGCTGATCATCGGCACTGCGTTAGCCGTTTTTCTGGTGATGATGGGCATAGTGATCCGCGGCAGCGGGCGCTTGGCCGCGATGGGCCGTGAGCTGCGCCCGGCAGTGAGCTGGTCCGGATCGTCCGGCTCGGCCAGGCTGATGATGCCGGGCTTCTCACGCTGGTCCGCCATCTGGTTGGGCGGCCTGGTTCTTCTGCTTGTATTTTTTCGACGGTGAAAGCTGGGGGAGGATATATCCGTGCGCATGAGCATTCCGCTTCTCTTCGTTCCAATTTGTTTGGCGCTCGCCGGCGATCAGCCATCGCCCAGCTTCGCTGATCGCCAGAAGCCGTACTTCGCACTCTTGAAGGTGGAAGAAGCGTGGAAAATAACTCGCGGCGGTCCAGGTTGCGTGGTTGGAGTCATCGATAGTGGTTTCGATTTCTTCCACCCGGCGCTCCAGTCCAATCTCAAACCCGGCTGGTTTGCTCCGGGTGTTTACCACACAGATTTCTTGTCCATGGACGGTCATGGAACGCTGGTATCCAGCCTGATCGCCGCGCGGCGGAAGGATGGCGAAGACGGAATGTGGGGCATGGCGCCGGATTGCACCATTCTGACCGCGTCCATGGGAATGCCGATGCACAGCCTCGTACAATTTCAGCGGCAGTACTTCGCTAAGAATCCCAAAGCCACCATGGGTGACCTTCAGAAAGAGATGGCTTCGCGTAAGGCCGAACTGCAGACCTTCAGTGAAGCCTGGCTGGGCTACGTCTCGGAAACGGTAGCTGAGTCGGTCCGTTACCTGGCCGATTGTGGGGTCCGGGTAATCAACTTTAGCGGCTTCCTCG
>Ga0326727_10002341_pt1 | contig 65312 bp, 55 predicted proteins | sample MB2enrmetagenome_FD_207643 | JGI IMG/M metagenome (GOLD analysis project Ga0326727, IMG submission 207643) | Lab enriched peat soil microbial communities from McLean, Ithaca, NY, United States - MB29MY | ecosystem: Environmental > Terrestrial > Soil > Wetlands > Peat | place: USA: New York...
CATCAACAACAAGATCAAAGTGATCAAGAGAATGGCCTACGGCTTCCGGGACCACGACTACTTCTTTCTCAAGATCAGAGCAGCTTTCCCCGGAATTCCCCGATGAACCTTACAAAAGGGGGGTAAGGGGGGATTTGGTTGTAAAGATCAAAGGCAAATCCCCCTAAATCCCCCTTTCTTAAAGGGGGACTTGATCGTCAGCGGAAGATTGAAGCTAATCTGTTTCATTTTTGTTCGTGCATTTCGTGCTTTTCGTGGACAGTTTTTTGAATTTCCCTTCCCCAATGGCTCGTTCGTATTCTTTCCTGAGCAGCCCCATATCCGCCGTCCCGATGACGCTCCAGGGCAGGATCGCGTCTTCGGGGATGTCGCGGCACACATACCCGTCCGTATCGATCCCGCACTGCTTGACCGCCTTCTTGAGGGAACTCCCCGCCGCCATGGCGGCCAGCATGCCGGAAAGCCGCCGGTCGCCCCGGCACAGCAGGGCCTGGAGGTAGGACTCCCGCAGGCTCTCCACCTTGAGGCGCACGTTGGGCATGCCGCGCACGGCTGTTTCCAGCAGCTTCACCTTGCGCTCCAGCGAGGTGAGCGGCTCCATGCCGCACCACTGGAAGGGGGTAAACGGCTTGGGGATGAAGGGATTGACCGAGAGGACGATCTCGCCGATCCGCTTGTTGGCCCGCGCCCGTTCCAGCACCCGCTCGCGGATGGCTTCCACGAGCCGGAGCAGTTCATCGAGATCGTCCCCGGTTTCCGTCGGCAGGCCGATGATAAAATACAGCTTCAGGTTGAGGATGTCCCGGGATATCAACAGGTCGCACGCATCCAGGATCTGCGTCTCGCTCAGGTTCTTGCGGATCAGGTCCCGCAGCCGCTGGGAACCCCCCTCAGGCGCCAGGGAGAGGGTCTTGTGGCCGCTCGTTGTCAGGGCATCCAGCATGGCGCTGTCCAGCCGGTCGATGCGCAGCGACGACACGGAAACCTTGCCCCCCTTACCGACAATATAGCTGCACAGGCGGCCGATATCCCGGTAGTCCGAAACCGCCGCCCCCACCAGCCCGATCTTCGAGCGGCGCGCGAGCCCCTCGTCCACCACGGCCCTGACGTTCTCGAAAGGCTGCTGACGGAACGGGCCATAGATGAAGCCCGCACTGCAAAAACGGCAACCGCGCGGGCACCCCCGGCTCACCTCCACCAGGAACATGTCGCCGAATTCCGTGTTGCCGGTCAGGATCTGAGACGCAGCCGGGCGGTATCGTTCCAGCGCAGGGCAGGCGCGGGCCACCGGCAGCGGCGCGCCGGGAGCGCTGTCGAAGCCGGCCGGCCGCCCCTCGGCATCGTACCGCGGCCGATAGAGGCCCGGCACATAGAAACCGGGCAGGGCGGACAGGGCGGACAGCAGTCCGGCCCGGCCCCCCTGTTGCGGCGACATCAGGCATGACACCAGGAGAGGGATGAGTTCCTCCCCTTCGCCGATGCAGACAACGTCAAGGAAGTCGGCAACCGGTTCGGGGTTGATGAAAAACGCCGCCCCGCCTGCAATGACCAGGGGGTCGGCATCGATGCGGGCGGAGGCGGCAAGCGGGATGCGCGCAAGCTCCAGCATCAGGGGGATGTGGAGGTAGTCCGGTTCGAAGGAGGTTGAAAAGGCGATGACATCGAAATCCGACAGGGGGCGCTGGCCCTCCAGGGAGAGGAGCGTCGTGCCGCTGCGCCGGTATTCCCCCAGGTCCTCCCGGTCGGGGAGAAAGGCCCGCTCGCAAATGATGCCGGGTGATTCCGCCAGGAGCCCGAAAACCGTCTGGAAGCCCAGGCTGCTCATGGCGGTTTGGTAGGAGTTCGGGTAGACCAGGCAGACGGCAAGTTGTCCGCCCCTGCCCCGCGCCCCGGGTCGCAGGCTGGTTTCCGCCTCCAGCAGTGCGCGCAGTTTTTGTCTGATCTTCCAGGTCATGGGGCAAGTATACAGGCGGGGCTCGGGATCAGGCAAACAAAAAGCGCCGCAGGAAGCAGCGCTTTTCGAACATCCAAGTTGGGTTTGTTATCAGGCCTTTTCCAGCTTGACTCCCACGGTGCCGCCCGCCCCCTGGGAGAGCAGGTTCACCTGGGCCTCCCGGAAGTGGACCGGAGCGAACAGCGTCCCCTCCTGTGCCTTGTCGGTCACCCTGGCCGAGAGAATGATGCTGCCCAGGGGGGATGAAAGCTTTACCACATTCCCGGTAATGATCCCCGCCTTGAGCGCGTCTGCGGTCGCTATCTCCACATACGCCTCGCCGGCAACGGCCATATTGTTGTCCGACCAGGTGGAGAAAGTTCCGTTGTGGCGCAGCACCGGGCCGATGATGAGGCTCAGGGGATGGGCCGCGTCGCGCCGGGCGGGAGGCGTGGGCGCCACGGTCGCAAATGTCGCAGGTTTGTCGCTGAAGGCGAGCCGGTTCTTGACCCTCCCCATGCGGCATCCTTCGTGGTCGCACTGCTCGCTGTAGAGGCCGCTCAGCCGGGCGATCTCATGGTGCAGCTCTTCCGCCGACGCAGCCGCGATATTTTTTACCGGCGACACGAGATCGTAAAGCTTCGCCAGGATCTCGCCGTCGGTGCGGGCATCCCCCATCGGAGCCACTGCTCGGGGGAAACACTGCACCCGGTTGTCCACGGTGGTGAAGGAGCCGGACTTTTCCGCCCCGCTGGCGGCGGGCAGCACGACGTGGGCCAAGCGAGCGGTTTCGGTCAGGAACAGGTCCTGCACCACCAGCAGTTCCAGCTTCTGCAGGGCCTTCAGTACACGGTTGCGGTCCGGCATGAAATGCAGCGGGTCGCTCCCCATGACGTACAGTGCCCGGATTTCGCCCTTTTCGATCCCTTCGACGATCTGGAAAAGATCCTTGCCGGCCGTGCCGGGAACGGCAGCCTTCCAGTCCGTGCCGAACCGGGCGGCGGCGTGTTCGTAGCTATGATAGCCGGGCAGATACTCGGGGCAGACACCCATGTCCAGCATCCCCTGTGTATTATTCTTCTCGTCCAGCGGATAGAGACCTGCTCCGCCCGAACCTGCCGCCCCGCTCAAGAGCGCCAGGTTAACCGCACCGGTCACGGCGTTTACCGCATCAACGGAACGCATGATCTCGGCGCCGTAGATGACGGCCACGCGGCCATTGGCGCCGATCAGGCGGGCCGCCTCGCGCAGGTCGGCTTCGCCGACGCCGCTCGCCTCGGTGATCTGCTCGAAGGATATCCCGTCGAGGGCTGCGCTGAAAGCAGCAAACTCCCTGGTATCGGCGTCAATAAATGCCTTGTTTTCGAGCCCTTCCGCCAGGATGGCCTTGTTGAGCCCCGTCACCAGCCATGCCTCGCCGCCGGGACGGTACTGCAGAAAACTGTTGGCGTACCTGTTGATCCACGTGGTGCGCGCACCGGCCACCACCACCCTGGCGTCGTTTTTGGCGGCGGCCTGGATCACCCTGTAGGCAAAACCGGCCGATTCCGACTTGAGGTCGCTCCCCAGGACCACCACTGCCGTGGCCTGCTCGATGGCATCCATGGGGAAGGTCCCACCGCTGTATCCCAACATCCGCCACTGGATGCGCTGGGCCGGGAAATAGCCGAGACGCGCCTCGGAGTCGATGTTGTTGGTGCCCACGGCGCCGCGCAGAAATTTCTGGAAGAGATAGCTCTCCTCGTTGGTCACCCGCGGCGACCCTATGCCGGCCACGCCGGCCCCGCCGCTGTCGGAGACGATATCCTTCAGCCGGGCCGCAACCGTGCCCAAGGCCTGATCCCAGCCGGCCTTCTGCTGGTTGCCGGCGCTGTCCTTGAGGAGCGGCACGGTCAGCCTGCCGGAGGAATTGAAGGCTGCATAGCCGAAGCGGCCATTGACACACAGGTTGCCGCGGTTGAACCCGTCGTCGGAGCTGGTGACCCGTTCCACGCGGCCGTCGCGGGAATGGTATTCGATCTCGCAGCCGGACGAGCAGAAGGCGCAAATGCTCCTGGTCACGTCGAAGGTCCAGGGACGGCCGCGGAATTTGAACGGCTTGCTTATCAGCGTGCCGGTAGGGCAGGCGTTGATGCAGTTGCCGCAAAAATCGCAGTCCAGCGGCTTCCCGTCCACTGTGCCGATCAGGGAGCGGTCGCCGCAGTTCTTGACCTCGATGGCATCGGCTCCCACGATCTCGTGGCAGACCTTGACGCACTTTTCGCACAGGATGCAACGAGTGGCGCAATTCTCGATCAAGGGCCAGTCATAGATGATCGGCAACGGTTCCAGTTCGGCAGCGTACTCGTTCCTGTCCACCCTGAGACCATAGCAGGAATCCTGCAGGTCGCATTCGCCGCCGGCATCGCACACCGGGCAGTCCAGCGGGTGATTGACCAGCATGAGTTCCAGGGTCTTCCGGCGGGCCTGCTCCAGCTTCGGCGACGTGGTAATGACGGCGATGCCGTCCTTGACCGGCGTATTGCAGGCGGTCATGAACCGGTCAACCCCTTCGATCTCCACCACGCAGATGCGGCAGGCCCCGGTGGTGGAAACCTTTTTCAGCCAACAGAGCGTCGGGATCCTGATCCCAAGCTCCATGGCCGCATCCAGGATGGTCGTCCCAGCGGGGACCTGTATCTGCCTGCCGTCAATCGTCAGCGTAACCATACACAACTCCAAAGTTTAAATGCGATTTTTCCTCTAAGCAGGCTATTGAAAAACTCAGGTTGTTCAAAAATAGTCAGATCGTCGCACCCGCAGAATGTCCTGAGGAGGCGTAGCAGCGCTACGCCGCACGAAAGGGCGTTCGAGGACGGCGGCGAGATGGCTGTTTTTCAACGACCTCTTAGACCGCCACCATGGCCATGCGGTAGCAGCGCAGACACCTGTCAGCCTCGGCCTGCGCCACGCTGTCGCTGAAGCCCAGCTCGACCTCGTTGTAGTTATTGAGGCTGGCCCGCTCTTTGCCGTGGACCTCTTTCTGGTTGGCGCGCCCTGCGGAATCGAGCCAGGCGACCTTCTCACCCTTGTCGTACACCCCCAGGTAGGTCAGCAGGTCGTCGAAGATGTCGTCTTCGGTGAGATAGGCTTTGCCTTCCTCCAGCCAGCGCTGGATGACCCGTGCGGCGCGGTGGGCGTTGCCGACGCAGGCCACTACGGTCAGGGGGCCGATTTCGGCGTCTCCGCCCGCAAAGACGCCGTCGCAGTCGGTCATCAGCGAGCGTGAAAGCGGGTTGCCCATTCCGTCCTTGAGGTCCTTGCCGGCCGCATCCTTGAGCGGCAGGTACTTGGTGACCACGGTGTTCCACTTGGTGATGTCGATGCCCATGTCAGCGGGGATGAACCCCAGGTCAGGGTCCTGACCGATGGCCGGGATGACCGTGTCGCACTCGATGACGAACTCGCTGCCCGGCATCGGCTCGGGGCGGCGGCGGCCCGAGGCGTCTGGCTCACCCAGCTCCATGCGGACGCATTCCACGCCGGTTACCTCGTGCTTGTCGTTGGCGATGATCCGGGTAGGAAGAACCTGGAACTCGAACTTGACCCCCTCCTCGTCGGCGCCGTCCACTTCCCACACATCGGCCGGCATCTCCTTGCGGGAGCGGCGATAGACCAGGTAGGAATCCTCGGCCCCCTCGCGCAGGGCGACCCGGACACAGTCGATGGCGGTATTGCCCCCCCCGACCACCACGACCTTCTTGCCCATGCCGGTCGGCTTGCCCATGTAGGCCTCGCGAAGGAAGTCGATCCCCCCCTTGAGGAAGCCCTTATACCCCTTGTCCTCTCCTTCCACGCCCATGGGCTTGGAGCGGTGGGCGCCGGGAGCAACGAACACGGAGTCATGCTTGTTCTTCAGTTCCGCCAGGGAGACGTCCGTGCCGACGCGGCAGTTGTAGACGATCTCGACCCCCAGGGACTGGATGATGTCGATGTCACGTTGCAGGACCGTGCGCGGCATGCGGTAGGCCGGGATGCCGACCGCGATCATGCCGCCGCCGTAACCTTCCGGCAGAGCCTCATAGATGGTGCAGGGATACCCTTCCAGCGCCAGGTAATAGGCGGCAGCCAGGCCGGCCGGGCCGGCGCCCACGATGCCGACCGTCTTGCTCTTCTTCGGTTTGGGCTGCATGGGGGGCGCAAGCTTGTGCAGACGCTCGTAATCCGAGGCAGACCGCTTGAGCACCATGATGTTGATGGCCTCGTCCACGTTTTTGCGACGGCAGGCGGTCTCGCAGGGGTGCGGGCAAACCCGGCCGCAAACGGCTGGGAGCGGCATGTTCTCGCGGATGGCGGCCAGGGAATCGGAAAAGCGGAGGTTCTTGATCTCCTCGATGTACCGGGGTATGTCGATATGGGACGGACACTTGTCCATGCAGGGGGCGGTGATCTTGTGGATGTACTCGCCGTCGCTCTTGACCGCCCGGCGCTCATGCAGGCGGGAAACGAAGTCGGCGCGGTAATGCCGCACCGCGTCGAAGACCGGCACCGTGGCGCTCTGGCAGAGGGTGCACTTGCAATTCCTGAGCAACTCCGCCAGGTCCCCGACCATATCCAGATCAGCCTCGGCGGCCTTGCCGGCCACCACGTTCTGCAACAAGTCCATGAGCACCTTGGTGCCCTTCTTGCCCGGCGTGCACTTGCCGCAACAGTACAAGGTCTGAACGCGCTTCATGTATTCGGCCGTCATGGCCGGAACATCCACGTCCTTATCGAACAGGATGATGCCGTCCCACCCCATGAACGCCCTCAACGGACGTTCACCGTCAAAGGCCACCGGCAGCTTGAAGGCGACCGCCTGCGGTTCACCTGAAACATTCCTGTTGTCAACGACGTTTCCGCCCCACGTGGAAAAGACTACTGAAGCCACTCGAACCTCCGAAAACCGGACCCCTTGAATCCAGGGGTTAAGCTCTTGCAATTATTGTTCAAATCTATAAAAAAAATGTGTATACAGTATGCATGAGTAGCATAATAATGTTCCAGAAATCAAGGGAAAAAAAATCTTTACATCCCCTTGCCTTTCAAGCGGTTTCACCTTTGCGCCATTCTGTGCTATAGAGAGGTGACAGTCCGCACTTTACGCAACGGAAGGGATCTCGTCATGGCATCTCTCGACGACGCATTTCGATCACTTTTTGCAACCAATATGGGCATACGAGACAACGAGCGGGTCCTGGTATTCAGCGACACGATCCGGCCCGACGAAGAAATCTCCCCTGGCGACCGGGACCGGCGGTTGCGCCTGAATGCCACCGCCCGCCAGGCGGCGGCATTCGCGGCAAAAACGTATGGCAGCGGCGTTTTCGTGGAGTTCGCCGCCACCCCCGCCTCGGGCGCCGAGCCGCCCCGGGAACTCTGGCTGGCGACCTTCGGCGAGGAAACCGTCGCTGAGTTGGAACAATCGGGATTGTTGTCAAAGCTCCTGGCAAAACAGGCATCTCCCGACGAGGTCGCCGCCGGCCGGGAGATCATCCTGGCCCACAAAGAGGCAGTGGCGGACATCATTATTGCCCTTTCCAACAACTCCACCAGCCACACCCGCTACCGCGCCCTGGCCTGCGACACCGGCTCGCGCGTTGCCAGCCTGCCGCACTTCGACCCGGACATGTTCCACAGCTCCATGACCGTGGACTGGCAAGCCCTGGCGGCCCGCACCGCCCGGCTGGCGGCAGCGGTCAACCGGGCGGATTGGGTACGTGTCGCCTGCCCCAACGGCACCGACATGATGATCTGCAAACAGGGACGCCAAACCGATGCCGACGACGGCCTGCTGACCGCTGCCGGCAGCTTCGGCAACCTGCCGGCCGGCGAGGCATACTTGGCGCCGCTGGAGGGGAAAAGCCACGGCGTCATGGTGGTCGAATGGGGTTCGACCTACAAATTGGACGAACCGCTACGGATTTTCGTGGAGAACGGCAACGTGGCAAGGATCGAGGGGAGGGACCCGCTTCGCGCCAAACTGGAAGCCAAATTCGTCGAGAACGCCAACTGCCGCAATATCGCCGAACTGGGCATCGGCACCAACGAAAAGGCCAGCCGGCCGGACAACGTACTGGAGGCCGAGAAAATCCTCGGCACGGTCCACATCGCCCTGGGGGACAATTCCGGCTTCGGCGGCCAGATCAGCGCTCCCTTCCATGAGGATTACGTCTTCTACCGCCCCACCCTCACATTGGTCATGGCGGATGGCGGCGAGCAGGTCATCATTGACGACGGGCGCATGCTGGTTTGATAAAGTAACTCAGATACATATCTTATGAACGAGTTGTGAGGGCTCCATGCGTATAGAAAAGGTTCAGAATCCGTCAGTCATTTCGTTGGATGATTCCCTCATTCTGGAGGGGGACGTATTTCATGTGTTGAGCAAATTGCCTGACGAATCCGTGCGATGTGTCATCACCTCTCCCCCGTACTGGGGCTTGCGTGATTACGGCTATGAAGGACAGATCGGCCTGGAAACGACTCTGCACCAGTTCATCAACCGCCTTGTTGCGGTTTTTGGCGAAATCCGAAGAGTTCTAAAAAAAGACGGCACCCTCTGGTTAAATATCGGAGACGGTTATACCAGCGGCAACAGGGGCTACCGGGCGCCCGACAAAAAAAACCCGGCACGGGCCATGTCGGTTCGCCCCGACACTCCCGAAGGGCTGAAACCAAAAGACCTGCTTGGCATCCCCTGGAGGTTGGCTTTCGCACTCCAGGACGACGGATGGTACTTGCGTAGCGATGTAGTTTGGAACAAACCGAACGCCATGCCGGAGAGCGTCAAAGACCGCCCCACCCGATCTCATGAATTCCTGTTTCTCTTGTCAAAAAGCGAACAGTACTACTATGATCACAATGCTGTCCGGGAGTTGGCGGCTGACGGCAGCCTCAAAAACCGACGGTCGGTCTGGTCTGTAAATACACAACCCACTCCGTGGGCGCATTACGCCACATTTCCCACACAGCTGATAGAACCATGCATCCTGGCTTCGACCAAAGCGCACGACTTCGTACTCGATCCGTTTTTCGGCTCGGGAACTGTTGGCGTGGTATGTGAGCAAACCGGCAGGCGTTTTGTCGGGATCGAGTTGAATCCTGAGTACGTGAAGCTTGCCGCAACACGGCTCGCCTCAGATGAAGGCAGGGTCATGAAAATGGGGGTGATAAATGGCTGAAGAGATTACCTTCAACATTCCCATGCCGAGCCTGCAAATTGACTTTTCCTATGCCCTCGCCCAGGTTCGTGGTCTCTATCTCCAGGATGCCCTGTGTGCAACCATTGAAAACATGGATATTCGTATAATTGACAGGGAGTTGGCCCAACTTGTCCCCAACAAGGCATTGGCGTCCCTTGCGCGACATGGGCTAAGGGGAGAACTGGTCTTTCCGGTCCCGGCCGTGCTGATCAAAAATCCCTTACTGCTTGGCTATTACCGGCTATTACTCGGCTTCAGCCAGAAAGAATTTTACACGACCGCCACTGGGGCGTCCCGTTTCAAAAACATGGAAGAAAAAGGCGTGATCCCCAAAGCTTGCCAAAGCGATCTGCCCCCTTTCTGCAAAGCCTTGCTTGGCAGCGCCTGCGCCTTAATAGAGGCAATCGGTCCTGAGCGTATCAGTCGTGGAATCCTTGATGACCTGACTCTCTTGACTCTGGGGCCGCAACTCCGTGGAGGCGCAAACGTGAGGAAAGGGACCGCTGCCATCGTCAAGGTATTCGATGCAATTCATCACATCGTCAAAAAAGCAGTCACATCCTCTGATACAAGCCGCATAGAGATCAAAAATGCCGCCGGCAGGAAAGTTCTGATCGAGTTTGCCCCCGATCCGGATATCATTATCCGCGAAGAGATGGACAATGACAACTACCGTAATATCATTGCCATTGAGGTGAAGGGCGGCACGGATTTTTCCAACATACACAACCGGATCGGCGAAGCGGAAAAAAGCCACCAGAAGGCAAGAATTAAGGGCTTTACCGAATGCTGGACCGTTGTGAATGTGGATCGCTACGACGCCCCGATGGCTCACAAGGAATCGCCTTCTACAAACCGCTTCTACCGACTTTCGGATATTGTCCAGGGAAGTGGCGACGAGTATGGGGATTTTAAGAATCGGATTGTTTCGTTGGCGGGGATACGAAAGAGGATGTAATTTCCAATGATTGCAAGTTCAATTTTAAAATTTACCCGTATGGAGGCGATATGCGGCAACCATTGACCTTGGGTTTTTCCCCCTGCCCCAACGACACCTTCATGTTCTACCCGCTCGTCCACGGTCTGGTGGACAGCGCCGGCATCTCCTACAAGGAACGGCTGGAAGACGTGGAAACCCTTAACCAGTTGGCTCTCAAAAGCGAACTGGACGTCACCAAGGTATCCTACCACGCCCTGGGGCATATCCGCGACGAATACGCCCTGCTCCGCTCGGGCAGCGCCCTGGGCCGGGGTTGCGGGCCGCTGCTGGTGGCAAAGGACGCTATCGATCCAGCCGACCTGCGGGACATGACCATCGCCGTTCCGGGACGCCTTACCACCGCGCTGCTTCTGCTGCGTCTGTTCAATCCCGCCTTGAAGAACTTCCTGGTGATGCCCTTCAACGAGATCATGGATGCCGTTCTGACCGGCGACGTCGATGCCGGCGTGATCATCCACGAATCCCGCTTTACCTACCAGGGTTTCGGCCTGCACAAGATGCTCGACCTGGGCGAATGGTGGGAGAGGGAGAGCGGCCTGCCGATCCCCTTGGGCGGCATCGTTGCCAAACGTTCCCTGGGCCCAGGGATCATCGGCGCCATCGAGCGCGCCCTGCGGGACGGGGTGGCCTATTCCCGCGCCAATCCCGCCTCTGCGGCCCACTACATCCACGAACACGCCCAGGAGATGAACGAAGACGTCTGTTCGGCCCACATCGGCCTGTACGTCAACGAATTCTCCAGTGACCTTGGCGATGAGGGGGTCAGGGCCATTCAATGCCTTTTGGACCGGGCGGAAAAGGCGGGGATCATCCCTGCATCCACGGCGCCGCTCTTTGTCTGAACCCCTCTTTACAAACGAAGACATCGTGATTATGTTGCCACCTTGAAATTTAATTGTGAAGGGGGAGTGCGCATGGCGGAAGAAAAGGAAAAATGGCAGGGGTGGCTGGCGCTGTCAATGGCCATTGTGGCGGTCATGGCCGCGCTGACCACGCTTTATATGGGAAAATACTCGTCCCGCGCCATCCTGGCCCAAGGCCAGGAGACCGACCAATGGGCCTTTTACCAGGCCAAGAGCATCAAGCAGCACAGCTTTGAGATGAGCAGGAAGGCGCTGGAGTTGCAGTACCATTCCCAAAAAGGGCTGCCGCCCCAGGTTGCCGCAGACTACGAGAAAACGCTCGCAAAATACGACGAGGAGATCAAGCGCTACGACGGGGATAAAAAGGAGATCAAGGACAAGGCGGAGGGTATCGCCACGACAAAACTCAAGGCCCAGGAGATGGGTGGGAACTTCGCCTATGCCCTCATCTTCCTCCAGATAGCCATCATGCTCTCATCCCTGGCCAGTCTGACCAAGCGGCACTACCTCTGGTACATCGCCCTGGGGTGCAACCTCGGCTGGCTGTACTTCTTTCTGGATGCCTGGCTGCTTTTTCGTTGAGCGCGCCGCAGCAGCAGCGTAAAAAAGGCCGTCCGATCTCCGGGCGGCCTTTTCCCGTTTTTTACCGGTCTCTTATTCCGGTTTCAAATCAAAGATGACATCAAGGCGGCGAGGATCGAGACGAAGGCGTACAGTCAGTACGTTGAGGAGCCGAAGACGAACCAACGCAGATGCCGCTTTGATTTGGAATTGGAATTACCCCAGGATCCGCGCCAGCAGGTCGAGCAACGGGGATGGGTAAACTCCCATAACAACCGTTGCCAGGGTCGGAATGACCAGGGCCGTTGCCTCGGAACCCGTAAGCGCCCGGGCCGCCGCTTCCGCCCCGTCAGCGGGCCTCATGTAGAGCGCGACCACCACCCGCAGATAGAAGAATACCGCCACCAGTGCCGTGAGGACACCGGCCACTGCCAGGGCTGTTTCGCCCGCCCGCAGCGCGGCGCTGAAGACCGCAAACTTGGCCATGAAACCGGCCGCCGGGGGGATCCCGGCCAGGGAGAACAACGCCACGGCCAGGACCGCCCCGGCCAGCGGATTGCGGTATCCCAGGCCGCGGTACTGCTCGATTGCGTCCCGATCCGATCCATCCGACAGAATGGACACCGCGCCGAAGGAGGCCAACCCGGCTGCTGCATAAGCCACGACGTAGAAGATCGCGGCCCGCAGCCCGCCGGCCGGCAGGGCCACAAAGGCCAGGGCAACGTACCCCATCTGTGCCACCGACGACCAGGCCAGCAGGCGCTTGATGCTGGTCTGCGCCAGCGCCGCCAGGTTGCCGCAGACCATGGAGGCAAGTGCCAGGCACCAGAGGATGTCGTGACCGCCGCGCCATCCGGCCATAAACGGCAGGATGAGGAGCACAGCCGCCGCCGAGGCCCCTTTGGATGCGGTGGAAAGCAGCGCCGTCACCGGGGCCGGTGCTCCCTGGTACACGTCAGGCGTCCAGAGATGGGCCGGGACCAGGGAGAGCTTGAATGCCAATCCCACGAGGATCAGGCAGACACCAGCCAGGAACAGCGGCTCAAGGGTAGCGGGTTGCCGGGCCAGTTCGGGCAGCCTGAGTGTCCCTCGGCTGCAATAGACCAAGGCTATCCCCATGGCCAGAACAGCCGCCGACAGGGTGCCGTTGAGAAGGTACTTGAGCCCTGCCTCCCCTCCCCTGACCGAATCCCGCTCAATGGCGACAAGAAGGTAAAAGGCAAACGTAAATGCCTCCAGGCCGAGAAACAGCATCAGCAGGTCGTTGGCGGCGCAGGCCGCCCCCATGCCGGCCAGGGCGAAAAGGAGGGTCGCCGGATACTCCTCCCCCGCTACGCCGCGCCTTTCGTTATAGCCGGAGGCCAGCAGCAGGGCCACCAGACCGGCAATGTCGAGAAAGACGGCGAAGAAACGGGCAAAGGGGGTAATGGCAAGCCCCTGCATGACGGTTGTAGCCGGTACGGCAATCGTCCACGCGAGGGCGGATACAACCACCGTGATGGCAAGCCCGTACAGGTAGCCGCCTGGACGCACCGCGCCGGCCAACAATACCAGCACGCTGCCGCCGGCCAGGATGATCAGGGGAATGAGTGCCATCAGGTCGGTCTTTGTCATGGCGCCCCCCCGGTCAGAAGCTGCACCGGTCCATGGATCAGGTCCAGGAGCGGCGCGGGGTGCACCCCCATCCACACCACCAGCAGGACCAGCACGGCCAGAACGCAGACTTCCCGGCGGTCCAGGTCAGGCAGCGGCAAGGGCCGGCGTTCCACCTGGAAGAGCACCTCCTGCACCAGCCGCACCATGTAGACCAGGGTCAGGACGATGCCGATGAAGGCCAGTCCCGCCGCCAGCGGCGCCTTGGCGAAGGTGCCGGCCAGCACGAGGAACTCGCCCACGAAGTTGTTCAGTCCCGGCAGGCCGACCGAGGCCATGGAGAAGATCAGGAAGAAGAACGACCAGCGCGGGATCTTGCCCCACAGCCCGCCGAAGGCGCCGATCTCCCTGGTGTGCGCCCGTTCGTCCAGCATCCCGACCATGGCGAACAGTGCGCCGGTGGTCACCCCGTGGTTGGCCATCTGAATGATGGAGCCGGACAGGGCCACCGGTTCCCAGGCGGCGATGCCTATGGCCACGTACCCCATGTGGCCGATGCTGGAATAGGCGATCAGGCGCTTCATGTCCTCCTGGGCAAAGGCTACCAGTGAGGCGTAGATGATGCCGGCGATGGCCAGGGTGTAGAACAGGGGCGTCAGGGTCTGGGCCGCCTGGGGGAAGAGCGGGTAGCCGAAGCGGATCAGGCCGTAGCTCCCGGTCTTGAGCAGAAGCCCGGCCAGGATCACGCTACCCGCGGTGGGGGCGTCCGTATGGGCGTCCGGTAGCCAGGTGTGCAGAGGAAAGAGCGGGAACTTGATGGCAAAGGCCAGGAAAAAGGCTGCGAACAACCAGAGCTGGGTGCCGGCTGGCAGGGGGGTTGCGATTAGTTCGAACAGCTCGAAGGTGGTCACGCCGCTCTGGCGGGCATGGAGCAGGTGCAGGGCAATGATCGCCAGGAGCATCAGGAGCGAGCCGAACATGGTGAAGAGAAAGAATTTGACCGTGGAGTAGATGCGCCGGCCATGCCCCCAGATGCCGATCAGGAAGAACATGGGTATCAGCATCACCTCCCAGAACAGGTAGAACAAGGCCAGGTCCAGCGCCAGGAATACCCCCATGATGCCGGTTTCCATGGCCAGGAGCAGCGCCAGGAACAGGCCGACCTTTTCGCCGACGGCCCGCCACGACACCGCCAGGGCCACGCAGAAGCTGAACGCGGTCAGCATGACCATCAGGAGCGATATGCCGTCCAGCCCCAGGGTGTAGCGGATGCCAAAGGCAGCGATCCAGGGGGCGTCCTCCACCAGCAGGTAACCGGGCAGGGCAGGCTTCGACGCCGCCAGCCCCTGCCACGATGCGTACAGCCACAGCACCAGCAAAAGCTCCCCGGTCATCACGCCCAGGGCCAGCGGCCGCGCGGCCGCAGGACGTTTCCAGGCCGGCAGCATCAGCAGGCAGCCCGCCAAAGGAAAGAAAACCAGGACGGTCAGTAGATGCATATCAGCCATCATGACAGCGTCACCCAGACAAGATACGCCAGTACCACGCACACCCCGCCCGCCAGGCCGAACAGGGATGTGGCCACCCGGCCGGTGCTCCAGCCGGCGGGCACCCCGCCCAGGCGGGCAACGAGACGGGCCAAACCGTCCAACGCGCCGTCGATACCGGCCTCATCCCCTTGTTTCCAGAAAAAACGCGCCAAGTGTTTGAACGGAGTAATGATCAGCGCCCCGTAAAGGTTGTCCAGGCGCCAGCCGTTCAGCAGGAACCCGGCGCCCGGAATCCCTGCCTCCTCGCGAGCCAGGGATTCGGCCCGGCGGCTGCCGGTGTAGCGGAACCACGCCAAGCCAAGTCCCGTCAAGCTGAGGATGGCGGCGGCGATCTGCAGGACGATCTCTCCGCCAGTGGATGCCTTCTCACCCCCGCCAAAACCGGGTATGGAACCGAGGAAACCGTCCAGAATACCCTGATGGCCCAGATAGGAGGGAAGATTGAGCAGGCCGCCGCACAGGCCCAGCAGGGCCAGCGGAATGAGGGTGAAGGTCATAGCCGATGGCAGTACGAAATGTCCCCCCTCCCTTGACGGGAGGGGGTTAGGGAGGGGGTTAGGGAGTGGGTGAAGCATATGATCGGCAGAGTTGTTGCTTCCCCCCCTCCCTAACCCTCCCCCGCCAGGGGGGAGGGAATTTGCTTCTTCCCCGTGAAAAACCACGAAGACCATGCGGAAGGTGTAAAAGGAGGTCAGAAGCGCCGTAATGAGGCCGAGCAGCAGCAGGCCGCCGTACAGAGGACCGCCCTGGGCGGCCACACCTCCGAGGATGGCGTCCTTGCTGAAGAAGCCCCCGGTCAGGGGAAACCCCGCCAGACAGAGCGCGCCGGCCAAAAACGGCCAGTAGACCGCAGGCAGCTTTGCCCTGAGCCCACCCATGCGAAAGATGTCCTGCCGGTGGTGCAGGGCGGTGATGACACAGCCCGCCCCCAGGAACAGCAGCGCCTTGAAAAAAGCGTGGGTCAGCAGATGGAAGGCGGCGCCGGTCAGCGCCCCGGCCCCCACGCCGAGCACCATGTAACCGATCTGGCTGATGGTGGAATAAGCCAGGATGCGCTTCAGATCACGCTGACAGCAGGCGCAGGTGGCGGCATAGAAAGCGGTGATGCCGCCTGTCAGGGCGATGGCGGCCCGCACCGTCCCGGAGCCGCCGATCAGCGGGAACATGCGCGCCAGCAGGTAGACCCCGGCCGTGACCATGGTGGCGGCGTGGATCTGGGCCGAGACCGGCGTGGGGCCGGCCATGGCGTCGGGCAGCCAGACCGACAGCGGCAACTGGGCTGATTTTCCTGCGGCGCCGGCCAAGAGCAGCAGGCCGAGGGTCGTTACGACGGCAGCGGGGATGAGCGCGCCCATGGTGTTCAGATGGGTGATGGAGACTGAGCCCGAAAGTTGATACATCCAGACGATGGCGATGCCGAAGGCGGTGTCGCCGATGCGCGTGGTGATGAAGGCCTTGCGCCCGGCAGTGGCGTTTTGCTCCTCCGTGTACCAAAAGCCGATCAGGGCGTAGGAGCAGAAACCAACCCCCTCCCATCCCAGGTAGAGGAGCGGCAGGTTTTCGGCCAGCACCAGCATAAGCATGGCGAAGACGAAGATGTTCAGCAGGGCGAAGTAGCGGGCATGGGCCGGGTCGTCCTGCATATAGCCGATGGAGTAGAGATGGATCAGGCCGCAGACAAAAGTGATCATCAGGGTCAGCGTCAGGGAGAACTGGTCCAGGTACAGGGCAATGGGTGCCTGGAAGTCAAAGGCGGCCAGCCAGGAGCCGAACTCCACCCGCACCGGCCCGTTGAAGCCTGCAAAAGCCAAAACGGCGCAGGCAAACGCGCTCCAGATCACTCCGCAGGCAACCATCTCGCCCACGCGGCGCGGCAGCGTCCGGCCGAGCAGGGCGTTGAAAATGCCTCCCATGAGCGGCAGCAGGAGTATGAGGGCGAGGTAGAGTTTCATCGGTTCTTTCGTTTAAAACCTTCTTGTTTGAGCCGAAAATGAAATGGGGTTTATGCCGACACCATATTCTATCAGTCTCCACTTCCCGCAAGGTGGAGGGGGGACATTTGATCTCCTACCCCTTCATCTCGCCGAATTGATCCGTATCCACCGTCTTGCGCCGCCGGTGCAGGTAGACCACCATGGCCAGGGCCAGGGAGACTTCGGCCGAGGTGAGGGCCATGATAAAGATGGCGAACAGTTGGCCGTCCGCACTGCCCCAGCGGGCCGAGCCCCCCACGAAGACTAGCATGACGGCGTTCAGCATGACCTCGATGCAGACCAGCATCATGATCAGGTTGGCGCGCCAGGCAAGCAGTCCGCCCATGCCCAGGAAGAAGAGCAGGCCGGCCAGGATGAGGATATGTTCGAGCGGCACGATCATGACGGATTTCCCTCACCCCCAGCCCCTCTCCCTTGGGGAGAGGGTGGCCGAAGGCCGGGTGAGGGCGCACTTTGCCGCCCCAGGTACAGCGCACCGACCAATGCGAACAACAGTTGCAAAGAGATCAACTCCACCGCCAGGCCGTGTTCCTGAAACAGGTGCCGGGCCACCTCACGGATCGGCAGGGACGCGGCCGCGGGCTCGGCTGCGGAGCCGTGGCAGGAGACGATGACGATGGTCAGGCAGGCGATGCTAACCCCGGCCAGCGTCAGGGCCGGCAGCCACTCGCGCCAATGGGGCGACAACCCCTTTTCCGGATGCCCCAGGTCAAGCATCATGATCACGAACAGAAACAGCACCATGATGGCGCCGGCGTAGAGGATCACCTCAAAGGCCGCCACCAAGGGCGCCATCAGCAGGTAAAAGATCACCGCGATGGAGAACAGGGAGGTGACCAGGTACAGGATGGCATGCACCGGGTGTTTCTCGGTAATAGCCAGAATCGTGCCGATGACGGCCACCCCGGCCAGTATGTAGAAGACGGTCTGTTCCATAGGTCCGCTAAAAATCCAATAAACTTGAAAAGCATTACCACGGTAGAAAGAGCAATTATACCTCATAACTTGAGGCTCTTATATAATATCCTTGTGGTGATGATTTTTGGTTCCTCGGATTTCACTCCGTGTCCTCCGTGGTGAATGACTTTGCGCCGTTACGGCATCAATGTCCTCACATCCACCGGCGGCGCCTCCTCCAGCCCCTCTCCTCGCGGCTGGGTCACGCCGATACCGGCGTGGTGGTAAAAGTTGTAGGAATCGTCCTTGCCGCAGCCGTCGATCAACAGATCCTCCTTTTCAGCGACCAAGTCCATGATATCCCGCTTGCAGATCTCGTAATCGGGCGTCATCTGGATGGCAAGGGTCGGGCAAGCCTCGGCGCACAGGCCGCAAAAGATGCAGCGGGAGAAGTTGATCCGGAACCATGAGGCATAGCGGCGGCCATCCTCCAGCTCTGCAGCCTGCATGGAGATGCAGTCCACCGGGCAGGCGGCGGAACAGAGGTAACAGGCCACACAGCGCTCGCCGCCGTCCGGGTCGCGGGTCAGCACGATGCGCGCCCGGTAACGCGGGTACGGAGTGCGCTTTTCCTCGGGATACTGGATGGTGACCGGCCGTCGCATCATGTGCGACAGGGTGATGCGGAAGCCGCCCAGAATGGCCTTTATGTCGGAGAATATCGGCATGGATGCGTTTTCTCAAAAAGAGAGACGCCCCGGTGGGGCGTCTCTGCTCAAGGGTCGGAAGGTGTCAGGCGTTGCCGTGTTTGGCCCGCTCGGCCTTCTTGAGCAGCGCCGAAGCCAGGGGGTGACTGTTGTTTTCGGCATAGCAGCTGGCGGTATTGCCTGTGGACGTCTTGAGCCCCGCATCGGCGCCGCCGTCCAGCAGGGCCTGCACGGTCTGATTGCAGCCGTAAATGGCAGCCAGCATCAGGGGAGTATGTCCTTCCCGGTCGCGGACGTCAACGTCGGCGCCCTTGTCGAGCAGCATCTTGACGATTTCGGTATGGCCGTTGGCGGCGGCGTAATGGAGGGCCGTTTTGCCTTTGTCGCTACTGGCGGTCAAGTCTGCGCCCCGGTGCAGCAGATCCAGAACAAAGTCCTTCTGCCCCTCTTTCGCGGCATTGATCAGAGGGGTGTGGCCGTGACGGTCTTTAGCGTTCACACTTTCCATGTTCGACTCCTCCCGTGGTTGATTTATGTTCCGGACAGCGATGTCCGCAGTCTCATCGATTATGCACCCTTCAGCACCAGCCACCAACCGGTGACCAGGATATTCGCCAGCGCCAGCGGCGTCAACACCTTCCACCCCAGGTGCATGAGTTGATCATAGCGCAGACGGGGCAGGGTTCCGCGAATCCAGATGAAAAAAAAGGCAAAGGCCAGGGTCTTGAGGGAAAACCATATCACCGGCGCCAGAAAGGGCCCGTGCCACCCCCCCAGGAAGAAGGTCGTGGCCAGCCCGCCCAACACGATAATATTGATGTACTCGCCCACAAAGAACAAGCCGAAGCGCATGCCGGAGTATTCGGTGTGAAAACCTGCCACCAGTTCACCCTCGGCCTCAGGGATGTCGAAGGGGATGCGTTTGCACTCTGCCGTTATGCTGACCAGAAAGATGAGAAAAGCCAGCGGCTGGTAGACGATGAACGGGATGGGGGATTGGGCGGCGACGATGTCTGCCAGGCTGAAGGAGCGGGCCAGCATGACCACCGGCACCAGCGACAACCCCATGGACAACTCATAGGAGATCAACTGGGCCAGGCCGCGGATCCCCCCCAGCAGAGAATATTTGGAGTTGGAGGCCCAGCCGCCGATGGCGACCCCATACACCGCGATGGAGGAGAGTGCCAGAAAGAACAGCAGCCCCACGTTCAGATCGGCCACCAGCATCGGCACGTGACGGCCGGCAATGACAACCGGCGCGCCGAACGGGATGACCGCGAAGGTCAGGATGGCCGGGATAGCGGCCATGGCCGGCGCCAGATAGAACAACCATTTGTCGGCGGCTGCCGGGATGAAATCTTCTTTGGTGAGGAGCTTGATCAGGTCTGCGAGGGGTTGGAGAAGCCCGAAGGGGCCGACGCGATTCGGTCCCTTGCGGTCCTGGATCCAGGCCAGGATCTTCCGTTCGGCAAATACCAGGTAGGCCGCCAAGGTAAGGATAACGAAGAATACGATCCCCAGCTTTGCCGCAAACAGCGCTATGTCCACAGTGGATGCCGTCATCGGAACCTGGTCGGGAACGGTGTAAGAGGGCAACAACGGAATTAAGACTCTTATATCACAAAAAAGTGTCGAACGTCACCGACTAAATTACCGACAAATAACTACGCAGGAGAAATAAGCGCTTGAACAGCCATGACGCAGCGAACTATAATGCCGGCGTCAAGGAGAGCAATGATATGGATGTACACCAGGCTGAATTCATCAAGAGTGCCGTAAAGCCGAAGGACTACCCTGAGATAACCCTGCCCGAGGTGGCCTTCGTGGGCCGTTCCAATGTTGGCAAATCATCGCTCATCAACGTGCTGGTCAACCGCAAAAGCCTGGTGAGGACCAGTTCCACCCCCGGCAGGACGCAGTTGATCAACTTTTTTGACGTTAACGGCCGCCTGGTCCTCGTGGACCTGCCCGGCTACGGCTACGCCAAGGCGCCGCCCGAGCTGCGCAAACAGTGGCAACCGATGATCGAGAACTACCTGGCCGGGCGCGATAACCTGCGGGCCGTGGTCCTGATCCTGGATATCCGCCGCATCCCCACGGACGGGGACCTGCAGATGCTGCGCTGGCTCGAGACCTACGGCATACCGCCGATCATCGTGGTGACGAAGTGCGACAAGCTCTCGAAAAACGAGCAAGCCCGCCAGGCAGCCCTGATCGCGGCGGCTATCGGCCGCGGCCGGGAGGAATTGGTCCCCTTCTCGGCCCTGTCGAAAGCCGGGCGCGAAGGGGTATGGCGGGCGATCACGGAGTTGGCCGGCTTGGACAGCGACGCTACCTGATAGAGAAGTCCCTGAATTCGCCGCTGCAGACCTCCCGGCGGAGGTCGAGCCGTTCCACCACAGCCGTGGGCGGCCCCTGACGGCACCATTCAACCAGGACATTCACGGCGTTCTCGTCCCCCTCGAACACGCCGGCGACGGAACCGTCCGGCAAGTTCCCGACCCAGCCGCTGACGCCGAGATCCATGGCGCGCACGCTGGTGTAGTGACGAAATGCTACCCCTTGAACACGGCCGTAAACCGTGACGGAAACCCTGATATTCATACAGTATCCCCCGTGAATATTGGACATATTTTAGCCCCACAGGACAGCCCATGGCGAAAAAACAATGAAAACTGCGACAGAAAAGACGGCCAAACCAACCATGCCGGACATGCAGAAACGTCCCGACAGCCGCAGGATACCTATCGCAAAGGTAGGCGTCAAGGACATCTCCTATCCCATCGTGGTGATGGACAAGAACCATTCGCTGCAACACACCGTGGCGCGGATCAACATGTACGTGGACCTGCCCCACCATTTCAAGGGCACCCACATGAGCCGCTTCGTGGAGATTCTCAACCGTCACCGCGAGCAGATCGGCCTGGACAAGCTCGAACCGATCCTGGACGAAATGAAGGCCCGACTCGGATCTGCCAGCGCCCACCTGGAGATCCAGTTCCCCTACTTCATTGATAAGAAGGCACCGGTCTCGGGCGCCAGAAGCCTGATGGAGTACAGCTGCGAGTTCAAGGCATCCATGACCGACTCCCTGGATTTCGTGCTGGTGGTCAAGGTGCCGCTGACCTCGCTCTGCCCGTGCAGCAAGGAACTTTCGCGAGCCGGCGCCCACAACCAGCGCAGCGTCATGACCGTGCGGGTGCGCTACCGCGAGTTCATTTGGATCGAGGACCTGGTGGAGTTGATCGAACAGTGCGGCAGCAGCCCGCTCTATTCGCTGCTCAAGCGGGAGGACGAGAAGTTTGTGACCGAGCAAGCCTACGATAATCCTCGCTTTGTGGAGGACATGGTACGGGAGGCATATACCCGGCTGGTGGCCATGGAAAGGATTACTTGGTTCTCGGTGGAAACGGAGAATTTCGAATCGATCCACAACCACTCGGCTTATGCAGCCGTAGAGTTCGACCGCAGGGCATGATGACCAGGGGGCTGATCATCTTTGCCCGGGAACCGCGTGTCGGCACGGTAAAAACGCGTCTGGCCCGGGATTTGCGCAGCCATCGGGCCGCAACGAACCTTTATGCAGCCATGCTGGCCGATGTGCTGGCGTCGGCCGCCACCCTGGACGATACCCGCCTGCTGCTCTTCTGGGCGTCGGAAAGCGGCGCTGTTCCCGCCTTTTCCCCCCTGCCGCGACTGGAGATGTTCGATCAGCAGGGAGGGGATCTGGGCGAACGCATGGCAAACGCCTTTGGCTGGGCCTTTGCTAATGGCTGTGAAAGCTGCTGCATCATTGGCAGCGATTCGCCCGACCTCCCCCCGGACTTCATCCGGCAGGCATTTGGCTTTCTGGAGCGGGATGAAGCCGAGGCCGTCTTCGGCCCGGCCGAAGACGGCGGCTATTATCTGCTCGGCCTACGGCGTGTGCCGCAACGGCTGTTCGAGGAGATCGCCTGGAGCAGCCCCGAGGTCTTGCGGACCAGTCTCGAACGGGCCCGCCTCTGCGGGCTCAGAACGGCCCTCCTGCCACAGTGGCGGGATATCGACACCATTGAGGATCTGGATGCGTTCTTGGAGCGGCCAGCCCGCCATACTGCGCCGCGCACCCTGGCCTTGGCGCAACGCCTGAAAGGAAATGCGAGCACATGTCCTACCATCTGATGGCAATATTGGTCATGTTCGTCGTCCCGATCTTTGGCTATATTTACTGCCGTAAACAATGGGAACGCCACGTTACGGCAAAAAAAGAGGCGCTCCACTCCCAGGAACGCTACCAGAAGCTGGTGGATACGGTCGAGGGGATCGTCTGGGAAGCGGAGGCCGCTGCTGATACGCTCCGCTTCACGTTTGTCAGTGCTCAGGCCGAACGGCTGCTGGGCTACCCGTTGACGGCATGGCTGTCCGATCCGGACTTCTGCCATAACCATATTCACCCGGAAGACTACGACCGGGTGATGGACTCCTGCCGGGAGATGGTGAGGGGAAAAATATCCCGGCAATTCGAATTCCGCATGATCAGTGCCGATGGGCGCACACTATGGCTGAGGAACGCCGCATCGGTGATTGCCGAAAACGGCCAGCCCCCAATCTTGCGTGGCTTGATGCTCGATATCACCGAACGCCGGGAAATGTTGGATACAGTTCGAAAAAGCGAGGCCAAGTTCCGTTCGTATATCGAGTTTGCGCCCATTGGCGTGTCGGTTACCGACCACGCTGGACAGTATGTCGAGGTAAACCGTACCGGGGCTGCGATGCTGGGGTATTCCGAAACGGAGCTCATTGGTATGTCCATCGCGGATCTGCTGCCCCCCGAATACCGGGAAACAGGGCTGTATAATTTTGAGAAGTTTAAGGAGGAAGGCTCCGCAATGCGTGAGTCGCTCCTGGTGCGCAAGGATGGAAGCCTGATCTGGGTGTCCCTACAGGCTGTCAAACTCGACTCAGACCGCTTCATCGGGTTCTTTCAGGACATAACCGAACGGAAACGAGCTGAACAGGCCCTTATATCGGCCAAGGAGGCCGCCGATGCGGCCAATGCCGCCAAGAGCCGATTTTTGGCCAACATGAGCCACGAACTCCGCACCCCCCTGAACGGCATCATCGGCATGTGCGGACTTCTGATGGATACGGACCTGACCCCCGAGCAGCTCGAATACACCGGGATTGCCCTCAAAAGCAGCAAGGAGTTATTGGACCAGATCGATGAACTCCTGGACTTTGCCCGCATCGAGGCCGGAAAGCTCCTGTTTGAAAAGAGCGACTTTAACCTGCGGACCGTCATGAAGGATACCATGCAGATACTTTCGCTGCAGGCCGATGAAAAGAACCTGCAGCTGGCCTGGCAGGTAGAGCCGGATGTGCCGCTGCACCTCCGTGGCGATCCGGGCCGCCTTGACCAGATCATCAGAAACATTGTGGGCAACGGCATCAAATTCACCCGGCAGGGAGGCGTGACGGTCCACGTGAATCGAGTGGCCGAAGAGACGCAGTCGGTTACCCTCCGCTTCGCCGTAACCGATACCGGGATCGGCATCCCCCCGGAGTACCTGGGGTGCATCTTCACCCCCTTCGTCCAGGTTGACGGTTCAAGCACACGCAAATACAGCGGCACCGGGCTGGGGCTGGCAATCAGCAGCCAGTTGACTGAACTGATGGGCGGCTCAATCGATGTGGCAAGCAGAGAAGGTTCGGGTTCAACATTCCACATAACCCTGCCGTTTGAAAAGCAGGGGCAGAATCCAGCCCCTGTAAAGGAAAACGAGCCAGACGCCATCTTCGTCAACCATGACGCCAACGCACCACAACGCGCCCGCATCCTGTTGGCTGAAGACCATACCACCAACCGGCGGGTCATCAGGATGATGCTCAACAAGTTGGGCTATGAGGCAGATGCCGTAGCCAATGGTCTCGATGCGGTCAGAGCCCTGGAAAAGTCCCACTATGACCTGGTGCTGATGGACTGCCAGATGCCGGAAATGAACGGCTACGACGCCACTACCGTCATCCGCGACCCGGAATCGGGCGTTCTCGACCATGCGACGCCGGTGATAGCCTTGACAGCCAACGCCATGGCCGGCGAGCGGGAAAAATGTATCGAAGCGGGCATGGATGACTACCTGTCAAAACCGGTGTTGGTCCAGGATCTGGAAACAATTCTGAATAAATGGCTGAAAAAGTAGTGTCCCGTGCGGTTAGTCGTGGGAAGTAATTCCGAGTTATTTTGGCTGGTGCCAAGGCGCGGCGACGCAGGTGTAGCAGGGTCTACATCAAGGAGCCGCAACGACGGCAGCGGCCAAAAGAGCCGGAATTACGAGTACTAACTAACCGCTCGGGACACGAGAACCTGAAGGGCGACAAAACAGACATGGAACCGATTCTCATCATCACGGCAGTCCCGCAGGAAATGGCCCTTCTGGAGCACGCCCTGGTCAATGCCGTCCGGCAGGCGACAACCGCTTTCCAGTATGCAGAGGGCACCATCGGCACGCTGCATGTAACGCTCTGCGCCGGCGGAGCCGGCAAGATCAACGCCGCTGCCGCCGCTGCCACGCTGATCGAGCGTCAGAGACCGCGCTTGGTGATCAATACCGGCTGCGCCGGGGCCTATCCGGGGAGCGGACTTTCCGTCGGCGACCTTGCCGTCGCCAGCAGTGAAATCCTGGGGGATGAAGGGGTTCAGACGGCGGATGGGTGGCAGGACCTGCGTTTCATGAAGCTGGCCTCCTTCGTGCGAGGCAAACGGATCTACTACAATGAACTTCCCCTCTCCAAACACGCCGCCGAAAAGGCGATGCAACTTGCCGATTATTGCGGGGTGTTTTTGATGCGGGGGAATTTCGTGACCGTTTCGACGTGCAGCGGGACCCGACAACGCGGTGAGACCCTGGCGCGGCATTTCAACGCCATTGCCGAAAGCATGGAGGGTGCAGCCGTGGCCCAGGTCTGCGTACGTTCAGGTGTGGACTGCCTGGAGATTCGTGGCATCAGCAACCTGGTAACCGATCGGGACATGAGCGCGTGGGACATCCCGCGGGCGGCGGAATCGGCGCAACGCTTCGTGCTCAAATACCTGGAAGACCTGGACCGGCCTGAGCCCGGCGCCTTTGTACCGGTGACGCCCGAGCTGTAATTCCGACAGTTCTGGCGGGGCCTGAGCAGGTTTATAGCATTTATACAAATTTATACTTTATATCAGCTATAAATAGTTATAACTTGATATAAACAATTCTGCAGACCAATACAGAGGTTAATATGGACCCGATAAAAAATCCTTTTTCACCCGGCGCCGGCTCACCGCCACCGGAGCTTGTCGGTCGGGACGACATACTGGAGCAGACGCGTATTCTATTGGGGCGGGTGCGAGCCAAGCGTCCGGAGAAAAGTCTGCTGCTCACCGGGCTCCGTGGTGTTGGCAAGACCGTGCTGCTCAACGAAATGGAAAGGATTGCTCAACAGGACGGCTACCGGACAATCCCGATTGAAGCCCATGAAGACAAAACACTGGCAGCCTTGCTGGTTCCTCACCTGCGTCGTTTACTCTTCGAGCTGGACCGGATAGCAGGGGCAGGTGACAAGGTTCGCAGGGGACTCGCAGTTCTAAAAAGCTTCATGGGGGGGATCAAGGTCACCATCGGCGAGGTGGAGTTAGGGCTGGACATTGAGCCGGAACGAGGAGCTGCCGACAGTGGGGATCTGGAGGCTGATCTTTCCCATCTTCTGACAGCGCTTGCCGAGGCGGCTGAAGAACGGCAAACCGCAGTAGCCATACTCATCGATGAAATTCAGTATTTCAATCATTCCGAATTGAGCGCTCTTATCATGGCAATGCACAAGATGCAGCAGCGTCAGTTGCCTCTGGTGCTGATGGGGGCAGGTTTGCCGATTTTACCGGGTCTGGCCGGAGAGTCTAAATCATACGCCGAGCGCCTCTTCAGCTTTCCGGACATTGGTCCTCTGTCCGAAGCAGACGCCGCCAAGGCTCTTCAGGACCCGGTAAAGGCTGTGGGAGTAGAGTTTGAGGAGGCTGCGCTTGCCGAGATTTTTCGTCTGACTCAAGGATACCCTTATTTTCTTCAGGAATGGGGCTATCAGAGTTGGAATCATACGTTCAACTCTCCCATCACCCTGCAAGATGTCCACAATGCAACCGTCAAAGTCGTTCCGCGCCTTGATGCCAACTTCTTTCGTGTTCGCTTCAACCGTCTCACGCCGAGTGAAAAGAACTATTTGCGAGCCATGGCCGAACTCGGGCCGGAACCCCATCGTTCCAGTGATATTGCCTCGCTGCTCGGAGTCAAGGTTACGGGCCTCGGTCCAGTTCGGGCCAAACTGATAAAAAAGGGAATGATCTACAGCCCTACCCATGGCGACATGGCCTTTACCGTTCCTCTGTTCGACGAATTCATGCGGCGTGCCATACCTGAATTTCAGGCGCGGACATGTGTAAGTCATGGCCGCTGGTGACGCTGGGGGAAGTGTTGATGCACCACAGGGAATATATAGATGCCCCTGAAGCGCGCATGTACCCGAAACTGTGGGCCAACAAGAACGGCGAGCGCAAAGGCTACATGCCGGCCTGCGCCAATGACGGAGTCTATACCCTCTGCGGAAAACGCAAGACTCCCCATGTCAAGTGCAGTGACTGCAATCACCAGGCGTAACCTGTATCAGATGAGATCATTCTATCTTGCCTACCCTGAGATTTTGCAGACAGCGTCTGCAAAATTGGATTCGACGGCAGCCAATATGAGGATAGGCAACAAATGAGCCGCTGAGGGATTAATAAGCAGCCCTTATCCTTATTCATCACCTCTCACCGAAGATGGCGGTGCCGACCCGTACCAGGGTTGCCCCTTCCTGGATGGCGGCTTCAAAGTCGCCGGACATGCCCATGGAGAGTTCCTCCATCTCCACGCCCGGAACGGCTTCCCCGGCGATCACATCCGACAGCCGTTTCAGTTCCGCAAAATAGGGGCGGGCCGCCTCGGGGTCGTCGAAGAAGGGGGGCATGGTCATCAACCCCCGCACCCTGACGTTGGGCAGCAGGGCGATGTCACGCACCAGTTGAAGCGCCCCGGTTTCGGTCGTACCCGACTTGCTGGCCTCTCCGGCGATGTTCACCTGCACCAGTACATCGCAGCACCGGCCAAGCCTGCCCCACTGGCGGCTTATCTCCTCGGCCAGGGAGAGGCGGTCAACCGAGTGGACCAGAGTCACCAGCCCGGCCAGATATTTTACCTTGTTGCTCTGCACATGGCCGATGAAGTGCCATTCCAGCGGCTCAAGTATTCCGGCAGCCTTGGCGGTCAACTCCTGGACGTAGTTCTCGCCGAAGATGACCTGTCCTGCCCGGAATGCCGCCACAACATCCTCCGGGGGGCGGGTCTTGGAAACCGCCACCAAGCGCACCGTCCGGGGATCGCGGCCTGCCTTGGCGGCTGCTTCTGCGATCCGCGACCGTATCTGGTTGAGTCGTTGTGCAATCGACATGGTGTTCTTCCCGTTCCGGGCGGCATGCCACCGCCGGGATCAAAAATAATAAGAACTTTGTTCGGTATCGCGCCCGGATTTGGGGGAGATTTTCCTGGCCTGATTGAGTAAAACCGCAGGCGTAGCAGGGCTACGTCGAGGTCTATGCGATTGAGGGACAGGGGAAGATGCCCCGAAGCCGGGATGCGATCAGGGGAGCGCCTCGACCGTCTGCAGCACCTCGTAGAGCTCGGCCATCGGCAGGCCGACCACATTGGTGTACGATCCGCAGATGGAACGGACAAAATGCACGGCGCCCCCCTGGATAGCGTAGGCCCCGGCCTTATCCCTGGGACAGCCACTGTTGACATAGTCCAGAACCTCTTTCTCCGTGAGGTTGCGGAAGGTTACCCCGGTATGTACGCTCCGGCTGAGATGAATGCCGCTCACCTTGTCGAAGACCGTAAAACCGGTAATGACCTCGTGGTTCCTGCCGGACAGGGCGGTCAGCATGCGGTAGGCATCGGCATCGTCGACAGGCTTTCCCATGATGGTATCGTCCAGGACCACTACGGTGTCGGCACCGATAAAGAAGCGGCCGGCCATTGTCCGCGCCACGGCATCGGCCTTCCCACGGGACAGGCGGATGACGTGCTCGGACGGCTTTTCGCCGGGCAGGATATCCTCGCAAATATCCGCCGCCACCGCCGTGAATTCGATGCCGGCCAGGGCCAGCAACTCCGAGCGGCGCGGCGAGGCAGAGGCTAGAACGATTGCTCCATGTTTCATATGGTCACTTCTCCGACGGCGTGTCCGAAGGGGGGTCTTTGCGCCCGTTGCGGGCTTTTTGCTCCGCCTCCAGATCCTGCCAGTGTTTTTGCCAGTCCTTTCTGCGGACCTTCATCAGGATGAAAACACCGGGGATTATGACGATCCCCCAGAGGATACTGGTTTCAACACCCTTGACGATGCCGTAGATGAGCGACGCCACTCCCATCATGAGCAGCATGGTTTCCAGCGACAGGATCCGCCCGACAAGTGAGATCTCCTGACGTTCCTTACCGCTATTGTGCGGCATGCGGATTCTCCTTCCAAGGGAACATCTTGCCCGGATTAAGTATGTTGTTGGGATCGAGGGCGTGCTTGATGGCTTTCATGGCCGCGATCTGGTCCGGGGTCAACTCCAACTCGATATAGGGTGCCTTGGAAAGACCCACGCCGTGTTCGCCCGACATGGTTCCCCCCAGGTCGAGGGCGGCTTGGAAAATCTCCCTGATCGCTCCCTCGGCCCGTTCCGACATGCCCGGGATCTGTTTGTCGATCATCACGTTGACGTGGATGTTGCCGTCTCCGGCATGGCCGAAATTGACGATAGGCACGTCGAATTTCTGCTGGATAGCCTCGATCCGCCTGATCACATCGGGAACCTTGCTGCGGGGCACGACGATATCCTCGTTGGCCTTGTCGGGATTAACGTCCCGGAGCGACGGCGACACCAGGCGGCGCACCTTCCAGAGCTGTTCCGACTCGGCGGCGCTCTCGGCGGCACGGAACTGGACCAGGCCCAGCGGTTTGATTATGTCATGAATCAGGCCTGCCTGTTTCTCGATCAAATCCCGGTCACCGTCCACCTCGATCAGCAGCACGGCGCGTCCCTCGGGGGGAATGCCCAGGTTGAAGCGGCGCTCGACGCATTGCAAGGTGGCATGGTCCATGAACTCAAGCGTGGTGGGGATGATCTTGCCGCCGATAATGGCCGAAACAGCCTTGGCGGCGCCATCTATGGAATCGAAGATGGTCAGCATCGTCTTTTTGGCGTCGGGATAGGGGAGCAGTTTGAAGATGATGCGGGTGATGACCCCCAGCGTCCCTTCGCTGCCGCACAGGAGCTTGGTCATATCGTAACCGACCACCCCTTTGTAGGTCTCACCGCCGGTGCGGATGATGGCGCCGGTAGGCAGAACGACCTCCAGCCCCATGACGAAATCCTTGGTGCAGCCATACTTGACGGCCCGCGGACCACCGGCGTTCTCGGCCACGTTGCCCCCCAGGGTGGAGAATTTAAGCGAGGCAGGGTCGGGCGGGTAAAACAGGCCCAGCTTTTCCACCTCCTGCTGGAACAACTCCGTGACGACCCCCGGCTCCACCTCGGCAATCAGGTTCTCGGTATCAATGCGCAGGATGCGGTTCATGCGGGTGGTAACCAGTACGATACCGCCCGCTTTGGGGAGGGCGCCGCCCGAAAAGCCGCTGCCGGCACCGCGGGGAAAGACCGGGAAGCGTTCGCGGTTTGCCAGTTTGAGCACGGCGGACACCTCTGAGGCCGTTGCAGGATGCACGACGGCTGATGGCAGGAATTCCATCTGGGTGGCATCATAAGAGTAACAGAGCATATCCTGTTTATCGGTAAGGACGTTGTCCCTCCCCACGAGGGCGGCAAGTTCGTCAATAATCCGTGAGTCAAGCATCGGGACACCTTTCGAATTCGTTTCCGGATGGAAACAATCAGTTCTTTGTTGGTCTACGATACATGATTACCCCTCTCCGACGCAAGGCAGATTTGCGGCAGCAGAGCCAACAATCCTGTTGATTACGCATACTTCATGCCGTAGAATGGATTTCATTTAGGAGGAGACCACGTGACTGACCTGCTGCTGATAACCGATGTGCCGCGCCTCAGGAAGATCTTCAACCGGCTTGCGGACGACAAGGGCATCACGCTGCGCACGGCATCCAACCTTGAAAAGGGAGGCGAGGAGTTGATCGCCAGGAAGCCGGCCATGGTCTTTGTCCAGACCCACCTCTCCGGGCTTTCCGCCGACATACTGCTGATGCACCTCAAAAAACAACTCGGCAGGAAGCGCAGCCGTTTCGTACTGCTTAGCTCCCCCGCCCAGGTCAGCGCCGATACTATCAAGCTCTACCACGGGCACATCGATACCTCGCTTGACGAGAGAGCGCTGTTGGACGCCATCCGGCGTGCAGTTGCCACCCTCACCCCGCAAAAAGGCCGAAGCAGGCTGGAAGCGGCCCTGGAGGTGGAGGATATCGTTGCCACGTCGGCCGTTGCCCAAGCCGCGCCGGCTGCGATGCAGAGTGCCGAACCCGCTATCGAACCAGATCGTGAGCCGCCGCCCGCCCCGGACATCCTTGCCATTGCCGGGCCTCCGGCCGCCCATGAAGAGCCGTCCCTGGTGGATCTGGGCATCACCTATGCTCCACGCTCACGGGTCAAGGTCTACTCGGAGTTTACCGGTTCGTTCAACAGCGCCATGGAGAACATGCAGGAACCGGAACCTCCCCAGGAAGCGGCTCGGCACCCCTTTTCGGGATGGGATGTGGAACACCTTGAGACGATCGAACCTGAAAAAAAACTCTCCAAGCGTTTTTCCTTTCTACTCTGGGTGGCACCGGTCCTGGTCGCCGCCGTGGTTGTTACGGTGATCCAGAACCGAAAACCCGAACAGAAGCCGGTCGCTGCCATCACGGTAAATCCACCGCAGCAGCCGAAGCCGCTCCCCCGGCAGGCCGCCCCGGCACAGCCCACTGCCGCCTCTTCACCGAAGCCGGCTGTTTCTCCCGCACCCCTTGCCGCCGCCCCCCCGGCAACGGGCAAGGACGCCACGATGAAGTTAAGCGACAAGGCCATCCTGTCCGACATTGCCGGGGGCCGCGGCCGCAATGAGGCGCCCGGTTCGGCCCAGGCAAGCGCCCGCCCCACCAGATTGCCGGATTTCATCCCCAGCTACGGCATGGACAAGCAATACAGCGCCGCGAATCCGGGATGGGAGCGCTACAAAGGACAGGTAACCGAGTTCAAGGTGTTCCGTGACAACGGGTCCATCAAGGCCATCCAGGTAATCGACCGCGGCGGGCAGGGCGTACCCGAATCATTCATGAAAGGTGTACTCCGTCAGGTGGCAAAAAAACCGGCCTTTATCCTGGAATCATCCGAGAAAAAGGATGGCTACGAGATTCAGCGGGGCCGCATAGCCGACAATCTCAAGGTGGTCTATTACCGGGACGAGCATGGGGGCCGCCTGCGCGCCTTTGTCATGACCTGGCAGTAGCATGGTTTTGCGCTGGGATGCTGATGAAAAGCGAGGATGGGCTGCGAAAAAAAACCGCCGCCGGCAGGGAGCCGGCGGCGGTTTGAGTTTTTCCGTTGCGTGTTCTCTTACTGGTTGGAGAGCTTCATATAACACTCCGCCTTGTAGAGACTGGCATCGGCCGCCAGAGGCGAGCCGGGGTTGGCTGTCAGAAAATTGTCGAACAGTTCCAAGGCGGTGCGGAATTCGTCCTGGCGATAGGCCTTGACCGCCTTGGCGAACAGTTTCTGGCCGGCCTCCTCGCCCGCTAAGGGAGCAGAAGATGTGTCCGGGACTCTTACAGCCGCCCGTTCCTCGCCAACTGTCTGTTTCGCCTTCTGTGGCCTCTCGCTCACACGCTTGTGTTGCTCGGACGCTTCCTTTTTCGGCACCACTGTTTTCTTTACCCGGCCGACCTCCAACCTTTTCAGGTCACTGGGGGAAAGCTCCATCGTCTGGTCGCCTGAGGGGGCCTTGACGGTTGCCGGCCGTTTTTTTTGCTTGGACGGCAGCACAGCGGACGGCGCGGCTTGGACAGCATGAGACGCCTTTTTCCCGGCATGCCGGCTGCCCTTTTTCACGGCGGACGGGGCCGGCCCTCCTTCGGGAGTTTCTGCCGCCAGCCCTTTGCCTACCGGAACCCTGAGGGTTGAGCCGGCATAGATGAGATTCGGGTTTTTCACATCGTTGAAGAGCAGTATCTGCGGATAGTAGGAACCATGGCCGCTGAACCTGCGCGATATACCGGAGAGCGTGTCCCCCTTCTCCACCGGCACCTCCCGGACCAGGATGCCTTCCTGGCCCTGCTCCTCCGAGTTCGCCGGCTTGGGCGAATAGAGGTACTGCTGCTCACCCCAAGCCGACACGGCAAACAATAAAATCAGCACGGTTACAGCAGTTCCCCACGGGCGTCGCGCCATGTCAGTACCTGTTCCCCAGTTGATCTTCATAGGTCAGGATATTCTTGACCTGAATATTCGTCCCAACCCCGATGCCATGCTTGACTCTGAACGAGACCTTGATTGCCCTCTTTTCTCCGGCACCCAGTTCCTTGAACTTCCAAATGATATTACCATTGGAGATGGAGCTGTTTGATGGATCGGCGCCAACCAGCTCAAGCTGCTCGGGCCAGGTGCTCTGGAGTTCCACTATCCGGGCCAGGTTGGAGCCGCCATTGGTGATGACCATGTCAAAGGATGCCACCTCTCCGGGCTTAAGCCGACCGTCACGGGCTGCGACAGCCATATTCAGCACCGGACGGGAATAGAACAGGTGGGCAGAGGCGGAAGCCGAGCGGGACGTGTCGCCTTCGGGAGTGAGGCTGAGCAGCACGTTGTCTTCCGTTCCGTCGCTGACGCTCCGCGGGGTCTTGAACTCTACAATGATAGAGGCCTCTTCCTTGGGCGCCAGCGGGCCGATCTCGGTTATGGCCGGTTCATTCGCCTGGCGGATGCCGTCGCGGTTGAGATCGTGGTAGATGACCACCGATTCCTGGGGCGACTTCAGAGTGGCCGCAATCCGATATTTCTCACTCATGTTGCCGGTATTGGTCACAACGAACGGGATTGATGTGGTCTGGCCCGGAATGACCACCAGCCGTTCTTCGGAAGCGGTGCGGATCGCGACGCCGTGCTGCGGATCAATATAGGCCGCATTGGAGACAAAGGTCGCCGTGGTCTTGAGAGGGTTATCGACCAGTTCCGCACGGGTGATCAGTTCCTGGCCGGCCAGGGAATCATCCTTCAGGCGGAAAGCGACACTGAACTCCCGACTTTCGCCGGACTTGATCTGCAGGCCGTCGCTGACCATCACGGACTTCATCCCCTGCTTGAACCCGGTGGCGGAATAATCGAGCGGTTCGAGTTGCGGGGGATAATTCAGGTTGAGGGTAACATCCTTGGCAGCCATGGTCCCGATGTTGAGGACGATAATACGGTAGGCCACCTGCCCACCCGGCAAGAGGTGTGTCTTATCGGCCTTCAGCACGGCCCGCAGGAGCGGGGCGGAGGCGGTCATGGCAACCTCCCGCGACTGGCTCGCCTCGGCCATCAGAGTAGAGGCGGTCTTGACGGGATACGTGATCTTCAGGCCATCGATGCTGGCTGACGGGATCTCGAAACTCACGACTCCCCGGAACACCTCGCCAGGGGCAAGTTTCGGCGTTTCCCTGATAGCCTTTTCGGGTGCGCTGACTGCGGCGAATTCGGCCTTGAATTCAGCCGGGAAGGCAGATTCAAACGCAAAGGAATCGCTGCCGTTGCCCCGGTTTATGACCTCGAACGGTATGCTGGCCCGGCGCGCGACCTCGTATGCCTTGGGCTGGGCCAGCAGATTGAATTCGAAACCGACGTACTGCCCCACCTCGAATCTCAGGACCTGGGCGTTTTCCTGGCGCTCAACTTGAGCGGTCCGCAGCGGCAGAGCGACAGCAACCCCCAGTTCCTTCAGCTTGGCGGCAGCGGTGACGGCAGCACCGCTGGCGGGATAGTTCTCGATGATCGATTTGTACTGGGCAATGGCCTTTTCCCGCAGCATCGCCTTTTCAGCACGCGCCTTTTCCTCTGCCTGACGACTTTGGGCCTGCCGCTGCTCTTCCGCCTGGGCGGCAGCCGCTTGCTGCTGCGCAGCGCTCGCTTCGGCGGCGCTGGCTGCCTCGACAGCGGCACGTTCTTCTTCGGCTTTTCTCTTCGCCAGGAGTTCGCGTTCGGCCGCTGCCGCCGCCTGACGTTGCTGCTCAGCCTTTACAGCCGCCTGTTTTTCCTGTTCAGCCGTTATTGCGGCCTTCTCCGCAGCCAAACGCTCCTGCTCGGCCTGCTGCAGGGCAAGCTGTTCTTTTTCGGCCTGCTGCCGGGCGAGCTGTTCCTTGGTCGACTGTTCCGAGGCCAGCCGTTCCTGTTCGGCCTTTTCCGCGGCAATGCGCTCCTGTTCGGACTTTAGCTTTGCAAGGCGTTCCATTTCAGCCTGCTGCCCGGCAAGCTGTTCCCCGGTCACCTGTTCCTTTGCCTGCTGTTCCTGTTCGATCTTCTCTGAGGCCTGGCGCTCCTGATCGGCCTGCTGTTTGGCCAGGCGTTCCTTCTCGGCCTGCTGCTTGGCACGATCTGCCGTGGCCGCCTGCTCCTTCGTCTGCTGTTCCTGTTCGATCTTCTCGGCAGCCTGGCGCTCCTGATCGGCCTGTAGCTTGGCAAGGCGTTCTTTCTCGGCCTGCTGCCTGACGAGTTGATCCTTGGCCGCTTGCTCTTTCGCCTGCTGCTTGGCAAGTTCGGCCGTGGCCGCCTGTTCCTTCGCCTGCTGCTCCTGTTCGATCTTCTCGGCGGCCTGGCGTTCCTGATCGGCCTGCAGCTTGGCAAGGCGTTCTTTCTCAACCTGCTGCTTGGCACGTTCAGCCTTGGCCGTCTGTTCTTTCGTCTGCTGATCCTGTTCGGCCTTCAGGGCGGCTTGGCGCTCTTGAGCGGCCTGCTGCTTGGCAAGCTCGGCCTTGGCCGCCTGCTCTTTCGCCTGCTGCTCCTGCTCGGACTGCTGCCTGGCAGGTTGCTCCGCTTCCGGCGAGACCTTCGGGGCTTGAGCCTGTTTGACAGGCGCTTCGCCGGTCGGCAGCGTTTCTCCCTTGTCGTAGCGTGCCACCAAAGCGAGGAGTTCATCCTCCACGGTCGCCCTCAGGGGATTATCGGGGTATTCCTTGGCAAACTGCGACATATAGCGGGCGGCATCCCGCTGATCACCGTTCTTGAAGTAAGAGCGGGCCAGCCAGAAGATGGCCATATCACGCAAGGGGGAGTCGGGATACTTTTGCAGCACCTCGTTCATCTTCTTCGTGGCGGTGGTGTAATTTTTTTGTTGGTAGGCGTTGAAGCCCGACATGAAAATCTGGGAGTCTTCGGTTTCCTGACAGAACCCGGGAGGGACAATGAGAGATGAAATAATTGCCACTACAAGGAACAACCGAAACAGGGTATTGCGGCAAAATTTCATTGAAATCACGGAATTAACCTCTTCTTGGCCGACACGCGATGCAATGGCGCACGGAGAGATGCGAAATGTCAGGTAAAATAGCCTTTTAGATAACACCTCTCCGTGGCCTTGTCAACGAAAGAAAAGGTTATTTCCATGTGTTATGCGGCTCCTTGCGGCAGAAAGATGAACACAACTCTGCCGGCCGGCGGATATGATCACGCCTATCATTTAGACAGACATATAGTCCATGAGGCGGAGCAAAGCTCCAGCACGAGCCCGGCCTTAATGGCAAATCCGGGTGAAATCAATGTTTGTGCGACGCTAACTTTACCAGAAAAAGTTGAGCTTTGCATTCATCCCGTAAGCCGGTACTATTATGCCCATGAACCTGGATGACAAGATACGGCAACTCCCCGCCTCGCCGGGCGTGTACCTGATGCGCGACGGCAAGGGAGAGATCATCTACGTCGGCAAGGCCCGCAACCTGCGCCAGAGGGTACGCACCTATTTCGGCGCAACCGGTGATGGACGCTACCACGTCAGGTTCCTGATGGCCAAGGTGGCCGATATCGAAGTGATGTTGACCGACACCGAAAAAGAGGCGTTGCTTCTGGAGAACACCCTCATCAAGCAGCACCATCCCCGCTACAACCTGGACCTGAAGGACGACAAGACCTATTTTTCCCTGCGCCTTGACCCGCGGGAGGCATTCCCCCGCTTCAGCATCGTACGCAAGGTGCCCCGCGACGGAGCCCGCTACTTTGGTCCCTATTCATCGGCCACGTCGGCCCGCGAGGTGCTGCGCCAGATCACCCGCATCTTTCCGCTGCGCCATTACCCGCTCAAGGCCTGCATGGCCCGCAAGCGTCCCTGCCTCTATCACCAGATCGGCCAATGCAGCGCCCCCTGCCACGGCCAGATCTCCACTGCCGACTATGCCGCCCTCGTGGAGGGGGCCACCCTGTTCCTGGAGGGGAAGGGCAAGCAGTTGGTGGCGGAATTCAAGCTGCGCATGACCGAAGCCGCCAATGCCATGCGTTACGAGGAGGCGGCCCGCTGGCGCAACCTGCTTCGATCCATCGAGATCACGGTGGAAAAACAGAAAGTGGTCTTGAGGGGGGGCGGAGACAGTGATGTTGTGGGATATTTTCATGATGGGACGCGGCTGGAGTTGGCGCTTCTGTTCATCCGCGGCGGCATTATGAACGGCAGCCGCCTGTTCAATCTGACCTGGGAGTTGGACGATGCCGAAGGGGTGGCCTCGTTCCTGCGTCTGTACTACAGCGGCGAGACGTTCATCCCTGACGAGATCCTGCTGCCGCTGGAGATCGAGGCAGCCGGAGCGCTGGCTGAACTGCTGGGCGAAGCCAGGGGGAAAAAGGTCACCATTGCCCGGCCCCAACGGGGCATCAAGCGGGAGTTGATGGAACTGGCCGGCAAGAACGCCGCGGCCGCTCTGCGCGAACGGGACGAGGCCGCCGCCTCGGCCGAAGCGGTGTTGGAGGAACTGCGGCAACGCCTGCACCTGTCGCGCCTCCCGAAACGGATCGAGTGCTACGATATCTCCACCATCCAGGGACGCCACTCCGTTGGGAGCGGCGTTGCCTTTGCCGATGCCAGGCCGGACAAGGCCAACTACCGCCGCTACCGCATCCGCGACGTGCTGGGGCAGGACGATTTCGCCATGTTGTCCGAGGTCTTTTCCCGCAGGTTTCGTGAAGAGAAGGTCGCCAAGGATGGGCTCCCGGACCTGGTGGTGGTGGACGGGGGCATCGGCCAGTTGAACGCTGCCCTGGAGATCGTCACCGGCCTGGGGCTGGCCGGACGATTCGACCTGGTATCCCTGGCCAAGAGCCGCACTGCCCGGGAAGCGGAGTCGGCTATTATTACCAGAAGCGACGAGCGGGTCTTCCTGCCGGGACGCAAGAACCCGGTGGTGTTGCGCCAGAACTCGGCCCCGCTGCTGCTCCTGGCGGCCATCCGCGACGAGGCCCACCGTTTCGCCATCGAATACCACCGCACCCTGCGCGGCAAGGCAGGCGTCACCTCGGGCATCGAGCAGATCCCCGGTATCGGTGCCAAGCGGCGCACCGCTCTGCTCAAACACTTCGGCAGCTTGCAACGGCTCAAGGAGGCGAGCGTGGAGGAGATGGCCGGCGTGGAGGGGATGAATCCCACCATCGCCGCGACGGTCTTCGCGGGGTTGCACGGGGAAGACATTGCCCATGGCTGACGCCCTTTCCCCCTTCAACCTCCTCACCATCCTCGGCCCGACCGCCTCGGGCAAGACCCGTTTGGCCGTGGCCCTAGCCGGGGAGCTGAACGGTGAGATCATCTCGGCCGATTCGCGCCAAGTCTTCCGCGGCATGGATATCGGCTCCGGCAAGGACCTGCACGAGTACGGCGATGTTCCCTGCCACCTGATCGACATACTCGACGCCGGGGAGGAGTTCAGCGTCTTCGCCTTTCAGCGCCTGTTCATTGAGGCGTTCGAGGGGATTACGGCCCGCGGCCGCCTGCCGTTCCTATGCGGCGGCACCGGCATGTACCTGGATGCGGCCCTGCGGGGCTACCGGTTGGTGGAGGTGCCCGAGGATGAGGGACTGCGGTCGGAGTTGGCCGCACGGAGCGACGCTGAGCTGGCGGCCATGCTGCGGGAGTTGCGGCCGGGGCAGCACAACACCACCGACCTCGCGGACCGGCAGCGCACCATCCGTGCCATCGAGATCGCCCGCCACGTGCGGGACCTCACAACGGAACCGGAGCCGTTCCCCCCTATCCGGCCACTGGTGATCGGCATCCGTTGGGAACGGACCGAATTGCGCCGCAGGATCACGGAACGCCTCGGGCAGAGGCTGGACAGCGGCATGATCGAGGAGGTGCAACGGCTCCATGTGCAGGGTATCCCTTGGGAGCGGCTCAACTATTACGGATTGGAGTACCGCTACGTGGGTGCCTTTCTGCGGGGAGAGTTGACGCGAAACGACCTGTTCCAGAGCCTGAACAGCGCTATCCACGACTTTGCCAAGCGCCAGGATACCTGGTTCCGCAGGATGGAACGGAATGGAACGGCCATCCACTGGGTGGACGGGGCGGGTGACCCGCTCGGCGAAGCTCGGCGGATCGTCGAAAAAGGCGTGAGGCGTGAATGGTGAATGGTGAAACGTGAATGGTTTAAAAACGAAAGGCGTGAATAGATAGTTGGTAAAAGAACAGACCTTCACGGTTCTGCCATTCACCATTCACCATTCACCATTCACCATTCACGTTTCATCATTCCGGGGAAGTGTTGGATTACACCAGTTCCAGGGCGCTGAAGAAGTAGGGAATCTCGAAGGCGGCCGTCTCGGGCGCATCGGAACCGTGGGCCGAGTTTTCCTCGATATTGACGGCGAAATCCTTGCGAATGGTGCCCGGCTCGGCGTTGGCCGGGTTGGTGGCCCCCATCAGGGTGCGCCAGTCGGCGATGGCATTTTCCTTTTCAAGCACCAGCACGATCACCGGGCTGCGCGACATGAAGCTGCACAGGTCGTTGAAGAAGGGGCGTTCCTTGTGCACGTAGTAGAACCCCTCGGCCCGGGTTTTACAGAGTTTGATCTTCTTCATGCCCACGATCTTGAAGCCGGCGGCTTCGATCCTGTCCAGAATCTTTCCGGCCAGCTTGCGCTCGACGGCATCCGGCTTGATGATGGCAAATGTACGTTCCATTGTCTCCTCCGATAGTCTCAAAAATATGAGCGTGTTACATAGCATCGTCATAACGCGCATGTCAAGTTTTTTAGCCGGTTAGACCAACCACAGCCGTCCTTCTCTTGCGCTTTTGGGCGGCAATGATTATGATGAGTTAGATAGATGCACCTGCCTATTGTGAACGTTGCGAGGTACTCGAATGAATATGTTGAAGACAACTCTTCTTATGGGGCTCTTAACCGTCCTGTTGGTGACCATCGGAGACGCCCTGGGAGGGAGGAACGGTGTGACCATGGCCTTTATGCTGGCCGCCGGAATGAACTTCTTCTCCTACTGGTTTTCGGACAAGATCGTCCTCTCCATGTATGGCGCCCGGCAAATCGAAGAGACGGATGACCCGCGCTTTTACGGGATCGTGAGCCGCCTGGCCCAGCGGGCCAACCTGCCCATGCCCAGGGTCTACCTGATCGACTCCGAAACCCCAAACGCCTTTGCCACCGGCCGCAACCCGGAGCATGCCGCAGTGGCCGCAACCAGCGGCATCATGCGGATACTCAGCGATGATGAACTGGCCGGCGTCATGGCCCATGAACTGACCCACGTCAAGAACCGGGACATCCTCATCTCGACGATTGCCGCCACCTTTGCCGGGGCGATCACCTATCTGGCCCACATGGCCCAATGGGCCGCCATCTTCGGCGGCGGCCGGCGCGACGACGACGAAGGGGGCGGCGTCTTCGGCATGCTCTTCATGGCCATCCTGGCGCCTATCGCTGCCATGCTGGTGCAGATGGCCATCTCCCGGTCGCGCGAGTTCGGCGCCGATGCCGGTGGAGCAAGCATATCCGGCAATCCGCTCTCCCTGGCCAGCGCCCTGCAGAAGTTGGAGATGGCCAATCAGCGCATCCCCATGGAGACCAATACGGCCACGGCCCATATGTTCATCGTCAACCCCCTGACCGGCGGCGGACTGATGACGCTTTTCTCCACCCATCCGCCCATCACTGAACGGGTGGCGCGCCTGCAGGACATGTCCCGGACGCACAGCTTTTGAGCGGCCGGGATTCAGCCACCGCCAACCCCCGCGAGGCTGCCTGCCGGATCCTCCTCCACATTGCCGGGGAGGGGGGCTACGCCGACCGGCTGATTGACCGCGAGCTGGAGAAAGGCCAATTGGCCGGGCCGGACCGGGGATTGTTCCCGGAGTTGGTCTTCGGTGTGCTCCGACGTCAGGGCAGCCTCGATCACCTTCTGGCGCAGCTTGTGGACAAACCGCTTGCCACGCTCCAGCCCCAGCCCTTGATGATCCTGCGCTTGGGCCTGTACCAGCTTGTCTATCTCGACCGGATCCCCGAATCAGCTGCCGTTAACGAGTCGGTCAACCTGGCGAAGGCGATGGTTCCCCGCGCCGGCGGTCTGGTGAACGCCGTGCTGCGCAATTATCTGCGCCGCAAAGACGCCCTTACCTTTCCCGACCCCGTCTCTGCTCCGGCCGCCTCGATTGCCGCCCGCCACTCCCTTCCGGAATGGCTCGCTGCCCAGTGGCTCGACCAGCTTGGTTTTTCGGAAACAGAGTCCCTGGCAGAGGCCTCCTCACGGCAACCTCCCCTCACCCTGCGCGCCAACACACTGCGGACGACGCGGGACGGGTTACTGCGCCTTTTTGGGGAGAGCGGCGTTCCCGCACTGCCCTGTGCCCACTCCCCCCACGGCATCCTGGTGGAAGGACGGCACCAGATCCCCAGCCTGCCCGGCTACCGCGAAGGCCTGTTCTCCGTGCAGGACGAGGCGTCCCAGATGGTCTCCCTGCTCTTGGACCCGCAGCCGGGCGAACGGGTGCTGGACTGTTGCGCCGCACCCGGCGGCAAGGCGACCCATTTGGCGCAACTGATGGCGAACAGCGGCGAGTTGGTTGCCACGGACCTCTCACGCACCAAGCTCCCCTTGATCCGGGATGCGGCCCAACGGCTCGGCATCGCCTGCCTTACCGTCGCATCCGCCGACCTGCGCCGGCCCGAGACGCTTCCGGCAGGGGGCTTTGACCGGATACTCCTGGACGCGCCCTGTTCCGGCCTGGGGGTCATTCGCCGCAACCCGGAGGCAAAGTGGCGACTCACACCCGACGATATCCTGCGGCTTGCCGCGGCCCAGAAGGAAATGTGCGCCAGTGCCGCGAACATGCTGAAAGGGGGAGGTATTCTCGTATACTCCACCTGCTCGACCTCTCCAGAGGAGAACGAACTGGTGGTACAGGATTTTCTTTTGCGCCACCCCGATTATGTGCTAGAAGACCTGAACGGACTTTTTCCGGACTACCGCGAGCTTTTCACTACCGAGGGGATGTTCCGCGCGTGGCCCCACCGCCACGGCATGGACGGTTTCTTCGCGGCGCGGCTGCGTAAGCTATAAACATAAACACATCTGCCACGGAGACACAGAGACACGGAGGAAAGCTGAAAACCGGTTTTACAGGGATAAATACGGATAAAACAACCCCTAGAGGATTACGGTAAAAACGGGGATGGTTATCCAATTAATACTGTTGTGTTGTCTTGTCTTTGTTTTTTCTCTGTGTCTCCGTGGCAGAAACTAAATCTGGAGTTTTCTCTATGAAAAAGATCGCCCCTTCGATCCTCTCGGCAGACTTCTCCCGTCTCGGCGACGAGATCCGCGCCGTGGAGGCTGCCGGCGCCGATTACATCCATATCGACGTCATGGACGGCCACTTTGTCCCCAACATTACCATCGGCCCGCTGATCGTCGAGGCGGCCCGCCGGGTGACCAGCCTGCCGCTGGACGTACACCTGATGATCGAAGCTCCTGACCGCTACATCCCCGACTTCGCCGCCGCCGGCGCCGATATCATCGTGATTCATGCCGAGGCGGTCCGCCACCTGCACCGCACCGTGCAGTTGATCAAATCGCTGGGAAAAAAGGCAGGCGTCTCCCTCAACCCGGCCACGCCGCTTAACGTACTGGATTATGTGATTGACGACCTGGACCTGGTGCTGCTGATGACGGTCAACCCCGGTTTCGGCGGACAAAGTTTCATTGAGGCGTGCCTGCCCAAGGTTCAGGCCCTGCGCGCAATGCTCGACCGGCGCGGCGGCGAGGCGGAACTTGAGGTTGACGGCGGCGTCAAGGCCTCCAATATCGCCCGTATCGCCCATGCCGGTGCGGATGTCTTCGTGGCCGGCAGCGCCGTGTTCGGCAGCCCGGATTACGCCGCAACCATTGCCGAGCTGAAGCGCCTGACCAGGGAGCCGTTACTTTAAACCGGTGAGAGATGTGAGATGAGAAAAACAAACGAAAGATTTTTCTCTCATCCCCCATCTCTCATCCCTCATCCGTCTTTGAAGATGGACCTGCCGGAGCGCGTCCGCACGGTCCTTGAAAAACGCTGCCGCCGGACCATGGAGGCGGGGCCGGTGCCTGCCGCAGTGCTGTTGCCGCTTTTCCTGCGCAACGGCACATACCACCTGCTTTTCACCAAACGGACCAACCATCTGCTGCACCACAGCGGGGAAATATCGTTTCCCGGCGGCGCCCTCAACCCGGAAGAGGAACCTGAACAGGGCGCCCTTCGCGAAACCTGGGAAGAGGTTGGCATCCATCCAACGCACGTGGAGGTTCTGGGGTTCCTGGACGATTTCTATTCCATTCATCATTACCTGGTAACCCCACTCGTGGGCCTCATACCGGGTGATTATCCCTACTCCGTTAACCCTGAAGAGATCGAGCGCATCATTGAAGTGCCGGTCGCCCACTTCCTCGATTCCGCGGTCCTGCGTATCGAGCCGCGCCAGTGGCAGGGGAAGTCTTTCGTGGTGCGCCACTACGACTACCGAGGGGATGACATCTGGGGCTTGACCGCAGCCATACTGGCTCAATTTTTAGAAATTGTGTTTGCAGGCGAATTAGGGTAAATTTATCCGCATGTCCAACAGCGTTTTAATCATCGACGATTCGGATTCTGTCCGGGAGCGCATCATCCGTACGCTGGAGTCGTATGATCTTTTCAGCCGCTACCACGAAGCCGACGACGGGCTGGAGGGGTTCAAGAAGCTTCTCTCAGCCCCGGTTGATGTCATACTCTGCGACCTGGAGATGCCACGCATTGACGGTTTCAAGTTTCTGAACATGATCAAGGCTCGCCCCGACCTGCAGGATATACCGGTAATCATCCTGACCGGGATGAACGACCGGGAACTGAAAATCAAGGGACTCGAAAAGGGCGCCAGCGACTATATCACCAAACCTTTCGACCCCGAGGAGTTGGTGGCACGGGTCAAGATCCACCTCAAGATCAAGCACCTGCAGGACGACCTCAAGCGAACCAACGAACTGCTGCTGGAGCTGTCCAACACCGATCATCTGACCGGCCTCTTCAACCGCCGCTACCTGATGGAGGCCCTGGAAAAAGAATTCCAGCGCAACCTCCGCAAGGGAGGCAACCTCTCCCTGATCCTCCTCGACATCGACCACTTCAAAATGGTCAACGACACTTACGGCCACCTGCAGGGCGATGTCGTGCTGAACAAGGTGGCGCTCCAACTCCAGAAAGAACTCCGCAGCTATGACATCGCCGCCCGCTACGGCGGCGAAGAGTTCGTCGCCCTCTTGCCGGACGCGATGCTCAAGGAGGCGCAGTTCGTTGCCGAACGGGTTCGCCAGGCTATCCAGGAGACCAAGTTCAGTGGTGCGTTGTCTGCCCTCGCAATCACCGTCAGCATGGGCATCGCTACGCTGCCGACACCTGACGGCACGACGGTTGACAACTTCATCAAGATGGCTGATGACGCCCTCTACCGGGCTAAGGCTAATGGCAGGAACCGGGTGGAATATCTTACCAACGCCTCCTGAGAAAACTTCACTCCGGCGTATACCGACGTGACACGCCATACCAAGGCATCCCGGACATCAAGCTTCTGCAGTATCAAAAGGAGAATAACATATGGATCTCACCCTCGATGAACAGAGGTTGATTGCCGAATACCGAAGACTGACCTCCGCGGGCAGGGATGATCTGCTGGCCTACGCATCCATGCTGGTGCGCCAGGCCGGTGACGAAAAAGAGAACGGCATTGCCACGGATCAATGCCGCCTGAAAAACGTCGAACCACGTCCGGAAACCGAGAAAACCCCCGTCTTCACCGAATAGCCAGCCAGCACCTGAAAAACGTTGACTGAGAGAATGCCGAGAAGTGCAGGGCCTCATGAAGCTTTTGAAAACTGAGACATGCATTTTGTAACAATCTGATGAATTCGTTGTAACAAAATGCGTACTTCTTTCGTCTTATTTTTATTTCCTGCGGCAATTATGCCCTTGGTTTCAGTCGAGCTACACACCTTCCATCAATCCTGAACACAGTAGCGGCACAGCCGACGGCAGCATCCGCCGCACCCCTACTCGAAAAGGAGTATCCATGAGATTTGTTCTCCATGCACTCATTGCCATAATCCTCACCCTGGCAGCCGTATTCCCGGCCGCGGCCGCCCCGTTCAAAAAACTGGATAAACCACCGCTCTCGGAACGCTGGTTCGGGATCTACGTGGATCAGGAGCGGGTTGGCTTTTATCGCCAGGCGATCTCGGAAACCCCTGACGGTTACCGGATGGAGGGTGACGGCAGCGTGCGCATGAAAGTCATGGGATTTACCAAGGAAGCGGCGATGCGTGAAACCTACTTGGTGGGCAAAGACCTCGCCCTGCACTCCTTCGAGGTGGAACAAACCGTCAACGGCAGCGCTTCACATCTCATCGGCAAAGTCGCAAATAACATCATCCGTATCAAGAGCGTGACCAACGGCAAATCAACGGAGAAACAACTCAAGTACAAAGGCGAGGTCTACCCCGGCCCGGCGCTCAACCTCTATCCCCTGGTGCATGACGCGACTCCTGGCAAATCCTACTCCATCCAGACCTTCGACCCGGAAGAGGCCAAGGTCAAGGAGGTCAAGATCAGCATCCTGGGGGAGGACAAAACCCCCGATTCCATTCCGGCCCTCAAGCTTCGCAACAACCTGTACCCCTTCGTCAACAACGATATCTGGGTGGACGACCAGGGCAATACTCTTCTGGAGTCGGTGCGCGAGGGGTTGGTGATAACCAGGGCCGAAGATCCCAAACTTCTCGGTTCGTTTGTGGGGGGGGTGGCGGTGGCCAAGAAGGATCTGATCTACGATTTCAGCTTGGTGCGGCCCGAACCACCCATCAGTGATTCCAAAAAATTGACCGGGCTCAGCGTGGAGATCAGCGGCTGGAACGATAGTCTGCCGCTCCTGCAGGAGGGGAACCAGACGGCTGAGAAGAGTGGCGAAGGCAGGATTGTCATCAAAACCGGACGGGCCGTTCCGGAGACGACGGTGCAGGCCAAAGCAGCTCCCTCTCAGGAGAAATACCTGAAACCGGAAGAAAAGATCGAGTCCGATGCGCCGGAGATCACGGCCAAAGCCAAAGAGCTTGCGGCCGGCGGGAAAGGTCCGGAGGAGATCGTCAAAGCCCTTGCATCATGGACGTCCGACTGGTTGCGCGACACAGTGGAAGATGGCGGGGGCGCTGTTGCCAGCTTCAAATCCCGTAACGGCAATTGCCAGACCCATGCCCGTCTCTACGCTGCCCTGGCTCGGGCAGCCGGCATCCCGACCCGTTTCGTTTCGGGCCTGGTCTATCTGGACGGCAAGGGATTCCTGTACCATAGTTGGGACGAGAGCCTGCTGGATGGGCGCTGGGTGGCCATTGATCCGACCTATGACCAAGTGCCGGCCGACCCGACCCACCTGAAGCTCCTGGAAGGGCAGCTGCCGGAGGACATGGCGCCGATCATCACCATTATCGGCAGGATTCATATCAAGGTGCTGGAGGCCAAGTATTAGTGGCCTGTACGGTTAGTTCGTACACGTAATTCCTGCTCTTTCAGCCCTTAACGCCGGCCGGTGCGCTTGCCGCCGATCTCCTGGGCATGGCGGAACTCCCAGGGGGGCTGCGGGTTGTCGTCCCGCCAGAGCCCTTTGTGCCGGGCACGGGCCACCTCCTCCGCGCCGATATACTCCGGGGCGTACGCCCCTTGCAAATACTGGCGGTAAGCCCAGGCCAGCCCCTCGGCCACCATCTCGCGGTTGATGTCCCGGCCGGCATAACGGATAACCGCCACCGTGCTGCGGTACCGGTCCGTATCCATGATCTCCGCGGAAACCTGGCGTCCCATGATCTTGTACATCAGAGTCCGCCGGGCGATCTCTCCGAATGGTTGTCCGGGGCTGCCCGGCTTGGCGGTTTCAGGGGCATCGATGCCGTACAGGCGTACCCTGAGCCGGCTATCCCCGCGGGTGGCCAGTAAAACCGTGTCGCCATCGTAGACCGCCCGCACCATTCCATCGATGAGACGCCCCGCATGGGCATCGGCAACAAGCAACAGGAGCAGTGCAGAGGCTGCGAGAAGACTTTTCAGGGACTTGGAATTTGCCGATATACCGGTTTTTACGCTCGGATTTAGGTCGGATTTGCTGCCGCTGATTGAGCAAAACCGCAGGCGTAGCAGGGCTACGCTGAGAATTTTGCGATTGAAGGGGTGGCAAAGATGGCCTGAAGATGAGATGTAAAACGGTATATTGGCAAGTTCCGAGTCCCTCATCTAAATCACACCAATTCCGCGGCGTAATTGAACTCCGTCGTGCCGGGGATCTCACGTCCCGCCTTGAAGGCCGCCAGGATCTCGTTCCAGCTCTCTCGGGGCGCATGGCGCAGATCAATCAGGTAGGAGCCGCATCCTGCGCGGCGCAGTTCGCCGTGGCGGGCGGTCAGGGAAAAGGGGGTTGCGGCGGAGATGGTCTGGAGGCCGTCGCGGCTGGTGACGCTATACGCTTCTCCCCGGTCCGAATGTAGCGGGATGTTGCTGTGCACGTCCTTGAGACGGATCTTGGTGGTCATGACCGGAAGCGGCGCATAGGCGATCACTCTGCGCTCAACTTCGATCCCCGCCGCCAAAAGTTCCGCCAGATTGGCGGCGTCATCCTCGATGTAGAGCGTGCACACGTGGGCTCCCAACTCGCTCCAGGCCGCCAGGGCTTGGCTGTTGAGGGAAAAGCAGCGGTGCCAGGTGGAGATGCGCACGTCCGACAACCCTTTCAGCAGGTAAAAATGGGAGAGGTTTGCCGCCTCGAAGCGCCGGAATCCGGCCTGGTGCAACTGGCGCAGGGTATCGCGGTACAGGGGCATGTCCCGGTCAAAGATCATGAAAGGGAGTTGCCAGATCACGCGCTCCTCAAAGCCGCGCATGCGGGGGAGCGCCCCTGGGAGCTGATGGATGGCCGCCCTGGAGAGCGGGAGGATAGTGGCATCGGCACCGCTTTGCAACGGAAAGCGCCAGTCGCGGGGCTGGTCCATGACCACCGCCAAGGTCTCTTGGGGGCTGGCGTGCGGGGGACCGGCACGAAACGCCGCCACGTCATGCAGGGCCGCCGCACGGGCCGCGGCGATCCGCTCCCGGAAGCCTGCGGAAAGCGCCTCGTCCAACTGCTGGTAGAACTGCCGCCGCAGTTCCTTGAAGGTGGCAGATGGTATCAGCACCGCGGGGAAACCGGGCGCTTCCAGCGATTCCAGGCGGAAAGGGGTCTCGCCGGTCTTGGCGAACTGCCCCTGGAGCACCGCCTGCATGTCGCCGCTGCGGGCCGGTTCCAACGGGCCAAGGACAAACTGGAAATAGTGGCGAGACCCGCCGACCTCGGCGTCGATCCGCATGACACCATCATGCAAGGCGGCCCGCAGCCGGCACGGCAGTTTATCCCGCTGCACCGACTCCAGCCGCCGCAGGCAGGCGTTGTCGCTCAAGGTGAAAGCCTCGCGGGACGAGACCTTGTAGACCGCATCCCCGACACTGAAGCGGAAGGGGGTTTCCACCTCCACGACACCCCCCGCCCTGGCCTCCATCACCTTTTTGCTCCCCACGAACAGCTCGCGCACGGTCCACGCCTGGCCGGCCATATCGCTCTTGGGCTGGGCCCGCAGCCGGTCCCCAACGGACAGGGCGTCGCGGCTCTCAAAGGTCAGGCGGGTGCCCTTAACGGCCTTGATGTGGCCGACGAAACGACCGGTGCCCCCTTTTTGCCAGGGGTTGGCGATGTCGTCCGGCTGCTGCGAGGACAGAAAGCCCTTGGTCGGGGTGCGGCCAAAGGAGTATTTCAGGATTTCCTTGGCAGCCCCCAACGCCTCATTGCGCGAGCGTTCCGGCGCATCCAGGACCAGGCGGTAGGCCTCGACCACGCTGGCAACATACTCGGCCGATTTCATGCGGCCCTCTATCTTGAGGGACTTCACCCCGGCCCGGGCCAGTTCCGGCAGCATGTCTATGGCCGACAGGTCGCTGGTGGAAAAGTAATGCCCCTCTTTGCCGCGATGGCTGTACAAGCGGCGGCAGGGTTGGGCGCAACGTCCGCGGTTGCCGCTGTGCCCCCCCAGGTAGGAGGAGAAAAAACACTGCCCGGAGACGGAGAAGCAGAGCGCGCCGTGGACAAAGGTCTCGATCTCGACCGGACTGGCCGCGGCAATCGCCGCCACCTCGTCCAGGGCCAGTTCGCGGGCAAGTACCGCCCGCTGAAACCCCAATTCCTCCAACATCTTGACGCCTGCCGTGTTGTGGATGGTCATCTGGGTCGAGGCGTGCAGCGGAATGAAGGGGAAGTTGCGGCGGATCAGCCGGGCCACGGCCAGGTCCTGGATGATCACCCCATCCACCCGCATACTTGCCAGGGCGGCCAGGGTTTCCACCAGTTGGGGTAGTTCTTTCTCATTCACCAGGGTGTTGAGGGTGATATAGACCCGCCGGCCGTGGGCATGGGCATAGGCCAGCATCCGCTCCATCTGGCCCAGGGTGAAATTCTTGGCCCGGGCCCGGGCGGAGAAATCACGCAGCCCGGCATAGACCGCATCGGCCCCTTTTTCCATGGCGGCGAAGAAGGATTCCAGCGACCCGGCCGGGGCCAGGAGTTCGGGTTTGTTATCTGGCTTATACATCGGCACACCTTGGGCATATATTTAGACCCTAAAGGTTTTTAAAACCTTTAGGGTCTGTCTGATTCTTATTCTTCGTCGTCTTCCGCAAACCACTTGCTTTCTGCGTCTGTAATCCATTGGGCGTGTAACTTCTCATAACGCTTTTGTCCACAAAACCAGTCAAGCACAGCCGCACGCTTCAGACGTGTCGGTTTTTCGGTGAGAAGAGCAGCATAAGAAGACCATTTCCATTCCCTGAAATCTTCGACAAACTTGTGCTTTTGCGGATTTTGATGAATGTAGGCAACGACACTCCAAAATTGACGGTCGTTTGTTACCGGTATACGCCCAAAAGGGTGTTGAAACAAACTGCCTGTTCGTCCATAGGCTTGATTGATGGCTTTGGCGTATGCGTTGAAAAAATCTGAAAATTTTTGGGACGCCGATCTTAATAAACCAGACCCTAAAGATTTCTGAAAACCTTTAGGGTCTATCTCTTCCTCGGTTTTTATCCTGACCAACAGATGAAAATGGTTCCGTAGCAGGCAATAGGCGAATGTTTCTGCAACTGGTTCAATGTGATACGCGTAAAGTTTGAGAAAATGGGTATAGTTACGCTCCTCGCAAAAAATATTTTCGCGATTTATTCCACGATTGTAAATGTGGTAGTAGGTATCGGGCTGTAATGGCGAAGGACTGGTCATATTTTTTCGGATTTTTCGTGTTAATTCAGACCCTAAAGGTTTTTAAAACCTTTAGGGTCTATCCGCTCAGACAGTTGCCGAAAAATCCTCGGCAACAAAATTGCGGTTTCAATAATCTCAAATTTCCGGTTGGTCGTCATTTTGTTCAGGAAAGTCCATACCTTTGGCAGTACTTTCCAAAATGGATATAACTCATCTATCCAATATTACACCAAAACAAGACCCTAAAGGTTTTTAAAACCTTTAGGGTCTGAAACCGGGAAGTTAAAACCGATCGTGCCGATCAGGTCGGCGTGTGAATTTCAAATGTTCCGTGACAGCCAACTACTTCTCAACGAGAATCCGCAACATCCTGCGCAGCGGCTCCGCCGCCCCCCACAGCAACTGATCGCCGCAGGTGAAAGCCTGCAGGTACTGGGGCCCCATCTTCATCTTGCGCAGGCGGCCGACCGGAACCGTCAAGGTGCCGGAGACCGCCGCCGGGGTGAGGTGAGCCAGGGTGTCGGCCTTGGTATTTGGCACCAGCTTGACCCACTGATTGTCGTTGGCGATCAACTGCTCAATGTCGGCCAGCGGCACGTCCTTATTCAGCTTGATGGTCAATCCCTGGCTATGGCAGCGCATGGCGCCGACCCGCACGCAGATGCCGTCCACCGGGATCGGCGTGGCCGTGCCCAGGATCTTGTTGGTCTCGGCAAACCCTTTCCATTCCTCGCGGCTCTGGCCGTCCTCCACCTCCCGGTCGATCCAGGGGAGCACATTCCCGGCCAGGGGGTAGCCGAACTCCTTCTTGGGCATGGCGTCGCTGCGCAGGGTGGCGGTCACCTTCCGGTCGATCTCCAGGATGGCAGACGAGGGGTCCTTGAGCAGGTGCACTACCGAATCGTGGAGAACCCCCTTCTGGGCGAGCAATTCACGCATGTTGGGGGCGCCGGCGCCGGAAGCCGCCTGGTAGGTCATGGAGGTGAGCCATTCCACCAGCCCTGCCCGGAACAGCCCCCCCAACCCCATCAGCATCAGGCTGACGGTGCAGTTGCCGCCGATGAAATCCTTCTGCCCCTTGGCCAGGGCGTTATCGATGACCGTGCGGTTGACCGGGTCGAGGATGATCACCGCCTCCGGCTCCATGCGAAGCGTGCTGGCCGCGTCGATCCAGTAGCCGTTCCACCCCTGTTTGCGCAGTTCCGTGTGGACTGACTTGGTGTAGTCGCCCCCCTGGCAGGTGAGGATGACGTCGAGCTTCTTCAACTCGGCGGTATCGTCGGCGCTCTTCAGGGTGCCGGCGTTCATGGGGGCCGGCTGCCCGGCCTGTGAGGTCGAGAAGAATACCGGTTCAATACCGATGGCAAAATCACCTTCCTCCTGCATCCGCTGCATGAGGACCGAACCGACCATACCGCGCCAACCGACGATTCCGACTTTCATATACGAAATCCTTTCGTAGTTTAAGATTGAGGTTAAGGTTGAGAAAAACTAATCTCAAACTAAACACTTGATTATCGCGTCGCCGATCTCTTTCGTGTTCACCAGCTTTTCGCCTTCCTTCTTCTGGTAGATGTCGCGGGTGCGGAACCCCTGGTCCAACACCTTGGCCACAGCGTTGTCGATGGCGTCGGCCGCTTCGACCATGCCGAAGGAGAAGCGCAGCATCATGCCTGCGGAAAGGATCTGGGCGATGGGGTTGGCGATCCCCTGGCCGGCGATGTCCGGGGCCGAGCCGCCGGACGGCTCGTACATGCCGAAGGTCCCCTCGGCCAGCGACGCCGACGGGAGCATGCCCAGGGAACCGGTCAGCATGGCGGCCTCATCGGAGAGGATGTCGCCGAACATGTTTTCGCACAGGATCACGTCAAACTGCTTTGGCCAGCGCACCAGTTGCATGGCGGCATTATCCACATACATATGGGACAGTTCCACGTCCGGGTACTCCTTGGCAACGGTGGTGACGATCTCACGCCATAGCACCGAGCTGGAGAGGACATTGGCCTTGTCGATGGAACAGACCTTCTTGCCCCGCTTGCGGGCCGCCTGGAAGGCCACGTGGGTGATGCGCTCGATCTCCGGCACGGAGTAGCGCATGGTGTCCACGCCGATACGGTCACGGCCGCTCCCCTCGATCCCCTTGGGCTGCGAAAAGTAGATGCCGCCGGTCAGTTCGCGGATGACCAGGACGTTGAAACCACCCCCGATGACCTCCTCCTTGAGCGACGATGCGCCGGTCAGGGACGGGAAGATGATGGCCGGGCGCAGGTTGGCGTAGAGGCCGAAGATCTTGCGCAGGGGGAGCAGCGCCCCGCGCTCCGGCTGTTCGTCGGGCGGCAGGGTTTCCCACTTCGGCCCACCCACCGAACCGAACAGGATGGCGTCGCTGGCCTTGCAGATGTTGACCGTCGTCTCGGGCAGGGCCTTGCCCTCGTTGTCGATGCCGGCCCCGCCCACATTGGCGTGAGTCCGCTCGAAGGTCACCTGGTATCTCTTTTCAACGGCGTCCAGCACCCGCAAGGCCTCGGCCATGACCTCGGGACCGATGCCGTCGCCCGGCAGAACTGCTATCTTATGCGTCTGTGCCATGCAAATCTCCTCTGTATGTTCTGTAGTATACTAATTTCCAAACCACTGTTTTGTCAACAGCGGGTATCCGCTAGGTAACAAAACAGGGCGGTTTTGCAACCGCCCCGGCCTTGTCCATCCAACAGCTGGATGTCTGCAACGCTGTGCGGTTGAGGCGCTTAGATTCCCGCCTTGGTCTTGAGGAGCCCGGCCTTGTCAGTCTTCTCCCAGCTGAATTCAGGCAGTTCACGGCCAAAATGTCCGTAGGCTGCGGTCTTTTTATAGATCGGGCGGAGCAGGTCGAGCTGTTCGGTGATGGCGCGGGGGCGCATGTCGAATACCTCGCGCACCAGTTCAGCCAAGCGGTCTTCGCTCACCTTGCCGGTGCCGAAGGTATGCACCATGATGGAGACCGGCTGGGCCACGCCGATGGCATAGGCCACCTGTAGCTCGCAACGATCGCACAGGCCGGCGGCCACCAGGTTCTTGGCCACGTAGCGCCCCATGTAGGCGGCCGAGCGGTCCACCTTTGAGGGGTCCTTGCCGGAGAATGCGCCGCCGCCGTGACGTCCCATGCCGCCGTAGGTATCGACAATGATCTTGCGGCCGGTCAGGCCGCAGTCGCCCATGGGGCCACCCACCACGAAACGGCCGGTGGGATTGATGAAATAGCGGGTACCGGCATCCAGCAAGTCGGCCGGAATGACCTTTTTGACGACCTCCGCGATTACCCGCTCCTCGATCTCCTTGTGGGTCACGTCGGGGGTGTGCTGGGTAGAGATGACCACCGTGTCGATACGGCTCGGCTTGCCGTTCACGTATTCGACCGAGACCTGGGACTTGGAGTCGGGGCGCAGAAAACCCAACTGGCCGGATTTGCGCGCCTCGGCAAGCTTGGCCACCAATTCATGGGCAAGTTGGATCGGCATCGGCATCAGTTCCGGGGTCTCGTTGCAGGCATAGCCGAACATCAGCCCCTGGTCGCCGGCGCCCTGTTCCTTGTGCAGGCCGTCACCCTCGTTGACCCCCTGGGCGATATCGGGCGACTGCCGGTCGATGGAAACCAGCACCGCGCAGGTGTCGGCGTCGAAGCCCATTTCAGAGTCGGTATAACCGATCTCCCTGATGGTGCTGCGCACGATCTCTGAATAGTTGATGACTGCGTTGGTAGTGATCTCTCCGGCAATAACCGCCATGCCGGTCGTCACCAGGGTTTCGCAGGCCACGCGGGCCGTCTTGTCCTGGGTGAGGATGGCGTCAAGTATGGCATCGGAAACCTGATCGGCAACCTTGTCGGGATGCCCTTCGGATACCGACTCGGAGGTAAATATGAATTTCTCGGACATAAAACTGAACTCCTCTCTTGTATCATTTAATATGCTAAGCCCTGAAACTGCAGGCAATCGGGCATTGGTAGAATTTATGGGGACTGAACCTATTAATCTATAAATATGTATCTGTTTTGTCAAGTAAAGATAGTCAGGCTTCATTCCGTTTGACTCGCGGCCGCAACTTACTGCACAATGGCACGATTTTGTCGGGATTTCAGGTCCATAAGAGTGACCCTGAGCCCGCCGGTTTCAGGGTGGGGCGTGTCATCGCCCGCGCCCTGTGAACAGTATGACCCAAGGATGCAGTCCAGGGAGGTCCTTCGATGCAGAGCAAGATGATTATCGGCGCCGTCATTATCGCTGTGCTGGCAGTCACGGCCTTTCTCGTCATACGCCACAGGCCCGTTGAATCAGTCCCCCTCAAAGTCTCCGGCACCATTGAGGTTACCACGGTCGAGCTGTCGTTCAAGGTCGGCGGCCGCTTGGCCCAACGCCTGGTTGATGAGGGTGAGATGGTCGCGGCCGGCCAACTGGTGGCGCGCCTGGAGGATGACGAGTTGAAGGAGGACAAAAACGCGCGGGCGGCCGAAAAGCGGGCGGCCCAGGCGGCCCTGGCCGATCTGCGGGCAGGCAGCCGCCGCGAGGAGATCGCCCAGGCAGAGGCGGTCCTTGCACGGATGAAGGCCGATGCCGAACGCCTGAAAAAGGACGCCCTCCGGTCGGAGGCCCTCTTCAAGCGCGACGTGATCCCTCAGAAGGACCTGGACGCGGCCCGGGCCGGACGCGACGCGTCGGCAGCCGCGGTACGCGAGGCCGAACAGCATTTGAAACTGTTGCGGGTCGGCCCTCGGCCGGATGCCGTGCGACAGGCAAAGTCGCAAGTGGAAGCCGCCGAGGCCGGATTGGCCCTGACCGAAACGCGCCTCTCCCAAAGCATGCTAACAGCCCCCCTGGCCGGTTTGGTTTTGGCCAAACATGCCGAGCAGGGCGAGATGCTGGCCGTGGGTGCGCCGGTCGTTACCATCGGAAAGATGGACGACGTCTGGTTGCGGGCCTATATCCCGGAATCCGAGATGGGACGGGTCAAGGTCGGGCAGTCGGCGCGCGTCACGGTGGATACCTGGCCGGGACGCCCTTTCGAGGGGAGGATTTCCTTCATCTCGCCCGAGGCGGAATTCACTCCCAAGAACGTCCAGACCGAAAAGGAACGCGTCAAGCTGGTCTATCGCATCAAGATCACCCTGGCCAACCCCGGGATGGAACTGAAGCCGGGCATGCCGGCCGATGCAGTGATTGAGACGGGAAGCCGGAAGGGGTCGCCACAGGGGACCAACCGTTGACGCCAACCCCGAACCGGTGAAGTCCTTGCCACACACCCGCCCCCATGAGGAGGGAACGGCATGACCATTGTAGCCGCCGGCCTTACCCGCCGCTTCGGCGACCTCACCGCCGTGGACGACCTGACCCTTTCCGTGGCTCCCGGAGAACTGTTCGGGCTGGTGGGCTCGGACGGCGCCGGCAAGAGCACCACCATCCGCATGCTGACCGGCGTGATGGATCCATGCGCCGGGGATGCCCGGGTGCTGGGATGTCCCTGCCGCAACCTGGAGCCGGTACGGGGAGAAATCGGCTACATGAGCCAGCGTTTCGGACTGTACCCCGACTTGACCGTGGCCGAGAACATCCGCTTCTATGCCGACATCTTCGGCGTGGCGCGCCGCGACCGGCTGAAGCGAACCGAACATCTGCTGGCCTTCAGCAATCTGGCCCCGTTCCGCGACCGCAAGGCAGCCAACCTTTCCGGGGGCATGAAGCAGAAGCTGGGGCTGGCCTGCGCCCTGATCCACACCCCCAAGGTGCTGTTCCTGGACGAGCCTACCAACGGGGTCGATCCGGTCTCGCGCCGGGACTTCTGGCGCATCCTCTATGGCCTGTTGCGGGAAAGGGTGACCATCTTCGTGGCAACCGCTTACCTGGACGAGGCCGATCGCTGCCACCGGGTCGGCTTGATCCACAAGGGGCGGCTTCTGGCCTGCGACAAGCCGGCCGCGCTGAGACGGCTGGCCGGCGGAAGCGTGCTGGAGCTGGTCACCCCCGATGCACGCGCGGCGTCCCAGATGCTGCGGCAACAGCGCCCCGACCTCACCGTCTCCCTGTTCGGCGACCGGCTTCATCTGACCGGTGATACAACGGAACTGTCCGACCACGAGTTTCGGGAGCTGTTCCGGCGGGCCGGCATGGAGTTGCAGGCCTTGGATCGGGTCGAACCGTCGCTGGAGGATGTCTTCGTCTCCATGATCGGTGGGGAAGACGGCCAGCGCCAGCCGCCGCCCATCACCACAGCACTCGCCCTTCCCCCGGAAAAGGAGGCCGAAGAGTTGGCCGTCTCGGTGCGGGGTCTTACCCGCCGTTTCGGCGACTTCATTGCCGTCAACGCCATCGACCTGGATGTGGCCAGGGGTGAGATCTTCGGCTTCCTCGGCCCCAACGGCGCCGGCAAATCAACCACCATCCGCATGCTGTGCGGCATCCTGAAGCCGAGCGCCGGCGAAGGAAGGGTGGCCGGGTGCGACGTCATTCGCCAGCCGGAACAGATCAAGACGCGGATCGGCTACATGAGCCAGAGATTCTCACTGTATGAGGACCTGACCGTGGAGGAGAACATTGCCTTTTACGGCGGCATCTACCGCATTCCCCCCAAAAAACTGGAGCAACGGGCGCAGTGGGTGATAACCATGGCCGGGCTGGAAGAGCGGCGCCGCTCCAAGGCGGGAGAGCTGTCCGGCGGCTGGAAACAGCGACTGGCCCTGGGATGCGCCATGCTGCACGAACCGCCGGTGATATTTCTGGACGAGCCGACCTCCGGGGTGGACCCCATCAGCCGCCGCGCCTTCTGGGATCTGATCAACAACCTGGCAGAGGGGGGCGTGACCGTCTTCGTCACCACCCATTACATGGACGAGGCCGAATACTGCGATCGCTTGGCCATGATCTACCGGGGGGAACTGGTGGCCCTGGGAAGCCCGACTGAACTGAAGCGGGGGCACATGGCCGAAGAGGTCCTGGAAGCAACCTGCGAACACCCCCAGGACTTTTTAGTGGAACTGGAACGGTTGCCCGGCGTGCGCCATGCGACCCTGTTCGGCCGTGGAGCCCACGTGGTGACAGAGGACAGCGTTGCCACCGAGACGTCCCTGGCCGCCTCTCCCATAGCCGGGCAGGTACGCCTGCGCCGGGTGCTTCCTTCCCTGGAGGATGTCTTTGTTTCCTTGATCGAGGCATGGGACCGGGCCGAAGGAACAAGCCGGCCGCACAGGAAGACCCCATGACGGGCCGCATCGCCATGAAACTGCGACGTACCCTGGCCGTGGCCCGCAAGGAGAGCCTGCATCTGCTGCGCGACCCCCGCAGCCTGATCATGGGACTGGCCATACCCATGCTGATGCTGTTCCTGTTCGGTTATGCCCTCAATCTGGATATCGAAAAGGTCAGGCTAGCGGTGTGGGACCGGAGCGATACGGCGGCCAGCCGGGATTTCGTATCCCGCTTCGCCTCATCCCGCTACTTCCGGCTGGTGGAACGCGCCTCATCCTACGGCGAGATCGAGCGCGCCATCGACAGCCGCAACGCCATCATCGCCCTGGTGGTGCCGGAAGGCTTCGGCCGCACCCTGACGGGGCGAGGGTGGGGTGATGTGCAGGCCATCCTGGACGGCAGCGACGCCAACACCGCCACCATCGTGCTGGCCTATGCCGATACGGTTGCCCGTACCTTCTCTGCCGAAATCATGCTGCAACGCCTCAACCGGGCCGGCCGGCCCCCGACCGCACCGCCAGTGGACCTGCGGCCCCGGGTCTGGTTCAACACCGATCTGGTGTCGCGCTACTACATCTTCCCCGGTCTCATCGCGGTGATCATGATGGTCATCGCGGCACTGCTTACCTCTCTGACGGTGGCCCGGGAATGGGAGAACGGCACCATGGAGCAACTTATCGCCACGCCGCTTACCGGCGGGGAAATCGTTGCCGGCAAACTGCTCCCCTATTTCATGATCGGGATCATTGACCTGATCCTGTGCGTACTGGTGGGATATTTTGTCTTCGGCGTGCCGTTCCGGGGGAATCTGGCGCTCTTGTTCGCCGTCTCCCTGATCTTCCTGGCAGGGGCACTGGCCTTGGGGATACTGATCAGCATCCTGGCTAAAAGCCAACTCCTGGCCAGCCAGTTCGCCCTGGTCACCACCATGCTGCCGGCCTTCCTCCTCTCCGGCTTCATGTTCCCCATCGACAACATGCCCCAGGTGATTCAGATCGCCACCAATGTGGTCACGGCCCGCCATTTCGTCCACATACTGCGCGGCATCTATCTCAAGGACGCAGGCATCCGGGAACTGGCCCCACAGGTGCTGGTGCTGGCCCTGTTCGGCGCGGCAGTGCTGACGCTGGCGGTGAAATGCTTCAGGAAGAAGATCGATTAATAGGCTGTTGGAAAGCCTCCTCGGCGGCATCACATGTTCGAACGGCTGAAAGCCATGCTGATAAAGGAGTTCATCCAGGTGCTGCGGGACCCGCGCACCCGCTTCGTGATCTTCGTCTTCCCGGTGTTCCAGGTGGTGGTCTTCGGATATGCGGTCAACACCGACGTGCGCAACAGCCGTACCGCCGTGCTGGATCGGGACAATAGCAGCGAGAGTCGCGAGATCGTTGAGCGATTCCAGCGCTCCGGCTACTTCGAGATCACCGACCGGATCGAGGATGAGCGCCGTATCCGGCATCTGCTGGATCGGGGCAAGGTGCGGGCGGCCCTGGTGTTCGACCACGGCTTCGGGGGACGGCTGAAGAAGGAGGGCTCGGCTCCGCTCGCCCTGATTCTTGACGGCAGCGACGCCAACTCGGCCGGGATCGTACTGGACTACGCCTCTTCAATCATCAGCAGCTACAATACCGAATTGCTGGCGGACCGGCTGGCCCGTAGCGGGGATGTCGCCCGGCCGGAGGGGGTGACGTTGCGCTCCCGGGCCTGGTTCAACCCCAACCTGGAGAGCCGGGTTTATTTTGTGCCCGCGGTCATCGCCATGCTGGTGATGGTGGTAACCATGCTTCTCTCCAGCATGGCCGTGGTAAGGGAGAAGGAACTCGGCACCATCGAGCAGGTGGTGGTCACCCCTATCAGCAAAGGAGAATTCATCCTCGGCAAAACGATCCCCTTCATCCTGATGGGTTATGCCAATGTGGCCATTGTCGCCTTCGTGGCGGTGCGCTGGTTCGACATCCCCATCCAGGGTAGCTTGGGGCTTTTGGCTTTCAGCACCGGCCTGTTCCTGATGAGTTCGCTGGGGGCGGGGCTGCTGATCTCCACCATCAGCGGCACTCAGCAGCAAGCCATGATGACGGCCTTCTTCGTCATCTTCCCCTGCATGCTGCTCTCCGGTTTCTCCTTCCCCATCGACAACATGCCGGTTGCGGTGCAGTACATCACCCTGATCAATCCATTGCGCTACTACATGATCATCCTGCGTTCCATCTTTCTCAAAGGGGTGGGTATCGAGGTGCTCTGGCCTGAGTTGGCGGCCCTGGCTGCCATCGGCCTGACCGTGCTTATGGTGGCGGTGGGGCGATTCAGAAAGACCGTGGGATAAGGGGGCGGCAAGCGATACGGTGGAGATACAGCCTACAATGCCAAGACTGAGGCATGTTAAGCGAGAGGGGCCGTGAAGGTGCACGGATTCAGGATTTTCTATTCCCCGCTTATTTGCCCGGCAAGGTCCAAAAGGCTATCGACTGTCAGTGTCGGCTCGATCCCCCACGGATCGAATACCGCATCCGGCGAGCGCTTGACCCATGCAGCCCGCATCCCGGAAGAGATTGCTCCGATCACATCGAACGGATTACTCGACACCAGCCAGGCATCCGCCCCCACAGCACCGGCCCTTCGTAAAAAATGGCAGTAGACGGCGGGGTTCGGCTTGTACGACTTCATTTCATCGACACTTATCACGCCCATAAAATACTCTTTGATGCAGGCATTGTTCAGCAATCCCTCCACCGCATCCGCGCTGCCGTTGGAGAACGCAAATATCCTGAAACCGGCCTCCCTTGCCCGGGCCAACCCTTCCTCCACATCGGCGAATGCCGGCAATACCTTGTACAACTCCAGAAGGTCCTGTTTGTCCTTGTGGCTGAGCGGGGCTTTAAGGTATGAACTCGTATAATCGAGGGCATTGCTGGTGCATACGGCAAAGTTCTCGTAATTCTGCATCAGGCCGCGACGAAACGAATATTCAAGCTGCTTCTCGCGCCACGTGCGGGAGAATTCGGGGGCCTTGCCGCCAACATGCTTTTCCAGGGCAACGATGACCCCATGGGTGTCGATCAGGGTTCCATAAACATCGAACGCGAGTGTAATGGCCATATGACCCTCCTCATTCTTTCCAAGCCACGTGTTTATCCCCGCAGATCCTTCTCCTGCGGGGAATGACCGCCTGTCACCCTTCCCTTTTTTCCCTCCGGTAGAGGTCGATCAGGAAGTCGGCATCCCTGGGGGAGAGGTCAAACTTGAAGACCGCTTCCTGGACGAGCGGTGGCAACGGCTGGCCAGGGTTTTCCTGAAGGTGGCCGGCGATCCACTTTACGGCGCGCCGTAAGTCTTCTCCATCTGGTAACATGTCGTGCATGGCGATAACGCTCCTTTACATAAATAATTTTTATCCCTGGGGCTCTTGATTTTCAGAGGCTTGCCGAAGCGGCAGGATGACGCAAAAGATCGTGCCCTGGCCCGGCTCGCTCAAGACCTCGATCTCGCCGCCGTGGTCCCTGACGATGCCGTAGGATACGGCCAGCCCCAGGCCGGTTCCCTGGGATTTTGTGGTATAGAAGGGGGTGAACAGCTTCTCAACCTGCTCCGCGCCGATGCCAGGCCCGGTATCCGCTACAGCTACGCGGCACAACCCGTCTTCCGGATCGGCGCCGATATCCACGAAGAGCGTCCCGCCTCCTTCCATGGCCTGCAGGCCGTTCACGATCAGGTTGGTGAAGACCTGCCGCAACTGGTCTTCGTCCGCCTCGATGATGATCTCTTTCCCCCGGTAATCGCGAATCACGCTATAGGGGTCAAGCGACACCTGATGCCTCACCTGGTCCAGGATATCCTCCAGCACCCCTCCCAGGGAAAACCGGCTGAGCTTTTTGGCGCCGCTGCGCGAGAAAGCCCGCAGATTCTTGACGATCCGCTCGATTCTGGACACTTGGCGCATAATGGTGTCGAGTTCCTCGGGGCCGTGATCGCCGGCACTGTTGTTCATCTCCAGGAGTTCCACATTGCCCCGTATGATGGCCAGGGGGTTATTGATCTCGTGTGCCACGCCGGAGGCCAAGAGCCCGATGGCGGCCAGGCGTTCGGCCTGGGCCAATTCCTTTTGGGCAAGCAGCAATTGTTCGTTTTTTTCCTCCAACTGGGTGGTACGCTCGGACACCTTTACTTCCAGCATGTGGTTGAGTGCCAGAATTTCATGTTCCCGTTCCTTCAGTCGACGCTTCATGGCGTTGAACTCGCTGGCCAGCGAGGCGATTTCGTCATGGCTGTCCACCGTGATATCGGACTGACTCTCGCCGGCGGCAATCCTGCGGGCTCCCTCTTCGAGCGCCTTGATCGGGCGGGCCATACGGGAACCGAGCAAGGCCGAAAGCGGGACCCCGAACAGGGTGACGAAGATCAGGACCCCGGAAAAGATGGTGTTGATCTGGGAGCGAAGATCAGCATACGGCTGTTCCGGCATCCCCACATAGAGCGCCCCGACCACGTCGCCTCGGTAATCTCTGAGCGGCTCGTAGGCAGTAAAGTTCCACTTGTCGAGAACGAATGCCTTGCCGTTCCATTTTTCACCCCGGCTGATGGCGTTAAACACGTCCGCGGACATCATGGTGCCGATGGCCCGTTCCCCCCGCTCGTCCGTCACGCTGGTGGCGATGCGGACATCATCCAGAAAGATCGTTGCACTGCCGGCCGGCTGACCGGCACTCTCCCGTGGCTGAAAAATGACCCGCGTGATACGGTCTACGAGCCTGTTTTCCCCATTCAGCAGCATGCCTCCGTAAATCACGCCGGCAACGGTGCCGTCGGTCGCCATGACCGGCGCAGCGCAAACCAGAAACAGCCCGCGGCTTTCGATCTCTTTGGTGTAGATCCGGGCAAGGGGGGTGGGTTTGATGGGGATTTTCATCAACGGGGGCAACTGCGGATTTTCACGAATGGCTTCTTCGGAGCGCAGCAGGGAGATACCGCTGCAGACGATCCCCTTGGAGGCATCGGCGATGATCTTTTCCGCTTTCAGCGTATCGCCCGCACTGCCGGGATTGGCGGCCCGATAGCGAACAAAGCCGTAACGGTCCACCAGGGTCAGGAAGCTGAGACGGTCGTTCCTGAGTATTGCCCGGAGCGGGAGAGCGGCCGACAGGCTTTTATTGTCGCGCAGGGCGGCCGACAATTCCGGGGACAGGCCGGCCAGGCGGAGGACGTCGCTCAGGCGCGCCAACTCGCCCACAAAGATCTCGTTGGCCGAACTAAGGTTTGTTTCCACCGTTTGTTGGGCTTCGCTGAGGAAACGCGTGATGATGATCGAGGAGCCGATCACCCAACAGACGGCGATGGCGGCCACCAGCGGCACCATGGTGCCCACCGTCAGCTTGAAGCGTATCGAGGTGCGCAGGAATTTCATGCCGCCTTATTCCGGTTTCAAATCAAAGATGAGATCAAGGCGGCGAGGATCGAGGCGACGAAGGCGTACAGTCAGTACGTTGAGGAGCCGAAGACGAGCCAACGAAGATGCCGCTTTGATTTGGAATTGGAATTTCGCCCGCATGGACTGTTTGTCCGCCATTATTCGGCCCGGCCGGCATTCAGTCCGAATTCGACGATCTTGCGGTCCAGCGTCTTGCGGGAGATGCCGAGGATCTCGGCCGTGCGGCTCTTGTGGAAACCGGTCCGCTTCAATACTGCCTTGATATGCAGCCGCTCCACCTCATCCAGCGCCACCAGGGGGGGCGCTCCCTTGGGAGCGGCCGCCGGTTCGCGCCGCCTCCCGATAGGAAGCAGGGCGGCGGTGATGGTGTTGGAACGGGCCAGGATGACGGCGCGCTCCATGACGTTTTCCAGTTCGCGCACATTGCCCGGCCAATCGTAGTCCATCAGCATAGCCAGGGCATCATCTTCGAAATCGCGCACCTCTTTCTTCATCTTGGCGGTGTAGATATCCAGGAAATGGCGCGCAAGCGGCTCGATGTCCTCGCGCCGTTCGCGCAGGGAGGGAAGATTGACGGTGATGACGTTCAAACGGTAATAGAGGTCTTCGCGAAAACGCCCGTCCCGGACTTCGTTCGCCAGGTCCTTGTTGGTGGCGGCTACAAAGCGCACATCCACCTTGCGGGGCCGGGTTGTGCCGACGGCGATGAAATCCTTTTCCTGGATGACCCGGAGCAGTTTGGCCTGCACCGTCGGGCTGACATCGCCGATCTCGTCCAGAAAAAGCGTCCCGCCGTCCGCCTCCTCCACCAGCCCCTTCTGATTGATTACCGCCCCGGTGAAAGCGCCGCGCACATGGCCGAAAAGCTGGCTTTCCAGAAGCGTATCCGAGAGGGCGGCGCAGTTGAGAGAGACAAACGGCTTGCCGGAGCGCGGGCTGTTGGCGTGAATGGTGCTGGCGATCAATTCCTTGCCGGTGCCCGATTCTCCCAGGATCAGGATATTGGCATCGCTGGAGGCAACCTGCAGGGTCAGGTCGTACACCTCGCGAAAACGGGCGCTCCTGAAAACCATTGTTTCGGCACGTCCGGTACCCCGCTGCAACTCCTTGCGCAGCATAAGGTTCTCACTGGCCAGCCGGTGGTGGTCGAGCAGCCGCTCCAGAACCGTCAAGAGCTTCTCTTTGGGAAAAGGCTTGGTGATATAGTCATAAGCCCCCAGCTTGATAGCCTGGACCGCATCGTCGATCGTGCCGTGGGCGGTCATGATAACCACCGGCACTTCCGGGCGCTTGCTGCGGAGATGTTTGAGAACCTGAAGGCCATCCATGTCGGGCATGCGCACATCCTGGAGGATCACATCGCACTCCGTGGTCTCCCCCTCTTTTACGCGCTTCAAAAGCTCGTTGCCGCGCAGAAAGGTCTCGACCCGGTAGCCGTTCGCACTCAGGAGCTTATCAAGATAGCGGAGGATATCCGCTTCATCATCACATACAAACACCGTTGGCATGCCACGTGCTCCTTGTTCCGGGGTAAGGCCGGCTTTTTCCAGGCCTCCCCTGTAAATCAGCGAGAAGACAGGCTCGTAATCTCGTACGTTGTGCAATGGAGGATTAAAGTTATACCCCTTTTGAGAATTAAGGGGAGCAAGGGGGGCGCCTGGACAAAAAGATACATCATGTAGCAAAAAGACGCAACCGTTGATTTGTTTTGTTGGCTAGCCGCCGGGGTGCATACATGCAAATCCAAACAATTTCACACAGTTGTAACAAATCGCCTCAAAAGGCCGGATTGGCACGCCTGTTGCCGTATACCAAAGGGTTTAAAACCAGCCACATACTCAAGTTCATGAAACAGCGGAGGATGCAATGACAAAAGAGGGCCTTTTCCCCGGCGTTACCCGTCGAGACTTCATGAAGACCTGCATGGCCGTATCAGCCATGCTGGGTCTTCCCTACGAGATGGTTGCCAAAGTTGCCCAAGCGGCCCAGCAGAGCGACAGCAGGCCAACAGTAATCTGGCTCCATTTCCAGGAGTGCACCGGTTGTTCCGAATCGCTGCTGCGTTCGACGCACCCCACTATCTCCAACTTGATCCTCGACATGGTCTCCCTTGATTACCACGAGACTCTCATGGCCGGCTCCGGACATCAGGCCGAAAAATCCATGCACGACTCCATGATGGCCAACAAAGGGAATTACATCCTGGTCGTCGAAGGCGGCATCCCCACCAAGGACAACGGCATTTACTGCAAGGTCTCCGGCAAAACAGCCCTGGAGTCGCTGACACACGCCGCCGAAGGCGCCGCCGCCATCATCTCCATAGGCACCTGCGCCAGCTACGGCGGCATCCAGTCCGTCGGCCCCAACCCCACCGGCGCCGTCGGGGTACGCGACATCGTCAAGGACAAGCCGATCATCAATATCCCCGGCTGCCCCCCCAACCCTTACAACTTCCTCTCAACCGTTCTCTATTACGTGACGT